>ERZ773042.2087-NODE-2087-length-11188-cov-15.224288_pt1 | contig 11188 bp, 9 predicted proteins | sample MGYA00511664_ERZ773042 | MGnify/ENA primary metagenome ERZ773042 (study PRJEB29015, sample SAMEA2737984) | human oral metagenome | biome: human oral; feature: human-associated habitat; material: dental | place: China | collected 2036 ... | reverse complement strand
GCCGGCGCCGAGGAGCTTCAGACGCTGCCGGGAGTCGGCCCGGCGACGGCCAAGGCGATCGTCGCCTGGCGCGAGGAGAACGGACGCTTTCGGTCCGTCGACGACCTGCTTGACGTTTCGGGCATAGGCAAGGCGACCCTCGCCAAGTTCCGCGATCGCGTGTCGGTCTAGCGCGGTGCGGCAAACATGTCGACGGGCTCGAAACATTCGAACCACGCTCAAGAACGTGCGCTTTCGGAGGACGTGAGGCTGCTTCCGCTGGCCTTTGCGGGGCTGGCGGGCGCATGGGCGTCCCTGCATGCGGGCCGGGCGGCGGTCAGATGGGCCGGAAGCGCATCGGCGTGGCTTGCCGTCGCGGCGGCGACGGCCGGCGCCGTGTGGGCGGCCAAGCGAATGCCGCCCGAACGGGCCGTCGCCCGGACGGCCGCTGTGGCTGCCGCGATCTTCGTCGGATGGACGTGGGCGGGGTGCTTCCATCGGAGCGTCGCTGAACCGGAGGCGATGGCGCATGCCTACGGAAGGACGGCAAAGGCAGAGGCGACGGCGGTCGGAAGGGCGGACAGGGCGGGAGAGCGCTGCTCGGTGCTCGCCCGCCCAAGCCGCATCGACGCGGGCGGCGCGATGCGGCTTTCCGTGCACGTGCGGATCTCGATCGTCGGCGTTCCGTGCGACGTCCTGGGAGGGCAGAAGGTGAGCGCGGTCGGCAAGCTCGTCGAGCCGCCTCCTGGCGCGCGTCAGAGCGGAACGCTCTACGCGAGAGCCGTTACGGTTTCGGGCCCGGGATCGGCGGTCTCCCGAACGGTCGCCCGCATCGACGCGGCGCTCGAAAAGGTGCTGGCCGACGCCCCCGAACACGCCCGCGGCCTTATTCCCGGCGTCGCCCTGGGACGCGACGACGCCGTCGAACCCGGCCTCGCATCCGCCATGAAAATGACTCAGCTCACGCATCTGATCGCGGTTTCCGGCGGGCACGTGTCGATACTCCTTTCCCTCGTCATCCTCGGGTTCGGGAGACGGCGACTCGCCGCGACCGCCGCAGTCTGCTTCCTGTCGGTCCTCGCGCTGCTCGCGCTCGTCGGCCCCCAAGCCTCCGTCATACGCGCCGCGGCGATGGGAACCGTGGTTGTCCTCGCGCTCGGAATCGGGCGGGCGAGCCAGGCTGTGCCGTCGCTGAGCACAGCCGTGCTCGGCGTGGCCCTCATCGACCCGTGGCTGGCAGTGAGCTACGGATTTTTGCTCTCGGCGAGCGCGACGCTCGGCATCGTCTGCTTCGCCGAGCCTCTGACCGCGCGGCTGGCGGCGAAGGCGCCGCGCCTGCTGGCCGAGCTCGTGGCCGTCCCCCTCGTGGCGCAGCTGGCCTGCCTGCCCGTTCTCGCCCTGTTCACAGACACGGGATCGATCTGGGGAGTGCCGGCCAACATGCTCGTCGCCCCGGTGGTCGCGCCCCTGACCGTATGCGGGCTCGCCACCGCCCTGGCCAGTCCGATTTTTCCCTGGCTCGCCGAGACAGCGCTCGTTCCCTCAGCTATGGCGACGTGGTGGATCGAGCGGGTCGCGACGACGCTCGCGAAGTGGCCGGGCTCGGGAATCGGCCTGCTTGCCTCTTTCGCCTTCTGCCTCGTCCTCCTCGCGGCGCTCATCGCCCGCAAAGCCCTCGGCTTCGTTGTGGTTGCCGCCCTTGTGGCCGTCACGTGGTGGACCGGGCGGCGCGCCCCGATTGAGATCGCAGACGGCTGGGAGGTCGTCCAATGCGACGTCGGCCAGGGATCCGGGCTCTTGGCCCGGGTGAGGGGGAAGACGATCATGGTCGACGTCGGCCCGCAGGGAAAGGCCGCCGCCGAATGCGTCGAGGCGGCGGGGGTGGAGAAGATCGACATTCTCGTCCTCACCCACGGGCATTCCGACCACATCGGGGGCCTTCCGGAGGTGTTGAAGACGGCCGACGTCGGGCAGGTCTGGGTCTCGCCGAACATGGACCCCGAGGGCAACAAGCGGTGGCTGGAAGCCGAGCTGAAGAGGACGGGGCACACGCCCACAATCGTCTCTCAGGGGAAGGTCGACGATCCCGATGCGCCTCGGGTGCGCGTCATTTGGCCGCGCGCCAACGCCCCCGCGGGCGCCGAGCAGGCCAACGCCCAGTCTGTCGCCGTCCTCGTGGACATACCCGGCGGGATGCTCGTCACGGGGGACCAGGGCCGCGAAAGCCAGGAGCGCTTCGTTCGCGAGGTTGAACCCGTGCGCATCGCGGTGGTCCCTCACCACGGCAGCTCGGATCAGTCCGAACGGCTCGCCCGCGCCGCCGACGCGAAGATTGCCTTCATATCGGTGGGGGAGAACAGCTACGGGCATCCCTCCCGCCGCGCGTTCGAGCTCTATTCCTCGGCCGATGTGTACGACACGAAATCGTGCGGGACGATCGTGGTGGCCGGATCTAAGGTGGCCTCGCGCTGCGAAGGGCCGCGAGGCTGAGGGTGCAGGAGGCACAAGACGGACGCGGAGCATCGGAAAGCACGAAAGGGGCGGAGCGCCAGAAAGGAAGCGAGAATCAAAATAGACGCGAAAGGCACGAGAACGAAAGGGACACTGCTGAATGAGCGAGGAGGGAGGAAAAACGCGGGATGGGCCGCGTGAGATACTTGTGCCATGGCTAAGACAGGCGCGCTCAGACACGACCAAATCGAGCTCGCTCCGGTCGTCCTGTTTCTCGTCGGCGAGCCCGTCCTCGGCGACAGGGCCGTTTCGCGGCTCATCGAGCGGGCCCTCGAACGCAATCCGGCCACCGCCGTGACGAAGATCGACGCCGAACAGTACGCCGCGGGCCAGCTTGCCGCAGCCGTCGGCCCTTCGCTTTTCGCCGAGCCGAACGTCGTCGCCGCGAGCAACCTCCAAAAGATGAGCGACGCCTTCCTCGCCGACGCCCTCGCCTACGTCGTCGCCCCGGACCCCGACGTCGTGCTCATCTTGCGCCACGACGGCGGAACGAGGGGAAAGCGCCTCCTCGACGCTGTGCGCGCCGGCGGCTTCCAGTGCTGCGAGATCCCGGCCGTCAAGTATCCGAACGAGAAGGCCGCCCTCGTCCGAGACGAAGTGGCTCGGGCCCGCAGGCGCATGACCGCCGACGCCATCGACGCGCTTGTCGACGCACACGGCAACGACGTCGGAGAGCTCGTTGCGGCGACGTCCCAGCTCCTGTCCGACGTCGAGGGGACGATAGACGAGGCGGCCGTGCGCACGTACTATGCGGGGCGCATCCAGGCCAGCGGCTTCGACATCGCCGACGCAGCGGTCGCGGGCAACGGCGGCAAGGCGGTGGCCCTCGCCCGGCACGCGCTGGCCAGCGGCGTCGCCCCCGTTCCCATCGTCGCGGCTCTCGCGTACAAGCTGCGCACGCTCGCCCTCGTCGCTGCGCGAAAGGGCGCGTCGGCCCGCCCGGGCGACCCGACGATGTCCCCCGGCCAGCGCCGCAGCGCCGAGAGGATCGCCGGGCAGTGGTCGAATGAGGCGTTGGCCACTGCGATCCAGGCGGTCGCCCAAGCCGACGCCGAAGTCAAGGGAGCGTCGAGAGATCCCGAATTCGCCCTGGAACGCGTCATATTGCGGGTCGCCGCCGCCAAGAGAGGGTGAAGGAGCGCCCGTCCGTTCGCGGACACAGGCATGCGCATTCTGAAAAAACGCAGCAAGATAGTAGGCTCGATCACAGTGGTGCTGAGTATCGCTCACGCAGGAGGTGCGAAGTGCCACTCAGTGATGCTCAGTGACGACGCCAATTCGGAGGAGACAACGTGCTCATAGGAGTGCCGAAAGAATCTCGGGCGGGCGAAACCCTCGTGGCCGCCACGCCCGACACGGTGGGCAAGCTCATCAGGCTCGGCTACGACGTCTGCGTCGAGGCCGGCGCCGGCGAACGGTCGAGCTATCCCGACGAGCAGTATCGCGAGGCGGGCGCCCAGATCGTCGACGCCCAGGGAGTCTGGGCCGCCGACATCATCACCTCGCTCGATACGCCAAGCGAGGCCAAGCTCCTCAACATCCGCCGGGGGGCCACCCTCGTCGCGAGGATGGATCCGGCCTCTAACCCGGAGGCGGTCGAGCGGCTTGCCGCGATGGGCGTCACGTCGGTCGCCATGGACGCGGTCCCGAGGATCTCTCGCGCGCAGTCGATCGACGTTCGCTCGTCGATGGCGAACGTCGCCGGGTATCGCGCCGTCATAGAGGCGGCCAACGCCTTCGGCCGGCTCTTCACCGGCCAGATGACGGCCGCGGGCAAAGTGCCTCCGGCAAACGTGTACGTCATAGGCGCCGGAGTCGCCGGGCTCGCGGCGATCGGCACGGCGAGCTCGCTCGGCGCCGTCGTCCGAGGGACGGACGTCCGCCCCGAAACCGCCGACCAGGTCCAATCGCTCGGCGGGGAATTCATCGAGATTCCGGTCGCTCAGGAATCCTCCGACGGATACGCCCAGGCGATGAGCGCCGACCAGGAACTCGCGGCCAGGGAGGTCTACAGCAGGGAGGCCGCTGCCTCCGACATCGTCATCACGACCGCGCTGATCCCCGGGAAGCCCGCTCCGCTCCTCATTACCGCGGAGGCCGTCGCCGCCATGAAGCCGGGATCGGTCATCGTCGATCTGGGCGCCGCCAACGGGGGCAACTGCGAGCTGACCGTTCCGGGGCGGGTGACCGTCACCGACAACGGAGTGACGATCATCGGGTACACGGACCTGGCGGGGCGCCTGCCCGGGCAGGCATCTCAGCTTTACGGCCAGAACGTCGTCAACTTCTTCAAGCTCGCGACGCCGGGCAAGGACGGCGTCCTCACGCTCGACATGGACGACGACGTCATGCGCGCCATGACCGTCACCCTCCACGGGATCGTCATGTGGCCGCCTCCGCCCGTCAGGGCGTCCAAGGCAAGGGCCGAGAAGGCGGCGCCGCCTCCGCCCGCGCCGACGCCCATACGGGCGCAGGAGACTCCGCCGTGGGTCAAGCCCGCCCTCGCCGTGGCGGCGGCTCTCGTTGCCCTCCTTGTGTACTTTGCCCCGCGGAGCATGTCCAACCACTTCATCGTCTTCACCTTGGCGTGCGTCGTGGGCTTCTACGTCATCACCAATGTGACGCATTCGCTGCACACCCCGCTTATGTCGGTGACCAATGCGATATCGGGGATCATCGTCGTCGGCGCGCTCATCCAAACCGTCAACCACGACGCATGGATACAAGTGCTGGCGTTCATCGCCATAGTCGTCGCGTCGATCAATATCTTCGGCGGGTTCGCTGTGACCCACCGCATGCTCAAGATGTTCCAGAGGAGCTGAGAATGAACGCTGCGATTTTCGCGACTGACAACGCCGGAATTATGGGGATCGGCGGCGACAACGCGGCCGTCAGATTCACCGACCTCGCCTACCTCGTCGCCGCTCTGCTCTTCATCCTCGCCCTTGCGGGGCTCTCGAAGCAGACGACGGCGAGCCGCGGCAACACTTTCGGCATCGTCGGCATGGGGCTGGCGCTCTGCGCGGTCTTCATCCTCACGGTGGCCTCCAACCACTCCAATGTGCTGCAGATGTCGCTGTTCACGCTCCTCGCAATGGCCATAGGCGCCGGCATCGGCATATGGAGGGCCCGACGCGTCGAGATGACGGGCATGCCTCAGCTCATCGCCCTCCTGCACTCCTTCGTGGGCATGGCCGCCGTCATCGTCGGCTACAACGCGCTCCTCGAAAGCGCCGACAACCGCCTCCCCGACCTGAGCAGCGGCACGGCGCTGCGCGACATACCGGACATGTCCTTCCGCCTGGGCGAGATCGGCCTGGCGGTCTTCGTGGGCGCGGTCACCCTCACAGGCTCCATCGTCGCCTTCCTCAAGCTCTCGGGCAGGATATCGGGCGCCCCCCTCGCGCTTCCCGGGCGGAACTGGATGAATCTTGGCGCGCTCATCGCCTCGATTCTTCTCATCGTGTGGTTCGTCAGGGCCGGAGACCTCACGTCGGCGTTGATTCCTCTCATCCTCCTGCTCATCGTCTCGCTCGCCCTTGGCGCGCACCTCGTCTTGGCGATCGGCGGAGGCGACATGCCCGTCGTCGTCTCGATGCTCAACTCGTATTCGGGCTGGGCCGCGTCGATGGCCGGATTCACGCTCGGAAACAACCTGCTCATCATCACGGGAGCGCTCGTCGGATCCTCCGGCGCCTACCTCTCCTACATCATGTGCAAGGCCATGAACCGCTCCTTCGCCTCCGTCATCCTCGGCGGCTTCGGCTCCTCCGGCGCGCTGTCGGGCCAAGACGGGGACTATGGCGATTACCGGGAGACGACGGCGGACGAGGTGGCTCGCATGCTCAAGGGCGCGACCTCAGTCATCATCGCCCCCGGCTACGGGATGGCGGTCGCCCAGGCCCAGTACCCGGTGGCCGAGCTGACCCGGCGGCTGCGCGAGGGCGGCGTCGAGGTCCGCTTCGGCATCCACCCCGTGGCCGGCCGCCTGCCCGGCCACATGAACGTCCTTCTCGCCGAAGCGAAGGTCCCATACGACGTCGTCTTCGAGATGGACGAGATCAACTCGGACTTCTCCTCGACCGACGTCGTCCTCGTGATAGGGGCCAACGACACGGTCAACCCCTCGGCGCAGGAACCGGGCTCGCCCATCGCAGGAATGCCGGTGCTCCACGTGTGGGAGGCGAAGGACGTCGTCGTCTTCAAACGGTCGATGTCCAACTCCGGGTACGCGGGCGTCCAGAACCCGCTTTTCTTCAACGAGAACACGCACATGCTGCTCGGAGACGCGCGTGAGTCCCTGGAGAAGATCGTCACGGAACTCTGATCGGCGCGGGCTCGTAAAATGACCCTGACCAGAGCAGGGCCTGCACGGAGCAGTGCCCTGAGCGTTTGAAACTCCGAGCGGAAAGGAATCCCCAGCGGAAACAGGCCATGCCCAAACTCATCTGCATCGACGTAGACGGCACCCTCGTCACGGAAACCCAGGAGACGCCCGCTTCGGCGCGCGAAGCCGTTCGGGCCTCCATCGCGGCGGGCAACAAACTCCTCCTCTCCACGGGGCGCTCGCTGCCCGAAATCTACCCGTTTCTGTGGGATCTCGGCTTCCACGGCATCATCGCCGGGTCGGGGGCGTACGTGAAGATAGGGGAGGAGGTCGTCATGGACCGACGCATGTCGGCCGAGGAAATCTCCTACGTCACAGACATCTATCGCAGGCACGGCGTCAACTGGATGTGGCAGGGGCCCGACGAGTTCTGCATGAGCGAGGGCTTCTTCGGGTCCTTCGCGGGGGCCCCGAACGCGGAAGGCAGCCCCTGGCACCCCTACTACTTGCAGATCCTCCCGGTCCTGAGCACGAAAGTTCCCACGAGCACGTCCAAGGGGCTCTTCGTCTTGCCTTACGACTCGTCGGTGAGCTATGAGGAGTTCGTTGAGATCATCGGCCCGAAGTACCACATCATCCCCGATTCCGTAGGCGCCGCCGGGGGAACGACGGGAGAGCTCCTTCTGGCCGGGCTGACGAAGGAAGTCGGCATGCGGGCGGCTGCGCAGCACCTCGGTTTCGACGTGGCGGACACGGTCGCGCTCGGCGATTCCCCGAACGACATCGAAATCCTCAAGGCCGCGGGGACTTCGGTGGCCATGGGCAACGCGACCGACGCGGTGAAATCGCATGCGGACCTTGTGACGTCCGCGATCGAGGACGACGGAGTGTACCGGGCGTTCGAAACCCTCGGCCTCATGTGACGCTCGCACGCGCCGCGTAGACAGTGCGTCACGCCCGCGGGTGCGCCGAAGGGAGGGTGACGGAAACCGAGGTTCCCACGCCTAGGCGAGAGCTCATATGAGCGGTTCCGCCGTGGCGTGCGACGATCGTCGCCACCAGCGCCAGGCCGAGGCCGTTGCCCGGATGCCCGCCGGAATTGCTCGCCCTGCTGAGCTCGTCCCAGACCGCGCCCACGTCCTCGGCGGGAATGCCGATGCCGGTGTCGGCGACCTCGACCGTGACGGTCCCTTGGCCCTCTGACCCTCGGATCTCGATGAGGGATTCGGCCCCGGAGTACTTCGCCGCATTCGACACGAGGTTGTACACCGCCGAATAGAGCAGATCGGCGTCGCCCGCCACGTGCGAAAGCGGCCAGGGCGCCTCCGGGAAGCTCAGGGAAAACGATCTGCTTTCTCCGCGCGCGGCAAGCTCTTGGGCGACGGCGTCGACGGCGTCGCGTGCGGTCTCCTCCAGGTCCACTTCCTCGATGTCGATGGGGGAGGTCTCAAGCTCGGAAAGCTTGCGCAAATCGGTCAACAAGCGGCTCATGCGCAAGGACTGCGCGGTGACGATCGACCAGCTCGGATCGTCGGCGTCGTGGCTTGCCGCAGCGGCGCGCAGGGCCGTCAGCGGATTCTTCAGCTCGTGGTCGAGGCGGCGCAGAAAATGGCGGTGGGATTGGCGCAGCTCCTCCTGGCCGGCTTTCAAGCCATTGGCATACTCACGTTTTCTGCCGTTTCGCCAGGCGAGGGCGATCCATGCGCACAGGCTGAGGAACACTCCGGCGGAGGCGAGCAGGGTCGGAAGCGGGAACTTCACGAGGAGGTATCGGGATTCGCCGGAGAAGCGCCACGCTGCGGCGGCGGCGAGGCAGACGACCGCGGGCAGAAGCACGAAGAGAAGCCTGCGCAGACGAACGCGTTTCATGCCCGCACCGCCCCGATGAAGCGATATCCCACCGACGGCACCGTTTCGATGTAGGTCGGCTGGGTCGGATCGTCGCCGAGAACCCGCCTGATCTCGCGGATGCGGTGGTCGACGGCGCGCGTTGAAGACGCAAAGTCGATTCCCCACAGCGCGGCCAGGAGCCGCTCGCGGGTGTGGAGCTCGCCCGGATGGGTCATGAGGTAGTCGAGAAGCATCGACGCCTTCGGGGTGAGCGTGACCTCGCGGGCCTTGAGGAAGACTCGCAATGCGACTCGGTCGAGCACGAGGTCGCCGCACACCAGCCGGTCAGCCGCCGAATAGGGCTTGGGGGCGGCCGCCGTCCGGCGCAGAACGGCGCGGATGCGAGAGACAAGCTCCTGCGGGTCGAAGGGTTTGGAAAGATAGTCGTCCGCGCCCTCGTCCAGGGCTGCGGAACGTTCGTAGGACTGGTCGATCTGGGTCAGAAGAATGATGGGAGTCCATCCGCCGCGGGCGCGTATCTCGCGCACGAGCTGGCGCCCGTCGAGTTGAGGCATCATGACGTCCGTGACGACGATGTCGGGTTTGATCTTTTCGTGAATGTCGAGGCCTTCGGCGCCGTCGTGGGCGACGACGACGGAAAAGCCCGAGCGTTCAAGATAAGGGGCGAGCGCGTCCGTGATGGCCGACTCGTCGTCGACCAGCAGGACCGTTTGTCGATTGATCGGCCTGTCGGCCATTTGCGGCATCCTCTCCAAACACGGCTGCGGTTGCGGAGGAGACGCCGCAACCGTGCCGTTTGCCTTCGGCCGGGCATAGCCGGCCCCGTTTCAGCCGGCCTTCTCGACCTCGTTGTCGGATCCGTTGTCGTTGACCGCAGGCTTCGAACCGTTCGCCCACTCGACCTTGTTGTCGGACCCGTTGAAGTCGACGGAGGAGACCTGCTCGACGAACACCTTGACGCTTGAACCCTGGATCGAGATCTTTTTCGCGGTCTTGGCGACGACCTTCACATCCGATCCGGTGACGGTGATCTGATCGACGTTCTCCTTGACGTGGACGGTTCCGCCGGAGCTGGTGATGACCGCGTTCCCGCCGACGACTGTGGCCACGGCGGCGTTCTTGTCGGCCGCCGCCTCCTTCCAATCGTCGTCGTCGACCGCGGCTCCGCCTTCCGCGGAGGCGCCGCCAGTCGAAGACGGGTTCGCGGACGAACCGCCCTTCGCGCTGTTCGACCCGTTGTTGGAGCCGATGTTCTGCTCGGAGTCCTTTCCGTCGGCCTTGTTGGAGGCCCCGCCGGTGGCGGTGACGTTCTGGTCGTTGTTGCCGTTGACAGTCACGCCCGGGCTCTTGCTCGCGGCGTCGTCCTTGACTTCAGCCTGGCAGGCCGCCGTGGCGAAGGCAAGACATGCTGCGAGCGCGAGTCCAGTGGTCTTCCATGTTTTCATCGAAGTTTCCTTTCGTTTGGGAGAGTCTCCCATAGTGCCGCTGCCGTCGATGCCGACGTCGCCGACCCGAAGGCAGCTTGCGAATTATATTGAGTTGTGATTGGCGGCCGCTAGTTGCGATTTGTTGCAAATGTTTGCATAGCGTATCGGGCCGAAGCGGCCGCACTGGTAGTAGGGCGTTACTGTCGTGGTCGTTGCGAAGCGTGCGTGAGTTCCGCAGAAACTATTGTAACCTAGTGATAATGCGCGTTAGCGATCTGTGGCTAACGTGCGGGTGCCGGACGTGCCCGGCGGATTTCGTTCTCCGCGCCGTTGTCGGTGACAGAGGGCATGGGGCCGTCGGTCCAGCGCACGTCGTTGTCGGAGCCGTCAAAGTGGACGGACGAGACGCTTCGGACGAAGACGTCCACGTCGGGACCCAAGATCCTCACTTTGGCGGCCGAGTCTGCGACGACGTCGACGTCGGATCCGTAGACGTCGATTTCCTTGACGTCGCCCTCGACTCTCACGATTCCTCCGCTGGAGGAAATGGGGGCGACGCCGTTGTGGGCTTTGACGACTGTGACGGGGTCGTCCTCGCCGACGAACGTTCCATCGGGCGTGACGATTTCATCGTCATCGTCGTCGAAGTAGTAATTGCGCGAAGCCGATTTTTCTGAGGAACCGGAACCGGCTTTGCCGCTCTCGCGTTTGTCGGACTCGCCCTTCTTGTGGGACTTGTCCTTTTGTCCGGACTCGCCCTTCTTGTGGGACTCGTCTTTTTTGTCCGACTTTCGGTCGGACCCCTCGTTGTCCGAGGCGTCGCGTCTGTTCGATTCGCGCGCCTCTGACTTGTACGCCGTCTCCGACGCCGCGTCGTCTGAGCCGTAGGAGTCGCCTCCGTTGCCGGCGCCGCCGCGGCCGTCCGCTTCGGTGAGGGCGACGGTCGCCGTCGGCCGCCGGTCGGCGACGTCGACGTTCTTGGATTCGCATGCCGTCGTCACGAAAGCGAGGCAGGCTGCGAGTGCGAGTCCGCGGATCTTCCACGTCTTCATTGCTTGTCCTTTCCTTGGGAGCCGTGACTCCGATCGATGTT
>ERZ773042.2086-NODE-2086-length-11189-cov-3.550925_pt1 | contig 11189 bp, 9 predicted proteins | sample MGYA00511664_ERZ773042 | MGnify/ENA primary metagenome ERZ773042 (study PRJEB29015, sample SAMEA2737984) | human oral metagenome | biome: human oral; feature: human-associated habitat; material: dental | place: China | collected 2036 ... | reverse complement strand
AAGATTATGAAGATTTTGATGATTATGAAGATGAATCAATGGTAGATGTGGATCAGGAATTTAATGAACCTGAATATAGTGAGCCAGTAGTCTTTCCAAATCCAGTTTCACCAGTGACACCAGTAGTTTCAAGTCCGTCGTCATTCTCTTCTAAAACAGAAGCAAACTCTCATCAAGAGGAAGCAGAGTTTGAGGATGATGGGGAAGATATTGGAGACTTAGCAATGGGTGGTGAGGAAAATGATGAAGACTATCAATTACCACCAGTGACCTTACTGAATCCCGTTCAACAATCCGATCAATCGAATGAACGTACAATTGTGGAACGCAATATGCGTATTTTAGAACGTACATTTGCAAGTTTCGGGGTGGATGCTAAAGTCATGCCGAACCCAATGCTGGGACCAGCCGTTACAAAATACGAAATTCAACCAGCAATCGGTGTGAAGGTAAGTAAGATTGTAAACTTGAGTGATGATATTGCTCTTGCACTTGCAGCGAAAGATATTCGTATCGAAGCTCCAATTCCAGGAAAAAATACAATTGGAATTGAAACTCCAAATAAAATAAAGGAGCCTGTGCATTTTTCAAATATTATAAAAAATAAGGAACTTGATACTGGAGAATTAAAGGTAATATTGGGAAAAGATATTGTTGGGCCGCAATTTTAAAACCAAGATTTTGGGATGGTGATAGTGGGAAAGGTCCTACTACAGCAATTACACAAGGCATACAGATAAGACCGTTAAAAGCAATTGATACTGATTGTATTATTAGGTACCGTAATACAAATTATGAAATATTAGACATAGAGTATAATACGGACTCTTATACATTGACATGTCAGGCAATCAAGAAACGGTAGGTAATTATGGCATTTGTAAAAGCTGATATATCTAATGCTACTTATAAGGCTATGCGAGATATTCACAATTATAATTTTGAAACACAAGAACGAATTAAAGAAGTAACAAGGGATAAAACGCATGAAGTATTAACTATGGCGATTCAATTGGCACCTTATAGAACTGGTAAATTTAAAGGGACAATAAGGGAAGAAATTAAAACACATAGTCAAGGTATCTATGGACGGGTATTCACAAATTCACCGGTAGCACATTTAATTGAATTTGGCACAAAGGGGCATGTAGTAATGCCCAAAAAGAAAAAAGCATTGGCCCCAGGAGCAGCCGGCTGGTTTATGACTAATGCTACAATTCCTGCAATATCTGCAAAGCCATTTATGAAACCGGCTATGGATAAGGTTCGTCCAACGATTGAAGGTGCAATTAAGGTGGCAATAAAGAAATGAAGATAAAAACTATTCCATTTAATGCTGTACAAAAAGCATTTTATAAATTGCTGACAGAAGGACAGACGGCTCCTGTATATGATCGTATCCCTGCAGGGGATGAAGAAATGCCGTATATTTGGTTAGGTGAGTTTCATGGTGTACCTGTGGAAGATAATAAAACACATGCAGTACATAGAATTAGCCAGCAAATAGATATATGGAGCAATCAACCTGGTAAGAAAGAGGTTAATGAAATTCTAAATGATGTAGCTACATTAGTTAGACATTACCAATTACCACTTGAAGGGTTTAAACAGGTCGGTGATGCCCATATATCTTTATATCAAGCAATAGGGGAACGATACGAAGATAAGACTAGTGCTTATCATGGGATCATGATGATTGAGTACACAATTGAAGAAATTGATTAGGAGGTAATTAATATGGCATTAACACAAGAGCAAATTACAGCACTACCGGTGGCACCTAGTGATACAAAGGCGGTAGCTGGTAAAGATACGTTATTATATATTGCATCTAAACAAACACCATTAACATGGTTATTGGTTGGTGGTCAAAAGAACTCACCACTTAAAGAACAGGCAGACTCCTTGGATGGTTCTGATAAATCTAGTGGTGGTTGGAAAAAAGGCATCCCTGGCATGAAATCTTGGAACATCGAATATGATGGTCTATATGTGTTAAATGATGAAGCAGTGGATATTTTGCGCTATTCCTTCCGTGAAGGTAAAGCTGTGTATGGTCGTGTAGAATATCCAGATGGCTCTTACAAACAAGGATGGGCGAATGTAACATCATTTGAAGATAACAACTCTTCTGATGCAATTCAAACATTAAAGGTATCCTTGACAGGATATGGCGCAATTAGTGATTTGATTGCGATTGGTGAAGTTAAAATTACATCTCCTACAGCTGCATTCTCTAAAGCGGCTGCAGCAGATAAAACTGTAGCAGTAACACCTACAGACATTACAATTCGTACTGTAACCGATGATACTGGTACTGTATTGGTATTCGGAAAAGACTACGAATTTGCAGAAGGTACCTTAACTTTGAAAAAGGAATACCTTAAAAATATGACAGTAGGTAACCATGTACTTGAAGCAAAATTTGCAGCAAAGACAATTCCTATCGCAGTAAATGTAACAGCATAATTTTGTAATATAAAGGGCGGGATAAAACCCGCCCTATTTTATATAAGGAGATAAAAATGAAAGAACAGACTACATTGACCATCAATGGGGAAAAATATGAATTATTGTATACACTTGGTATTATGCGTCAGATTGAACGAACATTAGGGTGTTCTTTGATTTCAATCCTAACAAGATTTGATGGCAATGCACAGGAACGAGTAGGCATTGATTTCATTATGGCAAACTTGCAATATGCGGTAGTTGGTGGTTTATCAGAAGATAAAGCCTATGATCTAATCGATAAATATTGTGAAGGTGAAGGTACATTGGATACATTGGCAGGGTTCCTAATGATGGCGTTATATAATACTGGTTTTTTTATCCCAAAGCTACCAGAAGAAGTGGAAGCACAGGTGGAGGAACAGAAAAAGAAGTAGCCTCCATTGAAGAATGGATTAGAACCGTAGAACCAATAGCGTATGGGCCATTACAACTATTGCCTGATGCTCTTGAAAATCTAACTATGAAAGAGTTCTATTTGTTACTTGATGGCCATTATGCCCGTAAAAAAGAAGAGGACTATAAGCAAGCATATTTCACATACTGGATGCTTGCTCCAAACTTAGGTAGAGAAAGCAAAATTACAGTAGATGATATCTTCAATCCATTACATCAAGATATGGTAAAAGATAAGGAAAGTGAAAAAGAAGAGTTATTACGTACGTTTAATTTATAAAGAAAGGAGGTGGAATGATGGGGACAACCATAGCTGATTTAGAAGTTAGGATAGGTGCGGATAGTAATCAGTTTAAACAAGAACTACAGAAGGTAGAAACGCAGGTAGGGAAAGCATTTAATGTAAATCCTATTAATGAGTTTTCTACAAGTGTAGATAGCGTAACAGGTCGTGTAGGTAGTTTGGTTAGTAAGTTTACAGCTATAGCGGGAATTATGGCCGGAGGATTTGGATTAACATCCATGATTGAAGGTTCTGTGAAAGCTGGTGAAGCAGTTTACCAATTATCTCAACGGTACCAGATCACAACTAAAGAAGCATCTGAAATGAACCGAATTCTAAAGATTACAGGTTCTGATGCGGATACAGCAGCTAAAACAATTATGCGATTGGATAAAGCTTTATCCGGAAATAGTGCGGAAGGAAAGAAAGCACGAGATACTTTGGAGTTATTTGGTGTTTCCTTAACGGATGCGAATGGCAAAATATTGCCAATGAATCAGCAATTAGCAGAGTTAGCTAAAGGATACAGGGCAGCTGCTGATGCGGGATATGGTCAAGAGTATGTGATGAATACTCTTGGTGTCCGTGGACTTGCTTTGATTTCCGTATTACAGAATTACAACGAAGCGGCGGAAGTTGCTAGTAAAGTCAAAGGAATTGGTCTAAATCCAGAAGAAATGCATAAAGCATCTCTTCAATTGAAAGAGATGGAATTGCAGTTTGGACAACTTAAACTAGCGAGCGGTGCAGCCATTACACCATTAGTAATGGAGTTATTACCACAATTGCTACCGTATTTGCAAGAATCAGCAGTATGGATAAATAAAAATAAAAATGAGATTGCAAGTACGGCTAAAACATTAGTTCAGATTGTAGCATTGTATGAAAGCATTAAGATTGCTAAAAAAGCAGCGGCGGCAGTTAATGCAGTAGTATCAACTGTGAAAAATTCACAAGGCTCAATGGGATTAGACACGGCTGAATTAACAAGAGCACAAGAAGCACAGATTAATAAAGCACTTAGAGATAATGAACGTGTATATGCACAAATGCGAAGAGAAGCTATAAAAACAGCTAATCAGCAAAAATTATCCGCAGAAGAAACAAGTGCATTCTTAGCAAAAGAATTCAGCAAGATTAGTATTAAGGCTACACAATCAGCAGAGCAGATTCGTGCAGCCATGACTATGGGTTTTCAAAGTGTAAGAGCGGAAGCAGCACAAAGTACAATTGCTGTTAATAGATCTGTTCTATCTACAGGTGCAGCGGCACAAGAGTCAGCAAATCTACATGTAGCGGCTAATGTTCGAAAAGTAGAAAGTGATATGGCTGTAGTAGCCAGTCAAGGTAAAGTAGGTGTAGCTGCAACGGTTGCAGGTACAAAAGCCGTAGAAGCTAGTGCAACAGCAACAGCAGCTGCAACAGCAAATATTGAAAAGAATGCAGTGTTAGCAGCAAGCTATGAAGGTGTCGGTGTAAGAGCCACAACGGCAGGAGCAGTAGCAGTTAGTGCAGCAGGTAGAGCTATGGGAGCTGTTACAACATTAACACGAGCAGTGTGGGCCCTTGCTGGTGGATGGTTAGGTGTAGCAGCTGCTGTAGGGTTTGCACTATATTCTATGGGACAAGCCAATAAAGCAGAAGCAGAATTTCAACACGCCAATGAAGTAACCTTGATGGATAATGGCAAGAAATATCATCTTGCTAAAAATAGAGAAGGTAAAGTCGTTTTTGCTAATGATAGTGCCGGTTATATAGAAGTACCTGCGCGATTAAAAAATAAATATGAATCTTATGTATCAGCCCAAAAGAAAGCCAGTGCAGATGCTGCATTGGGAGAAATTCAAGCGGAACAAGCAAAGCTAATGGAAAGCATTAATACACAAATGCAAACCTTAGGTTCCATTAGTGATTCAGCAGGAAGTACATCTGTAGCTGAACATAAGGATACATCAAGTGCAGCTGAAACAGTTCGGTTTATGATTAATCAAGGTATTGACCCACGAATAGCATTTGGCATGACCGGTGGAAACATGCAAGAATCCAGCGGAAATACAAAGGACTTAAATCCAATGGCTAAAAATCCAAATAGTGGCGCTTTCGGCATTCAACAATGGTTTTTAGATAGAAAAGAAGCATTATTTAAATTTGCTGAAGACAATCATTCAGATCCATATGATCTTCACACTCAACAAGCGTTTCAAGTATATGAAATGTTGTATGGAAATGAACGAGATAGCTATAAAACTGTACTAGCCGAACTTGGAAATAGTCAAGATGTAGGTCTTGCAGCTAGGTTAGTAGATGAACATATAACACGTTCAGAAGGAACGGAAGATATTAGATCTCAAAAGGCAGCCAATGCACAATTACTTTATAAAGACATGAAGGGTGAAGGTGGCCTTACTGGGGCTGATATATTACGCCGTCAAAAATCAATTGATGATGCTAAAAAGGATTTAAAAAATTTAGAAGGTGAATTGAAGCAAAGTATCACCGGAGAAATTGGTACATCTTATGAAAGTGAAATTCAAAAGATTGAAGAGGATGTACGGAAAAAATCTGAAGCAATCAAGAAGATTAAAGATGTCAGCGATACGATTGATACCTCAAATGCGGAAAAGTTACTAGATCAGTTTAAAACTGTTGAAGTAGATAAAGTAAATAAAAAACTACAGGAGCAACGGGACAAATTAAAATTAGATACAGCCAAGACTAATGCAGAAATCTTAGGAAACTATAAAGATTTAGCTGAACAACAGTTTATTGTATCTAAAAATGAACTAGATAAAGAGCGAGAGGAACGCTTAAAATCAGTTGCAAAACAAAAGGATGATGCGGAAGCTAAAGCACAGGTTGAAGAATGGTACACAGCCAAATATAAAGCCTTAGTAACAGAACGTGAAACGGCAGAGCGTGAGTCATATGATAAAGCTGTTAAATTAGCAATTAACCGACATGATGCACATAGACTCCAACAACTAACAAGTTCAAAAGATGCTAAGCAATATAGGGATTGGGAAGGCGATACAGCAAAATTACAGACATTCTATAAACTTTGGGAACAAGGTAATATGTCGATGTCAGCTGCTACAGCAGAAGCGGCTGAATCATTTGCTAGTGGATTATCCTCAATCTTTTCAAATCTAGCAACAGATATTACAAGCGCAAAAGATTTAACTCAAAATATGGGTAAATTAATTCTTAGTACAGTAGTAAATATCATTGCTAAAATAGCAGCTGCAAGATTAGCGGCAGCATTGTTAGGACAGTCATTGGGAGTGAGGGCTCCAAGTGTTGCTAGTGGTGGTAATGTACAAACATTAACAATGCAAAGGTTTGTAAATAGTGCCATTGCTAGAATGCCTAATATGCCAACCTATAAGTTTGCAAGTGGCGGTGTTATTACTGCTCCAGTAATGTCATTAATGGGGGAAGGTAAAGATAATGAGGCTGTATTACCTTTAAACCAAAATACATTTGCTAGTCTTGGGCGTAATATTGCGAACACTATAGGCGGGGGACCGGTCATGGTGAATGTAAATAATTACACCAATAGCAAAGTAACTGTTACGGAAGAAACATCAACTGGTGATATGAAGACACAAATTGTGAATATTGTGATTGAAGAAATCGCTAGCAACAGAAATGGAAGCCAAGATATTTTGAAACAATTAATAGGAGGTAGGCGCTAATGTATGTGTTTCCTACAGATATTCCGGAGCCGATTATTCCGGCCGCATCGAATTCCGGAAGCACTTATACGGAAGTACTAACAGATAGTACAATCACATCCACTACGGATGCCAACTATAAAATTACACGGCCGAGAACTACAAGGGTGATTGGAAGCTGGACATATACATGGCTAGGACTTAGCGATGAAAATTATGAAAAGTTAAAAGCATTTTGGAAGAAGGTTAGAACATCAGAAGAGTTTGAGTTTAAAAACTATACAGATGGGAAAACATACAGATGTAGATTTGTAGATAAGTTTAGTTTCCGATTAGATTATCCGATAGGGTGGTATGGATCATTACAATTTGAGGAGGTGTAACAAATGCTAAGATGGCCTGCTACGGCAATTATTGAAAAGAATAAATTAGCAAGCGATGCCCCTTTCTTAGTATTGGTTAAAATGGTCCATTCAGAATTAACAGAGCCAATATGCTTGGTTAGAAATACAGAAAGTATTACATGGGATGGGCAAGAATGGCAAGCATATCCTATGAATTTTGACATCAATACAATTGATGGACAAACAGAACCTAAGTTAAGCTGGACTGTGTCTAACTGTGCAGGAACATTGCAACAGTATATACAAAAATTCAAAGGATTTACAGATGCGGAAGTAACAATATATGTTGTACATGCGAATATGCTAGACAACACAGAACCGTTACAAGCTTTTGAATTCACTGTTACAACGACTCAATACGATGAGGAGTGGGTAACATTTATACTAGGTGCATCACCGGAAACAGTAGTTAAATTTCCAACCCATATTTATATGGCGCATTATTGTCCGTATAGATTTAAGTCGGTTAGATGTGGATATGCAGGAGGTAAAGAGCCATGCAATAATACATTGGAAACATGTAGAATCCCATCACGATTTGGGGGAGAGGAAGGCATGAATGGAAACAATGTTTAACTATAATGATCTAATAGGCATTCCATTTGTTGATGGGGGCCGAGATATAAAAGGATTAGATTGTTGGGGCCTTGCGTTGGAATTATTTAAACGACAAGGCTATATTATTCATGATTATTCTATATCTTCGGAAGAGGCACATGTAATATCAGATACTATGCAACATGATTTGAATGAGATGTGGCAAAAAATAGAAGAGCCTAAAATAGGATGTTTGGTGATTATTCGACTTGCAGAAAATGAATGGGCGAACCATTGCGGAGTTTATATTGGTGATGGTTATTTTATTCATGCCTATTGTCATGAAACAGGTGTAGTAATTGATAGAGTTCGTAAATGGAAGTCAAGAATACTAGGTTTCTATATTCCAACAGAAAGGGCATTATATAATGATTGAAATTGTTGAAATAAAGAATCCGTTTGAACCGAATAAAAAGGAACGAAAAAAGGTAGAGTGTACAGATGGTACACTCTATTCTTATTTAGATCCAACAGATAAAGATGTGTACCTAAATGGAATACTTGTATTAGATCCTGTCAATTGTTTTCCACAAGATGGAAATCAAATTGTAGTAACTCCACATATCGGTAAAAGCCTAAAGGGGATACTTGGCATGGTGGCCATGTTAGCATTAGCAGTTTATGCACCTGTATTGGCTGCAAAGTGGCTACCTGCAACAGCTAGTAAATTAGCAATTGGACTCATGACAGGGGCCATTACAATGGTTGGCGGTAAGCTGATAAATAGTATGCTCCGATTAAACCAGATAGGTAGTACATCAGAAAATTCACAAAGCACATCTTATGGATGGTCATTGCCAAGCGTACAGACATATGAAGGTGGTGTGATTGCAGAAACATATGGTGAATGTATTCCAACCCCTCAATTATTAATGTGTCATGTAGAGACAACAAATACATATGACCAGGATAAAAATGTACAATATTTGAATTTATTGTATTGTGGAGGATGGGGCCCTGTGGATAGTATTAGCAATATCCGCATTGGGACAACACCTATAGAAAACTTTACAGATGTTCAGATTGAAACAAGGTTAGGCGAAAACAATCAAGAGCCGATATCATTTTTTCCAACTACTGTATTAGATCAATCAATAGGTCTTGAGTGTGCTGAAAATAAACCATTAATTAGAACAACAGATACTAAGAAAGCTAAGAAGTTAGAAGTAACAGTTGAATTCCCTAATGGATTATACAAGGTAAATAATAGCGGCGATTATGATAAGAATACAGCCGAGTTTCAAATTATGTATAGAAAAACTGGCACAATGGAATGGAAAGATTTTGGCGGTGATGATAGTAATCACATTGTTAAATCAAACGGAAGACTATCAAATATAGTTACAAATGTAAAATCAATAGGTAGTGCAGCACCATTAGAGGTATGGACATTAGTAGCCAAAAAGGATAAAGATACTCTAAGTGTAACAGGTAGTATAAGTGGCAAGAAAAAAGAAGCTAAGTATGGCGAGCATTATGATAATGGCATAATATCATTTGACTTGAAGCAGAGAGAACTCTTTATGAAAAAAGAGGGAACCATAACTATTACTGTGCAGAAGTCTACATTTAGCCTAACAAAAGCAACTAGCCAAGCTGTACGTAGATCATATCAATTTGAAATGCCTGAGGCAGGACAATATGATATTAGGGTTGTAGGTACTAAGTTACCAACGACAACAAGAGCAACGGCTTATATGACATGGTCAACGTTATCAAGCTTTATTATGGATAGCGCATATAGTAGACCAGGTAAGGTATTAATTGGATTACGGATTAAGGCAACTAACCAATTATCCGGAGGTATTCCAAATGTCAATTGGAGACAAATAAGAAATACCGTTCATGTCTTTGATTGGGATACAGGAACATATGTTGAAAAAGATGCAAAAAACCCTATATGGGCGGCATATGATATGTTACATAACTGTAAGCGATTGTATAACATCAATACAAATGTTGAAGAATATGTGGTTGAAGGTGTACCGGCTAATAATTTCAAACAGTATTGGGATGAATGGAAAAGTGCGGCGGCTTATGCAGATGAAGAAGTATTAATGATTAGTGGAGAAAAAGAACGAAGGTTCAGATTTGATGCGGTCATGGATACAACCCAGACACGATGGGAAGCGGCACAAAAGGCAGCAACATCCGGACGAGCCACAATATTAAGGCATGGGACACAATATGGCATAGTGGTGGATAGACCAAGTAACATTGTACAGGTGTTTGGAGAGGGGCAAATAGTAAAGTCATCCTTTAAAGGTGAATACTCATCTAGGGATGATAGGGCCCGTTCAGTAGAAATTACGTACAATGATACAGATAATGACTACAAAAATACAGTATTTATGGTGCGCAGTCCAAACTATGCAAACAATTTAAAGAAGAATGATAATACTGCTAAATTGTCATTGTTCGGTGTAACAAGGCGTTCACAAGCATACAGAGAAGGAATGTATCTAATGGCCACAAATGAGCGACAGTTACAGACTGTTACATTTGGTACAGATATAGGCGGTATGGTGTGTGAATATGGCGATGTTATAGGTATCAATCATGCGGTTCCTCAATTCGGAGATGCTAGCGGCCGTATTGTAAAAGCAGAAGGCAATACAGTCGTATTGGATAAATTTGTTGAACTGAAACCGAATAAAAATCATAGCATTATGATTCGGTTAGAAGATGACAGTATTATTACAAAGCAAATCCAAGCAGTAACAGAGGAAACAAATACAGATACAATTACTGTAATTGGTGAATTCTCACAACAAGAATTACCTAAACGATATGATCCATATATGCTCGGTGAAGCAAATAAGGAAGTAAAACCATTTAGGATTACCAAAATTACAAAGAATGGAGATAATCAGGTAACAATAACAGCTACAGAATATGATGCGGCTGTATATGAACTTGATTATAGTCGGTATCCTGTAATTGATTATGCCAAGGTAGAAAAAGAATTATCGGTAAAGGATATTAAGCTAACTAAGATTGTAAATACGTTAAAAGATGGAACTGTACTATGTGATATTAAGGTTGATTGGGTGTTACCAATTAGTAATCAATGTAAACAAGTACAGGTATATTACAAGCGTACAAACGAAGAAACATATACTTTACTAAATACATTTAGTGGAAACGAAACATCAGCAGTAATTAGATCAGTACTTACAACACAAAATTATATGGTTCGCATTATATGCTTAAATGATTTAGGAATTGCAGGCCCTGGCATAGAAAAGACCATATATATTGCTGGAAAGGAAACAGCACCAGCAGTGGTAAAACAATTCACAGCCACACAGGATGTTGTAAATA
>ERZ773042.2085-NODE-2085-length-11202-cov-4.431147_pt1 | contig 11202 bp, 10 predicted proteins | sample MGYA00511664_ERZ773042 | MGnify/ENA primary metagenome ERZ773042 (study PRJEB29015, sample SAMEA2737984) | human oral metagenome | biome: human oral; feature: human-associated habitat; material: dental | place: China | collected 2036 ... | reverse complement strand
ACTTTCAAAATGGGGACAGTATACTGAGATGAGTAACACTAACAATTACCCGTGCAGGTCATGGCATATTACATTTCCTGTAATCAGTACAGATAGTTTTTACACCGAACTCACATCTATACTTAGCATATCAAAGATTCAGCCGCTATTTTTCATTGCACATCGCTTTCGTTTAAAAAACTTTGATGAGGAGCGCCTCACAGATATGCTGGAAGATTATTCTGGCTATGATTATCATACTGCACAAGGAATTAACGTAACTCAATTTCATATAGAGATCGAACAATATTTAAATCAACGAGATTATATAAAACTACCATCAAATGTTATGAATGTAGCTGCGTATACCTCGGAAGATGGAGATGAACAATTCACCATAAAAGACTTGCTTTTTACGGATAAATATGATCTATGGAAAAACAATAAAATGCCATAAATAGGATAGTGAATCCACTTGATAACCCCCAACTGCGCCTCTTTACTACTCTCCCTCTTTGCCACCTCGGCTATCGCCGCTCCTGCACAGCAGGAACAGCTCGATCAGTCACGGGCGCAGGAGGCGGAGCGGCAGGAGCGGCTCGGTGAGGAGCGTGTGGAGACGATTGTTCCCCCTCCCCCGTCTGTGGTCTTGGCATAAAAGATGACCGCTATATCAAGAAAAGGGGATGGAGTATTGATTCTATAAAAGATGTTATTAAACGTCCCCATACAACTAGAAAAGCGTTTAATAAATCAACAGGAAATCAGGCTACAGTCTATTATAATAAACAAGGAGATTATGAGACGACACAACTAAAGAGCTAATACAAACTAGTAAGTATGGCGATAAAAATTGGATTCCAGACAGTACAATCCAAAATCTCTATAAGCCGCATGATTAAGGTATAAATATGGAGGTTTTTTATGATTAAGCTCTTGGAAGAAAAATACCAGAAGAAAATTATCATCTACGATGGCATGTATCTATTTTTCAATAGTGTTGCAAAAGATTTTATTAGCACCTGCAAAAATCATAATATACATATAGATTCCCTAGATGCATTTTCTATTACAGGAAGAGGAATTCAACCCGCAATAAGCAACAGTATAACGTTTTCTAAAACAAGTAACTGTTGGGATGAAGCAATATTATTCTTATCAAAAGAGGAAAATTTAGATTTTTTATATGAGATATGGTATGCAGGATATTAATCGGAGCATAATAATTCATTATGACGATATATTCAAGAAGGTTCGTTGTAAATGGATATCCGTCTGCGGAAAAGGAACTCACACAGTTTCCTCAACGATGTCGAGCTGCCCATTCAAGCGATGCACCAGACCTCGATGGAGGTCGGCTTTGCGGAGCGGCTTTATCTGCAGCGCAATACGCTCTATTTTCGTCTGGCACACCGTTTTGGTCGCGGAATGGTTGGAGGCACAGAAAGAGAAGCCCTATGATGAAGCGCCAAAGACGCTCTATCGGATGTGGCTGCTCGATGTGGACTTCGTGCATCCGTTTGAGTTCAGTCATCGCCCCGCAACATTTACAACATCCTTTCACGGGCAGTATACGATGGATGGGATGCGGCTCTACGGGGTAGATATGATCAGCATGGGGAACCGCTATACGGTGCGCGGCTTCGACGGTGAGGTCACACTGATGGGGACAAACGGCTGGTATCTGCGGAATGAATTTGCGACACGTTTTCCGAAACAAAAGGCAGAACTCTATCTTGGGCTTGATGTCGGTGCGGTCTATGGATATGGCGCTGATCTCTATAACGGACATACGATGATGGGCGCAACAGTCGGACTGCGCGGAGCGATTGATACCGTCTCCTATGATGTCTTTGCGGCGATGCCCATAAGAAAACCCGAGGGATTCCACACATCGGATGTGACGAGCGGATTCTCCCTCGGGGTAAAGTTCTAAATAAGTCTGGTAGAGGGGCATCGCCCCTCTTTTATTGTTTTATCAACATAAAGTTTAAGATATATCTGCTCATCTAGGGTGTCAAAATCAAAACTTACGAAAATGCTCGTGAAATCAGTTCCCGTATAGCTTCTGTTTCATATAAACACAAAAAGAGTTCCTGCCGCAGCAGGAACTCCAGTGTATCGTATGTAACTCAGCTCTCGATCAGCTTCAAGAGACCCGGCTGCTCGATGTGCCACTTATCCTTGCGCAGGGAGAAGAGGGCAGGCATATCGACGACGAGTTTATCGTAGCTCTTGCCCGTCTCATACCGCGTGGCGAAGGTCTCCTTCATCCCCGCCTCCTCGTGCATCTTCTGATCGTAGGGGAACATGGGGCTCGGGATAACAGCGAAGTCATTCGGCTGACCGGGGATGTCATACGCCCAGAACGTCGCCTCGTTGATATCCTCAACGCTCTCGAACTTCGGCATGGTCTTCCCGTTCTCCGTCGCCGCATGATCCGAGCAGATGAGGAGGTGCAGCGCATACTTGTCGATGAGCGGTTGACAGAGCTCCGCTCCTCGCTCGGGTGAGAAGGTCTCACGCAGCGCATGATAGTCGTCCAAGAGATCCTGCCAGATCGGCTTGCTCTCAAGCAGGGCATCGAGGTCGATCTCATCTTCCTCCGGCTCAGGTTCCGGTGCAGGCGCAGGCTCCGGTTCAGGTTCCGGCTCTGGTTCAGGCACGGGCGGGGGAGGTGCCGCTGCGGGGCGCAATCTCAGCTCCTCCATATCTGCGGCGAGCTGCTTCGCCTGTTCCTCAAGCGCCTGAAGGCGCGCATCAAATCCCTGTACCTGCTCTTTTAGTCCGGCAACTTGGATCGCCGTCTGGCTGTCCTTTGCAACAGATGCCTGAATTTCCGCCGAAAGACGCTCTGCCTCTGTGCGCAGCCACGAAACATGTCCCTCGATGACATCAACCGTACCGCCCGTCTGCCGCCATGCATAGTGCGTCGCAACACCGGCAATCGCAACACTCGCCACGACGAGGACGAAGGAAAGCAACGTCATCACATCTGCCATCATGGGGTGAATGAACCCCACCGCCTGTGCGGCGCTTGCCGCTGCCTCAGTTTCCATCGATCATCAACCCTTTCCACCCTCTCTGCTCGTAAGGAATTACGTTAAACACATATCCTTATAAATTCTCTGTCCCATCCCTAAAATCCTGCTAAAGAACTGCCCCACAGACAGAAAAAGAGCCGCCCCGCGCGAAGCGACTCTTTCGTTTGAAATCAGGCTGCCACGTAATGAATCAGCACGCACCGACGAGTGCAGCACCGAGGTTCTTGCTGCCCTCGATCCCCTCATCATCCGGCTCATTCTCTACAATGAAGGTATCCACGAGCTTTGCGCCCGCGTCCTTCGTACGCTCGGACCACGTCTCCATCCATGCGCCGGCGCCCCAGCCCCACGAGCCGAAGAGCACGACCGGCTTGCCGGAGAGTTTGCCGCTTTCGACCGCCTCTGCGAAGAACGGCTCATACGAGCCCTCCTCCAGCTCCTCAGCGCCCATTGAGGGACAGCCGAGTGCGAGCCCGTCATAGCCGTCGATCTGATCCACGGAGAAGCTGTCTACCTCGAAGCACTCAACGTCAGCGCCCGCACCCTGCGCACCCTCGACGACAGCCTCTGCCATCTTCTGCGTATTGCCCGTGCCGGACCAGTACACAACCGCTACCTTTGCCATATGAAATCCTCCTCACAGAATCCCGAGAGATGCAGGAGACGGATAAATTCAGCACCGATTGGGCGGGCTTCATTTTATCAGCGATTCCATTCTCTCTCTTTATACTGCCTGCACCAACTCGGCAAGGGGGCGTCCCGCCTCCAGCCGCGTACAGAACTCCTGAGTACAGGCCGAGTACTGCTCAAAGAGAGCACGTGCCTCCGCCTCGTTCGTGTAGACCTTCCAGTATCCGCTGCAGACAAAGTCCTGTCCCCGCCGTGTGATGAACCCGCGCACATCCTCCGGCGGATAGCCGAGGAAGAGCCCGATCTCAGGCGGAAGTGTCTTGCGCACGCGCATGCGCAGACGCAGGAACTCGAGCCGCTCCTCCATGCTCTCTGCGATGCGGTAGCCTGCCTCGCACAGGATCTCCTGTGCCTGAGGCGATTCGAGTGCACGCGCGACAAGCTCCGCCCGATAGAAGAGAATGAGAACGTACTCCGCGCCCTCCGCTACGCTGAACATCGAGATCCCCTTGCAGGAAAAGCAAGGTTCATAGGCCGCGAGCAGCGCATCAAAATCCTGAAAACGGCTCTTTTGGAACGACAGCAGGCTTCCCGCCGTCAGACCCGCCAGCAGGGGTGCAGCATGATAGCCGAGCAAATGCTCAAAATCTGGACAACGCATGGTAATATCCCCCTCCGCGCTGAGGCGCAACAAGCACCCCCCTAAAAATCGTTTGGCACCTCATTATATCGCAAACGATTCTCATTAGCAAGGGTTTTCTCATGGAGGAGAATGTTCTGCTATGGTCTGCATCTATTATAGCCGAGATTGCCCCCAGTGACAACAGAATCTTTTTTATTTATCAATAGCTGTATCTCATACGCGCTGTGTGTGAAAACATTGACAAAAAACTGCGTGTGTGCTACGTTTAATCGGAATCTCAGTCAAAGGAAAACGACCATATGATACACCTGAAAAACATTGTAAAGACATACGAAGGGGACATCCACGCGCTGCGCGGGATCGACCTGCGCATCGAACGCGGTACGATCTACGGCATCATCGGTCTCTCTGGCGCGGGCAAGTCCACACTCATCCGCTGCATCAATATGCTTGAGCGTCCGACGAGCGGCGCGGTGCTGATTGATGGGCGCGATCTCATGCAGATGAGTGAGCGCGAGCTGCGCGAGGAACGCCGCCGCATCGGCATGATCTTTCAGCATTTCAATCTGCTGTCCTCTGCGACGGTCTATGACAACGTCGCGTTCCCCCTGAAGCTCGCAGGGAAATCGACGGATGAGATCAAGCCGAAGGTCACGGAGCTGCTCGCCCTCGTTGGACTCGGCGACAAGGCGGATGCCTACCCGAGCCAGCTCTCGGGCGGACAAAAGCAGCGCGTCGGCATTGCACGTGCGCTCGCGAGCGATCCGAAGGTGCTGCTCTGCGACGAGGCGACCTCCGCGCTCGACCCGCAGACGACAAAGTCCATCCTCGCACTCATCCGCGACATCAACCGCCGCATGGGGCTGACCGTCGTGGTCATCACGCATGAGATGCAGGTCATCAAGGATATCTGCGACCGCGTTGCTGTCATCGACGGCGGTGTCATTGCCGAGGAGGGAGACGTGGTGGATGTATTCACCGCACCGCGCGAGCCGATTACGAAGGAGTTCATCAGCGTGCTCCTCTCGAACGAGCTGCCGACGGCATTTCGCGGCAACCCGATCACGCACGAGCCGTCCACGGACAGCTATATGCTTCTGCGCCTCACCTTCCTTGGGGAGAGCGCGGATAATCCCGTTCTCGCGGATATGATCCGCCGCTTCCCCGATATCGAGGTCACGATGCTCTTTGGCACGCTCGATCAAATGAAAGATCTGCCGTTCGGACGCATGATCATCGGCATGCGCGGCGCGCGCGCTGAGATCGAGGCAGCGATCACATATCTTTCCGCACAGCATTTGAAACAGGAGGTGATCGGCTATGTCCGCCGAAATTCTGCCGCTCCTCTCTAAGGCGCTGGGCGAAACGATCTACATGGTGCTCGTCAGCATGGCGATCTCAACCGCCATCGGCGTGCCGCTCGGCGTACTCCTGCACGTGACGGGCAAAGGAGAAATCCTCGACGCGCCGATGGTGAACCGCATGGTCGGCGCAGTGGTCAACGCGGTGCGCTCCATCCCATTTATTATTCTGATGGTGGCGATCATCCCACTGACACGTCTCATCGTGGGTTCTGCGATCGGTACAACGGCGGCGATGGTACCGCTCGTCATTGCCTCCGTCCCCTTCATTGGACGGCAGGTGGAGACCTCGCTGCGCGAGGTACCGCACGGTCTGATCGAGGCAGCGCTCGCGATGGGCGCGACACCGATGCAGATCATCACACGCGTGCTGCTCCCTGAGTCCATGCCCGGCATTGTCAGTCAGCTCACCACCGTCATCATCGCCCTCGTTGGCGAATCGGCGATGGCAGGTGCGATCGGCGGCGGCGGTCTCGGCGACCTTGCGATCCGATACGGCTACCAGCGTTTTCGTCCCGACATCATGATCGCAACCGTCGTCATTCTCATTGTTCTCGTCCAGCTCGTGCAGCTCATGGGCAATGCCCTCGCCGCACGGCTGAATAAGAGATAATCGCATTGTTATACCCAGGGTGCGATGCCCAAAAGTGAACCCTAGTGAAGCAAGTGAGTAAACTACACATTCTGCTCCTCTGCGGATTTCTTTTGTTTAAGCGAAACGCGTTTGAAATCCGCATGTACTGCAGATACGTGTACGATCACTTGCGCAACAAGGCGTTCGCGTTGGACATCGTACGACGAACATTAAGGAGGTCTTTATGAAGAAACTACTCACTCTCGTCCTCGCTCTGAGCACGCTCGCCCTCGTCGGCTGCGGCGGCGGCGCGGACAACAGCAGTGCAAAGTCGGAGAAGGTCATCAAGGTCGGTGCCTCCCCCGTTCCCCACGCCGAAATCCTCGAGGTTGTGAAACCCGAGCTCGAAAAGGACGGCATAAAGCTCGAGATCGTCGAGTTCAACGACTACGTGCAGCCGAACCTCGCGACGAACGACAAGGAAATCGACGCGAACTTCTTCCAGCATGAGCCGTACCTCAAGAACTTCGTCACCGAGCATCCCGAGCTGAAGCTCGCGAACGTCCTCGGCGTCCATGTCGAGCCGATGGGCATCTACTCGCACAAGATCAAGAACATCAACGAAGTGAAGGACGGCGCACAGGTCTCCATCCCGAGCGACCCGACGAACGGCGGACGCGCCCTGCTCCTCCTCGAGCGCGCAGGGCTGCTGAAGCTGAAGGACGGTGTCGGCGCTGCCGCGACGGTGCAGGATGTCGTTGACAATCCGAAGAAGCTCCAGTTCAAGGAGATCGAGGCACCGCAGCTGCCGCGCACGCTCGACGATGTGGACATCTCCGTCATCAACACGAACTGGGCAATGCAGGCGGATCTCGTCCCGACACGCGATGCCCTCTTCATGGAGGACAAGACCTCCCCGTACGTCAACATCCTTGTCGTCCGTCAGGGCGATGAGAGCCGCCCCGAGATTCAGGCGCTCATGAAGGCGCTCCACTCCGAGGCGGTCAAGAACTTCATCAACGAGAAATACAAGGGGGCAATCATCCCCGCATTCTGAGCTGCGACAGCGCACAGGAGAACCGCACGGTTCTCCTGTTTTTTGTTTGCATATATACTCCCATATGATAAAATATCTCATTATGGATAACATTCTCAGCAAGCTCCGCGTCCTCAAACGCCGCGAGCGCATCTACGGCATACGCAACCCGCTCACCTATGACTTTCTGCATCACAACCTGCATCATCTGCACGTTCTGCTCTTTCACAGTGCGGATCAGCAGGACTTTACGCGCGGCGCGATTGTGCGCCAGCTGCTCATCTTCATGCTGCCGATTCTGCTCTCGCAGCTGCTCCAACAGTTCTACACCATCGCAGACACCGCCCTCGTCGGACAGGCACTCGGCGCAGAGGCTCTGGCAGCGGTCGGTACGGCGAGCCTCATACTCTCCGTCATCGTCAACTTCTTCATCGGATTCTCGGCGGGGCTCAGTGTCCTTGTCTCACATCTCTACGGGGAAAAACAGTATGACCGTCTGAGTGCGCTCGTACAGAGCATCTTCGTCACCGTCCTTGCCTTTGCCGTACTCTTTACAGCGGCAGGCATCCTGCTGACCGAGCAGCTGCTCACGGCACTCTCCACCCCTGCTGAGCTCATCCCGCAGGCAAGCCTCTATCTGCGCATCGCACTCGGCGGTATACTCGCACAGCTCCTCTACAACACGACGAGTGCCATCCTGCGTGCCCTTGGCAACACGACGAGTGCGCTGCACTATCTCGCCGCAGCCGTCATACTCAACATCGTCCTCGACGTACTCCTCCTCTTCGTCATTCCCTGCGGCATCGCGGGCGCGGCGATGGCAACCGTCGCGGCGCAGTACGTCTCTGCGCTCCTCGCCCTACACAAGCTCCTTTATCTGCGCGGAGCTTGGCAGCTGCGTCTGCATCGCCCCTTTTTCACCCCACGCCATCTCCTGCCCATTCTCGGCACGAGCATTCCGGCGGGACTGCAAGCGGTCTTTATGAGCATCTCATCCCTCGTCATCCAGACCTACATCAACTCGTTCGGTTATGCAGCGATGGCGGGCATGACCGTCTACGCACGCATCGAGGGCTTCCTCTACTACCCCCTCTTTGCGTTCGGCATTGCACTCACGAGCTTTATCGGACAGAACGTCGGCGCACATGACCATGTGCGTGTACGGGCGGGGCTGCGTGTGAGTCTTCGGATTGCGGCGGGTGGAGCGATGGGCATGGCGCTCGCTGCAGGTCTTGCCGCGCCGTCACTTGTCACCCTCTTTACCGACGATCCTGCCGTCATTGAGAATGCACTCGACGCTGTTTACTATACGTTCCCGTTTTACTTCCTCTACGGCATCAATCAGATCTACATCGGCGCACTGCGCGGTCTCGGCGATACCCTCTATCCCATGATGACCGCGCTCGCCGCCTACTGCGTGTTCCGCGTCGCATGGTGCTATGCGTGGGACATCGTCGGCATCCACTCCATGCACATCGTCTACAATGCGTACAATGTCAGCTTCCTCGTTATGGGAGTGCTCCTCTATTGGGGATGCAGACACGCACTGCGGCGCATAGATCAGGTACCCACGGCATAAAGAAGGTCTTACCACATGCACACTCGCGTATGGTAAGACCTTCTTTGATCGGATGGTCACGGGGTCGCGGGGGTCTCCGCATTCACCGCGCTGCGGCGGATCATGTCGCCGACGCGCAGGTCGTAGGTCAGAGCCTTCTTGTGCAGGGTCTCGGCACGGGCGAAGTCTTCGGGCATCCCGCTGTCAAGCCCCTTGACAAAGCTCTCATAGGACGCGATGGATGCCTCCGTCGCCGCCTTACGCTGAGCGGCGAGATAGGCTGCGCCGCGCGGGACCTCGACCTCGTCCAGCTCACGCTGATATTTTTTCAGCGCGGGGATCATATTCTCCTGCAGGAGACGGATGAGTGCCTTGCGATGCTCTGTCGTATACGTACTCCATGCCGTCTCCGTCAGGCTGCGGAACTCATGCTGTGACGAACGAAAAACGCCGTTATAGCGATCCACAATCGGACGCGTCGCCTTGATATACCGCGAGATGTCAGTGCTCGTCGCCGTCTGCACCGCCTCGAGATAAGCACGGTAGTTTGCCACGCGCACGATCTGCCACCCTGTCTCCCGCTGCTCCATGCGCAGCTGCAGGGGGAACTCGAGCCCTGTCCCACCGTCGCGCACCGTCACGGTCGCCACCGCCGCACTCCCGTCGCGCACGATCTCGCCCATCTGAACAAGCTCTGTGTCACGCAGATGACTGCACTCCATCAGATACTCAAAGTCGATGCCGAGCTGCCGTCCCTTGAGCTCGTCCGTCCCCTCCGGCTCCGCCCACTCCCCTGTGCGCACAGCATCTGTGATCGTCCGTGCAATCCCAGACGCGACATCGTCCTTGGTCTTTTCGTAGAATTTCCCCGAGGCATTGCGCTCCGCCTCCTTGAGACTCGTGTCGCGCGCAAAGAGGACATAGGTGAGGTCATCGTAGCCCGCATCGGCGACCGCCGCGCCCTCTCTGTTTCCCGCGATCGCCTGAGATGCTGCCTGCAAACCGTTCAATCCGATATCCGCAAATTTTCCGACAAGCGGCAGTTTTGAAATAAGCCCGAGTACATTCTGCAGCGGCAACGTCAAAAAATCAAACACCGCCGCCCCAATCGCCCGTAAGGCGTCGATAATGCCGGTATTTTGAAGCCATTCTCCGAGCGACTTGAATGCGTTGACAAGCCCGCCTCCGATCGCGGCGGTTATACTCTTCGTCACTTCCCACGCTTTCCCTATTGCAACGGTTATTTTATCCCAGTGTTTATGCGCCAAAATAACGGCAACCGTAAGCGCACCGATCGCAAGGACAATCCAACCTATCGGCGAAGCGACAAACAGCGCATTCATGATCCCGACCGCGCCGTTTAAAAGCGCCTGCGCCCCGGCGGCGATCTTCGATGCGGCAACGTAAGCGAGCGTTGCGACCTTCGCCGCAACGAGCTGTGCCACATACACTGTGATATTTTTAGCGGCAATCAAAACACTCCATATCTTTTGCACTGCGATCGCTATCTTCACTGCCGCCGTATGCGCCCGCTGCCAGACGACGACACCCATCATAACGGTTCTGTATACCGTCACTACCGTATACACCGCAATGATAACCCCGCGCAGCTTCCATGCGACCTTTACAAGCGTACCGATGACTGTCGCCGCATCGCGGACAAATTTTACAACAGGCTTAGGATCGAACTCATTTATCGCCTTTGTCAGTTTTGCCATCGCGTTTACACCGTCTTCACGAAACACCTCGACAAACTTGAATCCGAGTTCCATCAGCGCACTCTTCAAAACTTCGAATCTGTTTTGAAGCGATTCGCGCATTGCCGCCGCCATAGTTGCCGACGCTCCGCTTGCTCCTTTGAGCATGGCGATATACGACTTATAAGCGTCCGCCCCTTTTGTAATAAGCGACCCGATAGCTTTTTCGCCTCGCGTTCCGAAAACACTGCTGAGAATACCGGCACGTTCGGCCGTTCCCTTGCCTTCAAGCGCCTCTTCCAACTGTGAAAGAATATCTTCAAATGCAAGAAAATCACCCTTTGCATCTTTTACGTTGACACCTATGCTTTTAAGGAAATCCTGATTTTTGCTTGAACCAAGCTGTACAAAAGCAGCATTAAGCGCCGTTCCCGCCTCTTCCGCCGACGCGAACGACGGCCTGATAAGCGCCGCCGCCGCCGCAAGCTGTTCGACATCCTGCCCCGCCCGCGAAAACTGCCCGCCGGCTTTTGCGACGCCCGTAAACATACCGGATATGTCGAGTTGCGACCGTGACTGCACCATCGCAAATACATCGGACACACGACGCAGCTCATCTTCCGTTTTATCAAGACCGAGTGCACCAAGCGACGACGTAACGATATACGCCGCTTCCCCTA
>ERZ773042.2082-NODE-2082-length-11207-cov-7.414455_pt1 | contig 11207 bp, 14 predicted proteins | sample MGYA00511664_ERZ773042 | MGnify/ENA primary metagenome ERZ773042 (study PRJEB29015, sample SAMEA2737984) | human oral metagenome | biome: human oral; feature: human-associated habitat; material: dental | place: China | collected 2036 ... | reverse complement strand
GTAATATTTGACACGATTATTCTCCTACAACTTTAATATTTTGGATATAGACATTCACTGTGTGGGCAGTGATCCCAAGTTGATTTTCCAAACTAAACTTAACGCGTTCTTGGATATTTTTGGAAACTTCACTGATTTTAACGCCGTAGCTCAAAACGGTATAAACATCAACTGCAATACCACCATCCTCAGACGTTTTTACTACCACACCCTTGGCATAGTTTTCTTTACCCAAAAGAGCTTGAAAGTTATCTTTAATTGCATTTTTGCTGGCCATTCCAACTACACCAAAAATTTCGGTTGCTGCACCGCCGACGATGGTTGCAATTACATCATCAGTCAGCTCAATTTGACCATCTTTTGTATTGATTTTTACAGTCATCATTTGTACCTCAAAAGTATTTTATAGTTTATTTTACCATATTTTAGACAGGGTGTAAAAGAGGAAGAACAGAAATAAACTGTCTAGTCTGAAAATTCAGCAACAAAAAAGGGAAGGAATAAACCTTTCCAATCCCTTTCATGTATTAAACGCGTTCAACTTTACCTGACTTAAGCGCGCGAGCTGAAGCCCAAACTTTTTTAGGTTTTCCGTCGATCAAAACAGTAACTTTTTGAAGATTTGGTTTAACAGCGCGTTTTGTTTGGTTCATCGCGTGAGAGCGGTTGTTTCCAGATACAGTCTTACGACCTGTAAAGTAACATACTTTAGCCATTAGTGTGTTTCCTCCTATTAGATCTAATATTACGGATGTGCTAGCACCACATACCGTACTATATTATCAAAAAACTTGGCTTTTGGCAAGTAAATTTTCCCAAACTTTGCAATTTCTGGCCAATAATCCGTTTTCTTAAATGTAAACAATCTTCAGAGCTCCAAAGGCGACATCCCCGCGCACATATAAAGTCTTGTCTTTTTCATTGACATTATGCGGATTGACAACCGTACCGAAAGCATTGTCCACATTTAGCTCTACTCGCCAGTTGCTTGGAATGTAAAGCACCGCACTGCCGAAAGATACTTCTACATCAAAACTAGCAGAATCACCTAAAATTCTGGCATTATCAAAATAGACGGCCGCACTGCCAAAAGCACACTCTACTTTATCATGGATAAAATTATCCGAGTTGATATAGCGAGTCCCACTGCCAAAGGAAATCTCTCCTTCCTTTGTAGACAAGCCCTTGCCAGACAAATAACGGACCCCCCAGATTCTTCTCGGCTTAAAAATCATATTGAGCCCAATGCAGGCCAAAATTCCACCCATGATCAAGGTGCCTGTAGAGATAGCCAAAAAGTGATAGGCAGAATTAGCAATCATCAGAGCAATAATCGTCATGATCAAACCAGTCCCAAAATCTCGTTCCAAGAAATTTTCCAAAGCAAAATACGCAAACATACCGACCAAAAGCAGGGGCCAGATATTAAAATTGAACATCGGAATACCAAAGTTTCCCTGAAGCAAAACCCAGCCGGCTAAAACCAAGAAACCGATACCTAGAATTGTTTTTTTCATAATGATTACCTCACTTCACTTAACTTTTCTTTTAGTAGTTGATAGTAATGCCTTGAAACATGCACTTTCTTATGCGTTTCAGAAAACTGGACGGAACTGGTGCCCGAGAAAGACTTTTCTAAAGAATAGATCGCCCTAGCATTAGCAATGGTTGACTTAGAAATTCTGCAAAAATAGCGGGGCAATAATTCCTCCAGCTCGTAGAGTTTCAACTTGACCTCATAGGCATCATTGCGCGCGTGGGCAAAGATTTTAGCTCCGTCCGTCTCGAAAAAGAGAATCTCCGCCAAGTCCACAAAATACTCACTATTTTCCTTGTAAAAAAGAATAGCTGGAGCAGTCGCTTCATTCAAAGCATCTTGAATCTTCTGAATCCTGTCATCAATCCGCGATACTCGAATCACCAATTCTGTATCAGCCAAACGATCGTCTAGCTCAATCCGAACCTTCATAAGCACTCCTCCCCTCTTTCTATCTTCATTATAACAATTTCTTGAAAAGAAACAAGGGACTTTCAGTAAGTGGTCAATATAGGCTGGTAAGTGGTTGTTTTAAAAGTTTAAAATGAAATAAAAAATCTTGAATTTTCCAAATATAAGGCTTCAAAGAAATTGATCATTACCTATTTTTTTCAACACGACAATACTGATTTACTACTATTTCCACGATCATAAGCTCTCTATCCAGCCTAGTAATGGATAAATCAGGTTTGAACAATTCTAACGCTACTTCTCAAACCACACTTGGCTCTTTCGCTTAGTTTTAGATAAAAACTAAAACTTATTCTCCATACTGGCTTATGTCTCATTTGACAATTTTTTCCGTTTTGATATAATGGACGCTCAGGAGGTATCGTATGTCAAAACAAAAAATTAATCGTTTCGTCGGATCTATTGGAGCTTTTATTGGAATTCTTGTATTCGTCGCTTATATTCCACAAATTATCGCAAACTTACAAGGATCCAAAGCTCAACCTTTCCAACCACTATTCGCAGCAGTTTCTTGCCTGATTTGGGTTATCTACGGTTGGACAAAAGAACCTAAAAAAGACTGGATCCTCATTATTCCCAATGCTGCGGGAGTGATATTAGGTGGCCTAACTTTTCTTACTTCTTTATAAGAATTATATAAACAAAACCAGCAACCCCATAAAAAAGGTGCTGGTTTTCTTTCTGCCGATTGCAGGGTTCGAACCTGTGACCTACGCGTTACGAGTGCGTTGCTCTACCAACTGAGCTAAATCGGCCTCTACCTGTCTCCTATTCTAGCACTCTGAATGATTTTGTCAAGTTCTATTACAGTTTGAAAACTCGAATGAAGCAAATATTCTGCTTAGGAATATACAGCTTCCATATTTAAAACAAGTTCTAGAAAACTTTATTTTTCCGATATAAAGCTATTGATGTAGCTACTGAATTGTTTTATAATAGTTTGAATTCAAAAAAGTGAGGGATCTTATGAAATTCTATTCATATGACTATGTACTGAGTCAGATTAGCCAGCAGAATTGGGTGATGGTGATTGTATCAGCCTGCTTGGTTTTGGTGACGGGATTTTTCGCCTTTAAGGCCTATAAAGACAAACGAGGAAGTAAGTTCCGCGAACTGTCCATTATTTCTATCTTGACCTTAGTAGCCTTCGTTCTGATTAGCATTAGTAATTTCCAAAACAATCAGTCAAATGACAATCAATTCCGTAGCTCTTTGCATTTTATTGAGGTTGTCTCAAAAGAATTAGGCGTTGAAAAGGAAGAAGTCTACGTCAATACTTCAGCTACGACAGATGGTGCAATTATCAAGGTTGGCAAACAATTCTACCGTGCTATTAGCGGAACCGACCAAGATAGCTATTTATTAGAAAAAATGGAACTATACAAATCGGACGTTGAACTCGTGGAGGTTGAAAAATAATGAGCTTTTTTATTACAATTGCAATTAAGTTAGCTTTGGGACTTGTTTCCCTCGTTTTTGTCATCAATGTGACAGGTAAAGGGAATTTAGCACCAAGCTCTGCAACAGACCAAGTACAAAACTTTGTTCTCGGTGGCATTATCGGCGGCGTCATCTACAATAGCTCCATTACCATCCTTCAATATGCAGTCATCTTAATCATCTGGACCATTCTGATTTTGCTCTTAAAATGGCTAAACACCAATGTTTCCTATATCAAACATCTGATTGACGGGAAGCCAACCATTATCATCAAAAACGGTAAACTAGATCCTGAAGCCTGCCGTTCAAAAGGTCTATCCGCATCAGACGTCGCTCTGAAATTACGCTCCCAAGGAGTCTTCCAATTGAAAGAAGTCAAAAGAGCCGTTATCGAGCAAAATGGTCAATTGATTATCGTAAGAATTGGCGATGAAAATCCAAAATATCCAATCATTACCGATGGAGTTGTCCAACTTGAAATCTTAGAAACTATCGGCAAGTCAGAAGAATGGTTGATGACCGAACTCCAAAAAGAAGGATTTGAAAATGTCTCCGATATCTTCATTGCAGAATATGACAAAGGTGAAATTAATGTGGTGACCTATTAAAAAGTATTTGTCATTTCGTAGCAGTTATTTGCTTTTTCTTCGTAAAGAGTTTATACTTGTATCTATTATCTCGCTTGAATGAGTATCAAACCGCATCCAACTTAGATAATACACTTAATTAACGGAGGAAATTTCCATGTCAATCGAAGAAAAATTCAACCAAGCTAAAGGTTCTATCAAAGAAGGCTTCGGTAAACTTACTGGCGATACAAAAACTCAAGCAGAAGGAACTGCTGAAAAAGTAGCTTCAAAAGCGAAAGAAATTGCTGAAGACGCAAAAGGCGCTGTTGAAGGTGCTATCACAGGCGTTAAAAACATCCTTCACAAAGACGATAACTAATCGTTAACGTCCAAAAACCACCCTATTTTCTGCAGTCCTATTTGACTGCGGGAGATAGGGTGGTTTTTGTTTACCTTTGATTTAGTTTGGGTGTAGAAAAAGAACACCCAAAAAGTGCTCTTTGTAAGTATTGTAATTCTTTTGAATGAACGTTTACTAAATTGTGACGCTTTTCGGGCCTTTTTCAAGCCTTACTTGGAAAGCATGTGCTAAGCTGTGATCATGTTTATTCAAAATCTTTCCCATTTCTCTTTGCTATGATTGAGTCGGAACAATTGTAAGGTCACTGTGGTCATTTAAAAAACTATACATTGGTACTCCAAAACCCTCTTCCGATATATTCTCACATAGAGTTTTTACAAAAAATTCTATCCATTCACTAGAAGGTTCCACAGCATCATCAGTCTGAGGAGTGAACCACATTTGAGGAATAAGTTCCATTGTGTCTAAATCGCATGCAATCCCAATCATCATATTATAGAAATCAAATGAAGCATAAAAAGCACGCATATTATCGCTAACTTTATCAATTCCTAATTCAGGAGGTATTTCCGTCATCGTAATCATCATATGACCAGTTATTTCCCCATTTTCCTCTTCAAATTTTTCAAGCACTCCTTGCTCACGGAGGATATTTTCTATTTTGAAGAACATTTCTTTATCTGCTAACATTATGTTATCTCCAATAATATTTATTAGTGGTCTATTGAGCAAATCCTTACATAAAATTACAAATAGAAAAATAATTAGAATACATAATTATAAATCTATTTAACTACACTATTACAGCCAAAAAATTACTAAATATGTGAATTAGTACAGAGTATTCTATTCTTTTAGTTCTATAATAAATGTAAGATATTATACTGCCTAACAAACTATACAGTAAAATCGATCTAATAAAAATTCCAATACTAGGTTCGTTCATGCAATGCACAAATCCAAACAATATATTTGATATAATGAAACCTTTCCTGCTCATATTATAGCAATAATTCATTATTGCACCACGAAAAGTTAATTCCTCTAAAATTGGTCCTACGAAAATTGCATAAAAATTGAATAACTCTACGCCCATAATATCTTTTAAAATTTGTAATAACGTATCATTTTGGGTATCTCCAAAAATGCTTAAATACAAATGAACTATGAGTCTTAACAAAACAGCGAATACTAAGCAATAAAATACTTTGTTCCACTCTAGTTTCTGAATACGATTAATGACATTATGTTTTATGCTTATTTTATAAGAGAAATATAATGTAATAAACAAGAAAAGTACAAATAGCAACCTAGCATAGACGAATGAAATATCTTTCAAAATTAAACAACAAAACGGTAAATTTGAGAGCAAAAATAACTGCCCAGTCACTTTATGTTTTTCTCTCATTTTTAACTACCTCCAACAAACCATTATTAATATTTCAATTATTGCTTAATTCATTTAATCACTTTTCTGAAACTTGAAGCGGAAATGCTGAGATTCTTTGCATATACTGATTCTGAGATTTTATCTTTCCTAAAAATCCTCCTATCTTAAGAAAGAAAAACAGATATCTTACAATATAAACCTCCCCAATAATTGAGTAAGCGCTTTTACACTTTTATTGTAACTAACTATTTTTATTTTTTCAAATAATTATATGCAATTCCTAATTTGCAAAATTAAAGTAGTCAAAAAAAGACATCCAAGAGAAAATTCTTGAATGTCTGTAAACGTTGATATAATCGTATTGATTAACGTTTTGAGAATTGTGATGCTTTACGAGCTTTCTTAAGACCTGGTTTGAAAGATTTTTCTTTGAATAAATTTCAAAAGCTTGTAATATCAATGTTTCCACAAGTTTTCAAAACTCAAAATTTCATCTGAATGGTGTGAACTTTATCCTAAAAATACACGAATTGAGCTGATAAATACTAAAAGTTCACACCATTAGTCAAATTATTTTTTGTTACATACATTTTTTTAGATGATAGACCTCCTAATTTATTTCTTATAGCATTTGAGCAAACCTCCGTTATCAGAAAACAACCAGAAAGAAAAACCGCAAAATTAATATTTTCTTTCTGGTTGTTTTTTTATAAATTAAATTTGCAGTAAAATACTTTACTCATTTACACTATCCCTTTCTTCTATGTACTTTCTTTCATCTAAAAAAACCTCGTATTCATCAATTTTATTTTGTTATAGGTAAGAAAGAAGGACAAACAAGAAAAACACGGCATAAAAACCTATTCAGTTTATCGCCCTCAATCCTTGTCTGCTTCATTTTCTTTTACGAGATCTTTTTGTGAATCTTTTTCAGAGAGTTTTTGATCGATATACTTGTTAATGATTTCATAAAATTCCTTGGTCGTCTCACTATCTAATTTTGTCGAATTATGGACTTGATTGACTTTCAATTGAACAGATTGAATACCGTAAGAGGCTTGTTTTTGGTGGATCGTTTCTAATTCTTCTTCTGAAATCGGATCTCCAACAACTGTCAAGACCAATTCATTGTCCCTTGACTTGTAGACTTGATTAATGACCGTATAATTGGCGAACTCTTTTGCTACAAACTGTTTGACACCTTCTTTTCGCGCTTGTTCTATAGTCAGAGTAACTGCCGAATAACCGGCTGGAAGAACCAATAATACAATCAAAGATATCAAACCAATTTTCATTTTAATGCTTAGCTCTTTGAATGAAGTTAAGGGAGATTTTCTCATTAAAATTTTTGCTCCTATAATGTTGGCTAGCATTATAAAGACACAGTTAATCAAGAAAAGATAGAGAGCACCAAATAAAAATCGTACATTTCCATTAGCTAAACCATAGCCGGCAGTGCAGATAGGTGGCATCAGAGCTGTAGCAATGGCTACTCCTGGCACAATATTGTTTGCTTCTTTTTTCCTTGAACCGATCACACCAGCAATCCCACCTGCAATAGCAATTAGGACATCCCAAATCGTTGGAGAAGTTCGTGCAATCAACTCGCTACTTGCATAAGATAAGGGAGTAATCCAGAAATACAGAGTCGATACAAGTAAACTGACAAATACTTGAGTAAGTAAAACCCCTAGAGCTTGCTTAACTAAACGAGTGTCAAAAATAGCTAAACCTAATCCTAGTCCAACAATCGGTGTCATGAGAGGTGAAATTAACATGGCCCCTATAATAACAGCTGTTGAATTCATATTTAGTCCGATAGAGGCAATAAAAATTGCACACATCAAAATCGCTATATCTCTCGATCTAACATGAAGATCATCGTATAATTTTTCACGGTATTCCCGTGTTGAATAGTTTCTGGTCATTGGTTACTCCTTTTATTTGATTTATTTCTGTTTATCCATTGATGAGGGCAGAGTGATTTTCTGTCAAACATTACATATGTATTTAAATTTTCTTAGTTCTCACCTGTAAGTCTTTTGAAAAATATCCCTTTTTCCTAGACAAATAAAAAAGTATCTATCAGTCTATCCTCCATATTATATCAAAAATTTCATGGTTTTTCCCTGAGGAAATCCATCGGTTTAAAAGATTTTTATATCCTTTCCAAGATAGAGAACAGACAAAATTTCAGTTTCCTTATTCTAAGAACAAAAGACTGCATCTCCTATAAAAGAAGATGCAGTTTAATGATTGAGTGTGATGAGTATGTTTCACAATCCATTGCTCCATTTTGATAGTTAACCAGAAGCCATAGATTCAAAACGTGATGATGGTTAGAAGAAACCACTTAATACAGTTACCAAACAGTTGTACTCCAGTCCCGTCAAAGTATAGACGTTGACCATCCACTACTGTGTGTTTGGTTTTCCAATTTTGCATCATGCAAACCACCCAAGGTGTGGCAATCCCCAAGGTAAGCCCGCAAATTAGGGCTGATAACTCTGTTTGAAGCAGGTTGTTCATAGCTGTTTCAAGAGAAGATTGGAAAAATTCATCAATATCTTGCTTTTGGGTTAGGAACTTAACAATTCTGTGGTAAACTGTGTCATAGGAATAAGTCTCTTTTTAGTAATGTTTCGCAACTCTACTATAACGAATTTATTCCTTTTTGTGTTTACACAACTTATTTTACACTACCGTTTTTTCATATCGTTTTTACATTATAACACAAAAGACTATTAACAAAATAATATTCAAGATTAAGGTAAAAATAAGGTGAACTTTGAGGTGCACTTTTTCAAAAAATACGAAAAAAGCACCCATGAGGTAAACTCTTGAGTGCTTTGAAACGTTGATATAATCGTATCGATTAACGTTTTGAGAACTGGCTAGCTTTACGAGCTTTCTTAAGACCTGGTTGGAAACACTTTTATTTGAATAAGTTTCAATATCCGCTTAAAATCAATGTTTTCCCACGTTTTCAGAAAGAACAATTTCATCTAATTTGAATAAATTTCAGTTGAATGGTGTGAATTTTACCCTAAAAATACACGAATTGAGCTAGATTTTACCAAAAAGTTCACGCCATTTAATTGTTATTGTTTTGTACATTTTTAATAGATAAATTCTAAAATATAGTGCAACAAAAAACTCATGAGACCTAAAATAGTGCAAACTGTAAGTAAGTACACTGACAAAAAAACCATGAGATTCTATATGCTACTATCATCTTACCAAAGGAACAGATTAAGATAGATACCTATGTGGAATTAGGGAGAAATTTTTTCAAATTGCAACTAAGATTGGTAGCCATCGTTTTATTATCAGTAGAATGGTGAAACGTTGTTCAAGACAGTATTTAGCTAAAAGAGATTAAAAATCTTATGAAGATTTAGCTAAGAAAAGCATCTTGAATGCCGAAGCTAAAAGAGAAATAGGGACTACTCTAAAAGCTTAATAGTCTCCAAAAACAGATACAAGATTTTTTTAAATTAAATAATAGACAGACAGTGACTTTTAAAACAATTTACAATTGGATTTATAGTGGTATGATTCAGATTGAATTATCAACATTAAGACAATAAGGGATAAGCAGACAAGTTCAAGAAGCTAGAATGCTATCAAACATTAATTGGAATATTATAATGCCCCATCATGTTATCTTTTGTATATTATAAATTGATCTTTATAAATTTTTGTTTCATCCATCTGTATAACCGATACTCTATCAAAACTTGATCTATCTAATGTTAAGAATGAAGTCCCTACGATTTTTTGTGTATTTAAAGGATTTGTTGTCATAAAAAGATTAACCTCTTTATAGGCGTTAACTATTTTTTGCGTTTCTTCTCGAACTGTACTAACTAATTTAGGATTGTTATATCTGTTACCACTATACTTTCGTTGTGATGAAATTTTTACTGTTGTATTTTCCAAATAGTCAGCTGCTAACTTTTCTAAAGGAATATCATATGTATCACACACTAATAAATTGACAACCTTATTCTTTTTGTTTTCAATTGGATACTCAACAATAATTTCTCCTTGAAATTCGTCGTATTGCACAACAGATGATTCGGAGATAAACTCTGAAAAAACTCCATTAATAATAAGTTCAAACTGCATTGGTATTGAGACACCTATAAGTTGTAACTTTCGATAACCTAATATATTTGCTGCGATCCACAGTCTTTTATAACAGTTATGAAGATATACAGAATGACCATCATTAAATATTCGTTCCGCATTGTTTTTTCTAAAAATCATCAATAATGAAGTAGAGATTAATAAATAAAGAACTATATAAGTAGCGATAGAATTATCAGGAATTATTTCAAAAATAGTTCTTGTAAAAAAATTGGTATTTGATATTTTTTCAACTTCAACTAGCGTCAAACTCTTCCCAATCAAATAGCAAATAAGAATTGGAAATAGAAAAATCAAAACTAATGGTAAACAAAATTTTTGAGACCAAAAAAAACATTTCTTAAATAATTTATTTTTTCGATTCATACGTATTCTGTACATCCTTAAAATAGATTAGAGTGGATTGCCACTCATTTGATTCCCTAAAGTAGAATCTACCAGCCTGAAGCCCAATTATCAAAAAGAATAATCTGTCATCATTATCTGAGATAATTTTTTCCCATGATTGAATATCAACATTAGATGCAGTAGGTATATCTTCAGGATGGGTATGCCATTCTCCAATTAAACTTATAAAACCTGAACTTTTACCAAAATAATCATCTGCAAATTTCTGATGGTTTGGAGAAGTTTTTGAAAATTTAAATCTACTTCTTAAATCATTATCCTGTGGTTCTGAAAAATTTATAATAAGTATCGAATTATTTAAAAGTCTCTTACCAACAAAAATACCACCTGCTTCAGGTTCAAAACCCAGTTGTCTAAACTCTAGTAATGAATTTAAAATATCAGATGGTATTACAATTTGATATTTATTGTTCAGATTTACATATATCAACTTTATACTCTCCGTTACACTCTGGACAAGATGTATTTGTTCTTAAAGCAACATTTAATAAATCACTATTTTTTAAACAATTGTAGTATCGAACACTATATGTAAACCCTTCTTTTCCAAACTGTTTATCTGAACCAATTTCTGATACTAATCTGTTTTCAGAAGAAAATTCTCCATACAAGTACTGTAAATATACTTCTATAGCTTTATTTGCCAAAGAACTAGGCGCAATAACATTATAAGGAATAAATGAAGAATAACAGCTAGCTAGACGCTTTTCAAATATTTGATTTTTCTCTGCAAAAGAGGCTCTATTATTAACAAGATGCCCATCTTCATAATTCATACACATATAGCATCCATTATTTTGTGGAGAAACTAGTAGGTTATGTTACCCAACTCCATATGGATCTAACCAGCAATACAATACCGTTTTTCCAATCTTTCTG
>ERZ773042.2080-NODE-2080-length-11209-cov-4.570737_pt1 | contig 11209 bp, 10 predicted proteins | sample MGYA00511664_ERZ773042 | MGnify/ENA primary metagenome ERZ773042 (study PRJEB29015, sample SAMEA2737984) | human oral metagenome | biome: human oral; feature: human-associated habitat; material: dental | place: China | collected 2036 ... | reverse complement strand
CCATGGCAGCGGCGCTTCTGCACGAGCCGCCGCTCCTCTTCCTCGACGAGCCGACGAGCGGCATCGACCCGCGTGCGCGCCGTCTCTTCTGGCAGAAGATCGACGCGCTTTCAAAGAGGGGCACGACGGTCATCATCACGACGCACTTCATGGAGGAAGCCGAATACTGCACGCGCATCCTCATCCAAGATCACGGCACGATGCTCGTCCTCGGCAGCCCCGCCGAGATCCGTGCTCGCATGAAGATGCCTGCGGCCGACATGAACGACGTCTTCATCCGCATCGTGGAAGAAGCGCGCAGACGGGAGGAGGCAATAAGATGAATCTCCGTGCTTTTCTTCGGCGGCTCTTCGCCCTCACGCGCAAGGAATTTCAGCAGATGAAACGCGACCGCGGCAGCATCCTGCTCGGCGTCGTCCTGCCGCTCGTCCTCATCCTCATCATCGGCTACGGCCTGTCGCTCGACGTGAAAAACGTGCGCACCGCCGTCGCCCTGGAAGACAGCTCGCCCACGGCGCGCGCCGCCGTCCGTTTTCTCGACGGCAGCGACTATTTCGCCCCCTCTTACGTTCACTCGAAACAGGAAGCGGAAGCGATGATGCAGCGCGGCGAAGTCGACGCCATCCTCATCATCCCCACGGATTTCAGCCGCAATCTCCCTCGCGGCACGGCCAGAATCGAGCTGCTGCTGAACGGCATCGAGGCGACGACTGCCGCCTCGGCGCAGGGCTACTTCGAGTCGGTCGTGCTGAAAAAAGCGGCAGAAAGCGCCTTGGCGAAACAAAACGTCGGGCGCGCCGAAATCGTCAGCCGCGTCTGGTTCAACGATGCCAACACGAGCACATGGTTTTTCGTTCCAGGCCTCTTGATGCTCGTCCTGACCATCGTCGGCGTCTTCCTCACCTCCGTCGTCATGGCGCGCGAATGGGAGCGCGGCACGTTCGAATCGCTCTTCGTCACGCCCGTGCAGCGCCTCGAACTCATTCTCGCCAAGATGATTCCCTACTTCCTCGTCGCCATGACGGGCATGATCCTGTGCCTGATCACCGGACACCTGCTCTACGAGCTTCCCATGCGCGGCTCCCTCATCTTGATTCTCGGCACGACGATGCTTTACCTCGTCATGGCGCTCGGTCTCGGACTCGTGATTTCCGCCATGACGAAGAATCAATTTCTCGCATGCCAGATGGCGCTTCTTCTAAGTTTCCTGCCCACGATCATGCTGTCGGGCTTCCTCTACGATCTGCATACGGCGCCGCTCGGCATCCGCATCATCAGCCGTTTCCTGCCCATGCCCTACTTCCTGCAAATGTTGAAGTCCCTGCTGCTCACGGGAAATTATTGGCCGCTCATCATCAAAAACACAGCCGTGCTTGCGGGCTTTGCCGCACTCTTCGTCGGCGCTGCCTTTCATCTGACGCGAAAGAAGGTGGGAGAATGACGATTCTGCAGCGCGTCCGGCTCTTCTTCACGCATCTCTACTGCCTCGGGCACAAGGAGCTCCTGGCCATTTTGAAAGATCCGCGCATGCGCATCGCTCTGATCATGCCCGTCTTCACCCAGGGGCTGCTCTTCGGCTACGTCGCCAACTACAATCTCGACTCCGTACCCTATGCCGTCGTCGACGCTTCGAGAAGCGAAGCCTCGCAGAGCCTGATCGCGCACTTCGACGGCTCGCCCGCATTTTCGCGCACGGCGACGCTTGCCGTCCCTGCCGAGATTGAGCCTTTGATCAACTCCGAGACCATTCTCATGGCGCTCATCATCCCCGCAGACTTTGAATCGCACCTCGCACGCGGCGAGACCGCCCCCGTCGAGGTCATCACCGACGGCCGCAACGCGCTCACATCGACGCTCGCCACAGGCTATGCAGCAGCCATCATCGCGCGCTGGAACGCAGAGAGACTGCATGCCGCGCCCGCCATCACACTGACGAGCCGCACATGGTACAACGAGAACCAGATCACGCGCTGGACCTTCCTGCCGAGCATCATCGCCATGATCTCCTTCGTGCAGGTCATCATGCTCGCCGGGCTCTCCATCGCCCGAGAGCGCGAACAGGGCACCTTCGATCAGCTTCTCGTCACGCCGCTCGCCCCCGTGGAGATCCTCATCGGCAAGGCGCTTCCGCCCATGCTCATCGGACTTGTGCAGAGCACGCTTCTCCTTCTCATTTCCCTCTTTTGGTTCGAGATTCCGTTTGCCGGCTCCTTCCTTACGCTCTATCTGACGCTCTTCCTCTTCATCCTCAGCTCGACGGGCATCGGGCTGTGCGTCTCTGCCGTCGCACGCAGCATGCAGCAAGTCCTCGTCTACCTCTTCGTCCTCCTGATGCCGCTCGTCCTTCTCTCAGGCATCGCAACGCCCGTCGCCAACATGCCGCGCATCCTGCAGATCCTCACCTACATCGACCCTCTGCGCTTCGCCGTCGAGGCCGTGCGGCGCGTCTACCTGGAAGGCGCCGTCGCCGCCGACCTCATCGGCGACTACATCCCCCTGCTCCTCATCGCCGCCTTCACGCTGCCCCTCGCCATGCGGCTCTTTCGCAGCCGCACAATATAAAGCGGAAAAATGCAAATCGCGCCCCGAGTTCCCGACTCGGGGCGCGTTCTCGTATCAATCACTGTTCGCATGCGCGGCTGCCCGAAGATATTCGAGTTTGCCTACATTCCTTTGATCCACGGTGGAGCCAAATTTCGACAAGGGCATATAGTATTCGCCCGTATCCTTCTTATAGCGGAACACGACGGTATGCTGCGGCTCTACCGTCATCGCACCGTCGCTGCTGTTCCACCAAACAGAAAACGAGAGGAACGCGAAGTCTTCGTAGTCCTCTCCCTCGCTCATGATATAGGCTGAACTTACATCCGCCACCGATTTCACATGGGAGCCGCAGTCCCAAACGATGAAGTTCGGATCGCCGTCGTAGCTGTAAATACCGGGAGCTACATCGGCTTCAGGCAGATCGGCAAAAGCCGTCGATGTGCAGATCGCAAGGCAAAATGTAAAAACGGCGGCAAAAACTTTCCTGCTGAGATTCAGATTCATACAAATCCCACCTTTTCCCGAAGAACCTTACAAAATAAACTGACTCAAATCGCGGTTGACGGCAATGTCCTTGAGCTTCTTGTCGACGTAGGCGGCATCGACGCGGACTTCCTTTTCTTCCATCTCGGGAGCGTCGAAGGAGAGATCCTCCAAGAGCTTTTCCAAGATCGTATGCAGGCGGCGCGCGCCGATGTTCTCGGTCTGGGCGTTGACGTCGCAGGCGAGCTGCGCGAGGCGCTCGATGGCGTCGTCCGCAAAGTCGAGCGCGATGCCCTCGGTCGCAAGAAGCGCCTTGTACTGCTTCAAAAGAGCGTTCTGCGGCTCGGTCAGGATGCGTTGGAAGTCTTCCTTCTGCAGCGACTTCAGCTCGACGCGAATCGGGAAGCGTCCCTGCAGCTCCGGAATGAGATCGGACGGCTTCGCCGTGTGGAAGGCGCCCGCCGCGATGAAGAGGATGTGGTCGGTCTTGATCGGGCCGTACTTCGTCATGACGGTCGAGCCTTCGACAATCGGCAGGATGTCGCGCTGCACGCCTTCACGCGAAACGTCGGGACCCGAGCCCTGCCCCTTGACGGCGACCTTGTCGATCTCGTCGAGGAAGACGATGCCGCTCTTTTCCGCCGCGCGGATGGCAGCGTCCTTGACCTCCTCCATGTCGACGAGCTTCGCGGCTTCTTCCTGCTGGAAGAGCTTGCGCGCCGCCGCCACGGAGACCTTGCGCTTCTTCTGCTTCTTCGGCATGAGGTTCGCCATCATGTCCTGCAGATTGTCGCCCATGCTCTCAAGGCTCGAACCTGCGAACATGCTGCCCATCGGCTTTCCCGAGTCCTCGATCTCGATCTCGATGACTTCTTTTTCCAGCTCGCCTTTCAGCATGCGCTTTCTGACCCACTCGCGCCCCGCCGCATACTTTGGCTCCTTATTTTCCTCCGACGATTCCTTTTCCTCGTCGTCAGAGCCGCCAAAAAGCTTGCCCAAGGGGTTCTGCGACTTCTTCGGCTGCGGCACGAATACGTCGAGGATGCGCTCCTCGGCAAGCTCGGCTGCCCTTTCCTGCACCTTTTCCATGCGCTCCTGGCGCACCATGCGCACGGCCGTCTCGGCGAGGTCGCGCACGATGGACTCGACGTCACGCCCCACATAGCCGACTTCCGTGAACTTCGTCGCTTCGACCTTGATGAACGGCGCCTTGACGAGTCTCGCCAGACGACGCGCGATCTCGGTCTTGCCGACGCCCGTCGAGCCGATCATCAGGATGTTTTTCGGTATGACATCGTCCTGCATGGCGACGTCAAGCTGTCGGCTGCGCCAGCGGTTTCTGAGCGCGATGGCGACGGCTCGCTTCGCTTCCTTCTGCCCGACGATGTAGCGGTCAAGCTCCTCGACGATCTGGCGCGGCGTCTGCTCGTTCAGCATGCTCTCTTCCATTTCGACCTTTTCCTGCAAGTCAATCCAGCTCCTCTACCTTGATGTTGTGATTCGTAAAGACGCATATATCGGCGGCGAGCGTCAAGGCTTCCTTGGCGATTTCCGCCGCTTCCATGTCCGTGTGCTTGACGAGGGCGCGCGCCGCCGCGAGCGCGTAGAAGCCGCCCGAGCCGATCGCCGCGACGTCGCCGTCCGGCTCAATGACCTCGCCGCCGCCCGAGATCATCAAAAGCGTCTCGGCATCGGCGACGAGAAGCAGCGCTTCGAGCTTTCGGAGCACGCGATCCGTGCGCCACTCCTTGGCAAGCTCGACGGAAGCGCGCATCAGATTGCCGTTGAATTCCTCCAGTTTCGCCTCGAACTTCTCGAAGAGCGTAAAGGCGTCGGCGACCGAGCCGGCGAAGCCCGCGACGACCTTGCCGTGGTAAAGGCGGCGCACCTTGCGCGCCGTCGATTTCATGATGGCGCTCTGTCCGAACGTGACCTGCCCGTCGCCCGCAATCGCCGTCTTTCCCTTCTGGCGCACGGCGACGATGGTCGTCGCGTGAAATGTCTGTTCCATAGCTTGTCCTCCTACTCCATCTCGCCGCGAAAATCTTCAAGCGCCGAAAGCGCACGCTCGGCGAGCATTTCCTTCTTGCGCCTCTTGTCGCGGATGCGTCCCTCTAAGGGAGGCAATAGTCCGAAGTTGACGTTCATCGGCTGGAAGTGACGCGAATCCGCCTCCGTGATGTAGGCGGCGAGCGCGCCGTGGCACGTCTCGCGCGGGAACACGAGCGGCCTCTGCCCCTTTGCGAGCCGCGCGGCATTGATTCCTGCGACAAGACCCGAGGCCGCTGACTCGACGTAGCCCTCGACGCCCGTCATCTGTCCGGCGAAGAGAAGTTCCGCCTCCTTCTTGAGCTGATACGTCGGCGCGAGAAGGCGCGGCGAATCGATGTATGTGTTGCGGTGCATGACGCCGTAGCGCATGAACTCGGCATTTTCCAGTCCCGGGATCATGCAGAAGACGCGCCGCTGCTCGCCCCATTTCAAATGCGTCTGAAAGCCCACGATGTTGTAGAGCGTGCCCGCAGCATTGTCCTGGCGAAGCTGCACGACGGCATGCGGGCGCACGCCCGTCTTCGGGTCTTCGAGGCCGACGGGCTTCAAAGGGCCGAAGAGCAGCGTGCTTTCCCCGCGCGAAGCCATGACCTCGACGGGCATGCAGCCCTCGAAGAACACGGGCTTTTCAAAGCTGTGCAGCTCCGCTGTTTCCGCCGTCGTCAGCGCCTGCCAGAAGGCGCGGTACTCCTCTTCTGTCATCGGGCAGTTGATGTAGGCAGGATCGCCCTTGCCGTAGCGCGAAGCGCGGTAGGCCTTCGTCATGTCGATGGATTCGAGCGTCACGATGGGAGCCGCCGCATCGTAAAAGTAAAAGGACGCATCGCCCATCATCTCGCGCAGGCAGTCAGCGAGCGCACCGTCCGTCAGAGGGCCGGACGCCACGACGGTCACGGCGTCCTCTTCTCGCGGAATCGTCTCGACGCGCATCCGCACGACCTCGACGCGCGGGTGCGCCGTGAGCTTCTCAGTAATAAAGCGCGAGAATCCCTCACGATCGACGGCGAGCGCACCGCCCGCCGGCACGCGAGTCGCGTCCGCCGCTGCCATGACGAGAGAGCCGAGACGGCGCATCTCCTCCTTGAGGACGCCGACGGCGTTCTCAAGACCCGCGCCGCGCAGAGAATTGCTGCAGACGAGTTCGGCGAAGTCCGCCGTCTTGTGCGCGGGACTTGAGGCGGCGGGGCGCATCTCATAGAGCGTGACCTGAGCGCCGCTCTCGGCCGCCTGCCATGCAGCTTCGCTGCCCGCAAGTCCCGCGCCCACGACAATGACCTTCTTCACGTTGTTGCCTCCGCTTCCGCCGCCTTTTCCGCCGCTGCAGCTTCCTTCGCCTTCTTCGCTTCCAAGCGTGCGCGGCTCCTCTCAATCTCCTTGTTGATCGGGTGATCGATGCGCGTCTTGCATTCCTCGTTGCTGCAGTAGGGCAGGATTCTTCCGTTCTTGTAGCGATGGCGCAGCATGAAAGCGCCGCATTCCGGGCACTTTTCCGTCAATGGCTGATCCCATGTCACATAGTCGCACGCGGGATAATTTTCGCAGCCGTAGAACGCCTGCCCGCGCCTTGAGCGGCGCTCGACGATCCTGCCGCCGCACTTGGGGCACGGCACGCCCGTATCTTTCAAAAGCGGCTTCGTGTTGCGGCAGTCGGGAAAGCCCGGGCAGGCGAGGAACTTGCCGTAGCGTCCCTGCTTGACGACCATGTTCCTGCCGCACTTCTCGCAGATGACGTCGGAAACCTCCTCGGGGATCTCTACCTCGCCAATCGCCTCGTCCGCCTCTTCGAGCGTCTTTTCAAACGGCTCGTAAAAGCCGCGCAGAAGGTCGTTCTTGTCCACCTTTCCCTCGGCGATTTCGTCAAGCTCGTTTTCCAGTCCCGCCGTGAACTGCACGTCGACGATGTCCTTGAAATGTTCTTCGAGCATGTCGTTGACGAGGAAGCCGAGGTCGGTCGGCTGGAAATGCTTGTCCTGGCGCACGACGTAGCCGCGCGCCAAAATCGTCTCAATGATCGGCGCATAGGTGCTCGGACGGCCGATGTCCTTTTCCTCAAGTGTCTTGACGAGCGATGCCTCGTTGTAGCGCGGCGGCGGCTCCGTGAAGTGCTGCTCGGGCAGGAGATCCAAGAGGGAAAGCGCTTCCCCTGCCGCAAGTTCGGGCAGGAGCACGTCCTTTTCCTTCTTGTTGTCGGCATAGACGGCGAGGAAGCCCGGGAACTTCAGCGTCGAGCCGGAAGCGCGCGCGATGTAGCGCTCGCCTGCCGCCACGCTGACGCTCACCGTATCGAAGACGGCGGGCGTCATCTGGCTCGCGACGAAGCGCTGCCAGATCAGGGTGTAGAGACGAAGCTGCTCACGCGACAAATATTTTTCCATAAGCTCGGGCGTGTTCTCGACACTCGTCGGCCGAATCGCCTCGTGCGCGTCCTGCGCCTTCTTGCCCGCCGCATAGATATTGGGCTTTTCAGGCAGGTAATCCGCGCCGAACGACGTGCCGACGTAGCCGCGCACCTCATCGAGCGCGAGGTCGGAAAGGCGCGTCGAATCCGTGCGCATGTAGGTGATGAGGCCGACGGGGCCGCGCCGACCGAGTTCGACGCCCTCATAGAGCTGCTGGGCGATCATCATCGTGCGGCGCGACGTGAAGCCGAGCTTCCTCGATGCGTCCTGCTGCATGCTGCTCGTCGTAAAGGGCGCGACAGGATTGCGCCTGCGCTCGCGCTTCTTGACCTCCTTGACCAAAAAGATCTGCTTCGCCATATCCTTGACGAGAGCTGACGTTTCCTCTTTCGAGTGCAGCGCGAGCTTCTTGCCGTCAACGGTCGCGAGTTCAGCGGCAAACTGTGCGCCGCGCCCTTTCTTGAGCTTCATGCCGACCGTCCAGTATTCCTCGGGCACGAATGCCTGGATCTCCTTCTCGCGGTCGCATATAAGCTTGACCGTCACCGACTGCACGCGGCCGGCGGAAAGCCCCTTCTTGATCTTGCGCCAGAGGAGCGGGCTGAGCTTGTAGCCGACGATGCGGTCGAGCATGCGGCGCGCCTGCTGCGCGTCCACGCGGTCGAGGTTGATCGGGTACGGCTCCTTGACCGCTGCCTGAATGGCGGGCTTCGTGATCTCGTTGAAGACGATTCGGCAATTCTCGTTCGGGTCGATGCCCAGAATGTGCGCGAGATGCCAAGCGATCGCCTCGCCTTCGCGGTCAGGATCGCTTGCCAGATAGATCTTGGCGGCGCGCTTCGCATCCTTCTTCAGCGCCTTGATGAGATCGCCCTTGCCGCGGATATTGATGTACTTCGGCGCAAAGTCGTTCTCAACGTCGATGCCGAACTGGCTCTTCGGAAGATCGCGCAGATGCCCCATGGACGCCCGCACCATGTATTTCTTGCCAAGATACTTCTCGATCGTCTTCGCCTTCGCCGGCGACTCGACAACGACCAAGGTCTGCGGAGCTTCCTTCTTCGCTGCAGTCTTTTTCGCCGCGGTCTTCTTCGCAACGGTCTTCTTCGCAACAGTCTTCTTCGGCGCTGACTTTTTTGCGGCAGGCTTCTTCTCAGCGGCAGATGTCGTCGCGGCGGACTTCTTCGCAGCGGATTTCTTGGTCGCCGTCTTCTTCGCCGAAGCCTTCTTTACGGCAGACTTCTTCGCCGCCGGCTTTTCCACGACGGCTGTCTTCGCCGCGCCTTTTCCAGCGGCTCTCTTCCCTTCTTTTTTCTCCGCTTGCCCTGCGGCTTCCCTATTCTTCTCTTGCGGCGTCTTTTTCTGCGCTGTCGGCAAGATCGCCCCTCCTCAACTCTTAGATACTCAAACACTCTTCCCCTTGGCGCTGCGGATGTATGTGCGCATGGGCGTCTCTTCGACAAGACCCTTGACGCGCAGCCCCAGCAAGAGGAATGCGACGTTCGCGGCCTTGCCCTGCAGGCGGCAGATCAGCTCGTCGAGAGAAAGCGCCGCCTCACGCGAAAGGAGCGCGTAGACCGCCGCTTCCTCCTCAGTCAATTCCTGCGGGGGCGATGCGCTCGTTCGCGGCGCGCCGTCCTCGTACTCAGCGGCAACGTCCGCCGCTGAGACGACAAGCCGCGCCCCCTGCTGAATCAGGCGATGGCAGCCACGGCTCGTCGCCGAGTAGATGCTGCCGGGCACGGCAAAGACGTCGCGCCCCTCGCTCAGGGCGAACTCCGCCGTGATCAAAGAGCCGCTCCGCTCCGCCGCCTCGACGACGATTGTGCCATGCGCGATGCCGCTGATGATGCGGTTCCTCGCGGGGAAAAAGGCCGCGAGCGGCGCCGTACCCGGCGCATACTCGGAAATGACCGCGCCCTTCTCGGCGATCTCCGCCAGAAGCCGCGCGTTCTCGCGCGGATAGGCGACATCGACGCCGCAGCCGAGCACGGCGACCGTCGCGCCCGCCTTTAGTGCGCCCTTGTGCGAAGCCGTGTCGATGCCGCGCGCCGCACCGCTCACGACGACAAAGCCGCTCTCGGCAAGACCGAGTGCGATGTCCTCTGCCGCCCCCTTGCCATAGGCGCTCGCACGACGTGCGCCGACCATGGCGACGGCAGGGCGCTTCAAGCAGTTGAGCGAACCGCGGCAGAAGAGCGTCTGCGGCGGATTGTAGATTTCCTTCAACAGAGCGGGATACGCCTCATCTGACGGGACGAAGAGCGAAATGCCGCCCTTTTCGCACGCAGCCGCAATCTCCTCGGGCAGAGCCTCGTTCCTGCGGCAGAAATCATACAGCTCCGCCGCACGTTCAGGGGAGATGTGCGCCGCACGAAGCGCTTCGACACGCGCCTGCCACGCGTCCTGCGCCGTCCCCAAGATGCGCACCAGGGAGGCCGCCACGCGGCTGCCCACGCCCGGCGCACGGCAAAGAGCCGCGAGAAAGAATCGCTCCATGAAGCCCCTCCTCTCCGTCTTTTTGCACCTTCATGCGCCATGCAAATCCTGCGATACGCCTCATCTACGCCCTGCGCGTGACCTCGACCTCGATGCAGTCCAGCGGCCCGTGGATGAGCACGGCATGCTTGCGGACGCGCGTCGTGACCTCGACGATATGCGGGAACTTCTGCAAAATGCGGTCGCCCGTCTTCGCTGCCAGCGTCATCAAGAGATTGACCTTCGTCTCCTCCACGGTGTCCTGAATCAGCGGATAGACCGCCGCCCCGTCGATCGCGCCGTCCTCGATCTGATCCGTATCGCAGGCCTTGTCGTCGCGCGTCACCATCTCGACATCGACGTTGAGCTTCGCGCCCTGCTCCTTCTCGTATTCATAAACGCCCTGAAAGCCATAAAACATCATGTTCATCATTCTGATCTTTGCCATGAAAATCCACTCCTTCTCCCACGTTTTACATCTCCAAAAGCGCCAGGATGTCGCGCGCCAAGACGTCAAGCCCCCACGGCTGACGCAGAAGCACGGCGGCAGCCGCACGGTACTGCGCGAGCGTCGCGAAGAGCAGGACATCCGTGCGCTCCTCGCTGAGGTCGACGGCATGGCGCGATACGGCGGCGTCCGCCCCCTTCGACAGGAACGTCTGCTTGACGACATTCGCCGCCTTCGTCGGCAGGTCATGCACGCGGATCACGCAGAAGACAGCCTTGTCACGCATGATCGCGACGCCCGCCTCCGTGCAGCCGATCTCGCGCATCGCCGCCGCCGCCGTCTCCCTGCCCCAAGGCTCCATGCGCTCCAACGCAAACCCTTTCCGCTCCACGAAATCCCCCCTTGCGCTTCATTTCCTCTCATTGTATCATAAAGAGAAAGGAAACGGTACGGAAAATTTGCAAATCAAAGACAAACGAGGTGAAATCCATGAGCGACGTCTTCCTGCTCTTCCTCATCTTCCTCATGCTCGCCTATACATTTTGGGACGAGCTTTTCACACGGTAATTCAAAAACGCAACATATAAAACGGACGGACATTCGCTCCACCGCGTATATCCGTCCGTTTTCTCTTTTTATCTCGCTACGCCTGAATCGCCGCATAACGCTCGCTTGCCAGCACCTTTTCCATATATTCGTACGGCGTGATGCGATCCTCCACGACCAAGGAGAATATGCTTGGGCTGCAGCCCGAGACGAGCATGACGCCCTGCTCGTTCATCTTGACGGGCTGCTGGCGGCGGCG
>ERZ773042.2077-NODE-2077-length-11227-cov-15.946563_pt1 | contig 11227 bp, 6 predicted proteins | sample MGYA00511664_ERZ773042 | MGnify/ENA primary metagenome ERZ773042 (study PRJEB29015, sample SAMEA2737984) | human oral metagenome | biome: human oral; feature: human-associated habitat; material: dental | place: China | collected 2036 ... | reverse complement strand
AGATGAGGGCGAAGATGGCGATCGTGGCCAGGGGGTTGATGAAGGACCACAGGCGTCCCAGCGTCGTGCCCTTGAACTCGGAGGAGACCGAGCGCTGAGTCAGGCGCAGGGTGAGGTCCAGCGTCTGGCGGGCTTCCTCCGAGCGGAGAAGTCGGGAGAGCTGCATGGTTTCACACCTCCGTCGCGGTGTCGGTGGACATGGCCGTGGCTGTTTCAGCGGAGGCGTCCTCCTGGGCGTCGATCCAGTCGCACAGGCGATTAATGCCCTCGGTGACACCGACCAGGGGCTCCCAGTCCAGCGCCTGGCGGGCGCGAGTGGTGTCCGCCCAGGCGGCACGCACATCACCGTCGCGGAACTGTCCGGTCACGTGCGGGGCAGGGGCGCCGTAGTGCTCGGCGATCGCCTGGGCGATCTGCATGATGGTGGTGCGCTTCCCCAGGCCGATGTCATAGGGCTGCACGGCGGCAGGTGAGTGCAGGACACCGGCCACGATGGCGGAGGCGACGTCATCGATGAAGACAAAGTCGCGCACGATCTGACCGTCCTCGTAGACCGGGATGGATTTGCCGGACCTGGCCAGGCGGGCGAAGAGGGAGACGATGCCGGTGTAGGGGTTGATGAGGGACTGGCCGGGTCCGTAGACGTTCTGAAGCCGGAAGAGCACCGGGGTGACGTCGAAGGAGCCGCACCAGGAGGTCACGAGGTTCTCCTGGCAGAACTTGGTGGCGGCGTAGACGTTGGCCGGGGATGCCTTGACGGTGGTGGAGGACTGGACCGAAGGGGTCAGGCCCTTGAAGTCCCACTGCCCGGCCCGAAGCATCGCGTGCGTGCGCTGACCAGGGTAGGAGGGGCGGCCCTCGTGATCGACCCATTGCCCCTCGCCGTAGACGGCTCGGGAGGAGGCCAGGACGATCTTGTCCGGGCGGATCTCGTGGCGCACGAGGGCGTCGAGCATCTGGGTGGTACCGACGACGTTGACGCTTGCGTGACGGGAGGCCTCGGTGAGGGACTGGCCGGTGCCGGTCTCGGCGGCCAGGTGCACGATGACGTTAGGAACGGCCTCGGCCAGAGCATGGTCCCAGTCCTCCGCCACCGACACGTCCAGGCGGTGCAGCTCCACGCGCTCGTCGAGCTCGGCGGGACGCCCCTGGGACGGGTGGATCTGCGGGTGCATGTTGTCCAGGGCCACGACGCGGTCGAAGGCGTTCGCCAGGTCGCGCGAGATCGCGCAGCCGATAAATCCGGCACCACCTGTGACAAGGCAGGTACGGGTCACGAGGGTCTCCCTTGGGTAGTCGAGTCGGGCCAACGGAGCGCGCACGGAGCACACCGCGACCTCACCACTATTCTCAGCGCTGCCATGGCGGATCGTGCCGGCAGATACCGTTGCCTTCGACACGCCGACGGGTTGCACGCCACTCTCAGCGGCCGCCGGCGGCTCTCAGCGCTCAGCCTCGGACACCTCGGGGCGCCAGCTCATGCCCTTGAAGGCCTTGGTGACGAAGGCGACGACAATATCAGCGACCCTCACCAGCGCCACTGACAGGGCGAAGATAATGACGCACTCGGCAGCCAGCAGCATGTAGCGCTGAATGGGATAGAAGCCGTAGACGTTAACCTTCTGAATGACCAGCAGGATCACCACGTGGTGGACGAGGAAGATCGGGTAGGAGTACGTGGCGATGAGGCTGACGAAGGCCCGTACGGGCTGGATCGCCACGTAGCGACCCGCGACCACGAGGATGAGGAAGGCCGAGATGCCCACGATTGTGGTGCCCACGTCCTCGGGGATCTCCTCGGGGAGCATCGCGGAGACGGCCAGGACCGCTGCCGCAGGAATAACGGTGGCCCAGTGCACCCGGCGGACGTAGAGGACGAAGTAGCTGCCGAAGGCCAGCTCGGGAAGCCTGGTGGTGAGGATCATGGCCGAGGGGTAGCCCGGGAAGTAGCGCTGCATGATGAGCGCCGTGGCGGTGTAGGCCGCCAGGATCATGACGCCGGTGATGACCGGGAATCGGTCAATAGCCCACAGCAGCAGCGGGAAGACGACGTAGTACAGGAGGATGAATCCGAGGAACCACTCACCCAGCAGGTACATCGTGGGCAAGCCGAAGGCTGAGACAAGACCGTCGACTCCCAGCAGCGTGAAGATGAAGGACTTCGACGGGCCGGCGTTGGGCGGTCGTCCATTGAAGATGAGGAAGTAGTAGAGCGTCCCCAGCACCCAGGCGGTCCAGAACATCGGGTAGATGTTGAGGAAGCGTTTCCAGTAGAAGCGTTTGAGGTTGATCGGCCGCCGATAAGTGATGGTCAGAGCGGCACCGGAGATGATGAGGAACAGGGAAACGCCCAGGGCACCCACGTAGATGCCGAAGGGCTGGAAGGTCAGGACGTATCCGCCTCCGTGGTCCTTGAGATGAAAGTTGAAGTGGGTGAGGACGATGAGCAGGGTGGCCAGGGCCCGAATGAGGTCCAGGTAGAAGATCCTGGGTCTCTTCCTCGCGGGTGCGGCCGGCTGCGTAGCGGCCACCGGTGCTGCGGCCGCGCTCATCTCACGAGACCTCGAGCCTTGCGATACATGGTCTTCAACGGCCCTTTCAGCGGAGCCGGCACCCACGGTCCCACTCGCCTCTTGACCCCTTTGACCTGCTCCTTGACACTGTCCTTGGCCCGCTGCTGAGTCGTCCGATCGTCCCGGACCATCCCCACCATCTGCATCTCTGAGCCCCTACCGAAGCGGTCACCGACGGCGGAGGTCAGGTCGCGCACGTAGAAGGACAGGTTCGTCAACTCGATGCGGGCAAAGGAGTCGGAGAAGAGCCAGCCGCAGAAGTAGCCCGCCCCCTGGGCGACGTAGCCGTGTGACCGCTCGATGGCGTGCATGAGCGTACCGTCGATGGGGCAGGGCTCGGGTGGGAACTCCTCCCACTGCCAGTCGTGGTCGAACAGCGGCTTGAGAGCCTGAGGGCGGAACCAGAACATGGATCCCAGCGGAGCGATGGGCTCCTTGGCCGGGTCAAGAGGAACATCGAGTCCCAGTTCGCGCAGGAGCGCCTTGGTGCGGTCGAAGTTGGGGCCCCATCCGTACGTGAAGACCGGAAAGTAGTCGGCGTGGTTAGGTGGCGTGGGAGCCAAGAAGCCCAGACGCGGCTCGGCGTCGAAGGTAGCGATGACGTTCTTGACGAAGTCTCGCGTAGGAAGCAGGTTCTCGAAGCACTTGTAGGCGAATCCGTCACCCACGGAGTACGGGTAGAGTTGGGTGACTTTCTTGTCGTGCGTGTAGCACACGACGTCGTAGTTGTGGACGACGTCCTTCCACGCCACGAGGAAAGGGCCGACGTCGCGCCCCCGGTTCTCCACGAGGCGCACCTCAATGTTGTAGGGCAGCCCCTCGCAGGCAGCCTTGACCTGCTCCACCTTCTCCGGGGTGGAGGTGCTCAGGAAGATGTCGATACCCTCGGGCATATTGCGGATGTACTTCAACGTGGGCTCGACCAGATCCATGTAGTACAGGTGCGCGATGAGGGCGATCTTCTGTTTCTTGGGCTCGCGGACGACCGCCTGCGTGGGTAGGACGTAGGTGAGCTGGAGATTCTTCACCAGGTCCGCCATGTTCATCGAGCGCAGGGCGTTATCCCAGATGAGGTCCGTGTCGAAGTCCGTGTGGTCGCGCAGGTAGGCGTAGAGCTCGATACTGGACTCGCCTACGGACTGGTTGAGGACGTCGTCGTAGGGGCGGAAGAAGGAGCGGCGTTTGAAGATCGGGCAGCGCTTGTCCCGGATGACCTCGACCGGGGCGAAGAGGATCGGGCAGAAGGTGTATCCCTCCATGTCCTCGGTGTTGACGTAGACGTCGGAGGTGAAGCCGAGGCGCTCGAAGCGCTGGGTGAAGGGGACCTCGTGCATGCCCACCGACTGCTCGTAGCCGTTGATCTCCGGCATCTCGTCCCAGTAGTCCTGGAAGGCTTTGGAGGTCACCAGGGAACGGCGGTAGGCGTGGAAGTGGGACTGGAGGTGGCGGGGCAGGTAACCCTCGAGGGCGTAGCCAAAAGGATCAAAGGAGACTTCGTGGAACCAGGTGATGCCCCAGAAGTCGATGTTCCGGCCGGCCATCTCGGTGAACATCTCCTCAAAGGGGTAGACCGGCCCCATGATGGTGGCGTTGAACAGGACGACCTCGTCGAACTCGGCGAGCTTCTTCCAGCCGTAGGAGTCCAGGCCCGTCTTGTAGGCCCAGACGTCGAGCCCCTTGTTCTCACGCAGGATGATGTTATCGGTGAAGACGCTCAGCTTGGCGTAGCTCTTGGCCGTCAGCTCACCGTTGACGACGATGACCAGCTCGGAGAGGTTTTTCACCATATCGGCGAGCAGGGTCTCCACGTAGGAGTCCACGATGCCCTGGGCATCGAAGAAGAAGAAGATGCCGAGTCGCGTCGGGTCCTCGCCAAGCGTTGCCATGATGTCCCTTCTGGGCAGTGGTCCGGGCCGCTCACCGCGGCAGAAGAAAGAAGCAGAGGAATGTGGTGCCTCAGGGCACGTCAGCCCGCGCTCGAGGCGAGGATACGGCGGATCTTCGTCGGATCGCCCCACACGCCGGGCGAGTCGTAGGGCCGGTCCGGGAAGGCTCCGTACTCCAGGGTGATGTTCAGGTCGTTTTCCCGGATGTATGCCTCGACGCGCTCGGCCAGGGTCATCGGCTCACCGGTGCAGGCGTTGATGACGCCGTTGACCTCGGTCTGGTCGACGATCGCGGCGATCTGCTCGCCCAGGTCGTCCACGGAGATGAAGTCGTAGCGGTTCTTGCCGGTGGTGAAGGGGAAGGTGGTGCGTCCCTCCTCCGCGGCAGCCAGGAGCTTGGAGAAGATCGAGTTGCCGAACTTGTCATCGCCGACGATGTAGTAGGCACGGATCCACTGGGCCACGGCATCGTGCGCCTGGGCGGACAGGAAGGTGGCCTCCCGCAGGGCGTTCTTGGCGATGCCGTACAGGGAGGCAGGGTGGCAGGGGGCGGTCTCGTCGATGGCGCCCTCCCAGTAACCGACCTCGTGCATGGTGCCCATGACGGCGAGCTGGGGAAGCCCACCGGCGTAGAGGTTCTCGATGAGGTGGTAGTGCTTGGCCAGGTCGTCCAGGTGGGCGTGGGAGGCGTGCTTGAAGCCGTCGCGCCAAGCCATGTGCAGGACGACGTCGGGGCGCCCCATCTGGTCGTAGATGTCGGCATCGCCGGAGAAGAGGTCAATGGAGACCTTCTCCGCCCGGTCGTCGACGCCGTCAAGACGCAGATCGAGGGCCTTGACAGCCAGTCCCCGCTCCAGCAGTGCAGTGACGACGTGGCGACCGATGTAGCCGCCGGCTCCGGTGACGAGAACTGTCTTTGCCATGACTCAGGATCTTAACAGGTGAGTGCTGAGCCTCCTTGCCGTACTCCTCACTGCGTCGGTCACGCTTCTGGCCGCGCCGGTCATGTGGCGGTAGGCGGGTTTGAGGGCTCCGGCCGCCTCCGGGTGACGAGCATCGAGGTAGGAGCGCACCCGCGGCCCGAGGCCGGCCCCGGGCCCGAACCGGGCCTGAAGGAACCGGACCTGCTCGTCGGTGTGAGCGGGCAGGTCGGCGACGACGGCCTGCTGCTTGTAGGCCAGTGCGCCGTAGAGTCGCCCGGCCCAGGTGGGGGTGAGGACCTCGCGGGGATGGAAGCCGCTGGACATGGCCGCATAGACGGTCAGCAGCTCGAGCACCTCGGCGGCGCGAGCACCTCGCAGACGCTCCACTGCCTGCTCGGGGCCGGGGGCGGCCCGCTCGGCCAGCCGCACGAGCTCCTTGGCGCCCTCACTCAGCGTGCGCAGAGCCTCGGGGCGGGCCAGGAACATGGAGCCCACCGGCGTCGCCGGCGCAATGGGGTCCAAGGGCGTCGTCAGGCCGAGCCGGCGGGACAGCGCCTCGGCGGCACCGACCAGGCCGTCCCACTGGGGCCCGCCGTGCGGCCGACCGATGTGGCAGGCAGCGGGCAGGACCACACCGAGGCCGGTATGGCGCTCGAAGAGATCGATGAGGCCGGCGAGGTAGCCGGGTGAGGCCAGCAGGCAGTCGAGGACCTGGCGGCGGGCGACGTCGTCGGCCCGCCCCGGAGCCCCGGACAGCGGCCCGAGGTTGATCGTGAGGACCAGGCCGACCTCGCTGTCACCGCCATCACCGCCGGTACCGTCGAGGTCGCGATCCGGGCCGCTGGAGCGTCCGGGGTCCCACAGGTCATCGCACTCGGTGAGGAAGGCGATCGTTCCGCGCGGGTCGATGTCGCGGACCTTGCGGAAGGTGACACCGGGCTGTCCGGATCCCCCGAGCTCCGTGTCCTCGGCGGCCGGACGACGACCAAGGACACGCTCCAGGTCGGCGGCGTCCAGTCCCGTGGGAGAGGTGACCACCACTCGCCAGTGCGCCGGCAGGCTCGCCAGGCGCTCCGGGAGGCGATCGGCCTCGGCACGCTCGATCCCGGCCGTCCCCGCCGGGACGTGCACGACGACACAGCCCGAGGGCCCCTCCTGCGCCGGAGACTGGGCCCTGAGGGCCGGGCCGGGAGCGGTCTCGGCGATGACCTCGGTGAGCCCTGCGTTGACGATGAGGTCGCGGGCGGCGGCGGTGTGGACGACGTCGGACAGGATGAGGTCCTCGCTGTAACCCACCTGTGCGGCGAAGGCCAGCAGGTCCCCGCCGACGACGGCCTGACGGTCCTGGTGGAGCGGGTCGTGGAAGAAGGCCCGGCGCTTGAGCAGGGGACAGCCGTCCGCCAGTAGCGCCGGCGCCTCCTCGATGGCCGGGTTGTCGGAGGTGTAGCGGTCCACGGGGAAGGCGACCTCGTAGGTGTGGCCGAGGTCGGCGAAATGGCCGGTGAAGCGCGACTCGTGCCACTGGATGGAGTCGCGGTAGGAGGAGACCTGCGGCATCTGCTCCCAGTAGGCACGGAAGGCGGGGTCGGCCAGGAGTCTGCGGCGCACCGCGATCCAGTGGGACTGGATGTGGCGGGGCAGCTCGCGCCTGGCGAGGAAGGGGTGGGGGCGCATGACGTCGTGCTCGGTCATGCCCCAGAAGGAGATGTCGCTCCAGTCCTCGGCGCGGGCGAGGACCTCCTTCCAGGGGCGCACGGGGGCGTAGTAGGTGTGGTTGGTCAGGATGAGCTCGTCGAAGTCGGCGAGCCGGTCCCAGCCGAGGTGCTCCAGTCCGGCCCGGTAGGCACCGACGTCGAGGCCCTCGTTGGGGCGCTGAAGAATCTCGTCGCAGGAGGCCTCCAACCGGGCACGATCGGCATCGTCGATGGATGAGTTGGAGACCACCAGGATGTGGTCGGCGTGGGGGCGCAGGGATGCCAGGACGCGGGTGACGTAGTCACGGACCCGATCATGAGGATCGAAGTGGAAGTAGATGATTCCTCGGTTTCCTCGGGTCACGTGGGTCCTCCCCCGGCAGAGCTGGTCAGAGCGAGCAAGTCAGAACTAGGTAGGCACTGGTATAACGATGAACGCTGGTGTAACGAATAAACGCTGGTGTTTCGAGTCAACACTGGTCAGTCTCTCACGCCCGGCACCGTACGCACCGATCTGGAAAGCAGGAAAAGCGGGGCCGAACTCCCCATGAGGAAGCCCGACCCCGCCTGGAACGGCATCTGGATCGACGGCTGGATCCATGCCGTCGGGACGGCCCGTCTAGCCGAAATACTGGTCGATCATGGATGCCAGGTCGTTGCCGTAGTTGCGAGCGGTAGCCCAGCCGGTGCGCTGAGGGTTCTCCTGGATGCCCAGGTGCTCCACATAGGCGGCCGATCCCTTGCGCACGTACGTGAAGCGGGGATCGACCAGCGGACGGGAAAGCGCCTGAGGCGTCGCACTCGAGTCGGCGTAAGCCCGCAGATGCTGGACCTGGGCACGCAACCCGATCTGGACACTCGAGAAGGAGGCACCCGCCGCTCCCCCGCCGGTGGCTCCCAGCCCGCCGAAGTTGAACTGCCCGATCGCGACATCGCCTCCGAACTGGAGCCAGGCGGTTTCCTTCATCACCTGGGCGAAGAGCAGCTCGGGGCTAACGCCCTCGGCCACCGCCTCGTCGTAGAGGGTGGTGAAGAAGCTCTGAGCCGTGTCGGCCCCGCCCTTGGACAGAGCCACGGACGGATAGACGTGGCCCGAGCTGTTGTAGGCAGAGACCATCGTGGCGATGACCTGCTCCCTGCTCGCGGTGGGCTCAGCCAGCACCGGGTGCAGACCCTCGTAGCCCTGCCAGGCGCCCCCGGCGGCGAAGGTGGACCAGCGCCCATCGATCTTGACGCGGCCGGTGACCATGGCTCCGCCCTTGGAGGCGTCCAGGTAGTACCAGTTCCCGGCGTCGGCCACCCATCCGGTGGCGAGGGCGCCGTCGGAGTTCAGGTAGTACCAGGAGCCGCCGTCACTGACCCAGCCGGTCGCCATGGCACCGCCCTTGGAGCCATCGAGGTAGTACCAGCTACTGCCATCGCGGAGCCAGCCGGTCGCCATGGCTCCGCCCTTGGAGGCGTCCAGGTAGTACCAGCGCCCGGCGTCGGCCACCCACCCGGTGGCGAGGGCGCCGTCGGACTTCAGGTAGTACCAGGCGCCGCCGTCACTGACCCAGCCAGTCGCCATGGCACCGCCCCTGGAGCCATCGAGGTAGTACCAGCTACTGCCATCGCGGAGCCAACCGGTCGCCATGGCACCGCCCTTGGAGGCGTCCAGGTAGTACCAGCGCCCGGCGTCGGTCACCCACCCGGTGGCCTTGGCGCCGTCGGACTTCAGGTAGTACCAGGCGCCAGACTCCGCTTTCCAACCGCCGGAGCCGCTGATCTGCTGCTGGGCAATGGTGCGGATGGTGCCGAGCTTGGAGTAGCCGACGTTTCCGGGGCAGGAGGTGTAGCCGACATCGCGGTGCCCCAGGATGCGGGGCATCGAGATGGTGGAGCCGGCCTGGTAGCGCTCGGTGGTCCACACGTTCAGGCCCGCCCAGCCGTTGGCGTCCGTGATGCCGGCGCGCCTGAGGAACCATCCGGCCATCTTGCCCACCGAGCTCAGCTGGGCGTCCGAGGGGCTGACGCTGCTGTAGTCGCCCATCATGGACAGGCCCATGGTGCCGGTGTTGACGCCACGGGCGTGCGCCCCGACGCTCATCTCGCCGGCGGGAGCAGCCACGGAGCCGGAGCGTCCTTCAAAGACGGTGCCGTACTTGTCGATGAGGAAGTTGTAGCCGATGTCGCCCCAGTCCAGGGTGACCGCGTGGTAGTAGTAGATGCCCCGCACGATGGAGGCGGACTGCCCGGCGGAGTAGTTGTTGGTGCCGGCGGTGTGGTGGACGACGACGTGGCCGGCGCTCGCGTAGTCGGGGTCCCAGCTCATGTAGGAGGCGTTGGCGCCCCACTCGGCTCTCGTGGTGACCGGCACCGGCAGGCCGTTGGCACTCGTCGCGACCGGCAGAGCGGCTGGCACAGTGCTCGCAGGCCGGGCGGTCGTCTCCGCCGTCGAGAAGCTCGCGGGTGTGATCGACTGCGCCGTCACTGCCGACGTTGACTGGCCGGTCGGCTCCGCGGAGCTCTCCAATGCCCCGGACCGGCCGGCCTGGGGTTGCACGGCGGCGTCCTCGATGACGGGGGTCGGCGGGGCCTCGGTGGTCTTGAGGTCGTCGGCATCGAGAACCTCCTCCCCCTGGGGCTGGGAGGGGACGAGAGCCAGTTTGAGCCCGGCGGGCAATGAGCCGCCGACGACGGAGGCCTGGATCGCGTCGGCCCCGCCGGTGATGAACTCTCCCGTGCCGGAGGTGGTGCGGTCGTCGCGACCGGCGTCGGCCGCCTCGTTGAGGTACCAGGGCGACCAGGTGCCGTTCTCCCTCACGCGCAGGTAGATGCGCACGCCCTCGGGGAGGTCGGCGCCGCCGGTCCAGGTGAAGCCGGCCACGAGGAAGCGGTCGACCTCAAGCGGATCGGTCAAAAGGGCGGCGTCCGCCTGCGGGTCGGTAGCTGCAGGCAGGATCGAGGGGAACTGCGCGTCGGCCGCGCCCGCGGCCTGAACGAATGCGTGGCGCACGGAACTGGTCGTTCCGCTCGCCGGCGCCGGGCGCACCGAGGAACCGTTGCCCGCACTACTGGCTCCCTCAGCCGACGGCGTTGACGTCTCGGCATCTGTCCCGTCGCCGGAGCCCGAGTCCGTGGAGGTCTGGGCGTCGTCGAGCCCCGACTGGGCGACCTCGGTGGCCTGTCCGCTGGAGGTGGTCAGGTCGAGGATCTGGACTGGGGCGGGTCCGTCGGTCTGGCCACTGGAGTTTCCGGCACCGGGCACGGCGCCGGCCACGGGGGCCAGGCTTGACAGGAGGAGTGGGGTCAGGGCGATGAGTCCGGCGGCCCGATACGCGAGTGCGCGAGCACTGCGACCACCGACATGACCACTGAGGCGATGGCCGCCGCGTGGAGCGATGCGGCCAAGAGCACGAGGGACGTTCATAGGAGTCCTTTTGGAGGTGATGCCGACTGGCGTCAATCAGGCCTCACTATCGGAACCGACGACGCCGCTCCCTCGAGAGGCACGAAATTTAATTCCTGAGCGGTTTCCGAGAGATTAATGATAGTTTACTGATAATTTTGGGATGCATCTGACGTCTACAGGACGCATTCCCACCCGCCAACCTGCCCGCCGACCGCCCACTCCTCACCTTTTCTTGAGAGATCAAGGCTTTACCGCGTCATCACTCGACCATTGCAATCTGGTCTCGCCACCACAGGCGACATCAGCCCAGGAGAATCGAGCAGCAGGACGGCGGTGTCCCATAGGCGCCCGTGGGTTCCCGTGGACTCCTGTGGCATGATGGCGTCGGCCATGACGGGCGCCCACCGCCCACAGTTCCCATGTATCGGAGCGAGTTCTATGCACGTCCTCATCACCGGAGGCGCCGGCTTCATCGGCGCCAACTTCGTCCACCAGACCCTGGTGCGCCACCCCGACGCCACCGTCACCGTCCTGGACAAGCTCACCTACGCCGGGAACAAGGGCTCACTGGCAGACCTGGGTGACCGCGTCACGCTCGTCGTCGGGGACATCGCCGACGCCGACGTCGTCGACCCGCTCGTCGCCCAGGCCGACGTCGTCGTCCACTTCGCGGCCGAGTCCCACAACGACAACTCGCTGCGAGACCCCTCCCCCTTCATCCAGACCAACCTCGTGGGCACCTTCACCCTCCTGGAGGCGG
>ERZ773042.2076-NODE-2076-length-11227-cov-25.782581_pt1 | contig 11227 bp, 5 predicted proteins | sample MGYA00511664_ERZ773042 | MGnify/ENA primary metagenome ERZ773042 (study PRJEB29015, sample SAMEA2737984) | human oral metagenome | biome: human oral; feature: human-associated habitat; material: dental | place: China | collected 2036 ... | reverse complement strand
TGTTCTGCGGTCCCGTGTCGTGTCCGACCTCGCCCGGGGCCGAACGCCCCGCCAGGTCAGCGGGCGCCTCAAGGCTGAGGCGTGCAGCGGGGTGGGCGCCATGCGCTGGCTCCCCAGCAGCCGGTGGGCGCACGATCAGCCACGAGGCGGCTGTGCACGTGGATCCACACGCCATCGGAGGAGGGGCCTCGTAGGAGCACGGGATCGTGCTGCCCCCGGCGGCGGGGCGCGCAGAAGTGGACACCCATCCGGCGGGTTGTGAGCCCCCGATCGTGGGCATGCGGTTGACCGGGCGGGCGCCCTGACAATTGACGACCGGGTGGTACCGGGGAACTGGGAGGACGCGGCCTGATCATCGGCAAGAAGCGGGGCCAGAGCGATGGGCGACCCTGGTCGAGCGCACCACCGGCTGCCTCGTCCTGGTGGGCCTTCCCCAGGGGCCGAGAGGGCGCGGCCTGGTGCGGGCGCCCTCACCCGCCGCATCCGCGCACTGCCCGACGGCGCGATGAGCACCCTGACCTGGGACCAGGGGAGCGAAATGGCCCGCCACCAGCGCCTGACCGCCGCCACCGGGACCGGGCGTGTTCCTTCGCCCACCCCCACAGCCCTTGGGAAAGGGGCACGAACGAGAACACCAACCGCCACCGCGGACCGCTACCTGCCCAAAGGCACCCCCATCACCAGCCACCAACCCTACCTCGACGCCATCGCCGACGAACTCAACAACTGCCCCCGCGCCACCCGCGACTACCTCACCCCACAAGAAGCATTCACCCAACTCATTGCCACCACCCCTTGACACCACCACGTCCTGACACATAGCACTTGCGATCCCCTCCACGTCCTACGCGACCATGCTGAGAATCAATCGCCCCTCCCCTTGATACACTTGGAACCGGGTGACAGTGCCGTATGGGCCGGCTGAGAATCAATCACCCCTCCCCTTGATACACTTGTGTTGTCGCTCCCGCGCCCGGACTCGAAGCTGAGAATCAATCACCCCTCCCCTTGATACACTTGGTCGCGGACGCCTCCCCGTATTTCGACGGCTGAGAATCAATCACCCCTCCCCTTGATACCCTTGACGAAGGGGGGACCCCCACCCCGCGAACGCTGAGAATCAATCACCCCTCCCCTTGATACACTTGCACGGCATCAGTGAGGTGCCCAGGGTGCGCTGAGAATCAATCACCCCTCCCCTTGATACACTTGATCTCCAACGCGCCCGCCCGCTTGCCCGGCTGAGAATCAATCACCCCTCCCCTTGATACACTTGCATGGGATCGATCATCTCTAGGGTGCCTGCTGAGAATCAATCACCCCTCCCCTTGATACACTTGGGCATGGCAAAGCCAGGTGAGGACATCCGCTGAGAATCAATCACCCCTCCCCTTGATACACTTGAGCAGGTCTCCGTCGGCGATGCCGCGTTGCTGAGAATCAATCACCCCTCCCCTTGATACACTTGCTGCGCGGCGGCGTCTGGAACGGCAGGCGCTGAGAATCAATCACCCCTCCCCTTGATACACTTGGAAGCTCACCGCCTCCAACGACCTGGTGGCTGAGAATCAATCACCCCTCCCCTTGATACACTTGAAAATCGTTGATGAAATTCGGGCCGATAGCTGAGAATCAATCACCCCTCCCCTTGATACACTTGTCCACGGCCTTCGTCTTGACCTTGTTCGGCTGAGAATCAATCACCCCTCCCCTTGATACACTTGGCCCCGCCCGCGTCGCCTGGGTCCCCCAGCTGAGAATCAATCACCCCTCCCCTTGATACACTTGGTTCTCCCCCGGGGCCAGTGGTGCCGCTGCTGAGAATCAATCACCCCTCCCCTTGATACACTTGGTCTTCGCTTTCGCGGCCCCGGCTGCGGCTGAGAATCAATCACCCCTCCCCTTGATACACTTGGAACCGAACGCGAATGCGTGTTCCCGCCGCTGAGAATCAATCACCCCTCCCCTTGATACACTTGCCGCCCATCTCCGCTACTGCGCGCGCAGGCTGAGAATCAATCACCCCTCCCCTTGACACACTTGCAAAGTTGCAGTGATCCTGTATTTTGAAGCTGAGAATCAATCACCCCTCCCCTTGATACACTTGGCGATCCTGACGGTCCGTGTCGTCTCCGGCTGAGAATCAATCACCCCTCCCCTTGATACACTTGCGTCGCCGACATCGTCGCTGGGAACGTGGCTGAGAATCAATCACCCCTCCCCTTGATACACTTGAGGGCCGCCAGCGGGCGCGGCGGGCCCAGCTGAGAATCAATCACCCCTCCCCTTGATACACTTGTGTCCAAGGTGCCCCAGGCGTTCAAGCCGCTGAGAATCAATCACCCCTCCCCTTGATACACTTGGAGAAGGCGGAGATCCGCTGGCGTCTCGGCTGAGAATCAATCACCCCTTCCCTTGATACACTTGGAGGTCATCGCCGCCGTCACCCGCACCGGCTGAAAATCAATCACCCCTCCCCTTGATACACTTGCGACCATCTCCGTCCTGCTCAACCACCAGCTGAGAATCAATCACCCCTCCCCTTGATACACTTGGCCCACGCGAAAATCACCGCCACTGACTGCTGAGAATCAATCACCCCTCCCCTTGATACACTTGCAAGCGAGTCTGAGGGAGCTCATATCCAGCTGAGAATCAATCACCCCTCCCCTTGATACACTTGTGCCAGCGGGCGTGACGATGCATAGCTTGCTGAGAATCAATCACCCCTCCCCTTGATACACTTGGGTCGCCGTCGCAACCTCCTTCCGCATCGCTGAGAATCAATCACCCCTCCCCTTGATACACTTGCCTGTTGCTGTTGCTGCCAGCCCTCGGAGCTGAGAATCAATCACCCCTCCCCTTGATACACTTGGCGTCGGCGAAGAGGACCTTCCCGCGGTGCTGAGAATCAATCACCCCTCCCCTTGATACACTTGAACGAATCGCGGCCTCGCACGAGGCGTCGCTGAGAATCAATCACCCCTCCCCTTGATACACTTGGTCGAATGGTTCCAGGCCACGCCCGGGTGCTGAGAATCAATCACCCCTCCCCTTGATACACTTGATCGTGATTTGCCCATGCGTGAATGTGGGCTGAGAATCAATCACCCCTCCCCTTGATACACTTGGAAGTACCCTGAACCGTACCACTTCCACGCTGAGAATCAATCACCCCTCCCCTTGATACACTTGCCCAGATCCCTCCGTCCGCGAACGCGACCGCTGAGAATCAATCACCCCTCCCCTTGATACACTTGGTGACCTACGACGGGAACGGGAAGCCGAGCTGAGAATCAATCACCCCTCCCCTTGATACACTTGAAGAACGGCGCGCCCCCGTCGGCGGCGCGCTGAGAATCAATCACCCCTCCCCTTGATACACTTGCGACCGCCTGATCCTCCACGAAGACCGAGCTGAGAATCAATCACCCCTCCCCTTGATACACTTGACGCCCCAGGTCCGCCGCTACATCTACAGCTGAGAATCAATCACCCCTCCCCTTGATACACTTGCTCCCCAGCCGCGCCCTGTCCGCCCTGGGCTGAGAATCAATCACCCCTCCCCTTGATACACTTGCTCCCACCCCTACACCATCTCCGGCGCCGCTGAGAATCAATCACCCCTCCCCTTGATACACTTGTTCGGTAGCTGCTATGATGGACGCTCTAGCTGAGAATCAATCACCCCTCCCCTTGATACACTTGTTGTTGGTTGTTGGTTGTCAACGGGGTGGCTGAGAATCAATCACCCCTCCCCTTGATACACTTGGGCTCATTGCGCGCTTCCTTTCATGAAAGCTGAGAATCAATCACCCCTCCCCTTGATACACTTGGCCACCGGCCCCATGAACGCATCCAGGCGCTGAGAATCAATCACCCCTCCCCTTGATACACTTGCGCACACTCACATGGGCCCGCCGCCGCCGCTGAGAATCAATCACCCCTCCCCTTGATACACTTGCCGGCGCGGAATCGAACCGCGCGCGCTAGCTGAGAATCAATCACCCCTCCCCTTGATACACTTGCCCGACGCTTCGACAAGCGCGCGGCAGAGCTGAGAATCAATCACCCCTCCCCTTGATACACTTGTCATTGACTTCTATCGCTTTGTCGAGATGCTGAGAATCAATCACCCCTCCCCTTGATACACTTGCGTGCGGTTGTACCGGCCCGCCTCTGTTGCTGAGAATCAATCACCCCTCCCCTTGATACACTTGCCCTGCGTCTTGCCGACAGTGCCCTCGTGCTGAGAATCAATCACCCCTCCCCTTGATACACTTGGATGAATTCCTTAATCACCAATTTCTTCGCTGAGAATCAATCACCCCTCCCCTTGATACACTTGCGGCGGATTCGATTTATGAGACCACGTCGCTGAGAATCAATCACCCCTCCCCTTGATACACTTGGGGAATGGAATACTATGCGGTAGAGCCCGCTGAGAATCAATCACCCCTCCCCTTGATACACTTGCATCTTCGCCAAGGCGGTTGTGTTCTTGGCTGAGAATCAATCACCCCTCCCCTTGATACACTTGTCGCCCATCATGGCCCCCAGAATGCCCTGCTGAGAATCAATCACCCCTCCCCTTGATACACTTGCCCACCATCCCCAGAGTGTTCGCCCAGGGCTGAGAATCAATCACCCCTCCCCTTGATACACTTGAGGGGAGGGGTTTTTCCTTGGAAAATAGCCGAAAATCGCACATTCTTCGTCAGAAAATCATGAGCTGCTCGGGGGCTCCCTGCTCCTTGACGGGCTTCGCCTGATCGAAACGCAACCCCGTCGCCCATTGCCTATCGGTGATCGATACCACACGAACCTGCCCGCCCTCCGGCAGCTCCCGTTTGATCGCCCGGATCGTCGTCATGTCCTGACCGCCCGTTGGCCAGAACTTCACATACACCGAAAGCTGGACCATCGAAAAGCCCCAGTCCAATAGATCGTTGCGGAAACGGGCGGCTTCCCGGCGTTCCTTCTTCGTTGCGACAGGAAGATCGAACATCACCAGGCACCACATGGCGTCATCAGCCATCTGAACCACTCGCACAACAGACGGTTGTCGGCCCCTCCCACACAGGGACAGACAGCCGCTCCTCGTCGCCCTCAACATAACGACCGTAGCGCTGAGCGAGATCCTCCATCACGGCTGCGACACCGAGTCCGTTCTTCGTGAATTTCTGGCCAGCGGCAGCAACAAGCATTCGTTTTACCTCTGGGTCCGAGGGCGATGCAGTGGAGGGAAGCGACAAGGCGACTTCGTCGACACACGGCCGGAATGGTTCGATTATGTCGTCTGCCAAAGCGAACATATTCGCCCGTCCGTGGTGGAACACACCAAGCGCGGAGCACAAACCCGCTGCGAGAACTGCCCTAATCGCGTAACCGCGTAATACCGTGTACCCATAGTCCAGGCAAGCGTTCGACCCAAGGAGAGCGCCTGAACTCGGTTGCCGCCCTATTCCTTTGTCCATTGCGCGTGACCAGTAAAGCCGGGCGGCCTGTGCCTCCACGTTACCAGGATCACCGGAGCGGACTTGGTCGGCAAGTGCGAAGAGCTCACCGCTGCCCCGATAGCCGAGGTTGGCCAGCGCGTTGGCCTGACCCTCAATCTTGGCCCGCACGATGCGCGCCCACGCATTCTTCCTACGGGGCAATGACAGCTCCGCCTGAGCCCGATGCCGTGCGCCGACTCTGCCGTGAGCCGACCACATGTAGGCGCCTGCTTCAGGCACCCCGCGCCAATCGCACAACAGCACCGCGACATCGGCCTGCACTAAGCGATGAAGCGCAGCAGCAGTGAACGCCGCTTTCATTCCAATGAGGACGACTGCGAGTTCGGCGACTGGAAGAACCACACGCTCGCCACACTCAGGGATGATGGCAACGGCGCCGCGCTCGGAACGCACCTCACCCTCGAATGAGCTGAGGTCGACAACACGCCACTGAGACGCCATGGCCTACACCAAATCGACCGTAGTTGGAAGATGCCCGACGGAACTGAAACGCGGTTCGCCGAGGACGTTCCTCCTCACCACACGCACAGACCCCGGTGAGAGCAGCGCATTCACAGCAGGCCTCCATCCTTGGTTCTCAAGAACCTCCCGCACGAACTTCGGCGCGTCTTCTCCTATTCCTTCTGCCGCCAAAAGAACGGGACGGAGCCGTAGCTTCGCTTCATCGGGGAAGCCCGCGACCCGCCAGCATGTCGCCATAGGGTACTCCCGCATCAGGTCAGCGCCAACGCCCTTCGCATAGGCAGCAGCGTCAAGCTCGAGTTGATCGCCTTCAACAAGCCACCCGATCTGCTCCGCATTCCCCTCCGCTATCGCGTGTTTCAGCTTCTTCTCAGCGCAGCGCATTGAGATAGTCGACGGCTTCAAGACCGCTGTGAAGATGTCTTCATGGTTGAATCGCATGAGGTCGATGGTATACACACGGATCATCGTGTATTTCGGTGTCTTCCCGTTGATCCGATAGATTCTCGCGTGGTGGATGCTCTCACCGAGCTTCGCGTACCCTCCGCGAACCGCGACCGACGCCGGGGTTCCGAAGAACCTGATGCGGTCCGTCGCTTGGACCACGGCCCCATTGACACGGATCACACGATCCGGATTCTCCGGAAGACCACTCTTTCGATCATACTCAGGAAGCCTTGTGAGAGCCGTCCACAGCGCGGGGGTCTCTGCAAGGTCAATTAGCTCCGACGGGAGGCTATCGCCCAGCAGACGGGCCTCTCCCCCCTTGATGGTCTTCCCCTTCACCTCGTATTCGGGTTTGAACCGAATGACTCCGTCCTCATGCACGCGTCCGTTGCCGACTCGGAGTCGTACATTCTCGGTGATGGGAATCCTGCCGTCATCCAATGCCAGGTTGAACAGGTCAGACGCATCGCGCATGTCACGATCCCACGCCTCCCACTTCCGCGCCGCCTCCCCCGGCGCCCCGTGGAACTGGCGCCATGTCTGCTCCGACTGCGTGAGCCACTGCGAGTCCCGCATGTTAAGGCGAAGCGCCAACGTCTGAGCAACGGACTGGTTCATGAGTGCGATGACCAGAGCGTCCATGGCATGGTGTCGTCGATCGAAGCGGTCCTTCCCCCTACCACCGATCAGATTCACCCTTCCTTCGAAGCCCGAGGCTTTACGCGCCTCGGCAGTCAGCGCTCCCCGGTACACTCGGACGGTCGTACCCGATCCCCGGTACTGGGCTTCCACGCGGGCGCGCAGCTCGTTGGCCATCCAAGCGATCGATTCCATCGAACGGCCATCGAACTCCTCGTCCGGCCGCTTCGATTTCAAGCGCGCGATAACCTGGACCCGGAGGGCCTGTAGCTCTTTCTGGCCCATTCCAGCGTCCCGCAGCCAATGACGAACGCGTTGCACCGCGTCCTGAAGGCGCACTTCTGCTGGGCTGTCCTGGCTCTCTGCCCAGACCGCGAAGGGCAACTTGCCCTTCTGATGATTGCAGCGTCGGCACACGGCCGCCAAATTGGACCGCGAGTTCGTTGAAGCAGCACCCGCACGCGGCACAATGTGGTCCATCTCCATAGTCTGATACGTGATCGGTTGGCCGCAGTACAGGCACTCGCAGTTCTGCCTCCGGATCGCCTCGTACCTCATCCGATCCGACCGTCGTATCCGTCCGCTCATCCCGAGTTTTTCGCCCATTTCCTCAACGAGCTTCTGGTTGTTCCTACGCCGCCGATCATTCATCCTGGTAAGCTCACGCGCCGCTTTCTCGGACCCAAGTCCCTCCCGCACGTGCTCAATGTTGATCGTCTGCGGCGCCCCCCAGCGCCCGGTCGCAGCCTCCAGCCAGCGCGCCACGTGCTTGAGGACCCGGTCAACCGGGGGATTGCCCACAGGAGCGCCAATCGGATCAGTCGGTGGCGCCCAATCATCATCGACATGGAAGACCGCTTTGCGCGCTTCGAACAGGTCAAGTCCACCACCCAGCATCGCATCGGTCAAACGGCGCAGAGTGTCGAGGCAGTAAGAAGCCCTTCCCCCAGGCAGATGCAGGCTGTCCAGCTTCGCCTGGTCCTCTTCGGACGCATGCTCCAGCATCTCCGCGATCTCGTCATCGAGGTACGGCTCGTCCTCGGAGCCCCCGGAGTTGGAGAGCGCGTCGACCATGTACCCGCGCCGCTCCTCGTCAGCTTGCCGCCACCATTCAGCCAGCCACTTGAGTTTCGACGCATAGATCCTGTCCGTCGTCGCATCAATCGGCGGGAAACGGAGCGCCGGCGCCCCATCCACCGATGCTTTCGCCGTGCCGCGCAACTGATGCCTCTCAATGTTGAGGTTGTCGGCCAACTCCTCCCATGTTGGCTGCTCTGAGCCCGCCAGCCCGAGCAGGAAATCAGTGAGAGTCCGCATTTCCTCGGCCGTCAAACGCCTATCCACGTGAGCCTCGCGAATACGGAGGTTCGCGAGGACCGCGACGATCCGGAACCTCTGGAATACTGGGTGTGCTTTCTCGGCTCGAATGTGCGCCCCCTGTCCAGGCAACTGGTCCCTGCCGATACGTTTGCGCATCTCCTTGTTCGCCTTCGGGGACTTCGCCTGGAACACTAAACGCACCAGTTCTTCCGTTATATGGCAGTCCAAGCCCTGTGTTCGGCAAATCAGCCGCAGTTCTCCGGCATTGTCGCTCTGGTGGAGTTTCCCCCTCAGAATGCCCTCGGGGCCTCTGATCTTGGCGTTCGGGAAACGATGAAGCAACTTCGCAACGAGCTGCCCCTGCGTGAGCCCGGGGTCCAGTTCCGTGCCCAACTTCTCGGACACTCGTTGGTTGAGGCCCTGGAGGAACTCGCTCGGGGGCGCATCAGCCTGCAACGACTCCACAGTCGAGTACGGGTTGCGCCATCCCCGGTGATGCGCAATATGGCGGAGCGCGACCGACAGCAGTTCCTTCCGCTCATCGGCGTCGTCCACTCTCCCGCTCACGAGTTTCTCCCGGGCGAACCAGGGCCCACGCGGGTCCGCGAACCGCGCCGGGTCCACCAATGGCCACCCGAGCCCGTCGAGCCGGCGGCCGAGGTCCACAAGTCGTCGTTTGCGGGTCCGATACAGCCGGCGCGTCCTCCGCGCAACTCCTGACACCAGTTTCCGGGTGTCAGCTTTCTTCGCGTCAGCAGGGGACACTCCCGCGTCATGCACGTGGACCACTGTGTTGAGCAGCTTGACCGGACGGTCGTCGGCATCGACCTGCACGGCGCAGAAGCCGATGGACCGGAGCCCGACATCAATGCCGACCTTGTAACGGATGCGCTCGACGTTTTGCGATGAAGCACTCATATGTGCATTGTGCCACTCCGCGCGCCCCTTGGGAAGGGTTTCGCGAAAATAAAGAAAAGACCGGGCACCTCACAAGAGGTGCCCGGCTGTTACCGACTTGCGGTAGGAGCATTCGGGTCCGCTAACGAGTCGGACCTTACTGAGAATCAATCAGTGCAAATGATACACCCCTCACGCGCTCACCGCAACCCCGGGCGCGCCTTGAACCAACCCCTGCCCCCTTCTCACCCCTCCCCCCGCGCGCCCCTGAGCGTTTTTGGGTATCCGCTGCCAGAATGGGAGCATGTCGAACTCTGAGGCCCAGGAGAGGGCGTCGCTTCGTCCGGCTCGCAAGCCGTGGTGGCGCTCCAGGAAGGCGCACGCCGCCCACGGGGGCGGCGGGCGGGTGCTGCTCGGCGGGCTCGGCCTGTCCTACAAGGATCCGTCGTCGGGCGCTCCCCTGCTGGACGGAGTGGATGTCGCCTTCCGGGCCCGGCGGATCACGGCGGTGCTGGATCCGTCCGGCCTGCGCTCCCGCGCCCTGTTCCTGGTGCTCGCGGGCCTGGAGGACCCGGACTCCGGCCGCGTGGTGTCCGCCAAGCCCCGTTCCGCGCGCCAGCGGTGGGCGGGGCGCATCGGGGCCGTCGCCCTGCTGGGGGCGCGCGACACCCTCGACAGGGATCTCACGATCCGGCAGAACATCCTGGCGCCGCTGGCCGCCACGGGATCGGTGGCGGACTGGGACAACCTGGTGGGCGCGCTGGAGCTCACGGGCCTGCGCACCAAGGTGGACGCCCGCCCCGCGGAGCTGGCGCCGTTGGAGCGCTTCAAAGCCACGGTGGCGCGCGCGATCGTGTCGGGCGCGGAGGCGTTCCTGGTGACGGAGCCGCCGGTCCTGCCCGCCCACGACGTCGAAGAGCTGGTGGGGCTGCTGCGGGCCGTGGCCGACGCCGGGTGCGCGGTCGTCGTGGCCACGCGCCACCCGGAGACCGCGCTGCGCGCGCACCGCGTCATCATGCTGGCCAACGGCACCGTCTCCTTGGACGCCGCGCCGCCCACGCTCGACGCCATCAACGCGTCGCTCGAGCGCTCCCCGGAGGATCCGAAGAACCTCCTGGGCCCCATCCCCTCCGCCTCCCCCCTCTTCTACGAGGCGGGCGCCGCCGGGGCCGACGACGAGGAGGACCCGGGCTCCGTCGCGTGGCACTCCCTCAACGTGGTGGATCCGGCGGATCCGGCGCCGCTGTCGAGTGTGGCCACCTACGACGAGATCGACGAAACGGCCACGTACACGGGCGCCATCCCCGCCACCATCGCCACCGGGGAGGACACCGACGTCGACGACTTGATCGTGCAGGCCAAGAGGATCCTCTCCGACCTGCCCGGCTCCATCGCCCCCGAGGACTGAGGCCCGCCCCCTGCGCCGACGAGGCGGGCGCCGCCGCGCGCGAGCAGACCGCTTCGCCCCTGACCCCCAGGAATCGACGGGGCGCGCGCCGCAGGAGCAGGCCGCCCCCGGGCGCGCGGGTGAAGACTGAGGCCACATGCCGGGCGGCTGCGCGCCGAGCCGCCTTCGTGATTAACTGTGTGACATAGCCTGTAGTCGACCAGGCTCCGCCACGCAGGAAGGCAGTCGCTCAGATGACCCAACCGTCCAACCCGGGTGTCCCCGAGGGGCAGTCCGCGCCACAGGCATCGCCGTCCCAGACTCCTCAGCGCGCTTCTGCCCCTGGGCAGCCCGTCCAGCAGGCACCCGCGGCGCAGTCCGCCCCCACGCCCATCACGCGGGACCGCAAGCCCGCCGCCCAAGGGCCGACACCGGCGGCCCCCCAAACGCAGGGGCCCGCCCCCCAGGGCCAGACCCCAGCGGCCCCCCAAGCGCAAAGGCCCCCCGCCCAGGGCCAGACCCCAGCGGCCCCCCAAGCGCAAAGGCCCACCGCCCA
>ERZ773042.2072-NODE-2072-length-11242-cov-9.671583_pt1 | contig 11242 bp, 9 predicted proteins | sample MGYA00511664_ERZ773042 | MGnify/ENA primary metagenome ERZ773042 (study PRJEB29015, sample SAMEA2737984) | human oral metagenome | biome: human oral; feature: human-associated habitat; material: dental | place: China | collected 2036 ... | reverse complement strand
TTTAAATAAAAATAATTCTTATAGGAGATATTCAAATATGAAATATGATTATTTAATTGTTGGAGCTGGATTATTTGGTTCTATATTTGCTTTTGAAATGAATAAGAAAGGCAAAAAATGTCTTGTTTTAGAAAAAAGATCTCATATAGGTGGAAATGTATATACACAAAAAATTGATGGAATAAATGTTCATATTTATGGAGCACATATTTTTCATACAAAAAATAAAGATATATGGGATTATATTAATAAATTTTCAGATTTTAATAATTATAGAAATCAAGTTATTGCAAATTATAAAGAAGACATTTTCAGTCTTCCTTTTAATATGTACACATTTAATAAAATGTGGGGAGTAGTTACTCCAAAAGAGGCACAAAGAAAAATAGAAGAGCAAGTTAAAGAATTAGGGATTACAAATCCTAAAAATTTGGAAGAACAAGCTATTTCACTTGTTGGGGTTGATATTTATAAAAAATTAATTGAAGGATATACAGAAAAACAATGGGGTAAAAAATGTAAAGATTTACCCTCTTTTATAATAAAAAGAATTCCTGTAAGATACACTTATGATAACAATTATTTTAATGATCAATATCAAGGGATTCCTAAAAATGGTTATACACTTATTATTGAAAAAATGTTAGAAGGAATAGAAGTAAAGTTGGATACAAACTTTTTTGACAATCGTGATTTCTGGGAAAAAATATCTACCAAAATTATATTTACAGGAATGATAGATGAGTATTATGATTATTGTTTTGGTGAGTTAGAATATAGGAGTTTAAAATTTCAAATAGAAACTTTGAATACTGAAAACTATCAGGGAAATGCAGTGGTAAATTATACAGATAAAGAAGTTCCATATACACGTATCATAGAACATAAGTATTTTGACTTGGTAAATTGTGATAAGACAGTTATTAGTAGAGAGTATCCAATAAAATATAAAAGAGGAGAAGAACCATATTATCCCGTTAATGATGAAAAAAATAATAATTTATATAACCAATATTCTAATTTAGCTGAAAAACAAGAAAATATTATATTTGGAGGACGCTTAGGATTGTATAGATATTATGATATGGATCAAATAATTTTAGAAGCATTAAAATTAGTAGAAATAGAATCTAAAAAGTAAGGAGAAAGTTAATGGAGAAGCCTTTAGTAAGTATAATTATGCCAGTATACAAAGTTGAAAAGTTTGTTGCTAAAGCTATAGAATCACTACAAAATCAGACTTATAAAAATTTTGAATTAATTGCAGTTGATGATGGTTCTCCAGATACTTCAGGAGGGATTTGTGAGTCATATGCTAAAAATGATGAAAGAATTCATGTAATTCACAAAGAAAATGGAGGAGCACCTTCAGCTAGAAATTTGGCTTTAAAACAAATAAAAGGAAAATATGTTTATTTCATGGATAGTGATGATTGGTGTGAATCTGAAATGCTTACAGATATGGTAAAATTAGCAGAAGAAAATCAAGTGGAATTAGTTATTACAGGTTTTTTTATTGATACTTATTATTCAGATAACGAATATGGAACTCAATTTATAAGTTGCGATGATAGAGTTTATAATGAGCAATTAGAATTTAGAAAAAATGCATATAAATATTTTGATAATAATCTTTTATATACTCCTTGGAATAAATTATTTTTAAGCTCAAGGATAAAGGATTTAAATTTAACTTTTAAAAATACAATTATGGATGATTTTCCGTTTGTATTAGATTATATAAAAGATGTTAAAAAAGTAGCAATCACTAGTAAAATGTATTACCATTTTTTAAGAGCTAGAAGTGATTCAGAAACTCAAAAATATCGTCCCACCTTATATGAAAAAAGGCAAGAAGAGCATGAATGGTTAAAAAACTTATATGAATACTGGAGTCTCAATGAAGAAAAGAATGTGAAAGAGTTTTTATCAAGAAGGTATTTGGAGAGATTAATAGAATGTGTTGAAAATGCAACAAATCCAAAAGCAAATTTTTTAAAAAAACACCAAAAATTAAAAATAAAAGAAATGGTCTGCTTACCTGAAGTGAAAGAAATGACTAAATTGGCAAAACCTAATACATTAATTCTAAGATTAATGTTTATTCCTTTGAAATTACAGAGTGTTAATTGGGTATATTTTCAGTCAAAGTTTATTACATATGTGCGTACACATAATGTAAAATTATTCACTTTATTGAAAAATAAAAGGAAGAAAAAATGATAGATATTATAATACCTGTGTATAATGGAGAAAAATATATAGAAAAACTTTTAAAGTGTTTTGTTAAACAAAAGATGAGTAACTTTAAATTGATTTTTGTAAATGATGGTTCAAAAGACAGAAGTTTAGAAATATTAAATCTACAAAAAGAAAAATATAAATTTCCAATTATAATCCTTAGTCAAGAAAACAGTGGTGTTAGTTCTGCAAGAAATAAAGGGATTTTATATTCAACATCAAAATATATTACTTTTGTTGATGTTGATGATTTTGTAACAGAAGATTATTCAGAAGTTTTGGAAGAGGCACTAAAAAAAGATATAGATTTACTTTTATTTCAGTCAAAAAGAATAAAAAATACTAATTTATCTGAGTATAGAAGTAAGAAAAAAAATCTTTTTTTAATCAATGAAGAAGAGAATGAAAAAATAATAGAAGACTTTATTATAAATCCGACAAAATATGGAGTATATAATTTATTATTAAAAAGACAATATTTTCAAAAATTTCTTTTTAAAGAAGGACTTCCATACTATGAAGATTATGAATATATGTATAGGATATTTACAGAACGAGAGAAAATATATTTCTCACAAGAGCAAATATATTTGTATGTTCAAAGAGAAAATTCAGCTATGAATAAGTTTAATAAAGAGCGTTTAACTTCAATGAAAGCAATAGAAGATTTATCAAAACTAATACAAAGTAGCTGCTCCTTAGAAACCTATAAAAAATTTGAAGAATGGGCAGTGGCTAGAATTTATTGGTCTGTTTTATGGCAAAGTGTATTCGCATTTAATAATTATTTAGAGTTTAAAAAGTTTTATCAAAAAACTGAAGCAGTTAATTATTTAAATAAATTAAAAAATATCCCACTATTAAAGGTAAAATGGATAAGTAAAATATTTATATTTGCACCAAAATTATATTACTATTTAATTAACATCATTTGTAAAAAAAATACAAAAATAGTTAAAATAAATTTTCAAGAATTTTGTTTTAAATAGAGGGGAAAATATGAAAAAAAGAATATTGGTTTATGGAATGACTAATTTAAAAGGTGGAATAGAGTCATATATAATGAATATATATAGAAATTTAGAATATAATAAGATTATATTTGATTTTATTTGTGATTTTTCTGAAATAGCATATTATGAAGAAATTAAAAAAAATGGGTCAAAAGTTTATTTTATTCCTTCAAAAAGAAAGAATTTATTTTTACATTTATGGCAATTTTTTAAAATATTAAAAACTCACAAAGAATATGAAGTAGTTTATTTTAATATATTAAATGCAAGTGCTGCGGTTTCAATGATTCCTGTAAAAATATTAAGAAGAAAAATAATTAGTCATAGTCACAATTCATCAGATATTAATCTGAAAATTCATAATAAGTTTAAATGGTTGGTGAATAAACTATCAGATAAAAGATTAGCATGTTCAAATGAAGCAGGAAAATATATGTATTTAAATGGAGATGAATACATTGTAGTTAATAATGCTATAGACATAGAAAAGTTTTCTTATTCAGAGAAAATAAGAAAAAATTTGAGGGAAAAATTAAAGATAGAAGAAAAAAGGGTATTGCTACATGTTGCAAGAATGGATAAGGTAAAAAATCCTTTATTTTTAATAGAAATCTTAAAAAAATTAGTAACTAAAGATAAAAATTATATTTTGTTTTATATAGGAAAAGGAAATTTAGAAGAAGAAATAAAAGAGAAAGTAAAAGAGTATAAATTAGAACAACATGTTATTTTTTTAGGACAAGTCAATAATGTCGATGATTATATGCAAATAGCAGATGCTTTTGTTTTACCTTCATTATTTGAAGGTATGCCCATTGTACTAATAGAAGCACAGGTATGTAAGTTACCTATCATAATATCTGATAATATAACTAAGGATATAATATTAACAGAAAAAGTGGTATATCTATCATTAAAAGAGAATATTGAAACTTGGGTTAATGAAATAGATAAAATAGTATTAAATACAAATAGAAATTCTATAAATATAGATAAACTAAAAGAAGAATATGATATAAAAAAAATAACATTAACTGTTCAAAAAATATTATGTGGAGAAAATAAATGAAATATTTTATTGTAGAAAAACTATCTAAATTAGAAAAAACAGCATGGTCAAAAGCTAGAAATGATGTTGAAGAAATTTTAATTTCAGAAGGATACCAACCTCTAGAAATTTTTTCGAATTTAGATGATCGGTCAAATATGTCAACTATAAAAAAGATAAGAGCACATTTTCATATGAAGAAAATTTGGGAGAAAAAACTATCAGTTTTAAAATCAGGAGATAGCATTTTTTTTCAATTTCCAGTAGTTCATAATTCAATTTTTTTACACAACATTTTAAAAAGATTAAAATTAAAAGGTATTAAGATAGTAGTACTTATACATGATATGGAAAGTATAAGATTAATATCAGAAAAAAGTCTTTCTTTTTTACAAAAGTTAAGGATAAAAATAGAAGAATTTGAATTTTTAAAAGCCAGTTCATATTTGATAACTCCAAATAAATATATGAGAAAATTTTTAGAAGACAAAAATATTACAATTCAAATGGGAGAGCTAGAAATATTTGATTATCTTATTTCAGAAGAAGTAGAAGAAAAAATATTAGAGAAAAAAGTTTCATCAAAAAATTCAATAGTGATAGCTGGTAATTTATCAAAAGAGAAGTCTGCTTATGTATATTTATTACCAACAAATTTGAATTTTGAATTATATGGGGTAAATTATATTGAAGATAAAGATAGTCAAAGTGAAAATATAAATTACAATGGTTCATATATGGCAGATAAATTACCAGCTGTTTTAAATGGTAAATTTGGGCTCGTTTGGGATGGTTCAAGTATTGAAACATGCAAAGGAGGATATGGGAAATACTTAATGTATAATAATCCACATAAAGTATCACTGTATTTAGTGTCAGAGATTCCTATTATTATATGGGAAAAAGCAGCATTAGCTAGTTTTATAATAGAAAATAAAATAGGATTTACTATTAATTCACTAAATGATATTAATGAGAAATTAAAAGGATTATCAGATGAAGAATATAAGGTAATGAAACAAAATACTGTAATATTTTCACAAAGATTAAGTAAAGGTTTTTATTTAAAGAAAATAATAAGAGATATATAAGGGGATTTTTTGGAAGAGAATAGAATATTAAAAAAAAATATAGTAATGAATACAATATTATCATTTATAACATTGATTTATCCATTAATAATATTTCCATATGTTTCAAGGGTTTTATTGCCTAATGGAATTGGAAAAGTAAATTTTGCAATATCAATTATAACTTATTTTTCTATGTTCGCTCAATTAGGGATACCTTTATATGGGATTCGGATATGTTCAGAATTAAGAGATGATAAGTTAAAATTGACAAAAGTAGTTTTTGAAATATTTATAATTTATTCAATAACAACATGTATAATATTTTTTATATACTTATTGTGTGTTTTTAATGTAGAAAAATTTTTTGTTGAAAAAAAATTGTATCTAGTAATTAGTTTTACTTTTTTCTTTAATTTAATAGGATTTGAGTGGTTTTTAAAATCATTAGAAGAGTATACATTAATAGTAAAAACATCTGTTTTATTTAGAATAATTTCTTTAATTTTTATATTAATTTTAGTAAAAGATAAAACTGATTATGTAAAATATGCATTTTTAACAATTTTTGTAACCTCAGGAACATCATTATTTTATGTTTTGAAATTAAAAAATTATATAAAATTAAAAAGTATAAAATTAAAAATGTTAAATTTAAGTCGACATTTAAAGCCTATTTTTACTTTTTTTTTGATGTCAGTAACTATCACATTATATACTAATTTAGACACAGTGATGCTAGGCTTTTTAAGTACGGAAGAGCAAGTAGGTTTTTATACAACTGCTTTAAAAATAAAAAATATTTTAGTAACATTGATTACTTCGTTTGGCACAGTATTATTACCTAGACTTTCGTATTATATTACACAAAAAAGAGAAGAAGAATATAAAAAAATTATAAAAAAGAGTTTCAATTATATTTTAATTGTGGCTATACCTCTAGCTTTTTATTTTATTTTATTTGCTAAAACAACTATTGCGATATTAGCTGGTGAAAAATATATAAATTCAATAGTACCAATGCAAGTTCTAATGCCAACAGTCATTTGTATTGGAATTACAAATCTTATAGGAATTCAAATAATGCTACCACTTCATCAAGAAAAAAAATTATTAGTTACCGTAATGTCTGGGGCAGTTGTAGATTTAATAATAAATTTATTATTAATTCCAAAATTGCTAGCTTTGGCTTCGGCAGTAGCAACTTTAGCTGCAGAAATAGTAGTGTTAATTTTACAAGTATTAATTATGAGAAGGATGATAAAATCTATTGTAGATAAAAAAGGAATATTTCAAATATTAGTTTCATCCATTATTTCTGGAATTCTTTCAAGTTGCATAAAGCTATTGTTATTTAACAATATTACAGAGTTTTTCTTGTCAGGGATAATTTTTATAATAACTTTTGTAATTTTATTACTAATATTTAAAAATCCATTAATCTATGAAATATTAGAAATTAGGAAAAAATGGTTAAAAAACTAAAGGAGATATAGCAGTTTTACTTATCGTTTATGTTATGATACAATATAAAAAATTATATTAATAAAACTTTATCAGTAAAATAATGATTAAGGAGGAACTTTTTATGAAAGTTGTAATATTAGCTGGGGGGTTTGGAACAAGAATAAGTGAGGAATCTCATCTAAAACCAAAACCAATGATAGAAATAGGGGGGAAACCAATTTTATGGCATATTATGAAATTATTTTCATATTATGGATTTAATGAATTTATTATTTGTTGTGGATATAAACAAGAAATAATAAAAAAATATTTCGCAGATTATTATTTGTATAACTCTGATATAACATTTGATTTCACAGATAAAAATAATAAGATAGTACATGCAAACGTAGCAGAACCATGGAAAGTAACACTGGTAGATACTGGTTTAAATACAATGACAGGTGGAAGAATTAAACGTATAAAGGATTATGTTGGCAATGAACCATTTTTTATGACATATGGAGATGGAGTTTCTGATATTAATATCAAAGAATTATTAAAATTCCATCAAGCTCATGGAAAGATTGCAACATTAACAGGATATAATCCAGGACAAAGATTTGGAGTATTAGATCTTGATGGAAACAAAATAAAAAGTTTTAGAGAAAAATCAGACAGTGATGGTAATTTAATTAATGCAGGATATATGCTGTTAAATCCAGAAATATTTGATTATATTCAAGGAGATTCAACTATTTTTGAAAGAGAACCTTTAGAGAAGGCTGCAGAAGATGATAATTTATTCTGTTATAGGCATAGTGGATTTTGGCAATGTATGGACACAAAAAGAGATATGGATCATTTGAATGAAATGTGGGAAAAGAAAGAAGCTCCATGGAAGGTATGGTAATTTATAATGGAAATAATGAAATTTTATAAGGGGAAAAAAGTACTAGTAACAGGACATACTGGTTTTAAGGGAGCATGGTTATCTAAAATTTTATTGGAGGCAGGAGCAGAGGTTACAGGATATTCTTTAGAACCAAATACAGAACCTTCATTATTTAAAATATTAGATTTAGAAAAAAAATTAAATTCAATTATTGGAGATATAGCAAATTTAGAAAAATTAAAAAAAGTTTTTGAAGAATACAAGCCAGAAATAGTTTTTCATTTAGCTGCTCAACCTATTGTTTTAGATTCATATAAGGAACCAGTTTATACTTATATGACAAATGTGATGGGAACAGTTAACTTATTGGAATGTGTAAGAGAAACTAAAACAGTAAAGTCTGTAATAAATGTAACAACAGATAAAGTATATGAGAATATGGAATGGGAATGGGGCTATCGTGAAAATGAAAGATTAAATGGTTATGATCCTTATTCCAATAGTAAGTCTTGTTCGGAATTAGTTACTCATAGTTATAAGGTATCTTTTTTTAATGATACAAAGGTAGCAGTTTCTACTGCAAGAGCAGGAAATGTTATAGGAGGAGGGGATTTTGCTAATTTTAGAATAATTCCTGATTGTGTAAGAGCAATGAAAAATAATGAAATTATTGAAATTAGAAATCCAAATTCTACACGTCCTTATCAACATGTATTAGAACCTTTATTTGCTTATTTATTAATAGCAAAAATGCAATATGAAGATTTTTATTATGCATCTAGTTATAATATAGGACCTTCGGAAGATGATTGCGTAACAACAGAAGAATTAGTGAATATCTTTTGTGAAAAATGGGGTGATGGAGCAAATTGGAGAATTATTAATTTTGATGCACCTCATGAAGCTAATTTTTTAAAGTTAGATTGTTCTAAGATGAAAAAGGTTTTTAAATGGGAAAATAAATGGAATATAGAGAAGGCAATTGAAGAAACTGTGAAATGGTCAAAAGCTTATTTTAATAAAGAAGATATGAATAAGATTGTAGAAGAACAAATAAAAGATTTTGTAGAAGGAGTTTAAAAGGAAATGACAGAAAAAGAATTAAGAAGTCAAATATTAGAATTAGTTGATGAATATTGTAAAAATTTTTATTTAAAAGAAAAAGTATTTGAAGAAGGTGACAGAATATCTTATGGAGGAAGAAAATTTGATAGTGAAGAAATGATAAATTTAGTAGATAGCTCTTTAGATTTTTGGTTAACTTCAGGAAGATATTGTGATAAATTTGAGAAGGAATTTGGAAAAATTTTAGGAGTAGAGTATGTTTCGTTGGTAAATTCTGGATCTTCTGCAAATTTAATTGCTTTTATGGCACTTACTGCTCCTGAACTTAAAGAGAGAAGAATAAATAGAGGAGACGAAGTAATAACTGTAGCTTGTGGTTTTCCAACAACAATAGCACCAATACTTCAATATGGAGCAGTTCCTGTATTTTTAGATGTGATATTACCAACTTATAATATAGATGTTACACAATTAGAAAAAGCATTATCTCCTAAAACAAAAGCTATTATGGTAGCTCATAGTTTAGGAAATCCGTTTAATATAAAAGTTGTAAAAGAATTTTGTGATAAAAACAATTTATGGTTAATTGAAGATAATTGTGATGCTTTGGGATCAACATACACAATAAATGATGAAACTAGATTGACAGGAACTTGGGGAGATATTGGAACATCAAGTTTTTATCCACCTCATCATTTAACAATGGGAGAAGGAGGAGCTGTATATACAAATAATTCATTATTAAATAAACTAATTCGTTCATATAGAGATTGGGGAAGAGATTGTATGTGTGCCTCTGGACAAGATAATTTATGTCAACATAGATTTACAAGGCAATTTGGTGAACTTCCTTTAGGTTATGATCATAAATACACATACTCACATTTTGGTTATAATGTAAAAGTTACTGAAATGCAAGCAGCTATTGGCTGTGCTCAAATAAAAAAATTAGCTAAATTTACAGAGATCAGAAGAAATAATTTTAATTATTTGAAAGAAAATTTAAAATGCTTAGAAGATAAATTAATTTTACCAGAAGCAACTGAAAATTCAAATCCAAGCTGGTTCGGTTTTTTAATTACTGTAAAAGAAGGAGTAGACCGTAGAGAATTGGTTGAATATATTGAAGAACATAATATTCAAACAAGAGCACTTTTTGCTGGAAATATATTAAAACACCCATGTTTTGATGAAATTAGAGGAACAGATGCTTATAGAGTAATTTCAGATTTAGAAAATTCAAATAGAATTTTAAATGATACTTTTTGGATTGGAGTTTACCCTGGAATGACAAAAGAAAAGCTTGACTATATGGTTAAAGTTATAAAGAAATATTTTAATAGGTAGGTAGATTATATTGAGAAGTGAGGGCATGTTTCATAATAATAATATAGTTCAAAGGTGGGTATATTTATTATTATTATTATTGTTTTTAATAAGAATTATTAATATAGAAGCTGATATACCTCAAACTTATTTAGTTGATTATTCATCTACAGATGAAGGAATCTATGGAAATTTAGCATTAAACTTACAGAATTGGGGTAGTTTGATGCACCCATTAAAAATATCAGGAATAACATTAGAGCAAAATTTTCAAACAATATTGGATATAATTGGAAATTTAGTTATTTATGCCTTTATGTTTATTTTTGGAGATAACTATTATGGATTTAGACTAGGAATAGTTTTTATAGCATTTCTTACTTTAATTTTTATAGTTTTATCAATAAAAAAATTAAAGGAAAACTATGGAATAAACCATTGTTATTTTGAAATTCTTACTTTATTATTTTTAGATATAAATTTTATATTTTATTCTGCTAGTAGAGTAGTTGAACCAACAATATTTAGATTGTTTTTCAGCTCAATAATTATGTATATTTATGTATCAATTAAAAAAAATTCTGTGAGAAGTTTTCTAATTGGTTTATTCACAATTATTTCTATTTTTTTAGTATATATAAATAATACTTTTTTAATTTTAGGAATAGCAATATATATATTGATACTTTTTTTTATGAAACAAAAAAAAGAAGCTATTCAAAATATAATTTACGGATTAGCTGGAGTTATAACTGGTATATTGTTATCAGAAATATATTATTTAGCAGTATGGGATACAGAAGCTTTTAAGAATTTATTTGAAGTTATAAAATCTTTTAATTCAAATGCTAATTATACAATTGTAGTGGATAGTACTAAAGTCAGTTATCATTTTTATTTATTGATCTCTATAAAAAGAGTAATTAGATTTTTTTCCTCTAATTTATTTTTTTATTCTTTACCTATTTTTTCATTAATTATTGCATCTTTATATAATATAAAGAAGTTTTTTAAAGAAGAAAAAAAAGACTATTTTTTTAGTTTAAGTATGATTGTAGCATTATTTATACAGACATTAGTTTCAGAAGATTTTATCAATAGAAAATCTATAGTATTACTACCTTTTATTATTTATATA
>ERZ773042.2069-NODE-2069-length-11247-cov-4.902073_pt1 | contig 11247 bp, 5 predicted proteins | sample MGYA00511664_ERZ773042 | MGnify/ENA primary metagenome ERZ773042 (study PRJEB29015, sample SAMEA2737984) | human oral metagenome | biome: human oral; feature: human-associated habitat; material: dental | place: China | collected 2036 ... | reverse complement strand
ACGTGTTCGTCGCGGTCACGGCCACGACCGTGTCCTTGTCAGTGATGGTGACCTTACCGTCATTGGAAAGCTCAGACGCAACCGTATAACCGTCGCGGTTTGCCGTCTGAGCGCGCTCACTCAGCGTGCATGCCGTGCCCGTAGGCACTCGCGGACCCTCCACGATCGTGCCATCACCCGGAACGTCAAGGCGCCCCTCGGTGCCATCCGCACACACGTAGTCGAAAACGAACGTGTCCTGCACGAAAGAATCCTGACCGCCCACAACCGCCTTCGCGACTGAGAAGGAGCCACGATCGCGCACGTAGGTGTTGGTGGCAGCAACCTTGACGGTAGCGCTGTCCAACACATTGAAGACCGCAGTACCGTTGTTCACACCGTTGGCAGAGCCGTCAACTGTGAGAACAGTGCTCAGGCTGGCACCATTGATAGTGGCATCACGCTCGGAGACGGAGCACGAACCGACGGGGACATCAGAGACAGCGTGGTTCTCGCCGCCCTTAACAACTACCGTTCCCTTCACCTGGGCGACGCCGGAGGTCGGAGTGCACGTGTAGTCGAAGGTGAAACGCGCGTCCTTGGCTAGCTCGGCCCCGTCACCATCCACGGTCTTGGAGATCACGAAACCACCCTTGAGAGGCGTATAGGTGTTAGTCACCGTCACCTCAGGGTTCGGGGTCGCGGTCGCCACGGTTACCTGGCCCGCGGAGTATGCCGTGGCCACGGCGTATCCTGCGCGCTGCGCGGTGTCGGCGTTCTCCTTGATGGTGCAGGAAGTACCGAAGGGAAGGGAGGGGCTCTGGACCGCGGTGCCGTTACCCGTCAGCGTCAGGGTGCCAGCCTTTTGTTCCTCAGTAAGCGCCACCGAGCCGTGCGTGCACGCGTACTGCACGTTGAAGGTGTTGTCGGCACCAGTAAAGGCAGCGCCCTCCGTGACCTTCTTCACCGAGAAGGAACCCTTGTTGAGCGTGTAGGTGTTGGTGAAGGCGGCGGCGACCGTCGGTTCGCTAACCAGGCCGATCGTCACGTTCTGTGCGTCATGGCCCACTGGGTCGAGGGTGTAGCCGTCGATGCCGGCCCCTTCGGTATCTTCAGTAACCACACAGGTGGTGCCGACCGGGAACTTTTCAGGGCTGGACACGGGGGTCGAGTTACCCAAGACATCCGTGATCTGTCCCTTTTTCTCGGTCTTGTCCGGGAGGGTGCACGTGTACGTGAAGGAGTACTTTTTCGCGTCCGCCCCCTCGGCGCCGCTGGCTGTCTTGATCACCTGGAATCCATTGTCGGCAACTCCGACGGTATTCAACAGGTCGACCTGCGTGGTCTTCTGGTCTTCGATCGTCAGGCTCGTGCCAGCACCGGCACCGATGGTGAACTTCGGGTCCTTCCACACGTAGCCCGCAGGCAGAGTGGGGTTGGCCGTCGAGGTGTCCTCACGCAGGTTGGTGATCGTCGTACCCATTGGGAACGGTGTAGCGAAGCTAGTCTCCTGGCCCCGCTTGACAACCATCGTGGCCGTGCCGGTGCGCTTGTCAGAATTGAGCGTGCTGCTCTGGTCTTCGTTCGTAGGCGGCGTCCATTTCGGGTAGTTGTCGACCGTGGTGCCCGCAGGAAGCTCATAGTCGAAGGTCACCTTGAAGCTGACGTCTGCATCTACGTGTTGGACATAGTCGGAGGCGATCGTCTTTATGACACTGAAGGTACCCTCACCTTGCCGCATCTCAACATCGACGGACCCCGCCACAGTGAAATTCGTAGTCTTCTTCCATCTAAACTTGGTTCCTTCAACCAAAATACTGTTGGTGTAGTCGGTTCCCGGAAGCGCCGTCCCGCCGACGAAGAGAGTCTTGTAGGAGATTGAATAGTTCGTCTTTGCCCTGAAAGGGCCCTTGGCTACGATGGTAATCGGAGTCGTTCCATCGGCTGCCATCTGCTCGCACTCACCAGTGACCTCGAAGGTCCCCTGCGCACCGGTCGTTGCCCCTGCCTCCGGTCCTTTGTCCAGGAGGACCCATTGCGAGGGGTTTTCCTCAGATTCGATGGCAGTGAGGTGGATCGACGTCATCGGGCAAGTCATGCCCGCGCCGAGCGTATCCTTGAAGGTGATGGTCTGTTCCGTCTGGCCATCGAAGGTCACGCCGAGCGCTTTCATGAAGGTCGGCCCACCGAAGTTGAAGTACCAGTTCGTCTCAGTGTCCCCTTCCTTCATTACTCCGATGTAGCTCTTGTAGAACTGTATGTCCGGACGGTAGGAACTTGTGGACTTGGGGATGCCGCCAGTCCCCGGGAGATCAACGTTGACGGTCTTGTCACGGTTGATGATGAAGGGCAGCTCTTCCTTGCTCGTGTGCGAAACGACACCGAGCTGAAACTTTCCGGTCCCTCGGATGTCCTTGTTTCCAGCCTGGACCAGCGGCGTGATCCCAGCGTCGAACGCGCAAGTCAGAGTGTCGCCTGCGACAGTGCACTGACCCACCGTCTGATCGTTATACTTCATGGGTACCGCAATGGTCGAGTGAAACTTGAACTCGGCGGGCAAGCTGATTGCGAAGGAGTCACCCTCCTTCGGCGTAATTTTCGAGGCGTCCCAGTTGAATGTGAGCAAGGCCAGGCCCTTCACGTAGAGCTCACCGCTCTGCTCCTCGTTGGCAGCGTTCACCTTGGTGAGGCTCAGGCCGCTCACCTCAATCTGAGGGTTGATAGCGGCCATTGCTGGCGCAGCCAGCCCGTGGACCACCATGGCCAGGGCCGCCAGGGCGGTGACGGCAACGCCAGTCAGCCTTGATCTCACTGCCCTCAGTAGCAGGCCGCTAATTGATGTCTGCATGCTTGGACCTTTCACGTTGCAAATGGGATGGGGAAAGGACGGATGAAGGACACGGCGAAAAGCCCAGTCCTCACGAACATTTACAAAGAAATCTTACCGTGCCTGCCGGACGTATTTCGAGACACTTACAGACCAAGTGTGTGTGAGATCACGTAAACCCGCCCGCTTGAGCGCCATTAGCCCCGAAGACGCTGAGTCTTTGACCTGCCGTTTTACTGCTGCGGGCTCACAGACGTCCAGTTGGCTGGGATCTACGGCCGCTGCATCCCGCTTTCCCTTCAACTTTGTCACTGAAGGCAAGTCTGAACATCAGGAAATACTTACGTGCTGAACCGAAACTCCACCACGTCACCTTCCGCCACATTTACCGGCTCTTCCGAGTTGGGTGTGGGTGACCGGGTATTGGTCGGGGGTTGCGGGTAGAGGTCAAGGTCCTTGATGATGAGCGGACTTCTACCCCCGCGATTTTCACAGGACCTCGGACGGTGTCTCGCCCTACCTGCTGCTGCTCTGTGGCGCTTGAGCGTTGTGATCTGCTGGTCGGCTTGGAGGGCTTCCATCTGATGAGTGTGGCTCGCACCCCAGATGCTCTGGTGCTCGATGTTGAGTCGTGCAACCAGCTGGTTGGGTGCCCTGGGCGTGGGGGTGATCCCACAAGGGGTAGGGGCATGTGGTATTGGAGGTGATCGACGCGCCCTGGGCTGGGGTCCCGGCACGGATCCGGTGGCACAATACTGCGCTAGGTGTGCCGCGAACGCACCTGCGAGACGGTGACATTCCTGGAGCACAGGGAGAAGGTGTGTGCTCCCAGGGCGTTGCTGGGGACGCAGGCGATCCGCTGGGCGATGGGTCAGCTGCGTTTCAAGGGAGCCACAATTGCGGGATTGGCTTGACAACTCGCGACCGCGTGGAATACCGCGTGGTCCCCTATCAAGCCGTGTCTGCACGCCGCATCTGATGCCCCTGCCCGTTGTGCTGGGGTTCGGGTGCTGGGGGTCGATGAGAGGCGTGTGGCACCACCAGGAACGACGCCGACGTGGCCCACGTGAGCTCACCGGCATCGTGGCCCCGACCCGAGGGGAAGACTACCCCACGGTTCACTCGTTGGACCTGGTCCCAGGAAGGTCTAGCAGCGTGTACCAGAACTGGCTGGCCGAGCGCGGCGAACACTTCCGCTCCGGCATCCAGATCGGAACACGAGACCCCTTACAGGGACAGTAAGAACGCCATCGCTTGGCTTGCTCCAAGACACAACCAGCGTGCTCGATGTCTTCCATATAGTCACGCTCGCCAGTGACGCCCAAGGTGAGGTACGCCGCCGGAACTGGCAAGACACGCATGGACACCGCGGGCGCAAGGGTGACCTCCTCTATCAGATCCGCAATCTTTCGCGCGCCTCACACACGCAAGCTCACCCCACGCCAAGCAGGAACGACTCCGCGCAGCCTTCACGGCAGATGAGGCACATATCAGTGTCGAAGTCGTCTACCACTGCGCCCAGCAAGTACGCGAGGTTTTTCATTAAGCCACACCCGCCCAAGGACGATACCTGGCCGCTCGTCTTGTCGAGAGCCTACCAACGTGTCCCATCCCCGCCATCGCTTGCCTGGGCCGGGCCCTGCGCAAGTGGAAGGACGCGCTCGACGCCTACTTCGATACTGGCGGAGCCAGCAACGCACCGCGCCGAAGCCATCAACGGAATCATCGAACTAGGCAGACGAATCGCCAGAGGCCACTCCAACCCCACCAACTACCAACTCCGAATACTCCTCATCGCAGGAGGCCTAGACGCCCCCACTCCCAACTCTGAAGAACCAGAAATCATACATTGAACCTGAATTCGCACCCCTTCCGCCCAACACTATGCTCAAAATAGAGTATCTCTATCAACCACAGCATGTGAGAGGTGTTCAGATGCCGTCCTTACGGGACCGGACCATACCCAACGTCCTCACGAAACTCTCGAGGGTCCCAGGGGCAGGCATGATGTACATCCTTCCAGGGCACGCTCAGGGAAATCCTCATCAGATGTCACCTCACCACGCGCTAACCCCATCCCTTTCGCAGTTAAACAGGGTACGCAGATGATAGATAGCAGTGTAATGGTCGCTATCCTCCGCGGCTTCGCGCGCCAGCCGAGCTAGGCGTGCGGCCTCTTCGACCGCATACTTCGCGATGATCGACTCTGCGAGGTTGCTCGTGCCTGTCGCGATTCTCCGTCCATAGTTGGTCGGATCGTTCATCTCCCGGAGTCCGCTGTTGGCGAGGCTCTTGAAGAAATCGCGAAGGTCCCAGTCATAGATGATCGGTTTATTGTTGAGCGCATACTGCGCAGTGCGCATCTCAAGATAGAACGACGAGAGCGGAACGTTGTTGCAGGACTTCCAGGCCTTCACCAGACGGATGAGTCCCTTGGCACGACCGTCAGTTTCCTGCTGCGCACGATCTACATACTCCAGGTGGACTGCCGGGTTGCTTCGTATCCATCCGGTGCCGCCAGGATCGGGAATGTCGTAATCGTCGGTTTCGCGGATATAGGCGGGCGTGATCTCCACATCGGGACCGTCTTCAAAATAGCGCAGGCGCACGGCTGGACGGTCTATTGAGACATATGCGCCAGGTATGCCGCGCGAAAGCGATGCGCGCAGGTCTTCAAGGGCGGCAGTGGAGGAGGAAGGACGACTGTCGCGCATCGAGACGAAGTAGTCCACATCGCTGAACCCGTCAAGCGCAGTCCCGTGATGCCATGAGCCTGTCTCGCGCATGCGGAGAATGCCCAGGTCAGTCTTGAGCCATTCCTCGATCTTCTTGCGGTGCTTCGCAGCATCAGAGCGCGCTGCCTCGTTGGGTGTCATCGAGCGGATCAGCGACTCCAACATGGAACTTGCTGTCGCACTCACAGGGCATCAACCTCGAACTGCTGCCCACCATCCCGCTCGATGTTCCGCTTTGCTCTGTTGTAGGCAAATCGAGGAATCGGGTCTGATGTGTGGTCAAGATCAGAAGCACGTCCGGCGAGTCCTTCGAGCGCTTCTCGAAGAACAGAGATCTCATCGCTGGGAACCTGCACGTGCAACACACGCCGTACGTCGTTCCGCAATGTCGTGTAGTCGTTGCCTCGAGCCACAGCCCGCTCAGCGAGTTTGTCGGGACGGCTACTCGTCAGGACCGCGGCAGCAATGGCAGCGAGCACCGCTAAGATCCCTGAAGCAGCCTGAGCATCAGTAGCGAACGTCAGCACAGCAGCCAGCGTGCTCAGCGCTGCGGTAAGGACGCCGAGCGCCCAATGGAGTGCTCTCCACACTTTGGCTGCCTCGTACTGACCCTGCGCCGAGAAGACCGCGCTCTCGAGAATGCGAGCCACCTCCGCTTGGATAGCCGCCCGCTGCGGCTCTCCCATCATCGCTGTCTCCCTTCGCAGCTGATCCGGCCCTGCACGCTGGGAACGGGCCCTGGTTGAGCGAGCATGTCAATAGTCACTAGCTACCTCCGACTCGTACAGAGCTTTGGCGCTCTGGGCATCGCGGATCGCCTCCCGCACACGAGGCTTGGTGATGTCGAGGACACGCAGCACACCACCCGTCTCAGCCACGGACTCGACGCGGCGAAAGTCGTTGGCGAACCGCTCTGCAAAGTCAGCCAGCCCTCGCAGCTTCGGCAACGCGTCGGAAAGGTGGTGCCCGTGTGGGTCTACGAGGTCCACGGCGACACTGCCATCATTGTTGGTGCCAAAGAAGATGAAGTCGGGGCGTAGCGCCTTCCAGTCACCTACCTCGTCTTTATAGGCCACGGCGAGGGATTCCTTCCCAGTCCGCTCAGGGTTGCGGTACCAGCCCTGGAAGCCGGGCTGCGCAGCTTCAGAGTCGAGGACCTTGCGCTCCCATTCGTTCAAGGTAATCGGGAGCGTCCCGTCCACAGAGGCGAGCAGATGCATTTCCCGGGTAGGCAAGTCCTCTTCAGTGCCGTCGGGGTGGCGCACCTTGGTATCGGCTTGGCTATTCTTCGGCGTAGTGAGACTGATCGGCTCTGGGGTGGTAGACATCGACTCCAGACGATCGTACTCAGCCTGGCGCTCGTCGGTCAGCCCCTTGCGTGCTACGCGAGTACGCGTAAGCCAGTCACGGGCTAGCGCATCTGCCTCGGCTTCGACGGCCTGCGCTATCTCAGGCACACGCCCGAGAGAGGCGACAGTAATGTGAGCTTCGAGGAGTTCGTCTTCGTCGCCGTCTGGCCCAACCAGGTGGCCGACGTAGGAGGCGCACAAAGCCGGGCTCAACACACGGGTGGACGTGCGGTAGTAGTCCTCGATGGCGCGCGGGTCAGCACTGACAGAGAACGCACGGTAGGAGAACCCGCCGCCGATCCGGCCTCGGACTTCCTCGCCTTCCATTGTGAGCACGTCCTCGCGTGCCTTCGCGATCTTCTCCCTATACTGCACCGCCCGCCCGTCGAGGACAGCGTGTAGGTGCTTGTACGCCTGCTCCACAGCCTCATCTATGAGGTGGTCTTTCGACAGAGCTGTAGCCAGTGCAGTGAGCCTACGGATGGGCTTGACGTTCTTCTTCGGGATCGTCACCGAGGGGATGGCTGAGAACCGCTCCCACACTGCCTGAGCGATGGCAGGGTTCGCATACAGCGGGATCGGGTCGAACAGTACCCTGCGGCCTAGACCACCGCCACCGTCTTCTCCTTCGTCGGCGTCCTTACTCGTGGCCCCCTTCATCAGCAGTTCCGCGACCGCGGTCGCGGTCTTCCGGTCAAACAGTGGTAGCAGGCAGTCCACCGAATTCAGCAGTTCGTTGCCGGGAATGCGCCGAGCCAGCGGTGTGCGCATCATCCGCCCGAGCAGCTGCGTGATGTGGGTGCGGTCCTTGGCCGGACGGAACGAGACGAGCACCTCGGCTCGTGGGCAGTCCCAGCCGGTGGAGATTGCACTCTTGGCAAGCAACACCCGCACATGCGTTGTGTCCTGAACCCTCTGCGGCTCGATATACGGCACGACCTGCTGCCCGACGGTCAGGTCCGCGTGCTCTCCGAAGACGTTTGCCACAGCGTCATAGGGCAAGTCCGGCCAGGCCTCGTAGATCGTGTCCAACGTCCGGGTGAGGGCCTCATGTGAAGGTTTATCTCCGACCTGAACCACCATCAGTGGGCGAACGGCTTCAGTCTCACCCTGCTCGCGCGCATAGTCGCTCCAGGCGCGCTCTGAGGCCTTGATCTTCTCGACGGCCTTGGTCAGGAGCACGGTCTCGAACGCGCCATCCTCGGCAGGGATCGACAGGGCAATGTCGTCCTTTAAGAGTCCCGACGCCTGGACCAACGCGGAGTCAACCTGTACTGATGGGAGGGCGTCACGACCCGTGGCGTCCTTCATCGCGGTCTCGAACCGCTCAACCGTGGCCGAGATACCGAAGACGACGGGCATCGCAGGCACGCTGCCCTGGCCGTTGATGAGCCGCTGCACGATGGTGAACCGTTCGCGTGCGCGCGTACCCATACCGCGGTGCGCTTCGTCGAGCACGAGGTAAAGGGTCAGATCTTTGTTGGCGATGGTGTTCGTGATCGTGTCGTAGATAGAGGACTGGACCTCGTCCGGACGCGGTTCTAGGCCCGGAATCACATCATCGTCATTGACTTCGGGCGCACCCTTGACCAGGCGGGAGTTCTTGCTCAGCTTCTGCGTGTTGAGGAAGTAAACATTGCCCGGCCGGAAAGTTGGCTCGGAGAACGTTGTGGGCACAACGCGCAGACGGTGGTCCAACTCGCTCGCAGCGGCCTGGATTCGCGCACGAGACTGCTCGTTCAGAGCCGGGTCGTCCGAGAACCACAGCACGACCGCGCCTGGGTCACCCGTGAAGTCGAACTCGTCGTTACCGAAAAACAGTGATTCAATCACGGCGGCGGCCATTACGGTCTTGCCCGCACCCGTGGTCGCCGTGAGTGAGAACTGCGATAGCGCACCGTAACGACGGTATGAGTCTCGGGCACGTTCCAGGTTCCGCAGCACATCCCGGACAGCCTCGGCCTGGTAGTCCTTCAGCGTGTAACGCATCTACATGCTCCATCCCGTGTTGATCTCGAAGTTCTGGAGGTACGACTCGTATAGCCTCACCGGCAAGACACCATTGTGCAGTTCCCTGCACACCATCTGGAAGGAACTGTCGTCATCCGTGACGACATAGGCGATCTCGATGCCATCACGAGCGTTCACAGCCGCAACGAACTCGTCGGCTTGATCCAGATTCTCTAGGACGCCATAGGCTTCAGCCACGTCCCAGCCGTCCTCACCAAGGTCGTAGATGATCCGACCGCGCGAGCCCGCCCGCAGCCACAGCATCGGCGCGACCCTCTCAAACGCCCGATTGTGTCGGACTGTCAGCGAAGCCTCGTAGGTGAGGGTGAAGAACGCGGCGTTCTCCTTGAAGCCCTCAGACATGGGGAACTCGTCAGTGAACTTGTAGTCCCCCTTTATTGGTGCGCCCTCCGGGGTCTGGCCGGAGATCGCAGCCGTGAGGCGCGGCTTCGTGATGTAGTCGCAGATTCCCAACGCCTCCCAGTCGGCATCTCCAGGGCGCAGCCCCTCCCGGCGGAGCCCTGCCTGTTCCTTAGCCGAGACCTCATTATTAGTCACCGAGATGCACTGACGACGTCCACCGTCCTGTCTGTTCAGCCGCATCACCGCATGAGCAGTCGTCCCACTCCCACTGAAGAAGTCCAACACAACTGCCTCGGGCTTATCCTTCACAAAAAAACGCAAAGTATCCTCTACAGCGTACAATGACTTGGGAAAGGGAAAGCGACGACCGAGCAATGATGACACCATGTTCGTACCTCCGGTCTCAGCATTGTGAGACATCATGTTCCAGACTCGCTTGGGGACGACCCCCTTAGCCGACTTGTACTCGGCTACCACAGCACCATCCTCATCCCGCCCAACAACCTCAACGTCACCAGACTCGATGGCCTTCACAGTCCCACCCGGCAAGTACTGAACGGCAACATACTTCGTCTCTGGCTTGTAGTTACGTGCACGGAGGTAACCATCCGCATGGTAGCGCCTCGCAGTCTCAGGAGTGATTCCCCAAAGCCCCTCGGTTCCATTAGGTAGGAGCGGCCATACAGAAAAAGTCCCAGTCGGAACTGGGACGGAGCGCCGGTCCACCTCATTCGCGATAGGGTCGCCAATCGAGTGAATGTGCCCCGTCGTCTTGTCCACGAAGACCGGGTAGAATTGATTACGCCGAGCCCCACGACGAGCGGTTGGTTCGCGACGACGCAACCCGAGCCACCTGACGGGCTGACCAACTTGCGCTGATGCGGAACGCGACTCATCCAGCATGTTCGACTCACTGAACCCGACTTCTTGAGCACCAAACCGCACCGTAAAAATGTATTCTTCGACCCGCGAGAACTGGCCGAAGCGTGTGACCCCTTTCGCGCTAATCACCGAAGTGACCATCTCTATCGCGCCCTCTGGGAAAGTCTGCTCCAGCAGAAGCCCTAATCGCAGGTACTCCTTCTCGTCAATCGTGACAATGAGTACCGAGTCGTCGGGGTTGAGTAGTTCGCGGGCGATCTTCAGTCTTCGCTCCATGAACGCCAACCACTTCGAGTGCCGGTAGTCGTCATCACTGGCAACGTAATCGTTGTTGTACTTCCAGTCTTTTGCGCCGGTATTGTACGGCGGGTCAATATAGATAGCGTCGATGGCGTGCCTGTGCGTGTAGGTCAGCATCTCCAGTGCCTGGTAGTTCTCGGCGTTGATGACTGTGTGGAATGGCTTGTCACCACCCCGCTCGACTCTACCTGTCTCGACCAGGCCGGGGTAGATGCGATCGCGGAACTCCGCGACAACAACCACATCATCAACGAACACAGCCTGCGCCTTGAGCTCCTCCGCATCTAATTCCACCAAATGGGCCACCCGCTGACCATCAACGTGCTCAATCCGAACCACCCGCCACAGTCGCTGGTCCCCAGCCTTCGTCTCACCACGGGGCGGAAGCATCCGTACCTTGTCGCCACGTCGCACCGGCCTACCGGGTAATTCGACGGCTTCGGGCTGATGTTGCTCGAAGACGAGTCCGAACGTACGGCGCTTGATCAGCGCAGCGATCTCGGCTTCCAGGTCAGCACCGAGTTGTGGATCAGTCTTACGCGCGTGCCGCAGCAGCTCCGTCAGTCTCGACAATGGTATACCCTCCTCGCCCGCACTTATGCGAACTAGCTCTTACTTCTTCCCCTCAGACATTGAATCTGAATTCCACGACGTCTCCGTCTTCCATCACGTAGTCCTTGCCTTCCATGCGGACCTTGCCGGCGGCCTTTGCCGCGGCCATGGAGCCGGCCTCGACCAGGTCGTCGAAGGAGACGACCTCGGCCTTGATGAAGCCCTTCTCGAAGTCCGTGTGGATGACGCC
>ERZ773042.2065-NODE-2065-length-11255-cov-4.375000_pt1 | contig 11255 bp, 10 predicted proteins | sample MGYA00511664_ERZ773042 | MGnify/ENA primary metagenome ERZ773042 (study PRJEB29015, sample SAMEA2737984) | human oral metagenome | biome: human oral; feature: human-associated habitat; material: dental | place: China | collected 2036 ... | reverse complement strand
TTCCTTTGACGCATATTTCCGACGAAGCTGAATCCACCGAGAACGCCGCAGCACACGCGGCGTTTTCTTTTTTCTTCCCCTTTTCGCGCCTCTGTGTTATAATGAATTATTATGAAAATGACATACGAAGCGCGGGGAGGTGATTGGTCGTGATCGAAGCGGCCAAGACATTCGAGGAATATATTAAGAAGGAAAATATCACGGGGTTTCAGATCCGTGAGGCGGGCGACGACCGCAGCACGACGATCTTCGAGAGTGAGATCGAGGTGGAGGGGCGGCGGCTCCCGATCGTCGTCATCATCGACGCAACTGCCTACGCGACCATCCGCATCCGCCTTGCGCAGAACGCCGTGGACGATACGAATGCCATGCTGCTCACGGGCTGGCTCATGCGGCAGAATCAGGACAGCCGCCTCGTCAAGTTCTACCTCACCCCAGACACCGCCATCCACGCCGATGTCGTCGTTCCGCACAACCCCGAGGCGTTCGACCCCGAGGTCATGGTGAGCGTCCTGCGCGTCTTCATCCGCGACATCACGAAGCTCATGCCCGATCTCGCCATGCTCCTGCCCGAGGAGTAAGGCATTTTGGCACATTGTCTACATCCATGCCCCTGCTTTGGACGTTTCCAAGGCGGGGGTATTTTTATATTTTTTATTGTATCTATTGATATTCTTTTTTCTACATGATATACTTTATATGTAATCAGTATAATTACAGAACACTCGATGAACCTTTGAAGCAAAGCAGGTGTCCCCATGTCCCTATCTCTCATTCAAAAACTGAACGAAATGCTCCTTTCCGAACAACCTGCGTACCGCACACAGGCGGCGCTGGTGGAGAAGACGGAAAAGGCGCAGCGAGACCTCCTCCGCGCACTGATGAATGTGCGCCCGCCGCGCCCGCTCTCGGAGGAGTTTCTTCGGATGCAGGATGCGCTGCTGTCCGCCGAGCGTAAGGTGCGCGGCGTGGTGGACGTGATGACACTTCCCGCCGTCCCCTCGGACGCACGCATCGTGTTATGGCAGGGCGATATCACGCGTCTGAATGCCGATGCAATCGTGAATGCGGCAAACTCCGCACTGCTCGGCTGCTTTATCCCGTATCACCGTTGTATTGACAATGCCATTCACTCAGCGGCAGGACTTCAGCTCCGCGCAGCGTGTGAGGAACTCATGAAGCGGCAGGGCCATCCCGAGCCGACGGGCGCGGCGAAGATCACAGCAGGGTACAACCTCCCCGCGCGACACGTCCTCCACACGGTTGGGCCGATTGTACACGGTACACTGACGGAGGAGCACCGACAGCTTCTCGCCTCCTGCTATCGCTCCTGCCTAACGCTTGCGGCGAAGAACGGGCTGAAGTCCGTCGCGTTCTGCTGCATCTCCACGGGTGAATTTCATTTTCCAAACGATGCTGCGGCAGAGATCGCCGTGCGCGAGGTACGCGCGTTTCTTGCGGAAAACACCTCCGTCGAGCGCGTTGTGTTCAATGTGTTCAAGGACGCAGATCTGCACATCTACGAGAGACTCTTACTATGAAGGAAATCATCACAAAATTAAAAAACGCCCTCGCATCCGCCGACTGCATTCTAGTCGGCGCGGGGGCGGGACTGTCGGCAGCGGCGGGCTATGACTATGCGGGAGCGCGTTTTCTGAAATACTTTTCGGATTTTCACACGCGCTTCGGCATTGAGGACATCTACAGCGGTGGATTTTATCCATTCCCGTCGCGTGAGATGTTCTGGGCATGGTGGAGCAGGAGCATCTGGATCAACCGCTATGCACCGATGCCCGCGAGCGACGTTTATCCAAATCTGCTGCACCTCGTAGAGGGACGCGACTATTTCGTACTGACGACGAATGTAGATCATGCCTTTCAGCGTGCGGGATTTGACAAGGTGCGGCTCTTCTATACACAGGGGGACTTTGGCCTGTTCCAAAGCAGCCGTCCCGCAGGTGCGTCGGCAGGGAAAACCTATGACAACAAGGAGAGCGTGCGTGCCATGCTCACGGCGCAGAACTTCACATTCGGTGTGGACGGGACACTCCTCCTGCCCGAGAACGGTGCGCCCGCGATGACGATTCCGAGCGATCTCATCCCGTACTGTCCCGATGACGGCATGGAGATGACGACGAATCTACGCGCGGATGCCTCCTTCGTCGAGGATGCGGGCTGGCACGCGGCAGCAGCGCGATACACGGACTACCTCACGCACACAGAGGGTCGGCGGACGCTGCTCCTCGAACTCGGCGTAGGTATGAACACGCCCGGCATCATCAAGTATCCGTTCTGGCGCATGACGGCAGAGCGCGCGGATGTGACATTCGCCACGGTGAATCTCGGCATGGGATATGTACCGCCTGAGATCGCCCCGTGCAGCATGATCATCAACGGAGACATTGCAAAAACATTACGCGAACTTATATCATGACACAAGAAGGTGCTGTTGCAGGAAGCTAGAAAACTTCGTGCAGCAGCACCTTCTGTTATGCAATTCTAAACACGAGGCATACGGGTGCCTTGTGCCTTTTTTATTTCCTTTATCCATATAAAAACGAAATATATTTTCTTTTACATAATAGATGTAAAATATATCAAACTTTTTATGAAATATAATTGCATTTTAGATCGAATCGTGCTATATTATAGGAGATTTCAGAACAGATACACAGAGAGGAGTATCGCAATGCGTATCATTTTTACGGATACCTATAAAAAGATGAGCGAGGAGGCAGCAAAGATCATTGCGGGGCAGCTCTGGATCAAGCCGAACTCGGTGCTCGGGCTTGCAACAGGCAGCACCCCGGTCGAGCTGTACCAGAACCTCGTCTGGCTGTATAAGACGGTCGGCCTGGACTTCTCGCAGGCGACCTCGTTCAACCTGGACGAATACGTCGGGCTTCCGGAGGACGATCCGCAGAGCTATCACCGCTTCATGCACGAAAATCTCTTCGACCATGTGAATATGCGGCGCGATCGGATCTTCTTTCCGAACGGCATGGCGGCGGATGCGGCGCGGGAGGCAGAGGACTATGAGGCGCGGATTGCGGCGGCGGGCGGCATCGACATGCAGCTGCTCGGCATCGGACGCAACGCACATATCGGCTTTAACGAGCCGGATGATGCGTTCGCGCGGACGACGCACAAGGTTGCACTCAAGGAGAGTACGATCGAGGCAAATGCGCGCTTCTTCGCATCGGCTGCGGAGGTGCCGCGTGAGGCGATGAGCATGGGGATCGGCACGATCTTCCGCGCGCGGCACATCGTTTTGCTCGCGAGCGGTGCGGAGAAGGCGGAGGCGGTGCGCGATGCGGTGGAGGGAACGATCACGCCGCGCGTGCCTGCCTCCATCCTCCAGCTCCATCCGTGTGTGACGCTGATCGTCGATCATGCGGCGGGGGCACTTCTCTCCGGAAAGAGTGAGCCATGATGAAGGCGATACGGAACGGCATTCTCATTCTGCCGGATGAATGCGGGCGATTCACGGCGCAGACGAAGCTCGTCCTCTGCTATGATGAGCGGATTGCACGGATTGTCCCAGCGGCGGAGTTCTCTGCGGCAGATGTGGATGAGGTGATCGACGCAGCGGGCGCGTACGTTTCCCCCGGGTTTCTGAATGTCCACATCCACGGCGCGGACGGTGCAGATACGATGGATGAGGATGCGGACGCACTTGGGAAGATCGCCGCATTTGAGACGCGTACGGGTGTGACCTCCTTCCTGCCGACCACGATGACCTGCGCCCTTGACGCCGTGGAGCGTGCACTCGTACGTATTCGCCGCACAATGACAGGAAGGACGAACGGCGCACGCATTCTCGGGGCGCATATGGAGGGACCCTTTATCAGTCCTGCGAAAAAGGGTGCACAGGACGCACAGTACATCCTGCCGCCGACGTTTGCACGGATCGCACCGTATGCAGATGTGATCAAGATCATCACGGTCGCCCCCGAGATGATCGCGGAGGAGAACTTCATCGAGAGCTGCCGCAGCAGCGGAATCGTCGTATCGCTTGGGCATACGGCGGCGGACTACGAGACGGCAATGGCGGCAATCGCACGAGGGGCGTCACATATCACGCATCTCTGCAACGCTATGACGCCCCTGAACCACCGTCACCCCGGCGTGCTCGGCGCGGCGCTCGACACGGACGCGAACTGCGAGCTGATCGTGGACAATGTGCACGTCCACCCCGCCATGCAGCGCATCATCTATGCGGCAAAGCGCGGCAGGCACATCATCCCCATCACGGACTCCATGCGTGCCTGCGGGCTCGGGGATGGAATCTCGGAGCTCGGCGGGCAGGAGGTCTATGTCAAGGGAACGCGCGCAGCCCTCGCAGACGGCACGATCGCGGGCAGCGTGCTCCGCATGAACGACGGGCTCTCCATCCTGCGCGCGAATACGGGCGCAGAGATTCCTGCCGTTGTGGAGATGGCGACGCGCACCCCTGCCGAGGAACTGAACGTATATGATCGACTCGGCTCGCTCACGGTTGGAAAATACGCGGATATTGCGATCTTTGACGAGGAGTTTCGGATACGGCGTACGATTGTTGGCGGGCGGAATTGCTTTGTTCCATAAAATGTTATTTTATGAGGAGGTATTTTTATGAGTTTATTCGGACAAACAAGCGGCGAGAGTTCATTTTTCGCCAAAGCACAGCGGTTCGGGAAATCCTTTATGCTGCCGATCGCTGTGCTTCCTGCCGCAGGTCTTCTGCTCGGCATTGGCGGCGCACTGTCGAATCCAAATTCGATCAAGGCGTATCCATTCCTCGATATTGGTTGGCTGCAGAATATCTTCACAATTATGGCATCCGCAGGCAGCATCGTCTTTGCGAACCTCGCTATTCTCTTTGCTGTCGGCATCGCCGTCGGACTTGCGCGCAGCGATAAGGGAACGGCAGGTCTTGCCTCTGTGCTCGCGCTCCTTGTGATGAACGCGACCATCAATGCACTCCTTATCATTACGGGGACGCTTGCGAAAGAGAACCTTGCAAGTGTCGGGCAGGGAATGAGTCTCGGCATTCAGACCTTGGAGACGGGCGTTTTCGGCGGCGTTGTGGTTGGTCTTATGACGTATCTCCTGCATAAGCGCTTCAATAAGATCGAGCTTCCGCCGTTTCTTGGCTTCTTTGGCGGATCGCGTTTTGTACCGATCATCTGCTCTTTTTCCTCGATTTTTCTCGGGTGTATTATGTTCTTCGTATGGCCGCATTTCCAGCAGCTGATCTTTGGGCTCGGCGGCATTGTTGATGCAACGGGCTACATCGGTACACTGATCTATGGATTCGTCCTGCGTATGCTTGGTCCGTTTGGACTGCATCATATCTTCTATCTGCCGTTCTGGACGACGGCGCTCGGCGGGTCTGAGATCATCAACGGACAGCTCGTCGAGGGGACACAGCGCATCTTTTTCGCCCAGCTTGGCGATCCGAATACGCAGCATTACTATATCGGCATCTCACGTTTCATGTCGGGACGCTTTATCACAATGATGTTCGGACTTATCGGCGCATGTCTTGCCATGTATCAGACGGCAAAGCCGGAGAACAAGAAGGTCGTCGGCGGTCTCCTCTTCTCTGCGGCGCTGACCTCATTTATGACCGGCATCACGGAGCCGATCGAGTTCTCCTTCCTCTTCGTTGCACCGGCACTCTATGTGCTGCATGCGTTCTTTGACGGCTGCGCCTTTATGATTGCGCATATCCTGCAGATTACGGTCGGGCAGACGTTCTCGGGCGGCTGTATCGATCTCATACTGTTCGGTGTGCTGCAGGGCGATGCAAAGACGAACTGGCTCTACATCCCGATGGTCGGTATCCCCTGGTTCTTCCTCTACTACTTCTCCTTTAAGTATCTCATTCTGAAGTTTGATTTCAAAACACTCGGACGTGAGGATGAGACGGAGCCGCAGGAAGCACCCGCCGCTGCGGAGAGTGCGTCGGATCATTATCGTGCCGACCTCGTGATCGAGGGACTCGGCGGCAGGGATAATATTGAGGAACTTGACTGCTGTGCAACGCGCCTTCGTGTGACGGTAAAGGATGCCGGCAAGGTCAGCGAGCGGCTGCTCAAGGAATCCGGCAGCCGGGGATTGCTCGCGAGCGGGAATGGTGTCCAGGTTATCTATGGACCGCAGGTAACTGTAATTAAGTCTGACTTAGAAAGTTATTTAGATAATCTCAAGGAAGATATGGTTGTAGGAGAAGAAATTGTGGCTCCAGCAGATGGTCGTGTTGCGGTATTATCAGAGACACCAGATCCAACGTTTGCAGAAGGTATGTTAGGACAGGGGGTTGTCATCTTCTTGACTGGGGATAAGATTTACTCACCAGTTGATGGTGAAGTACAATTCGTATTCGATACAAAGCATGCAATTGGAATTCTCTCGAATCAGGGAAATGAAATCCTACTTCATATCGGTATTGATACAGTCAACTTAAAGGGTGAAGGCTTTACACCACATGTTCAACAAGGTCAAAAAATTAAAAAGGGTGATTTATTGATGGATATTGATTTACAATATATTAAAGAACATGCTAAGAGTGAAGCGACCCCAATTATTTTTACGAATTTAAAACCGGAATCAACACTGACAATTTTGAAGATGGGAGATGTCAAAGCTCTAGATAAAATTTGCGAAATTAAGTAAATAAGGAGTTGGAATGTATAAAATCAAAAAGGTCATCAACAACAATGCAGTGCTGATTACAGACCCAAACAATGAGCAAGAAATGATTTTTATGGGCAATGGCATTGGATATAACCGGCATAAAGGCGAGATGATTGAAGATATTCAGGATTGTAAGCAATATGTGATGAATACTGAAGGTGTTAATTATCAGTCCTTGGTTGATCCAATCTATTTGAAAATTGCATCCTTGATTTTGGATGAAGCAGAAAAGCAGTATGATACTGTAAACCGTAGTATTGAAATGTCTTTGGCAGACCACATAGCGTTTGCGTTAGAGCGTATTAAAGACACTGTTGTCATCAGTAACCCTTTCACAAAAGATATTGAGATTCTATTTGAAAAGGAAAATCGTATTGCACAAATTGGGCGAAAGATTATTGAAGATAAAACGGGTGTCTTAATCAATGATGATGAAGTGAGCTATATTACGCTTCATATTCATAATGCAATTAGCTATGAAAGTGTATCAGAATCGATGAAGACAACACTTATTATCAACACTGCTTTAGAACAGATGGCGGAAACATACCACATTCCATTAGATAAAAATTCTTTATCTTACTCACGGTTATTAATTCATTTAAAATACATGTTTGCTCGTCTTCAAAAAGGTGAGCGGCTCAATGTGGATATGGATGAGTATGTGAGTAAGACCTTCGCACTTTCATATGAAATTGCCAGAAATATTTGTGATTACATTAAGAAAAATTATGACTACATGATTCCTTTTACGGAAGTTGGATATCTGGCAATACATATCGAAAGAATCCGCAAAGAAACAAACGAAAAAATGAGCTGAGGAATTTTCTTAACTCATTTTTATTTCATTTTCGAGATTGCAATAATATATTGCGCACTCATATATAAACATGCAAGCATAGTAGCTACTTCAAAGATAATTACAATAATATCACTCTTGATGATGATTCCATTTACGACCAGTAAGATGCCTAGCAAAGCATACAATACGGCAAGTAGAGCACAACGTCCTTTGTTATTTGTTTCTATAAGTCCTTCAATGAATGATTTTTTCTGTTTTGGCTTAAAGTTAGGAATCTGTGGTAATGTTGGTAGCCAAGATTTTACAAAGCGATATTGTAGTACACCAAACAGTACAAAACCAGCAATTATGGAGATTCTCCAATCACTTGTTAGGCTCATCAGTAACATCGCTACTGCGATACCAAGTGCGATACGATTGTGATAGAGGCTGAAGTTTTTCGCATCTTTCTCTTTTAGAATATATCCTGTTTTTGTTCGGGAAATATACATGATGGTTTGACCTTTATCGTCGATGTATATATTTCTTCCAGCAATCGCTCCACGCTTTTGTGCATTGTCATCATCAAAGATGGATGGTCTTTTTTTCTTTGGACTTTTTATCATAGAAGTACCTATTTTTGAAGCTGTGCAATACCCTTACAGTAGGTTTCCTCAACACTATAGTCATCGTTTAATACAACGATATCCGCATCATATCCTGTACATAACTTACCAATATGATCATGCAAGTTTAATAGTGTAGCAGGGTTAATTGTGGCAGAGTTGAGGGCCGCATCGAACGGAACACCAGCTCTTTCAACTAAGTTTCTAAGTCCCTCGTTCATCCGCATTGTAGAACCTGCAAGACTTCCGCTTTCAGTTAGGTGTGCACTTCCATCTGGATAGATTTCGATTTCATGTCCACCAAACATAAACTTGGAACCTGGTTCAAATCCTTTTGCCATTAGGGCATCAGAGATCATGATTGCATGGTCTTTGCCTTTCGCATTAAAGAAGATATTTAGTGCTTCAGGTGTTGAGTGGTTACAGTCACAGATAATTTCGCTATACATATCGCGAAGGCGTAGAGCTAGCCCAGTTACACCATTGGCACGGTGGTTGAATGGTGATTGTCCGTTGTATGTATGTGTGATAGATTTTGCACCATTTGCGACAGCGATAATACCCTCTTGGAAGGTTGCACCGGAGTGACCGATCGATACTGCAACGTTATGTGCACTACAGTATTTTGTAAGTGCAAGTTCTGGATCGTGCTCAGGTGCTAATGTAATCACTTTAATCAGACCTTCCGCGTCCTTTTGGTATTGGATAAATTCGTCTACGCGTGGTGGAACGATAGCTTCTGGTGGTTGTGCTCCTTTGTATTTCATATCAAGGTATGGACCTTCGAAATGAATACCAATGATATCAGCACCATCTCTACCGGCTACGTGTTCACGCTTTACGGTTGCTACGTTTTTAACAGCTTTTGTTAGTACTGGGTTTAATTCAGTGATTGTTGTGGAAAGGAAGCCAGTAACACCTTCACTTGGAATTCCTTTTGCCCATTTCTTAAGTCCCTCAGGTTCTGCATAGTTTGTATCATAGCCATACGCACCATGACAATGGATATCAATAAATCCTGGCACAATACGACGATTTCCATAATCTACATCTGCAGTATGATCATCAGCAGAGTAAATCCCTTTAATCTTACCTTCAGAAATTTCAATGACAGCTGGGATAAAGTCACCGGCTATCCATACACGATTACTTTTAATAAACATATTTTTATTCCCTCATAAGTATCTTTCTATGTTTATCATAGCACTATTGATTTTATTTATCTCTTTTGACACTTATACTTTTTAATAATGATTTGACATCTTTCAGTTAATTTATTCTAATCGTAAATTCTGATTGTTATAATACAAATTAGATAAGACAGGTACAAAAGGAGGAAACAATGTCCATATTTAATTATACAAATGAAGAATTAGAATCATTAAAGGCAACATTTACAGCCACAGAAATCTATCAACAGCCCTTAACCTGGGAGAAGACAATCGAACAGGTACGTTCTCGTGCAGAAGAGATTAAGGCATTTATCGCTAAAGTTATTCATCAAGAAGATTACGATGTAATTTTGACGGGTGCAGGCACAAGTGAGTTTGTCGGAAATGCATTATATTCCTATTTAAATCGTAAGTTAAACTACAAGGTTAAGAGCTACGCCACAACAGACTTAACAGCTACACCTGAGAATTATGTATCTGCACATAAGCCTACTTTATTAATCAGCTATGGTCGCTCGGGTGATTCTCCTGAATCTGTAGGTGCAATTCAGTCTGTAGAAGCAGTAAATGACAATCTATATCACTTATTTATTACATGTAATAAGGATGGTGCTTTAAGCAAGCGTGCTAATGCAGAGGGCGATCGTTGCCTCGCAATTAACTTAACTCCTGAAACATTGGATAAGAGTTTTGCGATGACATCCAGCTTTACAAATATGTATCTAGCAACACTACTCTGCTTTAGCTTAGATCACTATGATGAAACAGTCACTGCTGTAAACGAAGTGATTGGAGCTGCAAAGAAACTTGTTGAAGAAGATTGGTCTACTATCAAGGAATTTGATGATGCGTTTGATTACGGTAGAATCGTATACTTAGGTACAAATACATTGAAGGGTATTGCCCAAGAATCTGCACTAAAGATGCTGGAATTAAATGCTGGTAAGATTGTGACCATGTATGATACACCATTAGGTTTCCGTCATGGTCCAAAGTCCATCATTGATAACACAACATTAACAGTTCTATATCTTTCTGATGGTGAATACCAAAGACAATATGAACTTGACCTATTGAAAGAAATGTCAGGCCAGCGCAAAGAAAATCGTATTATGGTTGTATGTAATACGCCATGTGAACTAGCAAAATCTCTTGCGAACTATTATTATTGTTTTGATACACCAGCGAAGGATAATGTCTTTGTAGGTTTAGACTTTATTATCGTTGCACAATTGATGGCGTTATTTGCGTCAATTCGCAATCACTTCACACCGGATAACCCATGTCCAACGGGCGAGGTTAACCGTGTTGTAAAGGGTGTAATCTTATATCCATATTCTAAATAAGGAGGAATAATATGATTGGTATTGTTGTTACAGGACATGGCCATTTTGCCAGTGGTCTAACAAGTTCAGTAGAACTCATTGGTGGTAAACCAGAACATTATCATGCGGTAGACTTCGTTCAAGAAGATTCTACAGATGATCTCGAAAAGAAATTAGAAGCAGCCTTCGCTTCCTTAAAGGATTGCACAGATGGAATCCTCGTATTTACAGACTTAGTTGGTGGTTCACCATTTAAGGTTTCTGTTGAACTCGCAATGAAGCTACAGGAACAATACAAGATTGTTGTATTATCTGGTTCAAACTTAGGAATGATTGTGGAAGCTAACCTAACAAGAAGCTTCGCAAATGACATTGACGCCTTAGCTGCTCAGACAATTGAGACAGGTAAGACACAAGTTATGCGTTTTGAACTTGTTCAACACGAAGAAGTTGAAACTGAAGACGGTATCTAAAAATAAGAATCGGTATAGTGAATGAACTATATCGATTTTTTTGGTGGTGTGCTAAATATGGCATATATCTAGGAGGTTGAAAGGTACCTCCAACCAAGGAATGTAGTCCCTAAGGTTTAGCCGAATTCAAAGGTGTCCATCGTGAGGTGGAATCGGAAGGAAGAACTAGACAAACTGTTGACCCGATGGTCACGAAT
>ERZ773042.2064-NODE-2064-length-11257-cov-53.237190_pt1 | contig 11257 bp, 9 predicted proteins | sample MGYA00511664_ERZ773042 | MGnify/ENA primary metagenome ERZ773042 (study PRJEB29015, sample SAMEA2737984) | human oral metagenome | biome: human oral; feature: human-associated habitat; material: dental | place: China | collected 2036 ... | reverse complement strand
CCTGGTTCCCGCTGTGGTTCCCACCCTGGTTCGCACTATGCTTACCGTGGTTCCCACCCTGGTTCCCGCTGTGGTTCCCACCCTGGTTCGCACTATGCTTACCGTGGTTCCCACCCTGGTTCCCGCTGTGGTTCCCACCCTGGTTCGCACTATGCTTACCGTGGTTCCCGCTCTGGTTCGCACTATGCTTACCGTGGTTCCCACTCTGGTTGCCTCCGTGGTTCCCACCATTGTGCGTCCCGTGATCGCCATCGTGTTTGGATCCGTGGCCCGTGCCTTTGCCGTTATCATGGCCGTCGTGACCCGAGTCGTGATCGCCGCCCTTGTGGGACGACTCTTTATCGCCACCACCAACTTCGATGTGCGGCTCAATCTGCGGATTGACCTCGACGTGATGATCATCGTGCTGACTGTTGTCAATGTTGACGTCACCGCCGGCGTTGATCCCGTTGTTGTCGCCACCGACGTTGTTCGTACCGCCCGAGGTTGCACCGTTGGAAAACGGCCCATCGGTATTCCAGTTGCCATCACCGGGAAGCTCAGGATTACGCCGTTGCATGCCGCCGTCTCCGCAGCATCCCCCGCCAGGGGCCTGGCACTGCTCACCGATCTTCTCGACGCCGCGGGTCAGGTCACTGCCCGCAGAGGTCAGGACGGCGAAGATTGCCTGGAGAGCCTCAAGCGCATAGGTGAGCGTCTCCATGATCGGCTCGATCCGACCAACCCACTTGGCGACCCTGCTGGCAACCTGCTCCGCAGCAACCGGAGCCGCCGTGCCCAGTGAGAGGACAACCTCAGCAACCACTTCGAAGCACGTCACGATAATGTCCGAGATCGCGCCAACCACCGCGTCGTGAATGTTATCGACCGAATCGGCGACCTTCGACAGGGCTGCACCAAATGCGCTCGAGGCATCAGAGATCGCGTTGATGGCGCTCACCACGATCGCCTGACGCTCCAGGTAGGCGCGGACGGCCTCGCCCTGCATGCTCGACATGGCGCTGGACGAGCCGCTGTCGAGTTCAGAAGCGATCGATGCCAGGGACGACGAGATCGAATCCCAGCTGGAACTCATCCCATAGACCTGGCCCGAGTCGCCGGTCAGCTGATTGATCCACCCCTTGAGGGGTTCCACATGCTGCATGATCCATTCAACGACCATGCTGCCGATATAGCCAACGGGGTCGGCGACGAAACTACCGATCTCGTCATAGATGCCTTTAGCGGACTCGGCGAGGGAAACGATATCGCCGTTCCTGATGTCGTCGGCTGCGCCGACGATCTGGTCAACGAACCCCAGGCCCTCCGTCGGGGTTGTGTTATCAATACTCCGAGTATGCTCGGGAGCTTCAAGATTCACTTCTTAACTCCTTCGAATACGAAGCGACGCAAGCTACGTTCTTCGTCCTGACGCTGACGATGGAGGAACTTCTCGATGTCCTGGTCGCCGTTGCTATCCTGTCGCTCAAAGAGCGAACGTACATCATCCGGCTTCGAATCGGGGTGAGCCTTCGTAAACTCGTCGATTCGTGCGGTCTGGGCCTTCTGCTGCTCCTCCACGAAGGAACGGTAGCTAGCCTGCTGGTCGTTGCGCTGCTGCGACATGAACGTATCGAAGTCGCGACTCGTTGCCTGGGGGTGCTCCTGCACGTACTGGCGAATCTGCGCTTCTTCTTCCGTGCGCTGGCGCGCCAGGAAGTCGGTCATGGAGTCTTGCTGCTGCTGCTGATTTGACTCAACCAACGACTTGATCTCGGACATGTCCTGGCCGGGGTGGGCGTCGGCGTAGCGGGCGAGCGCCTCAGTCTGGTCGGCATGCTGACGCTCGTAGAAGGTAGCAAGGTCAGTATTCTCGTCGTTGCGCTGCTGCTCCAAGAAGGCGCGCAGCTGATCATCGTTGACGCTCACCTTGTCGTGGCCACCGAGGAGGGCCTCGAAGTCGTCGGCTCCGCCGCCGCCTTTACCGCCGTGCGCGTCCTTTCCGTCGGCACCATTCCCGTCCTTGCCGTCGGCACCGTTCCCGTCCTTTCCGTCGGCGCCCCCATGGTTCTTGTGGTCGCCGGTGATGGAGTCCGTTTCCCCGTGCGTGTCGTCGGCCTTATGTAGACCCGGGGTGGCAGGGATCGTAGGCGAGGCAGACCCCCCACCATCAGAAGATCCGCCACCGGAGCCGGAACCCATCCCGCCACCGCCGCCGCCGGAACCCGTTCCAACACCGCCACCGCCGCCGCCGGAACCCGTTCCAACACCGCTACCGCTGCTGGAGCCTGTCCCGCTACCGTCGCCGGAAGAAGTCGACCCGCCGGGCGGGTTGTCCCCCGATTCCTTCTTTTCTTTCTTGAACTTGTCCTCGATCTTCGTCTCGAGGTCGTCCATTTCTTGCGCCCACTGGTAAAGGCAGTTCACGAGGCGGGATTCCGCGCCGGCGCAGTCCTCGATCATCTTCTGCAGATTCTTGATCTGTGAACTGACCGGAGGAACGAAGAAGGAGCAGATAATACCGAAGGCGTTGCCACTCACCTGGCCCTGTGTGGCCGCTGCGGTGCTCACGTTCTGGTTGAGCATGTCCGCGCAGCTGCTGACGTCGGATGCGTGCGACCTGATCAGGTCCGTGTCGACACCGAGATCGAAACTCATACCGATCAGCGCCCCAACGAGCCGAGGTTCGCGTCCAGGTTGGTGAGGTAGTCCTTCAAGGTACCTCCGTCATCACCGAAGCGCTCCGTGGTCTGACGGTGAATGTAGTCGCGCATGTTGCGTCCCGCGTCCGCGTAGGCTTCCATGATGGCATCCTCGACGTCGCGAGCGTCGGCATCCTCGAGTGCTTCGTCGTCGATCGATAGCTTCACAAGACGTCCGTCGGGGTCAACCTCAACTTCAACCTCGCGGCGAGAATCGAAACCGGAGGCCTTGGCGTTCTTGATGAGGTTGACGAGCTCGCGCGCGTCTGAAGCCCTCTTCTCCGCTTCGGCCATCTGTTTCCGGAGTGTCTGTCTGATTTCTTCGGGCGTCCGCCCCAGTGCTTCTACCATACGGTTATCCTAACTGATCCCGCTTGCTCTCGTAATACTGTTCATCCTTCGAACGCTCGTTCATCGCCACCCTCCCCAGACCCTGCACACTGTTCAAAGTTCAACGGTCACTGCGGTGTCCGAAGAGGCGCGCGGAGCACGAAGCGCCGGGCCGCAGCGTCACCTCGTCCACGCCTGTCAAACCGTGGCTGGGCGCGCGGCTCCGTCGCCCGGTAGCTCTGCGCCCGCGGCGAGCGAGGAGGGGCGACGACATCGCCGCGGCGGCGGCCCGTCTCCCCGTGTCCGCCCGCGACGGAGACGGACAGGCGGTTCAGCTCGCGTGATAGCGGGGGCTGGTGCCCAGGTGCACGGGGTAGTCGTGCTGGGAGTCGAAGGCGGCGTTCTCGTTCGTCCCGCGATAGACGTAGGAGTCGTCGTTTCTGATCAACAACGGGTTGACGGTGCCATCTATGTAGTCTTCAACATCCTGCCAGCTGGGATCCGAGGCGTAGGTTTTGGACTCGCACGGGTTCTCGTCGGGAAGGCTGCTTGCCCTCGCATTGAGCATCGCCCACGGGTCAATCGCACCGAATCCCGTGTACGTGTTCCACTCGCCGTTGCCTCCCACGCCCGTCGTGGTCATCGCTTGCAGGATCTGATTCGACGTCACATCGTCACCAAACCTCTGCCACGCGATGGCCAGAAAACCTGCGACAATGGGCGTCGCGAAGGACGTGCCCTGCGCATCGCGGATGCTCCCATCCGAGCCGGAGCGGAAGTAGCTCCTGCCCAGGGCGGCCGTTTCGATACCGTTGCCCCAGTTGCTGTAGTCGGTCAGTGAGCCGTCGGCGTAGATGGCTCCGACCCCGCAGACGCCCGACCACACGGGAAGCCCATCGCCAGCGTCCTCGGTCGAATCATTCCCCATCGACGCGACGACGATGACCCCCTCGGCCAGGGCGCGGGCCATCGCCCACCGCAGGTCCTGCGATTGGTAGGGGTAGTTGCTGGAGATGGAAATGATGTCCGCGCCGTCGTTGATCGCCTGTTCGATGAGCAACGAGGTGTCGGCGGCCCCTGCGCCATTCCACCCGGGCATTTTGCAATCCGCGCCCGCCTCCTCGTCCCGGTAGGCCAAATCGTAGGTGTAGAGGGTAGCTTTGGGCGCGATACCGAATCGGGAAGACACCAGGATCTGCGCGACGGCAGTCCCGTGATCGAGATCCTCGGCGTTGGAGGACACGGCGCAGGGGGACTTGTTCTCGATGTGCGCTCCCGCCAGCTCCGGCACGTTCGTATTCACGTGCCCATCGATCATCGCGATGATCGTTCCCTCCCCCGTGTAGCCCTGAGAGTGCAGGGAATCGAGGCGGTAGTAGCCGTAGTACTCCTGGTCCGCGCCCGTGAGCGTGGGCCCGACGGCGTTGGCTGGAACGGAGGGAACAGCGAGTAGGCCGCCCGTCAGTGCGAGGATGCTCACAACCGTGGTCCCAAGGCGCGCACGGCGCCTCGTCAGTATCGTGCTCACGACAGGTCCTCCTCGGGGTCTTCGACGACGCTGGGCCGCCCGCGCAGGTGAGAGAGGATCACCAGGCCGCCAAGCAGCGCAGATCCCAGCACCACCACGGCCGAGACGATGTATGTGCGGATGGTGAGAATGGTGTCGCGCCCCACCAGCCTCGGCGCAGCCTGGGCGGGATGCTGCGGTGCGGGGTGCGCTGCGGGGTTCGGGTGAGGCGGGCCGAACCTCGTGCCGATGTCGTCGAAGGTCAGGGCATCGTAGGGGGAAAGGATTCCCCACCCGAGTTCATCAGTGCGTTGATCTGCGGTTCCGCGCACGGCGGTCACCTCCAAGCGATACTTCCACATATCCGGTGACTCGTTGGGGTACCGGGAGGCCACGAGGGCCGCGAACCCTCCCGCGTAGGCGGTCGCGTACGAGGAGGACGGGAGGGGTGTGTCACCGGAATACCCGCCGACCAGGCAGTCGGCCTGGTCGAACCACGTGGTGTGAATGACGCCGGCGGGAACCGCCGCGTCGACGTGCGCGCCGTGGACCTGCTGGTCGGAGGAGGAGCCGTCCGCGTTGCTGGCGGTCACCGCCAGAACCCCCTCGTAGGCTGCCGGGTAGACGATCTGCTTGTCCTGCTGATCCTGGTAGGTATTGCCCGTCGAGGCCACCACGAGCGAGCGAGACCGCACGGCCTGGATGGCGGCCTCCAGCTGCGGATCGCTTTCGGCGGACGAGTGAGCGACCACGATGATCTGCGCGCCGTGGTCGGAAGCCCATCGGATCGCGCGCGCCACGCGCTGCATGAAGGTCTCTTCACCCTGCTTCGGGTTGGCGTTTCCCCCCTGTTCGAGGCCGGTCTCGACGCGAACGGGAAGAATCTGCGCGTCGGGGGCAACGCCGATGAGCCCCGACCCGACGGAGGAGGGCAGCTGCTGGGCGGCGATCGCCCCCGCGATGGCGGTTCCGTGCTCCCCCACGTCGACGCGCCCATCGGTGTTCTCGCCGCTGAAGTCGACCCCCGGCAACACGACCGTCTTGCCGCTCGCGTTGAAGTGCTGGTTACCGGCTGCGACGCCCGAGTCGACCACGGCGACCGTGACTCCCGAGCCCCGCGACACCTCCCACGCTCGCCGCACCCCAACGTGATCGAGGATCGCGGGCTGAGCCTTGATGTACGTCGGGCTCTCCTGCGGGCACGTCTGGTTCTCCGTTGGCTTCGGAGTCGGGCTGGGCGCCTCGGTAGGTGGAGCGGTGGGCGTGGGGCGCACGCTGGGGGTCGGCACCGGGTCCGCGTGGGCTACGCGGGCACCGAAGGCGGAGGCGTTCCCTGCCTCATGTGAGGAGGTGGGCACGACCAGGGGTGCGAGCGCGAGGCCGACGGTCAGCGAGGCGCCAACGAGGCCTCGTCCAAACGCCCGGGAACGGACCGTGCCGCAGCTCACGAGAGCCCCACTGAGGCCGCTGCCGCCTTGGGCGTCAGTTCGGCGCCCTGCGGGATGAGGTTGCTCCACGCCTGCGGGATGGCCGTCGCGTCGGCCTGCGTCCACCCGAGGAGTTTGATGGAGGTGCTCGGCGCGTCTCCGAGGGAGTGGAAGTATCCCAGGTCGGAAACGAAGCCGTAGGCGGCGGCCTCTCCACCCCCGGGGGAAATCGCGACGAGGGCGCCCGAACCGCCACCGACCGTGACCTTGCGCGTCGTGACCGGCCCTGTCGTGGCGTTCAGGGACTCCGGATCGTAGGAGGCGGCGTCCGCGTCTTTCTTGGGCATCGTGTACAGGCCGATCTTGGGCACCGCGTGATCGGTGGTATCCATCTTCGCGCACACGACCGTCTGAGTGGCCGAGTCTCGCTTGTCGTTCGCCCACTCGGCCTGGGCAAAGTGCTCGTACGGGGGCCAGTCTTCTCCGATGAAGTCGGCGTGGACGGGGGCGATGTCCTTGAACTCCTCGGTCGGGAGCTGCTTGCCGGTCGGCGCGTCCTTGTACAGGCGCGCCGCAGTCGAGTTGAAGACCGCCAGGTTAGCTTCGTCGACGACCAGGTAGGAGTTGAGGACCTGACCGTTGGAATCGATCTGGTCAACGACCATGCCGATCGTCAGCCCCTTGTCCTTGAGGGAACCGGGGAGCTTCGTCGCAGGCTGGCCAGCGTTCGGGATGTCGTGATAGCTCCACGATCTCAGCTGCGTGCCGGACGGGAAGAGCTCAAGCCACTCGGGCTCGACGTCGATCGGGTAGGCGATGATGTTCTGGAACGCGAGCGCCCATTCGCTCTCGCGACTGTCGGCGTCGTTGATCAGGTACTTCTTATGCGTGGTTCCGTCAATGAAGTACCTGGTTCCCCCGTGATCGGGGGTCACGAGCGCCGAGGTGGTCTCCGTGAGCTTGAACTGCTCGGAGGGCAGGCTCTTGGCGATCCACGTGTGCGAGGAGTCGTCCAGATCGCACGACAGCCACGTGCTCGCTAGCTGCTTGGCGGCGGGAACGTCTTCGGGGACGTTATCGAGGCCGAGCTGGGGGCCTCGCGGATAGTTCTCGAGGGCAGCAGCACTGGCCTTCGTTGAACCGAGTCCCGATTCCGGCGCGAGGAGCTTAGCCGTCGTGATGTTCTTGATCGGGTGAAGAACGCCGTTCGCCCAGAAGTAGCGGGCGCCGGTGTCCTTGACGTTGATCAGCTCGTAGTTCACCGTGTTCAGGTCCGGATTCGAACTGAAGAAGCGAGTACCCACGCCGATCACGCACATGATGACGGCGACGACGACTCCGAAGATGAGCGGACGAACGGGCGAGGGAGTGTCAACCTCGCGTCCGTTGGGGGTGCCGGATGTGAAAGCGGTGATCAGGCGACTGCGATTGAAGCGCTGGGCTTCAAGGATGTCTTTACTCGACGGCATGACTTAGCCCCACAGGTAGACGGCCAGAGGGATGAGGACAAAGAGCGAGAGCACCGAGAGCGTATCCGCGAGGCGCGCCAGGTGGGGTCGCATGCGAGGCCCGACGACGTTCGTGATGACGAGGACAAGCGCGGCGGCGACCGCCAAGAGCGTCACCCACGGCAGGACCGTCGCGTCCGTCCGGGTCGCGAGGGCGGCGGCAACCAGGATCGCGCTCAGGCCCGTGAGAGCGCCGAGCAGAACCTCCACGCGCGCCCGAATCGAGCGGGTCTGGAGGATGAGGGAAACCGCACCGAGCAGCACAAGCATGAGGGGGAGGAACACGGACCCCTTAGCGGGGGCCGAGAGCATCGACACCGTCAGGAAGATCGCCGCCAGCCCGCCGCCCGAGCGCAGGGCGACGACGAAGACGAAGGAGGTGCTCACCTGGTCGGTAACCCCCTGGGCGGGGATCTGCTCGGTCGTGTTCGCGTCGAGGATGCGGACGGGGATGTGGGCGAGCGCCACCCACGGGGCGAGCTGAAGCAGGACCACGACGAAGGCAAAGAGGACCGCCGAGACACCACGCTGGGAGAGGTTTCCGACGTGCACCATCAGCCCGGTGGCTGCGATCACGGAGCCGAGGAGGAGCGGGGCCGCGATGGAGATCCGGTAGCGCTTGGGCAGCGCGAGTGCGGCAAGAGAGCCGATCAGCAGGCCGACACCAACGCTGATCCAGCCCCCCTTGTCCCACTGGCTCTGGGTCAGCCGCAGCGCGGCGGCGGCCGTCAGAAGCGGAACTGTGTGGGCCAGGGCGATGCCGCTCGGTCCCGGGCTCTTGCGGGCGACGACCACCGAGGTTCCGGTAACGAGCATGGCGGACACGAGGCCGATCGCTCCGTAGAGGTAGTTCTGTGTGCGCAGGGCATCCTTGTCGAGGGAAGCGATCGTGTCGGGGGGCGTGGTCGCCAGGAGGAGCGCCGCGACGAAGATGAGTGCGGCAGCACACAGCGCGGCGAGTGTGCGAGTATCCTCACGCGTCCATGGTGTGGACACCCTTTCGATGACCTGTCCCACGGCCTCGGTCAGATCGTCGTAGACCATGTCCGACGCGCCTTCGCCGAGCGGCTCGAGGGTAAGGGCGGCGCCCGCACGCACCCCCTGACTGGCCAGGGACTTCGATTGGTCGAGGAGGCGACCCGACGCCGTACGCACCGCAAAACCGTCATTCGTGGGCTCGTCGCTGAAGGCTCCGACGGACTCAACCAGTCCCGGGAGAAGCTCAACCAGCGGTACCGACTGGGGGATCGTCACGTCGCTACGATCCACGCCATAGGTGATCGTGAGTGGGATAAGCGCCACGCCACGAGATGCAACCGATGCCATCGAATCCTCCCAAGATGCCGTGTGATGGGGTTAAGCGAGTACACGACACAACCCTGTAAGTCTAGGTTGTCGGTCAGGATTTGTCATGATTTTCGCGTAACATCTAAAAAATTCTCGAAAACATGGTTAGTATTCGTATGTCCCCATGCTCTCACGCATCCCCGCGAGAGAGTCCACTCATACAAAATGGAGGTTCACATGGCAGACCAGAGGGCCGAGGACGGCGCCCTTCCTAGGGGCGTACAGGCTATCGAGTCGACCTACGCCGACCTGCAGGGTCACTTCTCCCGTCTCGAGGGCGACCTGTCAACCATCGGCAGCTCCTGGCAGGGCGCGGCTTCTGTCCAGTTCACGCAGCTGATGCAGCAGTGGCAGGATAATGCCCGCAAGATTAACGAGGCTCTGCAGGAGCTCGCTGACAACCTGCGCGGCACGCACCAGTCCATGGAAGCCAACGAGGCCGATACTAAGAGCACGTTCTCTCAGCTTCTCGGCGGACTGTGATAGAGACGATAGGAGACTGAAATGGATTTCCAGGTACAGTACGGCGCCCTTGATCAGGCCGCCGCTGACATCAACACCGGTGCCGGCAACCTCGATAGCTGCCTGAGCGACCTCGAGCAGACGCTCAACCAGCTGGTCGCGTCGTGGGAAGGCCAGGCTCAGGAAGCCTACCAGGCCGCCCAGCGCAAGTGGAACGAGGGCCTTAACGGCCTGAAGGACGTCCTGCGTAAGACCTCGACCGCCGTTGACTCCGCTCGCACCAACTACCAGCAGACGGACCAGTCCAGCGCTGCCCGCTTCTGATAGCGTCGCTCGGAGAGCATAGAGGGGCCGCCCCGCCTGGGGCGGCCCCTTTCCGTCTTTCGGCCGTGTCTGTGTCTGGTGTCCGCGTCTGTGGCGGCGGTTGTTGTCCGTGCTTGTGGCGGCGGTTGTTGTCCGTGCCTGTTGTCCGTGCTCGTGGCGGCGGTACCCCGGGTTCCACCGGCGCGGCGATCCCTCGGGCAGCACGTCAAAGCACCGCACAGGCAGTTCCTCCTTCGGGTGCCGCAATCACAATGACGGCCCGACCACACTCCAACACACCGCGCGGGTAGTTCCTTCGGGTGCCGCAAGCGCGATGACGGCCCGACCACGCTTCAACGCGCCGCGCGGGCATATCCTTAGGCCCTGTCTTCCTAGCCTGATCGAGCGGGGCTGCGATGCCCACCACGATATGCGCGTGCCAGCACCGCTAGGGCATCCCGCTCTCTTCGGCTGCGCATCCGTATACCCCTGCTTCGCCCTGAGGTACCAGCCAAGAAGAAGGCTGCGATTCACGCCAAAGTCAAGCGGTCGAAATTCGCGGTGAGGCGGTACGGTCGCACCTGGCTTTCGCACCCAATGACTCGCTTGACGCTTCAACAGGGTGACGTATCGCATTGCTTGGCATGGTGCCGTCAGCCCGATGCAGGCGCAGGCGACGAGGACGTGAAACCCAGACCACCCCTGCACGCCGCGCCAGCGCCCCCAGTGAAACCAAGACCACCCCCGCATCCACAAACTGCTGCATTTCGAGCCATTCCGCCGAGACAGGGGTGGGTCCGGTTACATGACGGCGCAAGCGACCCGACATAGGGGCAGGCCCGGTGAAACCCAGACCACCCCCGCACGCCGCACCAACGCCCCCGGTGAAACCCAGACCACCCCCGCATCCACAAACTGCTGCATTTCGAGCCATTCTGCCCAGGCAGGGGCGGGCCCGGTTACATCACGGGGCAAACAGCCTCAGGGAGGGGTGGGCCCGGCGCAACCCAGACCACCCCCGCATGCCCAAAATGCCGCATTTCGTGCCATTCTGCCCAGGCAGGGGCGGGCCCGGTTACACCACGGGGCAAACAGCCTCAGGCAGGGGTGGGCCCGGTGAAACCCAGACCACCCCGGCATGCCCAAAATGCTGCATTTCGAGCCATTCCGCCGAGGCAGGGGCGGTCCCAGTTACATCACGGGGCAAACAGCCTCAGGGAGGGGTGGGCCCGGTGAAACCCAGACCACCCCCGCACGCCGCGCCAGCGCCCCCGGTGAAACCCAGACCACCCCCGCACGCCCAAAATGCTGCATTTCGAGCCATACTGCCGAGACAGGGGCGGGTCCGGTTACATGACGGCGCAAGCAATCCGACACAGGGGCGGTCCCGGTTACATCACGGAGCAAACAGCTTCAAGCAGGGGCGGCCCTAGTTACACCACGGGGCAAACAGCCTCAGACAGGGGTGGTTCCAGTTGCACCACGGCGCAAGCAATCCGACACAGGGGCGGTCTCGGTTGCATCGCCAGGCGAGGGTCAAGCGCAGGGGCGGCCCGAAGGGAAGGGCCGACACACGCAGCCCGCCGCTGCACCCGCCGCACCGGTCAGGCCCGCCGCGGGATCAGTGGGCGGTGTCGGCATCGGCGTAGACGATGGTCGCTCGCCGCTCCCCCATGAGGATCTCGGTGCCGG
>ERZ773042.2062-NODE-2062-length-11263-cov-48.891863_pt1 | contig 11263 bp, 5 predicted proteins | sample MGYA00511664_ERZ773042 | MGnify/ENA primary metagenome ERZ773042 (study PRJEB29015, sample SAMEA2737984) | human oral metagenome | biome: human oral; feature: human-associated habitat; material: dental | place: China | collected 2036 ... | reverse complement strand
CCGAGGAGCCCGACGCGGACTCGGGCCGCTGGCTGGAGGTGGACCTGGAGCCCGCGGATGGCGCCGGCGCGGGGGCCGACGGCCTCACGGTCGTGTCCGCCTACCTGCACGCGGGACGGGCCGGCACGCCCAAGCTCGACGAGAAGCTCGCCCACCTGGCCCTGGTGGACGCCCGCATGGCCCGGCTGCTGGCCGAGGCCCGCACCGGCGGCCGCCAGGTGATCATGGCCGGGGACCTCAATGTGGTCCGCTCCGAGCGCGACATCAAGAACTGGAGGGCGAACCACAACCGGGTCAGCGGAGTCCTCGACGTCGAGATCGAGCACCTGGAGGAGTGGTTCTCCTCCGGCTGGGTCGATGTGACCCGCGCCCTGAACCCCGGGGCCCAGGGCCCCTACACGTGGTGGTCGCAGCGGGGCCGGGCCTTCGACAATGACGCGGGCTGGCGGATCGACTACCAGGTGGCCACCCCCACGCTCGCCTCCCGGGCCCTGGCGGTGCGGGTGGACCGCGCCGGCACCTACGATGAGCGCTGGTCGGATCACGCCCCGCTCGTCGTCGACTACGCCGACTGAGCCGCGGGCGGTACTCTTCCCCTTCCCCGTCTCACCCACACCTTCAGAGGAGCCCGTGTTGCGCATCGTCCTCGCCCTGGGCGGCAACGCCCTCCTGCCCCGCGGGGCCACGCCGGACACCGCGATCCAGGTCGCCAAGGTGCGCCTGGCCGTGGAGGCCCTGCGGCCGCTGGCCCTGGCGCACGAGCTGGTCCTCACCCACGGCAACGGGCCCCAGGTGGGTCTGCTCGCCGCGGCCACGGCCGGCTCGGACCTGCCCGCCAACGTCTACCCGCTCGACACCCTCGTCGCCCAGACGCAGGGGATGATCGGCTTCTGGATCACCCAGGCCCTCACCGACGCCCTGCCGGGCAGGGCGGTGGCGGGGCTGCTCACGCGCACCCTCGTCGACCCCGACGACCCGGCCATGAGCCGGCCCACGAAATTCGTGGGCGCGGTGCTCAGCGAGCAGGAGGCCCAGATGCTGGCCACCGAGCGGGCCTGGACCATGGCGCGCGACGGCGAGTACTGGCGGCGCGTCGTCCCCTCGCCGGCGCCCAGGAGCATCCTGGAGGCCGACGTCGTCGCCTCCCTGCTGGACCGGGGGACGATCGTGGTGTGCGCGGGCGGCGGCGGGGTCGCGGTGCGCACCTGGCAGGACGGCACGCACGAGGGCGTGGAGGCCGTGGTCGACAAGGACCTGGCCTCGGCGGTGCTGGCGGAGCAGATCGGCGCGGACCTGCTCATCGTCCTCACCGACGTCGCCGGAGTGGTCGCGGACTACGGCACGCCGCGGGCGCGGCTGCTCGAACGGGCCACGCCGGCCCAGTTGCGGGCGCTGGGCCTGCCGGCCGGGTCCATGGGGCCCAAGGCGGAGGCCTGCGCGAACTTCGTGGAGCGCACCGGCGGTCGCGCGGTCATAGGGGCGCTGGGCCAGGCCGCGGAGATCGTGTCCGGGCGCGCGGGCACGCAGGTGGTTCCCGACGCCGACCGGGACCGCCACTGAGACGGGGCGGATCGATACGGGGGTGGATCGGGACGGGAGCTGATATGGCGCGGCGGCCTGTTTTCACACCCCTGGGGACGAGGCCCCACGTCCACGAGGTCAGCGCCGAGTTCACCCTCCACCCGGGGTTCTCCCTCAAGCAGGAGCAGCGGTCCGTCGACAGCCTTCACCGCTCCTTCCTGTCCGCGCACCCGGGCGCGCGGATGCTGGAGGTCTCGGGCGGGTCCCCGCTCGTCCTGGGGGCGGAACTGAGCGTCTTCCGCCTGGAACCGCGGACATTCTTCTACGACTGGCTGTACGTGAGCGCCCTGGCGGGGCATCCCGAACTGGTCAACGAGCTGGAGCACCGCGCTGCCTTCACGGATATCGAGTTCAACCCGAAACGATCGATCAATTGCCAGGCGCATTCGGTGGCCCTCTTCCAGGGGATTGTGGGCGGCTGGCGTCGTGATTCACTCCGGCCGCCGGATCATCCCCGCTCGCGCGGGGTTTACTATGCGCTGACGCCCCGCAACCAACGGATCATCCCCGCTCGCGCGGGGTTTACGCGGCGGCCCCGGTCAGGATCCGCGCCGTCGCCGGATCATCCCCGCTCGCGCGGGGTTTACACTAAACCCATCTTGCTCCGCGTCAGCGGTACCGGATCATCCCCGCTTGCGCGGGGTTTACAGGAGTGGGTCGCCGCACGGCGGGCGGGGGGCAGGATCATCCCCGCTCGCGCGGGGTTTACCACGGGATGATGCTCCAGCGGATCTCCGGGCTCGGATCATCCCCGCTTGCGCGGGGTTTACGACGACGTCGTCGACTTCGGGATCGAACGCAGGGGATCATCCCCGCTTGCGCGGGGTTTACTGCAGCCGGTCCTCTCCGCCGTGTGGGCGGGAATGGATCATCCCCGCTCGCGCGGGGTTTACTCGTGCGCCCGGTCTGTGAGGCCGTGGCGGTCGCGGATCATCCCCGCTCGCGCGGGGTTTACTCCTGCGTCGCGCGCCCGCTTACTGCGGCCGTCGGATCATCCCCGCTCGCGCGGGGTTTACTACTCACTAGTTTCACGTGAAACATGCGAGCACGGATCATCCCCGCTCGCGCGGGGTTTACGGCCACAATCAAAAATAGTAAACGTAACCCAGGGGATCATCCCCGCTCGCGCGGGGTTTACTCTCGAAGATCGCGGTGGTTGCCGCGACTCGAGGGATCATCCCCGCTCGCGCGGGGTTTACTGAGTGACATCGACCCGGCCGTCGCCCGCGCCGGGATCATCCCCGCTCGCGCGGGGTTTACTCAGCACGATCAGCGAGTACGGCGCCGGCGGCGGGATCATCCCCGCTCGCGCGGGGTTTACTCATCAACTGAAAGGAAAACACGGTGAACCACAGGATCATCCCCGCTCGCGCGGGGTTTACCGGGCCGGCGGGGGCGGGGGGTCTCAGGCCTCCGGATCATCCCCGCTCGCGCGGGGTTTACCCCACGGGTCCATGTGGTGGCGGATGAGGCCGGGGATCATCCCCGCTCGCGCGGGGTTTACCTTGGGCGAGGCCCGCAACGCCCTGCGGTTCATCGGATCATCCCCGCTCGCGCGGGGTTTACGCCGGTGTCATCGCACTCATCGCGAGCGGGGAGGGATCATCCCCGCTCGCGCGGGGTTTACTGCGTCGACGCGGTCGACGCCATCCGCAGTGCCGGATCATCCCCGCTCGCGCGGGGTTTACAGCAGCGCCGCCTGCTTGGCCCCGTCGGAGGGCGGATCATCCCCGCTCGCGCGGGGTTTACGACGACGTGGACGACCTCCAGTCCCTCGTCGTGGGATCATCCCCGCTCGCGCGGGGTTTACGACCGTGACGTCGACTCGGTTCGAGGCGAGCATCGGATCATCCCCGCTCGCGCGGGGTTTACGCATGGATCATCTTCGTCGAGGTCGAGCAGGACGGATCATCCCCGCTCGCGCGGGGTTTACGTCGCAAGACGAAGAACCGAGTTCCCCCGGCAGGGATCATCCCCGCTCGCGCGGGGTTTACGCCTTGTCGACACAGCGCAGGAGGACCTCAAGGGGATCATCCCCGCTCGCGCGGGGTTTACGGAGATCTCCATCCTGTGCGGTGAGTGCACCGCGGATCATCCCCGCTCGCGCGGGGTTTACTCCTACCTCACCCCATCTCCCCACCCTCACGCCGGATCATCCCCGCTCGCGCGGGGTTTACCCCCGGGGGTGTCGACCGCCGCCGGCGAGCCGGGATCATCCCCGCTCGCGCGGGGTTTACGGACAATCATCCGACCCATAGCAGGAGGAGGTCGGATCATCCCCGCTCGCGCGGGGTTTACCACGCGCCTGGGCTGACTCACTCGCTGCGCTCGGGATCATCCCCGCTCGCGCGGGGTTTACTTTGAGTTGATGGGGGCGGGACGGGACGGGGACGGATCATCCCCGCTCGCGCGGGGTTTACAGCCGAGTGTGCGCGCGCGTTTCGAAAACGGGTGGATCATCCCCGCTCGCGCGGGGTTTACCAGTCGGAGACGGACCCGGCGTCGTGGGCGATCGGATCATCCCCGCTCGCGCGGGGTTTACGAGGTCGACGTGCCTGTCAAGAGCCTTCTGAACGGATCATCCCCGCTCGCGCGGGGTTTACCTGACCCGGGCCCGCATCACGATCACTATTGCGGGATCATCCCCGCTCGCGCGGGGTTTACTCGGACGAGTATCTCGTGTTGACGTGCCAGCCCGGATCATCCCCGCTCGCGCGGGGTTTACCACGCGGCTGGCCGCCGCGTGGAAGGCCTTGACGGATCATCCCCGCTCGCGCGGGGTTTACCAGGCCCTCGCCAGGAAGCACGTGTGGGAGGGCGGATCATCCCCGCTCGCGCGGGGTTTACCGGCGCCGAATATCCCAGAGGGCCGATGACCACGGATCATCCCCGCTCGCGCGGGGTTTACTCGAGGACGGCCCGGCCGCCGCCGAGCGCCCCGGGATCATCCCCGCTCGCGCGGGGTTTACTCCCCGCCTCCCTGTCCGACGAGGACAATCCTGGGATCATCCCCGCTCGCGCGGGGTTTACGTTTTCAATGCGGCTTACCGGCACGGCGTGGCGGGATCATCCCCGCTCGCGCGGGGTTTACGTGGAGGCCGTGGTGCGCATGCTGCGCCTCGACGGATCATCCCCGCTCGCGCGGGGTTTACGGCGAGCAGGGCGCGGATCGCCTGTGCTTCTTCGGATCATCCCCGCTCGCGCGGGGTTTACGAAACGATGGGCATCTCCCATCATTTTGTTGCCGGATCATCCCCGCTCGCGCGGGGTTTACCCGCCAAATCGAAACGATGGGCATCTCCCATCAGGATCATCCCCGCTCGCGCGGGGTTTACTCCTCTCTGTCGATTTCCATACCCCCACGCGAGGGATCATCCCCGCTCGCGCGGGGTTTACCTCTGACTATGACGGCTGCTTCTGGGACGCCGGGGATCATCCCCGCTCGCGCGGGGTTTACCCGGGGCTATTGGGCGGGGCTCATCAGCCCCGGGGATCATCCCCGCTCGCGCGGGGTTTACCGCCCTTCGGGGCGGCCGGGAACCCGCATCACCGGATCATCCCCGCTCGCGCGGGGTTTACGGTATGTGTGACGTAGCATCGTGTGGCGGGGTAGGATCATCCCCGCTCGCGCGGGGTTTACACCTGTACGATCAGGTGGTGAGGTCAAATGACCGGATCATCCCCGCTCGCGCGGGGTTTACGACGCCGGCGCCGACGACGCCTGGCTCCCCTCCGGATCATCCCCGCTCGCGCGGGGTTTACGAGGACCTGCCGCTCGATACCATTATCGAGTGGGGATCATCCCCGCTCGCGCGGGGTTTACGAAAATAGTGAACGCTTGTATAAAGAATTATCCGGATCATCCCCGCTCGCGCGGGGTTTACGGGCACGACGATCCCCGCGGGGCGGACGGCCGGGGATCATCCCCGCTCGCGCGGGGTTTACGAGCGGCCCGCTCAGAACGGGCCCGGCCCGCCGGGATCATCCCCGCTCGCGCGGGGTTTACTGCGGGCAGGCTTCCGCCTACGGGGACTTATCGGGATCATCCCCGCTCGCGCGGGGTTTACTCACGGATGCGGTGCTCCGCATCCGCGGCGGCGGGATCATCCCCGCTCGCGCGGGGTTTACAGTCCTCTCGCCCGCAACGGCGGGCCGGGCCCGGGATCATCCCCGCTCGCGCGGGGTTTACATAGCACCATAGGGAGAAAAGCGCAAGAGTGAGGGATCATCCCCGCTCGCGCGGGGTTTACAAGGGACCTTGGTCCCGAAGATGGGTTGGTGGGGGATCATCCCCGCTCGCGCGGGGTTTACTTTCACGTGAAACATAGGAGGACCGACCGATCCGGATCATCCCCGCTCGCGCGGGGTTTACATGTCACAGATCACATTCTCTCCGTTTTCACTAGGATCATCCCCGCTCGCGCGGGGTTTACGCTCGTCCCCCGCGTCATTTCCCTACTCACGCGGGATCATCCCCGCTCGCGCGGGGTTTACGGTTCATCTTGGTGGTTCCTCTCGGTTGTTGTGGGATCATCCCCGCTCGCGCGGGGTTTACGCGTGAGTAGGGAAATGAGGCGGATGGGGAGTGGGATCATCCCCGCTCGCGCGGGGTTTACTCCCGCTTCATGGCGGGCCGACGCATCGTCGGCGGATCATCCCCGCTCGCGCGGGGTTTACTATGAGTGAGTAGCAAACACGCGTGAGGGTGGGGGATCATCCCCGCTCGCGCGGGGTTTACCTAGGGGTAGGGGTATCGGCCGTTCTAGGGCCCGGATCATCCCCGCTCGCGCGGGGTTTACCAGATGCTCCTGTTCGCGCGCTATTCAGTTGTGGGATCATCCCCGCTCGCGCGGGGTTTACAAAGTGGGGCATGGGGAGTGTTCGACATGCGCCGGATCATCCCCGCTCGCGCGGGGTTTACGTCGACATGCGCCTGTCTGTCTTGCTTCCTCGCGGATCATCCCCGCTCGCGCGGGGTTTACTCTCATTTTGAGTTGGGCGGGGATAGGAGGGAAATCATCCCCGCTCGCGCGGGGTTTACACAGGGGAGGACGGGTCGAGGCCGAAGAGCGGCAAATCATCCCCGCTCGCGCGGGGTTTACCCAGGACGGCCTGGGTGGACGCCTCGACGCCGGAAATCATCCCCGCTCGCGCGGGGTTTACGTCCTGCCAGCCCGGTTCGGGCGGCTGAGGCGGCAAATCATCCCCGCTCGCGCGGGGTTTACCGGCCGACGGATCCGTCCGAGGCCTTCCGGAGCAAATCATCCCCGCTCGCGCGGGGTTTACGAGGAGCACAAGGCCAGAAAGGCCGACAACTGGAAATCATCCCCGCTCGCGCGGGGTTTACGTGAACCAGCTGACGACTGTGCTCACGGCGCCCAAATCATCCCCGCTCGCGCGGGGTTTACTCTCGGAACCAGTTGGCGACCGTGTCAATGGTAAAATCATCCCCGCTCGCGCGGGGTTTACGACCACGAAACGCCGGCCCATCGACCCGGAGGGAAATCATCCCCGCTCGCGCGGGGTTTACAGTGGTCTTGTTGGTTGCAGCGTTCATTTTGGCAAATCATCCCCGCTCGCGCGGGGTTTACTCTTTATGCATATGACACAGATCACAAACCATCAAATCATCCCCGCTCGCGCGGGGTTTACATTCCACACGGCCTGGAGCGTGGTCCAAAGGAAAAATCATCCCCGCTCGCGCGGGGTTTACACTTGCGGATCGTTGGTATCCCAACGAACCCGTAGTCTACCAGACCCCCGCCGCCTTCACTGCCGACCCAGGGCCCGCTCCGCCGGGTCGCCGTAGCGTCGCCGTCGTTCGGGGCGGCGCCTCTCCACTGCCGGACGTGCTGGACGCGACTCGGCCGCAGCGGGTCCCGGCCCCGGTCCGGGAACCGCTCCGACACGCCCAGACGAGTGGCAGCGTCATCCGGCTAGAAGCGGATCGCGTCGATCGGGCGGATCCGCACCGCCACGAACGCGGGGATGATCCCCGCCAGAGCTCCGACCCCGGATGCCGCCACCAGTCCGATGAGCGCGGCGGACATGGGGAAGGGCGGGTTGTCCGGCACCGGGATGTCCGACAGAATGGCGCCCAGTGGCACCACCCGCAGGGCCACCACCGCGATGCCGACGCCGACGATGCCGGCCACGACCGTCGCCACCACCGACTCCAGCATGATCGAGAAGAAGATCCGGCGGCTCGTCGCGCCGAAGGAGCGGCGCACCCCGATCTCGTGGATGCGCTGGCGCACCGTCACCAGGGAGATATTGACCAGCCCCAGCGCCCCCAGCACCATGACGAAGACGCCCGCGCCGGAGACCACGGAGGTGAAGGCCCCCGTGCTCAGGTTCGCGTTGGCGGACTGCAGATTGTCGGTGACCTGGGTCGAGCCCTGCCCGAACTGGGCGTCAAGATTGTCCTTGGCCCGCTGCTTGATCTCACTGACCCCCGCCGCCCCGGTCCAGATCTCCAGGGACGGGGCGGGGCGCGCGGCATGGGAGGGCAGCTGCTGCTCGTAGGAGGAGTTCAGGACGAACGCGGACAGCGTTTGCGGGCAGGGCACCGTATTGCCCTCGGCGTCGGTCGTCGTGCAGTAGGACAGGTCCTCGGGCTTGAGCACCCCCACGATCGTGTAGGTGGTGCGCGTCGGTTCGTAGGAGGCGACCGTGAGCGGGCCGGAGAGGGAGCCCACCCCCAGGGCGTCGAGGAACCCCTGGGAGACGACCAGCGACGGGGACATGTCATCGGCGTCGTCCGAGCGCAGCCAGCGCCCCTGGGTCACCTGCGTGTGGTGGATCATGCCGTAGCCCGTGCTGACGGCCTGGGTGCGCACCTGGCGGGGGCCGTCGGGGAAGGCGAAGCGGATGGAGGTGTCGTAGGTCGTCGCCCAGGAGTTGATCTCATAACGGTCCACGAAGGAGCTCATCGCCTGAGAGATGCGGATGGAGGTGTCCGGCGACGACGCCCCGGCCCCACCGGTCCCGGCCGCACCGGCGGCCCCGGCCCCGCCGAAGAGGATCCGCTCGGCGACCAGCCGGGCATGGCGCGCCGTCTTGCGGTAGAGGTCCTCCAGGTCCCGCTCCCGGCCGGGCTCCAGGCCCAGGAGCCGCCCCACCACGCGGATCTCCAGCGGGTCGGAGGGCAGGAGGTCGATGCGCGCGCCCCCGTCCCGGCCCGTGCCGATGACATTGGCGGCGCGCACCCGGGTGGCCAGCTGCCAGGCGGCGGTGAGCCGCCGCGCGTCCTCGGCGTCGATGAGCCCGTCGCGGGCGGCGGCCTCCAGCGCGCCGATGGTCGAGGTGGTGCGCAGCCCCGGGTGGGTCCCGGCGTGGGAGAGCTGGAGGATCTGGGCGACCCATTCGACGTCGCTCAGCCCCCCCGGCCCGAGCTTGAGGTGGAGCGCGGGGTCCGCGCCCCGCGGCAGGCGCTCGGACTCCATGCGCGCCTTGAGCCGTCGGATCTCGCGCAGCGCCTGCGGCTCCAGCCCCTCGCGGGGCCGGCGCAGGGGGTCGATGAGGTCGGTGAAGGCCCGGGCCAGGTCCTCGTCGCCCGCGCAGGGCCGGGCGCGCAGCAGCGCCTGCCTCTCCCAAGTCCGGGCCCAGCGCCCGTAGTACTCCCGGTAGGAGTCCAGCGACCGGCTCATCGGGCCCCGCCGGCCCTCGGGGCGAAGGTCCGCGTCGGCCGTGAGCGGGTGGGGTCTGGCCCCGGCCAGGAGCCCGACCACGGTCCTGGCGACCTCCTCCGCCTCGGCCGCCGCGGCCTCGGCGGCGGTCTCGGATACTTCCCCGCCCCGCGGCCGGTGGACGAAGAGCAAGTCGGCGTCGGAGGCGAAACCGGTCTCGGCCCCGCCGAGCCTGCCCATGGCGATGATCGCATGATCGGCCCTGGCCGCCGCCCAGCGCCCCTCCTCGTCCGGCCCGTCGGCCAGTGCCCGCGCCCCATCGCGCCGGGCGATGACCAGGGCGGTGGCGATCCCCAGCGCCCCCTCCAGGGCGGCGTCGGTGGCGGCGGTGAGAATGGCGGCGGTGCGCGCGGGGTCGAGCCCGTCGAGGGAGTCCGCGAGCGCGGCCCGCAGCAGTTCGCGCGAGCGCAGGCTCATGACGGCCTGCATGGCCTCGCGCGCCTCGTGCTCGGGGTCGGCGGCGTCGGAGGCGTGCAGGGAGCGCCGTCGCAGGATGTGGCAGGCCTCCTCCCGCAGGGCGGCGGCGTCGCGGGGTTGGAGCTCGGCGTCGTCGTCGAGCCAGGCGATGGACTCGGGGCGCTCGGCGAGGCGGTCGGTGGTCCAGCGGGCGCCGGACAGGACGTGGCACAGGCGGCGGGCGGCGACCGGGGAGTCGCGCAGCATGGCCAGGTACCAGTGGGAGCCGCCGATCTTCTCGGAGAGAGTGCGGAAGGACAGCAGTCCGGAGTCGGGGTCGGGCCCCTCTCCGAGCCAGCCGATGATGACGGGCAGGAGCTGGCGCTGGATGGCGGCGCGGCGGCTGACCCCCTCGGTGAGCGCCTGGATGTGGTGCATGGCCCCGGCGGGGTCGCGGTATCCGACGGCGGCCAGGCGCTCGCCGGCGGCGCGGGGGGTGAGGGTCATCTCGTCGGCGGTGAGGCCGGCGGCGGCCCCCAGCAGGGGCCGGTAGTAGATCTCCTCGTGCAGGGAGCGGACCTGGCGGCGGGCGGCGCGGAAGGCCTCGCGCAGGGTGTCGGGGTCGTTCAGGGCGGTCCGGTCGATTCCGCGGCCGATGCGGCGCAGGTCGGCGTCGGAGTCGGGCAGGTCGTGGGTGCGGCGCAGCCGGTGGAGCTGGCTGCGGTGCTCCAGCAGGCGCAGGACCCGGTAGCCGTCGCCCAGGGCCCCGGCGGCCCCGCGCGAGACGTATCCGCCGTCGCTCAGGGCCCGCAGGGCGGTGAGGGTGGGGCGCACGCGCAGGGTCTGGTCGCCGCGGCCGTGGACGAGCTGGAGGAGCTGGACGGTGAATTCGACGTCGCGCAGGCCCCCGGGGCCGAGCTTGATGCGCCGGTCCTGCCCGTTGCGGGGCTCGGAGGCGCGTTCGACGCGGCGGCGCATGGCGCGGGCGTCGTCGACGAAGTTGTCCCTCAGGCTGGCGCTCCAGATGAAGGGGGCGACGGCCTGCTCGTAGGCGCGGCCGAGGGCCTCGTCGCCGGCGGCGGCGCGGGCCTTGAGCAGGGCCTGGAACTCCCAGGAGGCGGCCCAGCGCTGGTAGTAGGCGACGTGGGAGGCGAGGGTGCGCACGAGGGCGCCGTCCTTGCCCTCGGGGCGCAGCCCGGTGTCCAGCGGCCACAGGGGCGGTTCGGCGCCGGTGGAGGACACGACGGCGGCGAGCTCGGTGGCGATGGCGGTGCCGGCGGCCAGCAGCTCCTCCTCGGGGACCTGCCGGCCCTCGGCGGGGGCGACGACGTAGACGACGTCGACGTCGGAGATGTAGTTGAGCTCGCGGGCCCCGGTCTTGCCCATGGCGATGACGGCCAGGGCGGTGTCGCGGGCGGGCGGTCCGACGGCGCGGCGGGCGATGAGCAGGGCGGCGTCGAGGGCGGCGTCGGCCAGGTCGCTCATCCGGCGCCCGACGGTCTCGACGTGCTGGTAGGGGTCGGGGCTGGTCAGGTCGTCGGCGACGATGCCCAGCAGGCGGTCGCGGTAGGCCGTGCGCAGGGCGCTGGTGGCGCGGG
>ERZ773042.2058-NODE-2058-length-11276-cov-3.056056_pt1 | contig 11276 bp, 10 predicted proteins | sample MGYA00511664_ERZ773042 | MGnify/ENA primary metagenome ERZ773042 (study PRJEB29015, sample SAMEA2737984) | human oral metagenome | biome: human oral; feature: human-associated habitat; material: dental | place: China | collected 2036 ... | reverse complement strand
AACAGCAGACAAAGCACACAATACCGCCGCATCTCACGGCTTATGTTCCGTATCATCTTTTTCGTAGTGATCTTTTGAAAAAGTAAAAATTCATCCATAACTTTTATACATCTCCATTAAAACTGACGGCAATCGAAAGTATACCAAAATAGCTCATATCCGTCATTTGCTTTTCAAGCATATCTTTTGAAATATATCCTTTGCGTTTGCAGCGATTTTATTTAATTGGTAATGTGTAATTGGTAATTCGGTTTATTCCCGGCTTCCGTTCCGCCGCTCTTTGAACGACGATGCGATCCGGCACCCACGGATATTTTTCTTTGAGCGCGCTTGAGGCAAGGATGGCATCTCCTCCGTATTTTTGCAGGGCGCAGATCGCGTCGGATTTGAACGCTGCGGTGTCGACGGACACATTCTCCTCTTTTTCTTCGATACCGGTGACAGCCCATCTGTTCTTTTTATACGTCAGCCTTACCGTATCGCGATTGCGCTCTACGATAAACTCGCCCGTTTCGCCGTCCGTGCGCACGGTGTAATACTCCGCCGTATGCGCCGCTTGAGCGCCGTCGTCGAGAGGTGCGCCTCCTTCGCTTCTTACCGGCGTTTTCTTTTCGCTCCGTTCGGGCACGCGGACTTCAAGTGAGCTTTCTCTGCCGTCGAGCGTAAAAGAAGTAATGCCGTATACGTCCCGCCTTGCCTCCGCATTTTCCTCCGAAAGAAAAGCGAACCACGTTTCCGGGGCGACGATGCCGTTTTTCGGATCGTAGGCGCTCCTCGTTTTATTTACGACGTAGATACTGCCGACGATATCGCCGTAGCGCTTGGACACTTTGCCCGAAGACATCGCGCCGACGAGTTCGACGTTTTGCGTATGTATCGCTTCGTAAAACGCTTCGGCGACTTCAAAAGATGTAAGGCCGACGGCGGACGGACGGTGCCGGGCATCGCGCACCGCGCTGAAAGCGAAAAATGCGATAAGGGCTGCAGATGCAAAACATGCCGCGATCGTTCCCGCGTTGCGCCTGAACGTCCGTCGGGCGCGTAAGCTTCGTTTTTTCGATTTATAATACGCTGCGACCTTTGCGTCGAACTCGCTTTGGGGCAGGGCTGCAGGGTGCGGTACTTCTTTCAGCGCGCCGCCTTCGATTCCGAGTTCGGCATAAAAAGCTTGAAGCGGGAACGGGTTTTCTTTTTGCCTGTCCGCCGTATGCAACGCCTCCGCCGTATGCGGCGTGTCCGCCGCGCCGTGCACACCGTGTGATCCGCGTGCATTTTTCCGTTCCGCTTCTACTGTACGTGCCGGAAGCTCAAGTGCGGCATCGACGCTTTCGGCAAGCGATTTATCGACTCCGTTTATGACGTGCTCGAGGCGCATATAATTTTTATCGTATTCGTCGGTGTTCCGCGCGCTTTCATCGCTTTTGTCGTAAGGCATACGCTTTGCAAGAGCGCGGTAGGCGATAACAGCCTGCGTAAAAGAAAGTGCGCTGCGTCTTTCGGAAAGCGCTTTGCTTATCCAATAACCCTGCAGTTTTGCATAGGATTCTCCGCCGGTCGCGCACGCTTTATCGAACAGCGTTTGGGGCAAAAAAAGGAGCGCAGGTTTTTCTGCAAACCCGGGTGCAGTCTTTACATAGATGCCGCCCGCACCGATGTTTTCGATTTTTACGTTTTCTTTTTTCGCCTCTTCGATTGCGCATACCGCCGCATAGGAAGCCGTTGCCGCCGCATAGCGCTCGGCTTCTCCGCAGCTTTCCGCTCTCAAAAATATTTCCGCAAGAGAGAGCATTTCCTCTTCTTCACCGAACCGCCCGCAAAGGTGTACGTGCGCGCCATCTCCGATCGTTTTGACGCCGTCGAATTTCCATTCGGAAAACGAAAAGGTCATATCGGATCCGAAATTTTTGTCCGCGCAGGCGGCGATGCCCGATTCGGAAAGCAAATTTGAAAGACGGGTTTTGGCAAATGCCGATTCGCTTAATCCCGTGTCGAATATAATTTCACTCATATTGTTAATTATTAATTTTTACCGTCTGCCTTCGGGCGAATACAAATATCGGAAGTAATCCATATTCGTGCTGTACGTCGCATCGCGGCCTTTAAGCGTATTCGCATACGATTCCATGCTTTTCCAAAACGCGTAAAATTCCGGATCGCGGTTGTACGCTTCGGCGTAAATGCGCGCCGCTTCCGCGTCCGCCTGTCCTTTGATCTCTTCGGCGCGGCGATACGCATCGGAAGAAATCGTGCGCTTTTCGTTTTCGAGCCGTCCGATCCATCCCGTTTTTTTCGCTTCTCCGAGCGAACGGTATGCCTGTGCGACTTGGCTGCGGTCTTTTATCATGCGGTTGTATACGCTTTCGGTGAGTTCGTCCGAATATTTTATTTGCCGCGGTACGATGTCGATAACCGTGATGCCGTAGTCCGAAACGAGGGCGTTTGCGGCGGCGGTCATCTCTTCGCAGAGCGCGCCCCGTCCGCGCACGACCGCTTCGATCGTCGTATTGACGTTTACAAGCGATTCGATTTCTTTCGTCTCTTCGTCTTCCGCTGCGACGGCCTTTGCCGCGCGTTCGTTGATGATGTTCGAAGAACGCACGATTTCGCTCAATCGGTTTGCGGTGACGACCGTACGCGTCGCCGAATCGATGATGTCGCTGAGGCGATTGCTTGCGTTTTCGATCGTTTTAAAACTCGTGTAGAACAATTTCGGATCGGCTATCTTCCAGCGGCTCGTCGTATCGACGACGATAAATTGATTTTCCTTTGTCGGAATGCGCTGCGGATCGCCGTCGATCGAAAGGATACGTTTCGGATACGTCGTCACCATGTCGGCTGCGGGGATTTTAAAATACAATCCCGCATCGGTGCGGACTTCGACGATGCTTCCGAATCTCGTGACGACCGCCTGATTTCCCTCTCTGACGATATAGAACGGGCCGGACGCGAAGAAAAAAATTAACAAAAATAAAAAAACGACGAGGGGCAGTACGATACGTTTGATCGATTTCATTGTGCGCCTCCTTCGGAAGCCGAAAGCTGTTTTATAGGCAGTACGTTTTGGAGCCTCCCGTCGATGAGCGTACTCTTCGTGTCGGAATTGAAAAGGGCGTCCATCGTTTCCAAATACATGCGCTCGCGGGTGACGCGCGGCGATCGACGGTATTCTCGGTACACGGAGTTGAAGCGGGCGACGTCTCCTCTCGCGCGGTTTACGCGTTCCGCCGCATATCCCTGCGCGACCGAAATCTGTTTGTCGGCTTCACCCTGAGCTTTCGGAATTTCGGCGTTGTACGCTTCTTTTCCTTCGTTGATAAATCGGTTCATATCCTGTATCGCTTTGTTGACGTCTTCAAACGCATCCTGCACGCCTTCGGGCGGAACGATGTTTTGCAGTTTGACCGTCGTAACGTGTATGCCCAAACCGAGCTTTGCAAAATTGTCGTTCATCATATCGCGCGACTGCATTTCGATGTTCGTGCGTTCCGCGCTCATAATGTCGAGGATGGCGCGGTCGCCGACGAGCGTATTGATCACCGAGCGGGAGATGTCGCGGATCGTACGCGTGCGGTCTTCGACGTTGAACTGCCACGCTTTCGGATCGACGATGCGGTATTGAATGATCCATTCGACGTCGACGATATTCAAATCTCCCGTGAGCATCGTGGATTCGGCGACGATGCCGTTTTGATAGCGGCTGTTCCGCTTCATTTCGATCGTCTGAAAACCGAACTGTTCCGTCTGAACGACTTGCACCGGAATATTGTAGTTTTTGTCGATGCCGAAGGGCAGCTTAAAATGCAGACCCGGGCCGACGGTTTCGACGTATTTGCCGAATCTCGTGATGACGGCCTGCTCCGTTTCATCGACGATGTAAAAATTGCTTTTTACCGCCGACGCTCCGACGAAGAGGGCGAGCAGCAGCGCATAGGACGACGGCTTTGAAAAAAAACGCCGCGCCGATTCTTTTGTTATTTTTCCCATAGTATTCCTCAGTTCAAATATAACATAAAACGCCGGCCATATCATCAAGAGGCGAATAATTGCAGTTACTGTATACTTTTGTATACAGTCCGCGTATTTATAGGTATTTGCGTATAAAAAAGTATACAGCGTCTTATTTTATATACGGCTTATTTTCTTATTAAAATCATATTCCGTTCGGATATCGGTATTTAATTTGTTGTATTATAATGAATTATAAATTTATATAAAAATCGGCCGTTTTTCATAACTTGGCATATTTTTTGCAATATAGATAGTCGAGGGTTTGTCTGCACAAAAATATATCGGAGAGATGACAAGGGATGATGCCCCGTTTTGAAAAGGACGGAGGGCATATAGACCCGGATTTTTGAGCCGGAGCGGATGTATGAAAACACAAAACGATAACGTGTATGTATTGTATCTCAATGAAATCAAATCCTATCCCTTGCTTTCCGAATCGGAAGAAAAATCGCTGTTGAAAAAAATTGCGGCGGGCGATGAAAAAGCGAAGACGCGATTTATCAATTCGAATTTGCGTCTTGTCATCAGCATTGCCGGCCGTTTTGCCGATTCGAATACGTCTTTTATGGACTTGATCCAGGAAGGAAATATCGGTTTGATGACCGCCGTTTCAAAATTCAAAATCTCGTACCGCACGCGTTTTTCGACCTACGCTTATCCGTGGATAGTGCAATATATGCAGCGCTACGTGCAGACGAAATCGACGGATATCTATATCCCCGACAATAAAATCGTTCTGCTTCGGGAAATAAACGAAGTTCGTGCCGAGCTTTTTTCAAAAAACGGCTTTATGCCGTCCGATGCGGATATTGCCCGAGTTTTACATATCGAAGAAAAGACGGTGCGCGATATTTCCGTCATGCCGTGGAACGTCATACGTTTCGATTTGCCGTGCAGCGACTATGAAGATACCGTATGCGGTGACGGCATTCCCGATACGACTTCCGGTCCTGAAGAGACTGCAATCGGAAAAATCTTAAAACAGGAAGTCCGCACTTTTATCGATTCGATGCCGGAAGAAGAACGCAGAGTTATGCTCTGCCGCTACGATTTCGACGGCATGGGACAGCGGACATTATTTGAAACGAGCGCGCTGCTCGGCATTTCCTCGGAAACCGTACGCAAAATCGAAATCCGCGCCCTGCGTTTTATAAAAGAAAACGCATCGGTTTTCGAAAGTGCGGCGGAGAAAACGCTGACGGCATAAACATACCGCATAGAGAACATCGGAGACAGAGAGAGTTTCCGTGGCCGCTGCAGGGCAATATAAAATGCTTTGCAGCGGTTTTTTATTTTATAGACGAAATTTTGTATTTCATTTATGATGTAACAAATCGCCGCCTATCGGCCGGTTCCGGGAGAAATTATGCGTAAATCGATTATCGCGCTTGCAGTGTTTTGCTCGGTGTTTTCAGCGTTCGCTCAAAAAACGTTTACGGTTTCGGAATTCAAATCTTATGTTGAAAATTATAAAATCGCATCCGGTGCCGAGAGCGAAACCGTTCCAATAAAAATAAAAGACGTGCTCTCTTCCGAAACGCAAAACAGCTTGGTGACGCTGACGTGGAAAACAAAAAATTCCAAAAACCTGTATTTCGATTTGGATCTGTCGGAATGCACTTACGCAGACGACGATTGTATACTCGAGCTTTTTCATATCAAAAATGTGCGCAGATGCGTGCTGCCGATGAGCACAAAATGTCTCCGTTATTTTGACTGTATGCAGCTTGAAGAGATAACGCTTCCCGACGGGCTTGAGGAAATTAACTATAACGCATTTTTTGACGTGCCTTTATTAAAGCGCATCGAAATTCCTGCAAGCGTGCGCTATGTCGGAGCTTGTGCTTTCGGCGATTGCCTTTCGCTCGAATACATAATAATCGATAAAAATGCGAATACGAAAGACTGGTCGCTTGCGTGGAACGCGTGGAACGACGCAAAAATCGTTTATTCGGACGAAAAAGATTTTTCCGATAAAAAGACCGATAAAAAAAACGATGAGCCGCCTGCAGGGAAAAGAGGTACCGTCGCTTTTGACCATGCCAATTATCACATGTGGGACGATATCGCTTATACGATAAGGCTTGCGGAAAAGCCCTCGAAAACGCAAAAGGCGAACATATTCGTATACGATGCCCATAACGGCGGCGAGCTCATGGGTAGGCTTCCTATCAAAATCAAAAAAAATAAAACGGTCTATACTTTTACCGGCGTTCCGACAAAACACTTCGAACTTCCGGAAACCGATTTGATTTATACGATATTGAAAGAATGTCAGGAGTATTGGGCGAAAATGAAATTCGTCCTCGTATTAAAAAACGGCGACAGGATCGATTTGGCGGGTTCGGCAAGGTGTTATGTAACTCTGCCGTAGATTTTTTTTAGGCGATATTTTTTCTTACGGATATTTTTTTCGAGCGTTTCCAAAACCTGCGATACGTGATAGAATACGCGCTATGGCACAAAATGGACGCACACGCGGGCGGAAAACCGTTTCGCGATCTTCCGAAAAATCTTCTACTCGAACAAAGTCCTCTCCCCGTCGGATTCCGGGCAAAAAACATAAAATCGTATTTTCTTCCATGCAGACGGCGATCCTGTGTGTTTTGATCGTCGCCGCCTGTTTTGCAGTCCTCATCGTCAATTCGGGACGCAATCCGAAAAATACCGCCGTTGAACATCAGATCGCCTCACAAAACGCGGATAGTGCGGGCGATGCGTCGCGCACGGCGGAGGCTCGGCAAAATGCCGATCGGCAAAGTTCACAAAAGCCGCAGCAAAGCGCGGGAAATTCCGTTGCGCGGCAAAGCTCCGGAAGGGAAGTGCCGCGGAGCGATGTGCCGAAAAAAAACGCATCTGCGGGAGCTTCAACCGAGCGGGAGCGCGTGGTCGAAGTGCAGGTTCATCGAAACGCGGACAATAAATCCTCCGGCAGTGCAAAGCCCTCGTCTTCCGCACCCAAGGGGCAGCCGGCAAATCCCCCATCCGTAAAACCGCTTTCGTCGGTAAAGCCTTCATCTGCTGCGCCCCTGTCTCCGGCAGTACCCGCATCTTCGCTTCCCGACATTCCGCAGGCGGTAAACGGCGCAAAGCTCGTTTTCGTGTTCGACGACGCGGGTCAAAGTCTTTCGCAGCTTGAAAAATTCCTTTCGCTCCCGTTTCCGATCACCGTGTCCGTTTTGCCCAAGCTCGTACATTCGAAAGCGTGCGCCGATAAAGTGCGCGCGTCGGGCAACGAAGTGATGCTGCACCAGCCCATGCAGGCGGTAAACTTGAACGTCAATCCCGGCCCCGGCGCGGTTACGGCGAATATGCAGACGTCTTCGATCGAAGCGCTTATAAAAGAAAATATCGCCGAAATCGGCCCGGTCGCCGGAATCAACAATCACGAAGGCTCTCTCATCAGTGAAGACGAAATGAAAATCGGAGCTGCGATGCTTGCGGCAAAGGAGAGCGGCGTCTTTTTTCTCGATTCGCGAACGACGAGCCAAACGCGCGTACCGCAGGCAGCTATGGCGCTCGGCATACCCTACTATTCGCGGAACGTGTTTCTCGACAATATCAAAGACCGCGAAAAAATCATCCGCGAAATTATGCGCGGCATCGGTATCGCGAACGCGAAGGGAGCGGCGATCATGATAGGGCATATATGGTCGGCGGATATTCTGCCGGGCATATTGATCGAATTCTATCCCGTGCTGAAAAACAAGGGGTATGCGTTTACGACGGTGAGCAATTCCGGCGCGCTTATCCGCCCGTAAGCTGTTTGGAGCGATTATGAAAGTTCTCGGTATCGAATCTTCATGCGATGAAACGGCGGCGGCGATCGTCGAAGACGGCCGCGTTATTTTAAGCAACGTCGTTGCGACGCAGATCCCGTTTCACGAAATATACAAAGGCGTCGTCCCCGAAATCGCGAGCAGAAAGCATGCCGAATGGATTTTGCCCGTCGTAAAGCAGGCATTCAAAGAAGCCGGCCTTGCCCTCGACGACATCGATGCGGTCGCTGCAACGAACCGACCGGGATTGATGGGCGCTCTCCTCGTCGGTTTGACTTACGGCAAAACGCTCGCATGGGCGGCGGGAAAACCCTTTATCGCGGTCAACCACATGCTGGGTCACCTCTACGCGGCGCATCTCGCAAACGATATCGCATACCCGTATCTCGGTCTCCTCGTTTCAGGCGGTCACAGCATCATCTGCAAAGTGCACGGATTCGACGACATCGAAGTGCTCGGTACGACAGTCGACGATTCGGTCGGCGAAGCATTCGATAAAGTCGCCAAGTTTTACGACCTCGGCTATCCCGGCGGCGTCATTATCGATAAACTTTCGAAAGAGGGAGATGCGCGCGCATTTTCCTTTCCCGTTCCCAAGCTCGACGAAAAGGAACACCGCTACGACGTTTCGTTCAGCGGATTGAAAACCGCCGTCATCCATCAGCGCGATCTCTTTTTGAACGAAGGCTTCGAGCCGACGACTGAAAATATGTGCGCGTCGTTTCAGGATGTCGCTTGCCGTACGCTCACGTCGCGCCTTTTCCGCGCGGTGGAAGACACGGGTCTTACGACAGTCGTTGCAGGCGGAGGAGTCGCCGCCAATTCGCACTTGCGCGCGCTGCTCGCCGAACGGCGCGATATCACGTGCATATTTCCGCCGCTTAAACTCTGCGGCGATAATGGCGCTATGATCGCAGGTGTCGCCTATCATTTTTTGCAGCGCGGCGATACGAGTCCGCTCAACACTACAGCTTCGGCGCGCATTCCTCAGTTCAAGCGCGGATTGGAACAGGTGCGGAGGCGATAGCGATAAGGCTGCGATGACAATCTGCATCGCGAGCCTATGTTCCGCAAAGCGGGGAGAAAAAACGAATGGACGATCACGATAAAAGCGCCTCCGCAAAGCGGCAAAGTATCCGCAGAAAAAAACAAAAGGCAAAAAAAATTTGCATCTATGCAAGGAATGCGTTTTTAATTTGTTTGTTATTGACAATAATGCAAATGGTTTTCATAGCGATGAACGGACCGTATCAGGGTTCGATACTCATGAAAATTTATCAATTTTATACCGACTCTTCAATATATCTGAAAAAGAGATGTTTGCCGATTTATACGGCGGCTTTTTTCATACTGTATATCGTTTATTTGATAAAATCGAAAATGTATGATGATGTATGATTTCGTTTTTTATTGAATAATTATGAAAAAATTAAAGCGAAATAACAGGTTTACCGGGATAACAAATGTGTCGAAATTGAAATAAAGCCGATACATACGTTTTCACACCCGCACTTTTCCCCTGTTCTTTTTAATGTCCGCGCGCAGTTTTTTTATCTTCAAGCGTCGTTCGCGCGATGCCTTTGTGGGACATGTCGCTCGCCGCTTTTTTTCGATTCGTGCCGCGCCTGCAATTTTCGCTTCGATGCGCTCAAGTGCGATTTTTCTGTTTCGCTCCTGAAAGCGTTCGTCCTGCACGTCGACGGAGATGACGCCCGCGTGTATGCTTTTTGCCAGACGCTGTATGACAAGTTTCCGCTCCGCTTCCGACAAGCCTTCGATTTTTTCGAGCGCTACGGACGCGTGTACTTTCGTGTTGACTTTGTTTACGTTTTGTCCGCCGGCTCCGCCCGATCGGGCGAATGTCATTTCGGTGTGGAGCGCGATGCTGTCGTGCAGTTTTTGCCTGTCCATACGGCGAGTATAGCACAATCAGCTCGTACGGTAAAATGTTTTTACTGTCACCTGTGATTGCCAGACTGCGCGATTGCTGTTACAATCTTTGTCATAAATTTATTTATCGAAAAGAGGCTTCGTATGGCTAAAAAAAGCAAAGTGATTCTCGCGTATTCGGGCGGACTCGATACGACGGTCATCATTCCGTGGTTAAAGGAAAATTACGATTACGACGTCATCGCCGTCTGCATCGATTTGGGGCAGGGCGACGATTGGAAAACGATAAAAGCGCGCGCACTTAAAACGGGCGCTTCGGCATGCTATGTCGTCGATGCGCGAAAAGAATATATCGAAGAATATATTTGGCCTGCACTGAAAGGCGGTGCGCTCTACGAAGACCGGTATCTGCTCGGCACGTCGACGGCTCGACCGCTTATCGGGAAAATTCTCGTCGAATACGCTCGGCAGGAAAAAGCCTCTGCGATCTGTCACGGCGCAACGGGAAAGGGCAATGACCAAGTCCGCTTCGAACTTGCGATCAAAGCGTTTGCGCCGGATCTCCGCGTCATCGCCGCGTGGCGCGATCCGAAATGGGATCTTCAAAGCCGCGAAGACGAAATCGAATACCTTGAAAAGCGGGGCATTCCCGTTCCGGTAAAAAAATCGTCGTCCTACAGCTGCGACGAAAATATTTGGCATATCAGCCACGAGGGTCTCGAACTTGAAAAGACGGAAAACGAACCCGACTGGAAAAACATGCTCAAAATCACAAAGCTGCCGGAAGCGGCTCCCGACAAAGCCGAATACGTAAAAATCGAATTCGAAAAGGGCATTCCCGTCGCGGTCAACGGAAAAAAGATGGATGCGCTTTCGCTCATGGAAACGCTCAACAAAATCGGCGGAAAAAACGGCATCGGTCTTATCGACCTCGTCGAAAACCGCTGCGTCGGCATGAAAAGCCGGGGCGTATACGAAACGCCGGGCGGAACGATTTTGTATTACGCGCACGAGCAGCTCGAGCACTTGTGCCTCGACCGCGATACTTATCACTATAAGCAGCAGATCGCGCTCAAGCAGGCGGAGCTCATCTACAACGGTTTGTGGTTTACCTCTCTCATGAGCGGTATCATGGCGTTCAACGACAAAGTCGAAGAGACCGTGAGCGGCTGGGTGCGCCTCAAATTGTACAAGGGTACGATGCAGGGTGCGGGTTCGTTCTCGCCGTACAGCTTGTACAACGAAAGCATTGCAAGCTTTACGACGGGCGATCTCTACGATCACCGTGACGCGGGCGGCTTTATCACGCTCTTCGGTTTGCCGCTTACCGTGCGCGCAATGATGGAGCAAAAAGCGGGTAAAGGGCAGGCTGTCGTAAAAAGCCGTTCTTTGAAAAAGCGGCCGACGGAATAAATTGCCATGAAAAAAAATATAAAAAAAATCGTCTTCGCTCTCGCGGTGTCGTTCTGCATGATTTCCGCTTCCGCAGGCGATGAGGGGACGGTCGATTCGTCTACCGTGGTTTTTCCTTCATACGGGGATGACGGGTACAAACTCGCTGTGAAAAAGACCGAGCGCTTTTCGGCGGCTCTTCCGAAT
>ERZ773042.2054-NODE-2054-length-11287-cov-7.056446_pt1 | contig 11287 bp, 10 predicted proteins | sample MGYA00511664_ERZ773042 | MGnify/ENA primary metagenome ERZ773042 (study PRJEB29015, sample SAMEA2737984) | human oral metagenome | biome: human oral; feature: human-associated habitat; material: dental | place: China | collected 2036 ... | reverse complement strand
TTATAGATAGACAGTAGGCAATACAGTCTAACTTTCCTTACTATTTTATCAAATTTCACTGAAAATGCAAGCCTTTTACACATTTTTTGTCAATTATTCCTTATCTAGCTTATAGTAAGGCTGATTGGGAACGGAAGCACCAATACTGGAAGCATAAATCCATTCTTTTTCTTCTAATTGAGCGAAATTTTCAGCTTTTCCTGTCAAGATGACACCAGAGAAAGTGCAATCTTCTAAATTTTTAAATGTCTTATTAAGATATTCCAATTCTTTCTTTGTGTTATAAACTTCTCCTTTTGAAGTCGTTATACTTGTCAAACCATGCTTATCCTTTAGCGAATTTTTCAAATGGGTCTTAAAAATATCAAAACTATACTCTGCATCATCTTTAGTCAGTTTAAATCCAAATATATTACTAATATTTAAGTTCTCAGTATTATAATTCGAATACGTACCAAGCCAATACCAATTAACTTTCAAATTGGAAGGAAGCATGCTTTGTAATTCAGAATAAGTATAAGGTCTATCAAAAGTTAAAGCTACTTCGACTAGTTGCCCTTTCATTTCAGAAACTAACGGTAATTCTTGGGAAGGGGTAGGCGTTATGTCAGTTTCATCTTTATTTTTTATGTTAAAAAATAAAGGAATCTTTACTCGTTGTCCAGCATTAAAAGCCATAATATTTTTATTAACACCACTGGTAGGAATTACAGAATCAGCCACATGATCAATTTTTTCAAGATTTGGTCCAACTGATGCTGTCACGGTATCATAGGGAACGGTAACTCCATCTACATCCTTAAAACGACTTAATTGATACAGATTTGAAAAGCCAGTGGTATTATGAATATTACTGTTGGAATAAATATTTGGATAGGCAATTTGCAATCTGTTTTCATAGAAATTTGTGACTTCTGTCATATGATGCTCTGTCATTTTTTCCAATACAGTCCTTGTAGCTATGTAAATACTGATAAAAGACAACACAACTGCTATAGACAATATAAGAATTTTCTTTGTATTTCTTCTTCTATTTTTCTTCGCTAAAATTTCAAATGTTTCCATTTTTATATCCTTTCTTTTCCAATTTATGGCGGAGCTTAATTCGGCTACGCATGAGTTGTACTTTCACTTTACTTACAGAATACGACATAATTTGAGCGATTTCCTTTACTGTAAAATTTTGGAAATAATAAAGATCTAGAAGCATTGCTTCCTTAGTCGGGAGCTCTTCTATCGTCGACCTTAACAGCTCATAATAGTCGTTTTCAAATGGTTGAATCACATCTTGTTTGAAAAATTCCTTTTGCAAAATTTCTAGATAATGCTGATCGCGCCTATAGCGATCGATGTAGCGGCGGATGGAAACCCGATACATCCAAGCTCGCATCTTCTCTGCTGGGATGACCAGATCAGTCTCTAACATTTTGACAAAAACATCCTGCACCACATCTTCTGCCTCGGCCTTAGAAGCTCCTGACTTTTGCAAGTAGAAAACAATCTCTCGGGCAAAGCCAATCAAGATGTTTTCGTATTCATCCAGTTTGATAATCTCACCTCCCCACAACTTCTCCTCAAATCTCTCCTTACTTGCATTCCTTTAAAAAGCAGAATAATAGTAAAAAGTCTTTCTAATCCAAAGCTCGCAGCTGCTACTTCTCATTTGAAACTGCTTTTCTCTATTTAATACTTTTCTATTCGTCCCCCTTTCTACTAGTATAACGAATCGAAAGTTATTTTGGTTACAAAAATTTTAAACATGACAAAGAAACCCTAGATAGGTGAAACTATCTAGGGTCGATATCTTACAGATTTTATTGAGAAATTGACTCTGAATTAGTGATTTGTTCAGAAGCAGTTCCCAGAGCCTGTTCTGCGGTTTCAGCTTGAGACTGATGAGCTTCTACTGAATGAACTGATTCAGCTGGTTCTGAAACTGATGCTGAAAATGCTGATTGGGTTGACTCTTGAGTTTGGGCTTGGCTAGCAGCAAACGGTTGAGTTGGCTGGTTCACTTGATTCTGACCAAAAGGTTGCTGAGGCTGACCAAATTCTGGATTCTGAACGGGTGCTTGTTGCTGAGCAAATGGTTGCTCTTGGTTAACAGGCTGACTAAACTGTTGGTTTTGAGCGGGCTGTTGAGCTTGACCAAATTGTTGGTTTTGTGTCGGCTGTTGTTGTCCTTGGAATCCAGGCTGAGCAAACTGTTGGTTTTGAACTGGTTGTTGAGCTTGGCCAAATTGCTGACCTTGGAATCCTTGTTGACCATATGGAGCACCATTAACTGGCTGAGCTGGTTTGCTAGCTTGGCAAAGCAAGACAATCAGAGCAATACCACATGGCAGAGAAACCAAAGCAGCTAAAATATTCAAAACTGGAATGAAAGAAGCTATTAATGGCCCTACTCCCAGAAAAATAAATGCCCAGTGGAAGCCAGCGTCGCGAAGACGACGAACTGTGATAGCAAGATGAGGAACGATCGTTGCAAGTCCATAGATAGCAAGCAAGAACATTATGAACGCAGCAAAACCAGCGCCAGCCATAGCTCCAGAAAAATCTGGTTCATAACCGTATAGCCCTGCATAATAAACTTCACTAAAAAGCGGAATGAGAAAACCAAAAAGGGCAATCAACGAAAATGGTAGGGTAATCAAAAAATTACATAGGAAAACCCACCAGTAATCCGAACGACTTGAACGACCACCAAAGTCTGCATAACGAGTCCAAAATTTTTTATAAGCAGAAAACATAGAAATCTCCTCTAAATTTTTATTAACAGGATTCATTGTATCATAATTTTAGCTCGAAATCAAGGTAAGTTAATCCTAGCTCCGTCTCAGAGCAAGGAAACAGGAATTACTTTACCGTTTCGATTTCCCATGAATCCCAGCCACTGAAGCGAATGGCTCCTTGCTCATCTGTCCGGAAAATCTGTGTCTGAATGTTCTTAAATCTGTCCAGAGTTTCCTGATGAGGATGCTTGTAGCGGTTATTCCTACCTGCAGATATAAGGGCAATTTTGGGCTGAAGCTGATGTAAAAATTCTGGGCTAGAAGAGCCCTTAGAACCGTGGTGGCCTGCTTTTAAGACATCCACCTTGAGTTGCGGAAAACGACCCATCAAAGCTGCTTCGCCATTTTCCTCTAAGTCTCCCGTAAATAAAAAGCTGGTTCCAAAAAGCTTCCCGTATAAGACAACTGAGTCGTCATTACTGCCGTCGCCTGTATCCTCAGGATAGAGAACTTGCAGAGCACTATCAAAAATCGGAAGGCTATCTCCTACTTCTACCGCATGGATTCTCGTCTGCATCCGCTCCAGTTTCTCCACAAAATCCGACTGGGTCAAGCTTCCCTTAGATACATAAATTTCCTTTATAGAAAAATGCTTGGCTACTTCCAGCATATCGCCCATATGGTCCGTATCGGTGTGGGTCAAAACCAGCACATCCAAGTGACTCACTCCCCGACTTTTCAGATAGGGAATCAAGGTCTTTTCTGCATTTGTCGCAGAAATCCGCTTTTGCCAAGCTTCTTTCTTGCCAATCTCCACTCGACCACCCACATCAATCAGAACAGATTTCCCCCGCCAATCGCGCAAGAAAATGCTATCTCCCTGCCCAATATCAATGACTGTAATTTCATTTTGTAAGGGATGCTTAGTGAGGAAAAAGAGCAGAGCTAGAGCCAAGCTGAGCAGGATCAAAACCTTCTTCTGTCTGCGAAAATCATAAAGCAAACCAAGAGTGATGAGTAGACCCAGCATCATCCAGATAGATGGCTGACCAAAAACCACTGGCCGTGAGGAAATAGCCGCCGTCCAGCGAATCAGCCCTTCCAGCAGTTCAAATAAGGCATTGACCTGACTGATTTTCAAAAGAGGCGATAGGGCAAAAATAAAGGTCAGGGCTGGAAGCATAAAAAGATCAAAAACGACTGAGAATAGAAAAGTCAACAGAATAGACCAAGGCTGAAATTCAGAAAAATAGAAAATCAGAATCGGCAAAATCCCCAGTGAAATGGTCAGACTTTCTGCCAGCACCTTTCGCACGGGAGGTAAATGCTCAAAATCCATGACCGAAATAACAAAAGCATAGGCACAGGAAAGAACGCCACCCGTCGTCAATAGAAAATTGGGCATAAAAATGGATAGGAGCATGATCGTTAAAGCAAAATTATCCAGCTTAGTCACACCAAACTGCGAGAGCAGCTTTTGCACTAAACTCCTCACGACCGATACTGAAAAGCCCGTCAAACCCGCATAGATGAAGGAAAAGGGCAACTGAAGCCAATCGACGGTTTCCCTTTTTAAACCAGATTTCAGGAGAAGCCTGCGAAAACCATCCATGAAATAGCCGACCTGCATGCCAGATAGGGCAAAGAGATGGATAATCCCCAGACTAGAATAAAGTTCATTCATCTCAGCAAAATCTGTGTCCAAGTCACCAAACAAGAGTCTAGTCATATAGTGACTCATGGGGCTAGGAAAATTTTCCTTGATATAAACCAAGGCTTTTCTCCGCCAGACCGACAGCCAATCCCAAGGATTAAGACTGCTAAAATGTTGACTGGACTTAATTTGATTGATTTTCAAAATCCTGTAAATCCCCTGCGTTTTCAGATAAGCCCGATAGTCAAAACCTGAAAAATTACGCTGGTCTTCTGCTAAACTAAGCTCTCCATCAATCTCCAAAAGCAGTTGATCGCTCAGCTTTTGAAAAGCTTGTTTTTCCTGTTCTGACTGGATTTTATAAAAAGCCTGATAAGTCCGACCATTGGAATAGCCACGAAAAGAAAGCGAATCCCCATTGACTTTGATCGTATCTGGCTTCATCACAATGGCAGAGATGGTTTTCGGTTCATCTTGAAAGGCTTGATTAGCCATTTCTCTCCGAAATAGGAAAAATCCTGCGAAGAGACTCAAGAACACCAAAACAAGCAGACTATTTCTAGTCGAATAAAGCCAAAAGAGCCGAATAAGGAGAACTGCCAAACCTAGATATGCTGGTAGACTGCTAGTGTAAATCGCAAAGTAGGTTAGCACCAGCAAAAGACAAAAATAGATGGGTTTGATGGGAAATTTATTTATCCACTGTGACATAGTCTTTTAACTTTTCTAAGGTTTTTGCACCGATTCCTGAAACATTTTTCAGCTCGTCTACTGACTTAAACTTGCCATTGGCTTCCCGATAAGCGATGATGTCTTGCGCTTTCTTTTGACCGATGCCTGAAACTGTCTGAAGTTCAGCTTCAGTCGCCGTATTGAGATTGACCAAGCCAGACTTCCCTTTTGCTGTTTCTCCATTTCCAGCAGGCGTCTGACTAGCTTGTGTCACATCTGCGCCTTCCTCACCGACTTTAGCTACATAAACAACCGCCTCATCTGTTAATCTTTGAGCTTGGTTGATGGATTTTGACTCGGCATCTGGCAGCAGGCCACCTGCTTTTTGTAAGGCATCATGCACACGCGCTCCTGCCCGCAACTGATAAACTCCTGGATTTTTGACAGCTCCTTTGACATCAACGGTGACTTCTTCCTCAGATTCCTCTGAATCCATATCCTTTTCTGAGTCGATTTTTTCCTGATTCGCACTTCTTTTTTCTGTGTCGATTTCAGATGAAGCTGATGTGACCACTTCCTGAGCCAGTGCACTGACCTGATTCTGTGGCTGAGCGTTGCCCTTCAGCAAGAAAAAGCCAGCCAAGACGACTCCCAGTAAAGAAAGTCCAACAAAAATCTTGTATTCCTTTAATTTTTCAACTATTTCTTCAAGCATATTTTTCTCCTTTGTCTTTTTATTCGTAAAACATTCAAAAAAATAAAACAAGCCGAGAATATTTTCAGCTTGTCATATTTTAAAATCTTTATTTTGCAAGTAGTCGTATAGATAGAAGGGGCATTGATGAAAATAGGAGCTGTAATATCAGTCTGCTTTGCTTATCCTGTATATCCAAGCTTCTAACTTTTGAGCTCTGCTACGTAAAAAAACCAGATTTGCCAAAAGAAAAGCCATCACAAGCACGCTTAGAATCAGAAGCAAGAGCCAAGAAACTGACTGCTGACTCAGATAAAGGACAAAGACTAAGATGAGTATAGGAAAAGTCGTCAGAGCTGTGAAGCCGCCCGGTACCCAGCGACGAAAGCGAAACACTTGCATGATATGGACCAGCAGATGGAGGGTATGACAGAAACCAATAGCCAAAGCTAGCTCGGGAAAGCGAAATAGAATCGCAAGCTGCAAGAGAATAAAAGCTAGCAGAAATTCCGCCGCAATCATTAGAGCTATACTTTCAGCAGAAAGATAACTTCCTCTCCTAGCAATGAACATCTCCTTTTGATAGCCTTGATGATCTTGATTCTGAGAAATCCAAGGCCGAATCAGGATAATCTCATCAAACTCGTGCAACATAAACAGTGATAAGGTTACAAAAGATAAAAATGCAAGAGACATAGCATCCTCCTTATAAAACATACTAACATTATAGCTCACTCGCATAAAAAAATCAGCTCCCAAGCAAGATTGCTCAGGAAGCTGATTCGTATCTTATTTTCTATGCTTATCTGGATTCCAGACAAAGCTTGCAAGGAAACTAAAAATGAAGGTCAGAATACCAATCAAAATGGCTGGAATAAAGGCTAGTGCTCGTAAAATCCGCCAGAAGATATTTGGTCTTTTACCTGTCTGGTAAGGCGCCACTTCTGCATCCAATCGGTCAAATTCCGCCTGAATCCGACGGGCCACTTCCTCAACTCCTTCATCATTCATCTTTTTGATATCTGAAATATCAATCGGATTGCCGAAGTTCATATCCACGCGCTCCCCAGCTGCCAAGCCTTTAAGGCTCATGGGGCCAGCATAGACTACTGGCATGATTCGAACCTTAGCCATCTTAGCAATCACTGCCACTCCTCCCTTGACATCCGTAGAATGGCGGCTGCCGCTTGGGAACATAATCAGGGAACGATTGCTCTTTTTCAGCATATTGACAGGGTACTTGATAGCTGACGGACCAGGATTTTCCCGGTCAATAGGAAAGGCACCACACATGCGAATCCACCAGCCGAACACCCGATTTTCAAAGAGCTGTTTCTTGGCCATGAAAATGAACTGCTTGGGCTTGGTCGCAAAAGCCATGTAAACCGGATCCCACCATGTCCGGTGAGGGGCTACCAAGATATAATTTTCATCTTGTGAAGGAATCTTCTCTTTATTATGGTAATGCGCATTGCCGTTCAAGGTCCACAGGATAAAAATCACTAAACCTCGCAAATAGGTATAAAACATAAACTCTCCTTATTTCAAACTGTGATTGTACTTGAAATTCATTACATCCTTTCCCATTATACCTTATACCCTTATAGTCTGCAATATTTTTCCAAACTTTGGCTGTAACAGCTGATTCTGATAGCCATTTCCATAAAAAAATGGTATCATTAATCTCATGAACAAGAAAGAATTAATTGGTTTAAACCAAACCCAAGTAGATGAAAAGATTTCGCAGGGCTTGACCAACGATTTTACAAGTGACACCAGTACTAGTAACTGGCAAATCGTTAAGCGGAATGTTTTCACCCTTTTTAATGCCCTTAACTTTGTTATTGCTGTAGCCTTGGTCTCTGTCCAAGCCTGGAGCAATCTAGTCTTCTTCGCAGTCATCAGCTTTAACGCCGTTACTGGTATTATTACAGAGCTGCGAGCCAAACACATGATTGACAAGCTCAATCTGGTTAGCCGAGAGCTGGTCACAGTCATCCGCGACGGCCAGGAAGTCAAAATTCAGCCAGAAGAAATTGTACTGGGTGACTTGATTAAGCTGTCAGCCGGTGAGCAGATTCCCAGTGATGCCCGTGTGGTAGAGGGTGTTGCTGAGGCTAATGAAGCAATGCTGACAGGTGAGAGTGACTTGGTTCTCAAGGAAGAAGGCGCTGAGCTGCTGTCTGGTAGCTTTCTGGCCAGTGGGCAGATTTATGCTGAGGTGCACCATGTCGGCGCAGACAACTATGCCAATAAACTCATGACTGAGGCTAAAACACTCAAGCCTATCAACTCCCGCATTCTATACAATCTTGCGAAAATTTCCCGCTTTACCGGAAAAATCATCATTCCTTTCGGATTGGCACTCTTCTTTGAAGCCCTGATGATAAAGGGACTGCCTGTCAAAAACTCTGTCATTACCAGCTCGACTGCTCTTTTGGGTATGCTGCCTAAGGGAATTGCCCTGCTGACAGTCACGTCACTCCTGACAGCTGTCATTAAGCTAGGTATGCGCAAGGTTCTTGTTCAGGAAATGTATTCTGTTGAAACTCTGGCTCGTGTGGATACTCTCTGTCTGGACAAGACCGGGACAATTACCCAAGGTAAGATGACTGTTGAAGCCTTGCATAGCCTGTCGGATAAGTTTTCTGATGAGACTATCAGCCAAATCTTAGCAGCCTACATCCAAACCAGCGAGGATAATAACCCAACAGCTCAGGCTATCCGCAAGCGCTACGGCCATTTAGAGCACAACTACACTAGCGACAATGTTATTCCATTTTCTAGCGACCGCAAATGGGGCGCTATGCATTTATCAAGTGTCGGAACTATCTTTCTGGGAGCACCAGAAATGCTGCTGGACAGCAATCCTGCAGCGGTTGGAGAGGCTCAAAAACGCGGATCACGGGTTTTGGTACTGGCTCACAGCGACCAAGTGCTAGACAAACACAGTATTCAACTGCCTGAAGATATGACCGCTTTAGCTGTTCTGGAAATCACTGATCCTATTCGTGAGGGAGCGGCTGAGACACTGGACTACCTGCGCTCTCAGGATGTTGATCTGAAAATCATCTCTGGTGACAATCCTGTGACCGTTTCCCATATCGCGAGCCAGGCTGGATTTGCCAACTACGACAGCTACATCGACTGCTCTAAAATCAGCGATCAAGAACTGGTTGAGCAAGCTGAAGAAACAGCCATCTTCGGCCGTGTTTCTCCCCATCAGAAAAAACTGCTCATCCAGACTCTTAAGGCCGCCGGTCGGACAACAGCCATGACGGGAGATGGGGTTAATGATATCTTGGCCTTGCGCGAAGCAGACTGCTCCATCGTCATGGCTGAGGGCGACCCAGCAACCCGGCAGATTGCCAACCTGGTCCTTCTGAACTCCGACTTTAACGATGTTCCTGAGATTCTTTTTGAAGGCCGCCGGGTCGTTAACAATATCGGCCGAATTGCTCCGATTTTCTTCATCAAGACCATTTATTCCTTCCTCCTAGCTATCATCTGTATCGCCAGTGTCCTGTTAGGCAAGCCGGAATATCTCTTGATTTTCCCATTCATCCCGATTCAAATCACCTTGATTGACCAGTTTGTCGAAGGTTTCCCACCCTTTGTCCTCACCTTTGAGCGCAATATTAAGCCGGTTGAAAAGCACTTCCTCAAACGCTCCCTGCAGCTGGCTCTGCCAAGCTCCCTCATGATTATCTTCAGCGTGCTATTTGTCCGTATCTGGGGCAGCAGCCATGGCTGGAGTGACATAGAAATGTCCACCCTAACCTACTACTTGCTAGGCAGCATCAGCTTCCTGTCAGTCATCCGGGCCTGCCTGCCACTCAACCTCTGGCGCGCTCTTCTGATCATTTTTTCAGTCGCAGGCTTCTATCTATCCGCCTTTGTTTTGCAACACCTTTTGGAAATTGCAACGCTGACAGCCGCAACCTTGCCAGTCTACCTGATTCTCATGGTTTTCTTTATCGGAATTTTCATCGCTTGTACCATCAAGCAAAAATATGAATTCAACTAAAATTCGCACCTGACTATATCTGTCAGGTGTTTTTTGCTATAAAATTTCTCTTTCTTCTTTGGAATAGCACTTAATCATGCTATAATGTTGGTATGACAGAAGCAAAATTAAAAGCTGGAGAAAGAGTTAATCAGCTCTTTTCCACTGATATTAAAATCATTCAAAATAGCGAGGTCTTTAGCTATTCAGTCGATAGTGTCCTGCTTTCTCGCTTTCCAAAATTACCCAAACGAGGGCTCATCGTTGATCTCTGTGCTGGAAACGGGGCTGTTGGTCTCTTTGCTAGCACACGGACTCAGGCCCAGATTTTAGCAGTGGAAATTCAGGAGCGTTTGGCCGATATGGCTCAGCGTTCCATTGAACTAAATGACCTTGCTCAACAGATGCAGGTTATCCATGATGACTTGAAAAATCTAGGCAACCACATCTCTGGCAGTAAGGTTGACATCATTCTCTGCAATCCTCCCTATTTCAAGGTCGATGAACATTCCAATCTTAACGGCAGTGAGCATTATCTGCTAGCGCGTCACGAAGTCGCTACCAATTTAGAAGAAATTTGCACGATTGCCCAGCGAGTTCTCAAGTCCAATGGCCGCTTAGCAATGGTTCACCGTCCTGACCGATTCTTGGATATTTTAGAAACCATGAAAAATCATAATCTAGCGCCCAAGCGCATCCAGTTTGTCTATCCCAAGCAGGGGAGAGAAGCCAATATGCTCTTAATTGAGGCTATTAAAGATGGTTCACCGGACGGCCTGAAAATCCTCCCGCCTCTCTTTATCCACGAGCAAGATGGCAGCTATACACCAGAAATTCAAGAGATTTACTATGGAAAATAAAGCCTATATGTATGTCCTTGAATGCGGAGACGGCACCCTCTACACAGGCTATACAACTGATGTAGAAGCTCGTCTCAAAACACATCAGTCTGGAAAAGGAGCCAAGTACACTCGCGCCCGATTGCCCGTCACACTCATCTATCAAGAGGAACATCCCGACAAATCTGCAGCCATGTCGGCTGAAGCCCACTTCAAAAAGAAGAAACGAGCTGAAAAACTAGCTTATATAGAAGAAAAACGTAGTAAGTCCTGAAACTTACTACGTTTTTTGAGTTCTACATTCAAGATTAAATTAGATACGTTCTTTCCATGAAGTCGCTGTTGTTTGAAGAACTTTATTGAGTTCGTCAATATTCTCAAATCCAGTTGTGCGAAGCCATTCACGAGCTGCTGCCTCACCGTCCTTGATGTAGGCTTCAACTGATCCAGCCCAGGTTGCACGTCCACAAAGAACGCCGTTGAAGTTTGCGCCTGATTCGTGGGCAAAGACAAGTGTTTCTTGGAAGAGTTTAGCTGATACACCTGCACTCAAGTAGATGTATGGAAGATTTGTTGCTTCATCTTGTGCTTTGAAGAAGGCTGCTGCTTCTTCACGAGTATGCACGATTTCACCATCGCCAAAGCCTTCAACGTATTTGACGTTGACTGGAACTTCCACTTTCAAGACAT
>ERZ773042.2047-NODE-2047-length-11303-cov-10.659851_pt1 | contig 11303 bp, 10 predicted proteins | sample MGYA00511664_ERZ773042 | MGnify/ENA primary metagenome ERZ773042 (study PRJEB29015, sample SAMEA2737984) | human oral metagenome | biome: human oral; feature: human-associated habitat; material: dental | place: China | collected 2036 ... | reverse complement strand
CCACCTGGCCCTCCGACTCCCTCGCACCCTCGACGCCGCCCTTCTCGGTGGCGAGGTCCCGGTGGCCCTGGCCCGGGCCCACCGACGGGCGGTCGAGGCCGCGGACGCCTCCGGCGTCGCCCTGCCGCAGATGATCCTCACCGATCCGCGCCCGACCGACAGGATCGGCGCCTACGAGTCCCTGCGCGACTTCTACACGGGTCTGCTGCCCATGCTGCCCGAGGGCACCTCGGAGATCCTCGCGCACCCGGGGGCCGACACGCCGTGGGCCCGCAGGCGCTTCGGGGTGGGATGGGACAAGCGTGTGTGGGAGGCGCGGCTGCTGCGCGACCCAGCGTGGCACGAGGCCCTGGAGCGGGAGGGCGTCGAGGTCGTCGCCCACTGGTAGCCGCGCCGCCGTGCGGATCCCGCGCAGTTCCAGTGCAGATCCTGTGCCCGCCCCCGGCGCCGCGTTCCGCCGCACCCGTGCCCGGTCAGGTCGTCGTCGGGGGAGCCGGAGAGGCGCGCTGCACCAGCACGGGTGCCGGGGGAGCGTCCGGCGCCTGAGCGGCTGAGAACGCCTCCGGCATCAGACGGCGCGGGTCTGGAGGACGCTGCGATCCGCCAGATGTCGCGGATACATGGTCGTGCCCCCTATCATGATGCCTGAAGCAAGGCCCTTGGAGCCGCGGGCGCCCCGCTCGGGCACGGTCGGGGTACGCTCGGGCGGGACCCGCCGGGGAGGTGACGTGCTGATGCGCTCGGTGGTGATGAGCGATGTGGCTCGTGAGGCGGGTGTCTCCCAGCAGACGGTCTCCCGCGTGCTGCACGACCACCCCTCGGTGCGCCCCGAGACGCGCGCGCGCGTCAATGACGCCATCGAGCGCCTGGGCTACCGCCCCAACCTCGCCGCACGGTCTCTGGCGGCCGGGCGCAGCCGGACCGTGGGGGTCCTGCTCATGTCCCAGCTCAGTCACGGCACGGCCGCCACCTTCGCCGCCATCGCCGACTCTGCGCGACAGGAGGGCTACCAGCTCGTCGTGGCCTCAGCCCAGGACGACTCCTCGGGCTCGGTGCTCAAGGCCCTGGACGACCTTGCCGGGTACAGGGTCGCAGCCTCGATCATCCTGGCCCGCCGCATGACCGCCCTGGACGAGCTCGGCTCCAGGCCGCTCCAGCACCCCCGTATCCTCCTGGCGGGGCAGGGCGGGATCGACGGGGCGGCCACCGTCGCCATCGACCAGACGGCGGGCGCCGTTGCGGCCACGGAGCACCTGGTGCGCACCGGTCGCAGTCGTCTGGTGCACGTGACCGGGGACCTCAGCAGCGCCGACGCCGTCGCGCGCCGTGACGCCTTCCTGCGCACCTGCGCGGAGCTGGGGGCCGAGGGCGTCGTCGTCGACTCCGGCGGCTGGTCGGCCGAGGCCGGCGTCCGCGCCGGGGCCGAGGCGCTGGGCGCCTCGCCCGACGGGGTCTTCGCCGCCAACGATGACCTGGCCCTGGGGGTCATGCGCGCCCTCCACGACGCCGGTTACCGAGTGCCCGAGCACGTGGGCCTGGTCGGCTTCGACGACGTGCCGACCAGTCGCATGCTCGTCCCCGCGCTGACGACGGTGGTGCAGGACTTCCAGGCCCTGGGGCGGGCCGTCATGGCGCAGGTCATCGCCGTGGCGGACGGGGAGGAGCCTCGGGATGTGCTGCTTCCGGCAAGGCTCGTCATCCGCGAGTCGACCAGACCGGTGGGCCGGGGCCCGGGCCGTGACGACTCTCAGGGTCCCGCGGCCGCTCCGACGACCTCGCTCCCCGAGGACGTCACTGAGACGGTGGGCCGACGGTCTGCGTCTCGGGCGCCTTCTGGCCGTAGGTCTTGATCCTGTCGATGACCGTGGCGATCTGCGCGTCGTCGAGGATCTTGGGGGAGCCTGCGCCGAGAGTACGCAGGTAGAGTTCGCACACCCACTCCAGCTCCTGGACCAGCACGTATGTCTCCTCCAGGGTCGGGCCCGCCACCACCGATCCGTGGTTGCTCATGAGAGCGGCGGTGCGCCCCTTCAGGGCGCGCTCCACGTTGCGGGCGAGCTCGGGCGAGCCGTAGGTCGCGTACTCGGCCACGCGTACGTCGGGGCCGCCGAACATGGCGATGTAGTAGTGGACCGCGGGCAGGGCGGTGACGCCCTCCAGGCTGGCAACGGCGGTGGCCGCGCGGGAGTGGGTGTGAACCACCGCGGGCAGCCCGGTGGTTCGCAGAGCCGCCAGGTGAAGGCCCAGTTCGCTGGCGGGCTTGAGCGGGCCCTCCACCTGCTCGCCCGTCTCGTAGTCCACGACGGCGACGAGGTCCGGGCGCAGATCAGCGTAGGGCAGGCCGCTCGGGGTGATGGCGACGAGGTCGCCCTCGCGGGTGGACACGTTCCCCGCGGTGCCGACGACAAGGCCGTCGCCGGGCAGGCGCCGGCAGACGGCGGAGATCTGTGTGCGGGCGTTCTCCAGGAGCATGGCTCCCCCTTACTCTCCCGGGGCGGCGTCGTCGCGCGCCCCGACGCGCATGTGTGATCGCGCCACGATTTCATGATAGCGCTCTCATGTCAACAGGAGAGACTTCCGCGAATGGCGTTGACAATAGGACAGACTGAGGACAATATCTATGTGCGCGCTCACATACGTGAGTCCTGGTCAGTGTCGCCCAGCAAGAATGAGGTACCAGCCGTGTCACCGCACGCGTCTTCCCACACCCGTCCCGCGATCGGCATCCGTCCGCTCATCGACGGCAGACGGCACGGGGTCCGCGAGTCCCTCGAGGACAAGACCACTCAGTTGGCCAAGGACGTGGCCGCGCTGATCTCCTCGTCCCTGACCTACCCGGACGGCTCGCCGGTCAGGTGCGTCATCGCCCGGACCAACATCGGCGGCGTCAGCGAGGCCGCCGCCTGCAAGGAGCAGTTCCGCACCGAGAACGTCGGTGCGGAACTGACCGTGACGGCCTCGTGGAACTACATCACCGAGGTCCTCGACCTCGATCCGTCCATACCGCACGCCATCTGGGGCTTCAACGGCACCGAGCGTCCCGGGGCCGTGACCCTGGCCGCTGCGGCCGCCGCCTACAACCAGCTTGGCATCCCCTGCTTCGGCATCTACGGGCACGACGTTCAGGACGCCGGGGACTCCGGGCTGACCGACGACGTTGTCGAGGACATCCTGCGCTTCTCCCGCGCGGCCCTCGGCGTCGCCCTCATCAAGGGCAAGAGCTACCTCGCCATGGGCACCGTCTCCATGGGCATCGCCGGGTGCCGTCCCCCCGAGCAGTTCCTGGCGGACTACCTGGGCATGCGCACCGAGTACATCGACATGATCGAGATCGACCGCCGCATCACCGGCGGCATCTACGACTCCGCCGAGTACGACAAGGCCATCGCCTGGGCGCGCGAGCACCTCACCATCGGCGAGAACCGCAACCTGCCGGCCAACACCCGGACCCAGGAGGAGTACGACCGTCAGTTCGAGTACTCCATCAAGATGGTGCTCGTCGCCCGCGACCTCATGGAGGGCAACCCGCGCCTGGCCGAGCTCGGCTACGTCGAGGAGGCCGGCGGGCACAACGCCATCGCCGCGGGCTTCCAGGGACAGCGACAGTGGACGGACTGCAGGCCCAACGGCGACATCATGGAGACCCTGCTGAACACCACCTTCGACTGGAACGGCAAGCGCCAGGAGGTCGTCTTCGCGACCGAGGGCGACGCCTGCAACGGGCTGTCGATGCTGTTCAACTCCGTGCTGACCAACCGCCCCCAGCTCTTCAGCGACGTGCGCACCTACTAGAGCCCCGAGGCCGTCGAGCGCGTCACCGGCCACCAGCTGGAGGGGAGGGCCGCCAAGGGCTTCATCGACCTGCGCAACTCCGGGGCCACCACCCTCAACGCCACCGGCCAGGAGAGGGACGCCGACGGCAACCCGGTCATCAAGCCCTGGTGGGAGATCACCGAGGAGGAGATCGAGGCGGACCTGAGGGCCACCACCTTCCACGCGGCCAACGCGGAGTACTTCCCCGGCGGCGGGTTCTCCACCCATTTCGTCACCGCCGGCGGCATGCCCGTGACCGCCTCGCGGCTCAACTTCGTGGCCGGACTCGGCCCGGTTCTCCAGGTCTCCGAGGGCTGGACCATCGAGTTGCCTGATGAGGTGCGTGACACCATCGAGAGCCGCACCGACCCGCTGTGGCCCACGACCTTCTTCGTGCCCCGCCTGACCGGCCAGGGCGCCCACGCCTCGGTCTACGACTGGATGGCCAACTGGGGCGCGAACCACACGGCCACCGGCTACGGGCACTTCGGGGCCGACCTCATCACGCTCGCCTCCATGCTGCGCATTCCGGTCTACATGCACAACGTGCCGCCGGAGCGGATCATGCGCCCCAAGGCCTGGATCCCCTTCGGCACGGCGGACCTGGAGAGCGCGGACTTCCGCGCCTGCGCCGCCTTCGGCCCGATCTACCGGTAGGAGGAGAGCCTTGACGCGGACCGGTTCTCACAGCGCCGTCGCCCTCGATCTCGGCTCCGGCTCGGCGCGGGCCGTCCTCGGGGTCCTGTCCCACGGCGTGCTGGAGACGAGGGAGGTCTACCGGCTCCCCCATCGGGCCAGGCGCGAGGGAGGGGCTCTGTGCTGGGACATCGAGGCCCTGACCGGCGCCGTGAGGACCGGTCTGGAGCGGGGGCGGGAGGTGCTCGGCGCGGACCCGCAGAGCATCGGGATCGACACCTGGGGCGTCGACTACGGGCTTCTGGGCCACGAGGGCGGGCTTCTGCGGTCGCCGCGGGCCTACCGCGACGAGCGCATGGCGCGTCATGCCGCCGGGCTCGATGCGCGCATCAGCCGCGAGGACGCCTGGCGCTCGACCGGCATCGCGCCCCTGGAGATCAACACCGCCTACCAGGTGTTCGCCGATCTCCAGGAGGACCCGGGGCTGCGGGAGCGCGTGGGGGCGCTCCTGCCGCTTCCGGACCTCCTGGCCCACGAGCTGGGCGCCCCGGTCGCGGTGGGGCGCGCCATCGCCAGCACCACCGAGCTGGCCTCCCCCGGGGCGCGCGAGTGGTCTGCGCCCATGGTGGAGGCGGTGGGCCTGCCCCCGCAGTGGCTGCCGCCCCTGGTCGACGACGTCACCGTCGCCGGCCGGGTGGAGGGAACGGGCACCTCGATCGTGCGCCCCGGCGGGCACGACACCGCCTGCGCGGTGCACGCCCTGGGACTGGCTCCGCAGGAGACGGCGCTGTTCATCTCCTGCGGCTCCTGGAGCCTCATCGGGGTCGCGCTGCCCGAGCCGCTGCTGGACCCCCGGGCCCTGAAGGCGGGGCTCACCAACGAGGTCCGCACCGACGGCGGCGTGCGCCTGCTGCGCAATCTCACCGGGCTCTGGCTGCTTCAGGAGTGCCAGCGGGCCTGGCGGGACGACGACGTCGCCTCGCTGATCCGGGCCGCGGACGGGACGCCCTCCCTGGGCGTCGTCGTCGACCCCGATGACGGGTCCTTCGCGCGCCCGGGCGACATGCCGGGCAAGCTGGCGCGGTGGTGCCGGGAGCGCTACGGGAGGGCGCCGGACGGACGCGCCCAGACCGTGCGCCTCATCCTGGAGTCCCTGGCCTGCGCCCACGCGGCCTACGCCGAGCAGCTGACCCGCCTGGCCGGTTCCCGATTGGGGCCGACGGCGCCCATCCATCTCATCGGGGGAGGGGCGCGCAACCGGCTCCTCGCCCAGATGACCGCCACCGCCTGCGGGCGCGAGGTGATCGTGGGCGCCGTGGAGGCCAGTGCCACCGGCAACCTCCTGGCCCAGCTCGAGGCACTGGGCATCACCCGCCCCGAGGACCGCGGTCAGATCCTGAACGATTCCTGCTCCCGCACAGTGCTGGCACCGCAGGACGGCGCCCCTGCCTTCGACGCCATGCGCGCCCGGCTCGCCGAGGTGCGGCGCGCCTGACCGCTCCGCTGCCGCCGCGGGTGCTCGCGCCCCATCACCAGGGTCCTGGTGCCCGCCATCCGGTTCGTACCCGATTCCGCTGCCCGGCCGCTGAGATCCAGTCGTCGGTCCACTCGTACAACGATTCCCACCGCAGGCCCCGGCCGAGGCCTCGATCCACAACGAAAGGTATGCCAGTGCTCCGCAACATCCCAGCCAATCTGTCTCCCGAGCTGGTGCGCATCCTCATGGAGATGGGTCACGGCGACGAGATCCTTCTCGCCGACGCCAACTTTCCGGGCCACCGCCTTCACCCCCGGACCGTGCGCGCCGACGGCCTCATGATCCCCGACCTGCTGCGCTCGATCCTCACCCTCATGCCCCTGGACCGCTACTCCGACTACCAGGTGGCGCTCATGGAGACTGTGGGCGACGACCCGCGCCCGCCGGTGTGGGACGTCTACGAGCGGATCTGGGCCGAGGCCGAGGCCGCTGCGGGCCCGGTTGCGGTGCGCACCATCGAGCGCATGGCCTTCTACCGGCACGCTGCCGGCGTCTACGCCGTCGTCCTGACCGGGGAGACGGCGCTCTACGGGAACCTCATCCTCAAGAAGGGAGTCCTGTAAGGCGCGCGAGCGCCTGCACCGCCGCCGCCACTGCGGCTGCCGCTCCTCAGCCGAGCCCTGGGGCGCATCTTCCGCGGTGAGTGGCGCGCGGGAGATAAGGCACTCGTCTATGTTCTATTAGAGAATCGTGGCCGCCCCGCAAGCCCGGTTTTACCGGCCTTGCGGGGAAGGCGAGATATTCATGCGGCCAGCAGAATCTGTGCTTGCGTCGCGAATCCCCGTTGACTACGATGTGAGCGCCAACAATCGTGTCGCATGCATTTGTTGAGGCCGTCGGACGGCGGCAGCGTGTGGCAGATGTTCTACGCGCCTCACTCAAGGAAGAGAGAAGCTCACATGGACGCGTTCATTTCCCGTCGTTCCTTTATGGTCTCCGCATCGCTCCTGGCCGCCGTCGGCGCCAGCGCCTCGTTGGGCGCCTGCTCGTCCGGGTCGGGCGGCTCCAACGCGTCGGCTCCGAACCAGATGTTCACCTGGGTCTCCACCGAGTCCGACCGGGCCCAGTGGCAGGCCTTCGTCGACGCCGTGAAGGAGACGGACCCGGACTTCAGCCTGGAGTTCTCCGGCCCCTCCTTCAACGACTACTTCACCAAGGTCAAGACGCGCATGACCGAGAGCGATGCTCCCGGGATCCTCACCACCCAGGCGGCGCGCACCAAGGAGCTGGCCACCATCATGGAGCCCCTGGACGATCTCATCGCCGAGCACGGGGTCGACATCTCCATCTACAACAAGGCGATGATCGAGGGAATGACGGTGGACGGCAAGATCTACGCCCTGCCGTACGACGCCGAGCCCGATGTCATGTTCTACAACCGGCGGCTCTTCACCGAGGCGGGGCTGGGGCTTCCTCCGACCACGTACACCTATGAGAAATTCCTGTCGGACATGAAGAAGCTGACCTCCGGTGATAAGTACGGGATCGCTATCAAGCCCGGACTGCTGGACAACGCCCCGGGAACCTTCGCCTATGCCGACGGCGCCACCGTCCTGGACTCCTCCGGCAACCCCGCTCTCACCAGCGACGCCTTCGTCTCGGCCGTGCAGAAGGCCTTCGACCTGAGCGCCAAGCACGGCGTCGCCAAGGCGCCCTCGGCCTCGGACGGGGACGAGGTCGCCCAGGGGGCCTTCACGTCCGGGGAGGCGGCCTCCATCATCGATGGGCCGTGGATGTACTCGACCTTCGCCGAGCAGCTCGGCGAGGACCTGGGCGTGTGCGTCGTTCCCAGCGACTCCGGGAGCGCCGTGGGCCTCATCCAGGGGTCGGGGTTCGGGATCGGCAAGAAGTGCCCCGACAAGGACGCCGCGTTCTCCAACATCCTCAAGCTCGTCAGCTCCGACGTCGTGGGCAAGGTGGCCCGCGCCCGCGGCACGGTGCCCTCCGTCGACACCGAGATGGACGGATGGGCCGAGGGGAAGCACGCCGAGAGCGTCGAGGCCGTCACCTTCCTGCTCGGCAGCGGCACCGCCCTCATCACGCCCGAGAGCTGGAACCAGATCACCACGTCCTTCAGCCAGTACTGCCCCGAGGGGTTCCGCGGCAGCCGGTCCGCCGCCGACATTCTGAAGGACCTGCAGGAAGCGGCGGGCTGATGTCCGCAACCACGGTGCATGCGGACCGGCCCCGCCAGCGGGGGGACGGTCTTCGCGCGCTGCTGTACCTGGCGCCGGGAATGAGCGGGTTCGTCCTGTTCATCGTCCTCCCGCTCCTGGCCTCGCTGGTCATCTCCTTCTACTCCTGGTCGTTGACCAGTGATCCCGAGGCCGTGGGCCTGGAGAACTATGCGCGCATGTTCACCGGCCAGGACCCCGCCTTCTACACGGTCCTGCGCAACACGGTGGTGTTCGCGCTGCTCTACACCGCGACCAACCTCACGATCTCCACGGGGCTGGCCTACTGGCTCCAGCACCTGTCGGAGGGCTGGTCGCGGGTCCTGAGAGTCATCTTCTTCATCCCCGTGGTCACGCCCATGGCGGGAAACGCGCTCATCTGGCGGCTCCTGCTCAACGACGACGGGGTGGTCAACTCCGTCCTGGAGAAGATCGGCCTGAACGGCCTCCCCTGGCTCAACGACCCGACCCTGGCCATGGTCTCCCTGGTGATCATGAGCCTGTGGCAGGGGCTGGGGTACAACATCGTGGTCCTGACCGCCGGACTCAACGGGATCAACCCCTCGGTCCTCGAGGCCGCGGAGATCGATGGGGCCGTGGGGTGGCGCAGGTTCTTCCTCATCGTCTTCCCGATCCTGTCTCCCACCTTCTTCTTCTGCACGGTGATGACGGTCATCGGCGCGTTCAAGGTCTTCGCCCAGCCCTTCTTCCTCACCAAGGGAGGGCCGGGCGAGGCCACCAACACCATCGTCCTGTCCCTGTACCGCAACGGATTCGCCTTCGACAGGCTCGGCTACGCGTCGGCGCTTGCCTGGGTCCTCTTCGTGATCGTCATGCTGCTGACGGCTCTGCAGTTCAGTCAGCAGAGGAAGTGGGTGAGCTATGACTCCTAGAAACGGTTTCAGAGCACGGAGAATCATCTCTCACGCGCTGCTGTCCCTCATTGCTGCGGCTTTCCTCCTCCCCTTCGTGTGGATGCTGGTGACATCCCTCAAGCCGACTTCCGAGGTCTTCTCCACCGGGGCGTCGCTGACCGGGTCGCGCCTGGCCTGGGACAACTACTCCGAGGCCGTCGAGCAGATACCGCTGGGCAGGATCATCCTCAACTCCGTCATCGTCGCCTCCTGCGGCGCGCTGCTGACCATGCTGGTGTCGCTTCTGAGCGCCTACGCCTTCGCCAGGCTGCGCTTCCGCTTCCGCGACCACCTGTTCATGCTGTTCCTGGGCACCCTCGTCCTGCCCCAGGAGGTGCTCGTCATCCCCCTCTACATCGGGTTCCAGAGGCTTGGCCTCATCAACAGCTACGTCTCGCTCATCCTCCCCTTCGCCTTCGGGGCCTTCGGGACCTTCCTCATCCGGCAGTTCGTTCTGAGCCTGCCCCTGGAGTTCGAGGAGGCGGCGCGCATCGACGGTGCCGGCGACCTGAGGATCCTGTGGAGCATCCTCATCCCCCTGCTCAGGGCGCCGATCCTCGTCGTGGGCGTATTCTCCTTCATCGACTACTGGTCGAGCTTCCTGTGGCCGCTGATCGTCATCAATGACGCCGACCTGGCCACCATCTCGCTGGGGCTCCAGATGTTCTCCGGGGAGCGGGGGACCGACTGGGGGCCGATGATGGCGGCGGTCTCCCTGTCCGTCATCCCGTCGTTCGTGATCGTCGCCTTCCTCCAGAAGCAGCTGGAGAAGGGCGTGACGCTCGGCGCCTTCGGGGGCCGCTGAGATGGGGCGACCGGTTTCCTCCGAGCACCGCGACCTCTTGGGCGTCCATGCTCCGCAGTGGCTCGACCGCGCGGTGCTGGGAATCTTCATCCACTGGGGCGCCTACTCGGTGCCGGCCTGGGCGGAGCCTCACGGCGAGCTGGGGACCGAGCCGGATGAGGCGACCTGGTTCACGCACAACGCCTACGCCGAGTGGTACTTCAACACCATTCGAATCGACGGCAGCCCCGCCCAGGCCCACCACCGGAGCACCTACGGGATGCTGCCCTACGACGCGTTCCTGGACATGTGGCGCGCCGAGCGCTTCGACCCGGACGGCTGGGCCGACCTCTTCGCCCGCGCGGGAGCGGACCTGGTGATCCCCACGACCAAGCACCACGACGGCATCACCCTGTGGGACGCGCCCGGGACGTACGGGCGCAACACGGTGGTGCGCGGGCCGCGCCGCGACCTTGTGGGCGAGATCGCTCAGGCCGTGCGGAGCCGAGGAATGCGCTTCGGCGCCTACTACTCCGGGGGAGTCGACTGGCACTACCGACCGTTCCCGCCCGTGCTCAGCCAGGAGGACCTGGAGCGGTGCGCGCGCACGGCCGATCCCGAGTACGGTCGGTACATCTACGCCCATTGCATGGATCTGTTTGAGCGCTATCATCCGGATGTCTTCTGGAATGACATTGAATGGCCGGACTGCGCCAAGAACTTCGAGGAGTATGGCTTAGGTTCCCTGCTGACGAGCTACTACTCCCTGTGCCCAGAGGGCGCGGTGAATGATCGCTTCGGCGGATTCCACTCCGACTACGAGACCAGTGAGTACCAGGCCATGCGTGACTCCGAGGGCGCCGAGCGGTGGGAGAACTGCCGCGGCATCGGACTCTCCTTCGGCTACAACCGTCAGGAGACCGGCGAGCAGTATCTCACCGGCCCCCAGCTCTCGCGGCACCTGGCCGATGTGGTTGCGCGCGGCGGACGCCTGCTGCTCAACGTGGGTCCGCGTGCGGACGGCACCATTTCCGGGCCGCAGCGCAGAAGCCTGGAGGGACTGGGGGAGTGGATGGCGGGAGCCAAGCCGGAACTCGTCGGGGCCACCGATGAGCTGAGGGAGCGGGCCTGCTCCATCGACGGAGCCCGTCTCGTCTCGCATGACGACCATGCCGCGCTGCTGGTTCTCGATGATCTGGATGTGGCCCTGGAGGACCTCCCGAGTGCCTTCGAGTGGAGGCAGGCCCGGTCGGTCGATGCGTCGTCGTCTGCGTCAGTGCGCGGGTCCCGCCTGCATGCGCGCGCCGGCGACCAGGGTCCGGGGGTCGTCGTGGCGCGGCGACGCTGAGGATCCCCGGCTCCGGGGCGCCCGTATCGCCTGCTGGGACGAGGGGCGCGAAACGATCCGCCCGGCGCCGCCCGCTCCCTGCGGCCGTCTCGGGGCG
>ERZ773042.2046-NODE-2046-length-11304-cov-2.917415_pt1 | contig 11304 bp, 14 predicted proteins | sample MGYA00511664_ERZ773042 | MGnify/ENA primary metagenome ERZ773042 (study PRJEB29015, sample SAMEA2737984) | human oral metagenome | biome: human oral; feature: human-associated habitat; material: dental | place: China | collected 2036 ... | reverse complement strand
CCGCGCCGCGCTCCATCAAGGACTACGAGGAAATCACCGTCGATGAGTCGCAAATACCCGATGGCGTGGAAGTGCTCAGGCTCGTCTAGAGGCACCGTCGTGTACGCAGAGGACGAGCTTCTCGCTCTTTCCGGCATACAGCACTTCGCATTCTGCAGGCGGCAATGGGGCCTTATCCACATAGAGCGGGTGTGGAAGGACAACGTGCTCACCGCCGAGGGCAGCGCCATGCACGAGCGCGCTCACGACGATTCCCTGCGCGAACGCAGGGGCGATGAGATCATCGTGCGCGGACTTGCGGTGCGATCTCGCGAGCTTGGCGTAACAGGTAAGTGCGACGTCGTCGAGTTCCATGCGTCAGACGAGGGCCATCCTCTTGCAGGAGAGGATGGCCTCTGGGTCGAGCTGCCCGTTGAGTACAAGCACGGGCGAAGCAAGGCGACCGACGAGGACCGGCTTCAGCTCTGCGCCGAGGCGATGTGCCTGGAGGAGATGTTCGCGAGCGTCGTACCCTATGCCTGTCTGTATTACGGTAAGACCAGATCGCGTGAGCGCATGCCCCTCGCAGACGACTTGCGGGACAAGGTGCGAACGATGTTCGAGGAGATGCATGCGCTTTACCGCAGGGGACACGTGCCGAAGGCGGGAAACAAGACGAAGTGCAGATCCTGCTCCCTCAAGGAGCTGTGCTTGCCTCGGACGCGTGACGTCGCGGGATACATCGCGCGTGCCATCGGCGAACATCCGGGAGGCGAGCAATGAGGCGTCTACTCAACACGCTGTACATCCTGAGCGACGACGTCTATCTTTCGCTCGACGGGGAGAACGTCGTCGCGAAGAGGTCGGGCGACGAAGTTGGAAGGATTCCCCTACATACGCTCGAGGCGATATTAAGCTTCTCGTACGCAGGCGCGAGCCCGGCCCTGATGGGAAAGTGCGCCGACGGGGGAATTGAGCTTGCGTTCTTCAGGCCTACCAACGGAAGGTTCCTCGCAGACGTCTCGGGAATCGAGCAGGGGAACGTCCTTCTCAGAGCACGACAGCACGAGGTGGCAGTCGACGACGCCTACAGCCTCGAGATAGCCCGCAACTTTATATTGGGGAAGCTGTTCAACAGCAGGTGGGTGCTCGAACGTTGTTTGAGGGACCATGCGATGCGCGTCGATACCGAGTCGCTCGAGAAAGCTTCGGAGCACTTGTTGCAAGCGCTAGCGGAGGCTCAGACCAGCAGCTCCTTCGACAGTCTGAGAGGCATAGAAGGCGATGCGGCCGCATGCTATTTCTCGGTCTTCGACGAACTCATCCTGAACACGGACGAGACGTTCGCCTTTAGGGGAAGGAACAGGAGGCCTCCGCGAGATGCCGTCAACGCGATGCTCTCGCTGTTCTACACCATGCTCTCGCTGGATTGCTCGTCGGCCCTGCGCGGGGTGGGGCTCGACCCGTTCATCGGATTCTTTCACGTGAATCGTCCCGGGAGGAGGTCGCTGGCCCTTGACTGCATGGAGGAGCTGAGGCCGGTGCTGGCCGACCGGTTCGTCATAACCTGCGTGAACAACAGGATTGTCGGCCCCGCGCACTTCGACAGGAGGGAAAGCGGAGAGGTCCTTCTCAATGACAAGGGCCGAAAGGTCATGTTCGATGCGTGGCAGAAGCGTAAGCGCGAGCAGATACGGCATCCGTATCTGGAAGAGAAGGTTCCTTGGGGGTTAGTACCGTTCATCCAAGCACAGCTGCTCGCAAAGCATCTGCGCGGCGACATCGGTGGCTATCCTCCCTTTCTTTGGAAATAGGCTGGAATGATAAACGATGCTGCTAGTCGTCGTGTATGACGTGAATACGGAGACGCCTGCGGGAAGGCGGAGGCTGCGCCAGGTGGCCAGGCAATGCATGAACTACGGGCAGAGGGTTCAGAACTCCGTGTTCGAATGCGACGTCGATGCGGTTTCCGCCGTGCAGCTCAAGCACAAGCTGTTGGGGATCGTCGATCTTGAGGCGGATAGCTTGAGGTTCTACAACCTGGGAAATAACTTCCATAGCAAGATCGACTGGTATGGAGCGAAGCAGAGCTATGATTCTGAGGGATTTCTTATGATGTGACGTGCGATGACGTGACGCTGTGCAAAGGGCTGAATCTAGCTATTTCGTAAAGAGCGTATCGCAGGCAAGCGGACAAACACATCAGTGAGTTTTGCTGGCAAAGCTCCTACCGTTCATTTACGTGCGAAGCGGAGGCTCTCAGGAAAATGCTGATGGGTTCGCACCCCATTATGAAGACATACGTACTGTTTTTATCGGAAGATAAGATATTGAGCTCTGCATTTAGTTGAAAATCAGTCTAGTTTCGGGCAGTGCTACAATTTGTAGCGGTCGCTCCCCGTATGGGGAGCGTGGATTGAAATCAGTACGAGGAGGGCGAGAGGCCCAAGGCCAAGGTCGCTCCCCGTATGGGGAGCGTGGATTGAAGTGACATAAGATTCATTGCGCACTTTCAAAAGCGAATAGACTAGATAGCAGGAAGGTATGGCCCAGCCATCGGTATGATCGAGTTGTCTAGATTCGACCACGTTAGGAGGCAGGGTCATGTCCGAACTCATCGTTGTATTCGAAGAGCAGTCCATTGGGGACGACTTGAGAGAGCGTGTCGGGTAGACCGTCGAAGGCACTTTGAACGGGATCCTGGAAGAGGAAGCCGAGACCTGGCGTACGACGGAGCGAGAGGCCTGTCGGGCTGATCACTACGACCAGCAAGCTGGTGACAACGTCGAGCAAGGTCACCGTGGGGACGCCCGAGCTTAAGGGCATGCACTTCATCACAGCGATTACTGAGCGCTATCGTAGACGCGAGACCAACGTTAGGGAAGCCATGATAGAGATGTATCCGCCGGCCGTCTCAACCAAGTACGTCGAGGACATGGGCGAGGCGCTCTGGGAAGCAAGCGTATCGACGTCGACGGCATTGAACTTGAACGAGAAGGCCTTCGAGTCGGTCGACAGACGACTGGGTAGTCCACTCGAGAGAGTGTACCCCTACGTCCACGGAATGTACCCGAAGTGCGCCTGGGGAGATGCCTACAAGAACGTCTCCATAATGGACACCATTGGAATCAACGACAACGGGACTGCAAGGTCATCGGTGTTGTCGAGGGCTTTACCGAACCCGCAGAATGCCGGCGCGAACTCCTGTCGTAACCGAAGTCCCAGGACCTGCGCAGCGTGCGGATGCTCGCCAGTGACAAGGCTACCGGCATGGTCGGCGCACTCGCGGAGGTGCCTTCCGACGCGGCCTATCAGCGATGCACCGTCCACTTCTGTCGTAACGTGTTTGCCAAGGTCCCGAAGTCAAAGCGCAAGATCGTACAGGAAAACTCAAGGCGATACACCCCCAGGGGCCCTTCAAGGTGAGTGAGGAGAAGGCGCTGCATATCACCGACGATTTGGAGTCGATACGGCTTAAAGAGACCACCAAGGTGGTATGCGAAGGCTGCTCTGAGACGCTGACGTGCACGCGGTTCCCCATGGAGCATTGGAAGCGCATCCGCACGAACAACACCATCGGGCGACTGAACCGCAAGATTAGGAGGCATACGCGCATCATCGGCACCTTCCCAGACGGAAACTCGGCGCACATACTGGCAACTGTCCGATTGAAGTGCGTCACCGACAGCAAATGGGTCTCGCGACGCTATCTGAACGTATCGCTTCTGAAGAGCTGATTATGCCGATTAGCTACAGGGGCCTACCCGAAGGTGCACAAACATCTTGACGGTACCGCTCCGGGGGTACGCACCCCTTACGGGTATCTCAGGGGGTATGGGCACCCCACCTTGCCAACAGCGCGGGCCGACCGGACCCTCCATCCCACAACACGCCAGACGGCTCTCACGTATCAGAGAACGTCACGTACTGGCAAGCTCACATCCCGGCAGGCCCCACGCGTCAGCGGGTCCAGCCCCTCAGTATGATCGGCACGGATGCCTGCCACCATTCGACCCGGCGGTAGCCCAACTCGGACCCAAAGGACCCGAACAGACCCTCGCCTGCAAAGCCATAGCCACTGCGGGCCAGGACCTCGTCGATCCTGCGCGCCAGAACGGAATCGGAACCCACGAGCCCACGGGAAAGGTTCTCCAGCTCGTCCGCTGCATCGGGCGATATGTCCACCAGGTAGTCGAGATCTATCTCGTGGACGGATCCCGACGCATACCCCTCGACGTTGTAGCGAACCACCCAACGATCGACCCCCGAGAGCGCGAAGGCGCACCAGAGCGCGAACAGCGTGACCATAGCCGAGCGATACAGGGGAAAGACGGGACGCAGCACGCGCACGACCACCAGCAGCGCGAGCGCGGCGATGGCGACCATGCCCAGATAGGTGAACGCGCGCAACTCGCTCAGGCCGTAGTGCGACACGTACAGGCCCATGCGCCACACGGCAGAGGCGTCCACCACGAGCGTCTCACCGAGAAGGACGACCTGTGCCAGCTGGACAACGATGCTCCTCGGCGCATCGCGGCGAGCCCAAAGCGTCACGACGACGATCGTGAGGTTTATCGCCGCGACCTCGACCAGCTGGAAGAAGCCCGACCGTGCGTACTCGGCGTAGCCCCCGTGTATGGTGGGAGCGCTTGCCCCGCCAAAGAGATAGGCAAATTGTATGACCGCGAACAGGAGGTAGACCAGGTCGAGCACCACGAGCAGGGGCGCAACGGCCGCAGGGTCAGCGGCGCGGACCACCCTTGGGGGCAGCTTCCGGGTACTGGCGTCGGAGCGCATGAGCGAGAGCAGCAGAGACGTCGCGGCAAGGGCGACGAATGCGTAGCGGACCACCCGCAAGACATTCATGCCCAGGGAGTCCTCCAGCCAGGAGAGGGCGTCGCCGAGCACGCTGCCGAAGACGGCATCGGCACTCGCGAGGAGCGGAAGCACCACCAGGAGCACCGCGACGGTGGCCAGGAGTGAGAGGAGGACCGAACCAGTCCTGCGAGTCGACCCCCCTCTGTCAGACGTGATGGTGCGGATGGGATCGAGCATGTGGGCAAACTGGGACCGCACGAAGAATGCCAAGGCGTCGACGACGCCACGGGCACTTGTGGCCACATCGACGGGACAGCCGGAGAGCAGCAGGTACTCGAGCATGCAGGCGGCGGCGAGCACGAACGCGTTGGCGCAGCGCACGGCCGGGTCCATGGTCACGGCAGGCACGCAGGCAAGCGCGACCACCAGAACCAGGAGCACGGCAGACTCGCGCGAGAGATGCGCCCGACGTCCCCCCAGCGCGATTGCAGCGGCAAAGAACCCCAGGATGGAGATGGTGAGTGTCACGCCACCAGCCAAGACGAGGATCCCGCTGAGGAACCAGGGATCGGCAAAGACGCACCAGAGCAGGGCGAGAAGGGCCCCGCATCCGGTCGCCGCCCAATCCCGCGACCCGAAGGGAGCCACAGACGTCGACCTTAGCTCCGGCGTAGACGCGGGGGGCGGCAGGGGTGGCGATGCTGGCACGGAAGACGGCATGGGTGGAACCCCAGGAACGGACGAGGGTGAGCCACCCGTGGTCACGACGTCGGGACTTGTGTACGCAGAGTCCATGGGAGCGGAACGCTCCCCCTTGCCGTCGAGCTGATCCATGTGTCCTTCTCCCCCTAGTCTCTCTCGTTGCTGGGCAGGTACTCCAGGATGTCACCGGGCTGGCAGTCCAGCTCCCTGCAGATTGCGGCAAGCGTGGTGAAGCGGACGGCCTTGGCCTTGCCGTTCTTGAGGATCGAGAGGTTTGCCATGGTGACGCCCACGCGCTCCGAGAGCTCGGTCAGGCTCATCTTACGGCGTGCCAGCATGACGTCCAGGCTTACGACGATGCGCCCCATCTAGACCACCAGGTCATTCTCGTCCTTGAGGCTGGCGGCACTGGACGTGAGGTGCGAGAGCGCAACGCACACCACCGCCAACGAGACGGCGAATATCAGAGCCACGCTGAGTGACGCGACCACCGAGAACCACAGACGGGATGCGACGAGCGCATATGCGACGAGGAGCGCGAGCCACACGACGGCGTCTGCGGCGGCGAGATAGCCCATGGTGCGAAGGCGGTGTGCGTTCGACTGCACGAACGTCTCGCCACGGCCGATGGCGGAGAAGAGTCCCCAGGAGACGGCACCGAGAGCCAGGAGCGGCGCGATGCCCACGGCAAAGCACGGCACGGAGCCAGCGGGGACCGAGCCTTCGGATTCGACCCCGGGGATCACAAGCGCACAGACGAACACGCATGCCGCACAGGCAAGCGCGTCGAGCGCCTTGAGGATGGCTTCCATCTCGCGTTGCGACATCTCTTCTCCCTCGGTCGGCTCTCTCCCAGCTCGGTCGGCTGACTGCAGGATAGCAGAAATGTATCGTAATTCAATGTATATTTATCGATATTCAATATGTTTGTACAAGAGTATAGCAAGCACATGCCAAACACATGCAAATCTCGCGCCAAAACGCGGTCCGACTTCACACTAGGCGCATGCCCACACGCAAGCCCGAATCGCGACGCCCCGGCGCACGAACGTGCACCCTTGGGTAGAATCGGCTCCATACAAGATGACAAACCAGCCTTCCCCCGTGGGGGCTGGGAAGGGGCGCTCGGAAGGAAGCGGCATGCCAGCAGACATCGACAGAGAGGCCCTGCGCCGCGAGGTCGACGCGGCCTTGGGGCACCACAGGCCGGAGCAGGACCAAGGCCCGCAGAAGTTTCAGGTCAATGGCTCGTCGAGCATCAGGCACGTCGTGGGCGTGATCTCCGGCAAGGGCGGCGTCGGCAAGTCGCTGGTCTGCGGCATCCTCGCGAACGGGCTCAGGCGCAGGGGCCACAGGGTCGCCATCCTCGACGCCGACATCACGGGACCCTCCATCCCCAAGATGTTCGGACTCTCCGGCGCGCATGCGCTGAGCTCTGACGGCACTCACATCGACGCGGTCGAGTCGCCGGGCGGCGTCAAGGTCATGAGCACCAACCTCGTCGTCGAGAACGAGACCGACCCCGTCCTGTGGCGCGGCCCCATGCTCATGGGGGCCCTCAAGCAGTTCTTCGAGGACACCCTCTGGGGAGAGGTCGATTACCTGCTGGTCGACATGCCCCCGGGAACCGGCGACGTGGCGCTGACCGTCTTCCAGTCGCTGCCCATCGAGGGCGTCGTAATCGTCAGCTCGCCGCAGGACCTGGTCCGGATGGTCGTCGGCAAGGCCGTCAACATGGCCAGCATGATGGGGGTGCCCGTCCTGGGCGTCGTCGAGAACATGAGCTACGTCAAGTGCCCGGGCTGCGGCCGCAGGATCGAGCTCTACGGACCCAGCCATCTGTCCGCAACCACGGAGGCCTTTGGCATCAAGGCCCTGGGCCAGCTGCCCGTCGACCCCGCGATTGCCGCAAGCTGTGATGCCGGCGACTTCGAGGAGAGGCTTCCCGAGGGGCTCATCCCCGACGCCCTTGCCGCCGTCGAGGCCCTGGACCCCAGAGCGTAGCCCCCATGCAGAAAAGCCCCCACGGTACGTCGCAGGCCCGCCACGGTACGTCGCGGACCTCCCATGGCAAGCAGCCCCACAGGTCCTCGCGTGCCGAGCTGCGCGAGGGTCAGTTGCTCGCCGCAGCGCAGGTGGACGTCGCGGGTTGCTATGACGTCGCCGTCATCGGCGGGGGTGCGGCGGGCCTCGTGGCCGCCACCGCCGCAGCCGAGGGGGGCGCCCGCGTCGTGGTCCTGGACCGCGGCCTGGAATGCGGCAGGACCATACTCGCCACGGGCAATGGGCGCTGCAACTTCTCCAACGTGGGACTCGAGGCCAGTCGCTACAACGACCCCGACTTCGTCGCAGCCGTCTTCGGAGCGGACCCGCTCGCCGACATCCTGGGCTTCTTCGGCGACTGCTGGTTGCGCTGGGACCTCGAGGGGGACCGCCTCTACCCCCTCTCGCGCCAGGCCAGCTCCGTGAGGAGCGTCCTGATCGCGCGGGCGAGGGCTGCCGGGGTCACGCTCGCCGCGGCGCGCGAGGTCGAGCGCGTGGAGCGTTCCGTAGGCCCCGCCGGCCCCTCTGCGCGCTGCGGTTTCACGGTCGCGTACCGCGAGCTCTTCTCAGCCGAGAGCGACATGTCGGGTGGGGGGGCCGCGTCGCTTCATGCGACCTGCGTGATCGTGGCGACCGGCGGGGGCACATGTCGGGCGCTCGACGCCCTGGGGCTCGCGAGCACCCCCACGCGCCCCGTCCTCTGCCCCGTGGCCTGCGAGGACTCGCCGCTCGCGGCGCTCGACGGCAGGCGTGCCCACGTGCGCGTCCAGCTCAGCAAGGGAGGGCCTCCCGTCTGGCAGGAACGGGGCGAGGTGCTCCTGCGCTCCTATGGGCTCTCGGGCATCGTGAGCTTCGACCTCTCGCGACACGCAGGCGCAGGCGACCTCGTCGAGATCGACCTCGTGCCCGACCTCGCGGAGGCCGAGCTGCGTGCCATGATCGACCCCACGGCCTGCGGAGACTTCGTCGAGGGTCGCCTCGACGGCACCCTCGACCCCGTCATCGCCCACACGCTGGAGGTCCTCGCCCGCGAGCGCTGGACTCTCCCCGGCAGCTCACGGCACGCTGGCGATTCGCGTGGTGATGATGGGCCGCACCGCGACGGCAGTTTGCGGCGCGACGCTGGCCTGGCTGGTCCGAGGCCCAACGCCCCGCAGTCTGACGCCGACGCCCTTCTCGCCCTCGTGAAGGCACTTCCCTTCCGGGTCGTCGGCAGCTGCGAGGAGCGCGGCGCCCAGGTCACGCGCGGCGGTCTGCAAAACGACCAGTTCTCTGCCGAGAGCATGGAAAGCGCGCAGGTCCCAGGCCTGTTCGCCTGTGGCGAGGCACTCGACGTCGATGCGGGCTGCGGCGGCTTCAACCTCTCGTGGGCCTGGAAGAGCGGCCTTGTCGCCGGCGCTGCCGCAGGGATGGCAGCCAGTACGGCAACCGCCATGTCTGGCACCGCCGCAGACGACGCGGACGTCGCGGCCGCACCCGCGCCCAACCCCGACGCCACCCCGTCCCACCCGCAAGGATAGCGAGGAGCAGCATGCTCGACATCTCCAACATCCGCGTCCCTCTCGACCAGCTCGACGGCACCGCGGCCACCGAGGATCGCGCCCTGCGGGCAGCCGTGCTGCGCCGTCTGCGCATCACGCCTGACGACCTCGCGGCGGTCGAGCCCCGCAAGCGCTCGATCGACGCCCGCAAGAAGGGCGACGTCCATCTCACCTACACCGTCCGCATCCAGCTGCGCGGGGCGGCCAATGCCGAGAGGTCCCTGCTCGAGCGCCTGAGGCGTCGCCACGCCGAGAGAGGCGTGTCCGTTGTGGACGATGTGGCTGACATGGCCTTCCGTGCCCCCGTCCACCTGGGGACCAAGCGCGTCGGACGACCCGTGGTCGTCGGCGCCGGCTGTGCGGGGCTCTTCTGCGCGCTGGCGCTGGCCGAGGCGGGGCTCGAGCCCCTGCTGGTGGAGCGTGGGCAGGACAGCGGGTATCGCAGCTCCTCCATCGAGCGCTTCAACAGGACCGGCAAGCTCGACGTAGAGTCGAACATTCAGTTTGGCCTGGGTGGTGCGGGCACCTTCTCCGACGGCAAGCTCGCCACCGGCACCAAGAGCCCCCTGCACCGCCACATACTCAAGACCTTCGTCGCCTGCGGTGCCCAGCGCGAGATACTCTACGACGCCAAGCCGCACGTGGGTTCGGACGTGCTACCCACCGTCGTGACCAACATGTGCAGGCGCATAGGAGAGTTGGGGGGCGAGGTTCGCTTCTCCACCCGCATGGTCGACCTCGACACGCAGGGAGGTTGCGTCCGCTCCATCACCCTACGGCAGAAGGGATCCGACTCCGGCCTCGTCATCGAGGAGCGTCTGCCCGCCGCAAACGTCGTCGTCGCCTGCGGGCACTCGGCCCGCGACGTGTTCGAGCTGCTGCGCAGACGGGGCGTCTCCCTGGAGCGCAAGACCTTCGCCATGGGTGTGCGCATCGAGCACCTGCAGAGGGATGTCGACCGCGCGCAGTACGGGCCCTTCGCGGGGCATCCGGCACTCGGTGCCGCACCCTACAAGCTCGTCACGCACCTCGGCAACGGGCGCAGCGCCTTCTCGTTCTGCATGTGCCCCGGTGGCTACGTGGTCGCTGCGGCAAGCGAGGAGGGGGGAGTGGTCACCAACGGCATGAGCCTCTCGGACCGCAAGGGCGAGAACGCCAATTCCGGGCTCCTAGCCAACGTCTTTCCCGATGACCTTCCCGGCGATGACGTGCTTGCCGGCGTCGAGCTCCAGCGCCGCTGCGAGCGCAGCGCCTACGAGGCGGGTGGCGGTGACTACCTGGCACCCGCCCAGCTGGTGGGGGACTTCCTGCAGGGAGTCCCCTCCTCGGGCCAAGGCAGCGTCACGCCCACGTACCCGCGAGGCGTCTCCTGGGGCGATGTGGCGACCTGCCTGCCAGGCTACGTGAGCGAGACCCTACGCGCCGCCATACCCCGCATGGACAGGCGGCTGCATGGTTTCTCGGAAGCGAGTGCGGTCCTCACGGGCGTCGAGACGCGTTCGAGCTCACCTGTGAGGGTGACCCGCGGCGAGGGGCTGCAGTCCCTCTCCACGGCGGGCCTCTGGCCCTGCGGCGAGGGGGCAGGCTACGCGGGTGGCATCATGAGTGCCGCAACCGATGGTCTGCGCGTGGCACGGACCCTGGTCGAAAGCCTCGAGTAGCGCGAGCGACATGTGCGGAAAGTCCACGTACTCCCAAACCGCCCGCATCCCCGACTCGTCCACGCTCTCTCCCCGTTCGCACCCTCTATTCGTTCGCACCCTCTATTCACTTGCGCCCTCGACCAACCCGCGTCTGCCGATTCAAGAACTGGATGTAACATTTAAAACTGGATGTAACATTTTTGGCAGTTATGTGTGGATTTATACCACTTATAACCCCTCCGCCATGGCAGGGCGCGACAGATTTGTTAGCCGTAAGTACTTTAAAAAATAATATATAAAGGTAGATGGTGTGACTAGTTCTCCATTAATACACGTTTTTCCTAATGACATAATATATGCAACTACATAGGCACACATAACCGCTCATTTTGTTACAAGCAGCTTCCGAAAGCGGGCTCCGCTCTGATGAGACGGCCGAGAGCGGCCGCCTTAGGTGCGCAGCCGCGAGGAGGAAGAGACCACGAACGCCAGAAGGGCTTACCCACGGGGTCGTCGAAAAAATAGGATGGACCGACTGCCCAGTCACAGCCAATCCGCCCGGGAGCAAGTCCCGTAAG
>ERZ773042.2045-NODE-2045-length-11312-cov-3.406414_pt1 | contig 11312 bp, 8 predicted proteins | sample MGYA00511664_ERZ773042 | MGnify/ENA primary metagenome ERZ773042 (study PRJEB29015, sample SAMEA2737984) | human oral metagenome | biome: human oral; feature: human-associated habitat; material: dental | place: China | collected 2036 ... | reverse complement strand
AGCTCAGCTCGTCTGCCAGCAGTGACTCGAAGCCCATGGGACAGGTTGCAAAGAGCCGCGCGGCAGGTCCCGCATGCGCCGTGCTGCGCTCCGTTCCGGGCGTGCCGCATTCCGTTCCCGCCATGCCATCCTCGGCCCTCGGTATGCCGGGACCTGGCCTCGTTTCGTCAGCCATTGGTACGCCTTCAGTCATCGGGACACCTCTCGCCCGTGGTCAGTGCGTCAATCATACTATCGGCCCTCCATCGTCGTCGGTGACATCTCCTGCTGTCGGCGTCGCCTGTCATCGGGTGCCGCCTGCGCAAAGGGATCATCCCCACGTGCCTGCGCGGGGAACCGCCCCCCACGCAAAGCTGCTCCCTGCGGGAAACCGTCTGCATTTGCCCCCCGTGCATCGTGTTGAGGGATTATCATCAGACGTAGAGAAGGCAGGCCTGACGTGGCTGCGCGCCACGTGGGCGTCCGGCGAGACTGAGGGGAGAAGCACCATGGATCAGGAAACCCAGGCCAAGGTCCAGCTCTGGAAGGACAACGTCGAGGAACCCGACCTCAAGTCCGAGCTCGACGAGCTGCTCTCCGGTGACGAGGAGAAGCTCAACGACGCCTTCTACCGCAACCTCGCGTTCGGCACGGCCGGGCTGCGTGGCGTGCTGGGCGTCGGCTCCAACCGCATGAACGTCTACAACGTGGCCCAGGCCACCCAGGGCGTGGCGGACTACCTCAACGCCCACTACGGCCACCCCACGCTCGCCCTCGCCCGCGACTCCCGCCTCAAGGGCGAGGACTTCCAGCGCGTCGCCGCAGGCGTCCTTGCCGCGAACGGCGTGCACGTCTTTGTCTATCCGCGCATCGAGCCCGTTCCCACGCTGTCCTTCGCCGTGCGCTACCTGCACGCCTCTGCGGGCATCGTGCTCACGGCCTCGCATAACCCGGCACAGTACAACGGCTACAAGGTCTACAACGACAACGGCGGACAGATCGCCAACGAGGCGGCCGACGAGATCTCCGCCGCCATCGCCAGGACCCCCGTCTTCGGTGGTCCCAAGATGATGGACTTCGAGGAGGGCCTGGAGAGGGGCCTCATCGAGTGGACTCCCGAGGAGGTCCTTGACGCCTTCATCGACAGCGTCAAGAAGGTCTCCGTCCCCGGCTTCAAGGCCGACCCGTCCTACTCCGTGGTGTATACGCCGCTCAACGGTACGGGCATGGAGTGCGTCACCCGCATCCTCAAGGAGATCGGCGTCGAGAACGTGGACGTCGTGGCCGAGCAGTCCCAGCCGGATGGCAACTTCCCCACCTGCAAGTACCCCAACCCGGAGTTCCGCGAGGCCCTCGACCTCGCCCTCAGGCTCGCGGACGAGAAGAGGCCCAACCTCGTGGTCGCGACCGACCCGGACGCGGACCGCATGGGCACGGCCATTCCCCACGGCGGGGAGTACAAGCTCCTCTCGGGCAACGAGATGGGCGTCCTCATGATGGACTGGCTGGCCCAGATGGCTGCCGAGAGGGGCGAGGACGTGCGCGAGAAGGTCGCGGTCACCACCATAGTATCGTCCGCCATGCCCGATGCCCTGGCCAAGGATAGGGGCTTCGAGCTCAGGCGCGTCCTGACCGGTTTCAAGTACATCGGGGACCAGATAGACCAGCTCAAGGACGAGGGCGAGGAGGAGCGCTACCTCATGGGCTTCGAGGAGTCCTACGGCTACCTCGTCGGCACGCACGCGCGTGACAAGGACGCCATCGTCGCCGTGGAGATGTGCGTCGAGATGGCGGCCCACTATGCAGCGTTGGGCAAGGACCTCTACGAGGCCATGGAGGACCTGTACCAGAGGTACGGCTACTACCTCAACGGCACCGTCAACGCCGCCTTCCCGGGTGCCGCCGGCGCCGACAGGATGGCTGCCATCATGCAGGGCCTGCGCACCGAGGCACCCACCGAGATCGCGGGCTACAAGGTCCTAGGCATCACGGACTTCGCCACCGGACCCCAGATGCCGCGTGTCTCCGGCCTGCAGAAGGAACCTGCCCAGAGCCTGCCGCCCGCCAACGTCATCGAGTTCCGCCTCGAGGGCGACAACAAGGTCATCTTCCGTCCCTCTGGCACGGAGCCCAAGGTCAAGGCCTATCTCTTCTCCAAGGGCGCCACACGGGAGGAGTCCGAGGCCATACGCGACAGGCTCGATGAGGCCTCCAAGGCCATTCTTTCGTAGGGGTGACGTGGCGGTGCGGCAGGGAATGGCGCGCACCTTGCCATTCCCCGTCCGCCTTGCCCACGATTGCATCGTCTGAGGGGCCGGGCGCCTGGAGGAGCGCCCGGCCTTCGTGCGACTTCGCGCGGGATGTCCTGGACGGTCCGGACGCGTGAGGGCGAAAGGGCATACGGGGACGCTCGGCCTTCCGGTCCTCCGATGGGAGCCCTAGCTTGTGGTCGTGCCGTCTGGGCTGTCGCCCGTGCCCACGGCACCTTCCCCCCTGGTGAGCTGGTACATGCCGTCACAGTTGGCCCCGATGGTCCCGGCGGCCCAGGGACGCATGGACGCCGAGGCGCTCGCGGGGTCGTAGAGCGAGACCGAGCCGTCGCTGTTCAGGCTCACGACCAGCGCCCAGTGCGCATAGGGGGTCGTGAAGTTCGCCTTCAGCTGGACCAGGGCGACGGAGGTGCTGCCCTCGGAGAGGATGGTCTTGAGGTTGTCCCCCGAGGGGGTGTACTCCTTGACGGCCACGCCGTAGTCGGCCGCCTTCCCCGTGAAGAAGGACGCAGCCGTCCCCAGGGTCTCGTCCGTGTAACCACCGCTCGTGGCATCGGCTGCGAGGCTTGCGGGCGTGAGGTCGGTCTTGCCCGTCAGGCCGGCGCGCGCCATGAAGAGCGCCGCGAGGCCCGAGCCGTTCACGCCGACGTTGCTCCCCGCATACTCCACGTAGCCCCAGCGCGCGTCCCAGTTGTAGACCAAGGGGTACGTACCGACCTCGTTGGAGTCCGTGTAGTCGGCGGACTTCTTGTCGCTGTCTGGCACGGATGCCACGAAGTCGGTGGCCTCGGGCTCGAGGAGGGCCAGCTCGGGCAGACGCTCGTCGGCGTATCTGTCGGCGTTCTGGGCGATCCAGGCCAACTTCTCGGAGCGGTTCAGCTGCGGTGTGAACTCGTTCGTCAGGTGCTCAGACGCGCCTGACGAGACACGGGAGTCGTAGGAGTTCACGGCCTTCTGGTCTCCCGTCTGCTCCGGCTGGGAGGGGCTGCAGCCACGGACACAGCTGCCAACCAGGAACAACACCAGCAGCAGTCCCAGGAGGCCCACGCAGAGAATGGCGATCGAGCGCCCGTTGAGGTCGTAGCGTGACAGGAAAGCGCCCCTGCGCTGGGCACCCCGCCCCCCGTAGCTGCGGCGGACGTTGAGACCGGCATCGCTCCCCAGCATGGTCCGCGCGTTGCGGCGGCTCTTGTAGGGCAGGTTGCGCTGTCGACGCGAGTCGCTGCCGTAGCCGGCCTGCATCGGACGGCTTGACGAGCTGCGACGCCCGTCTCCCGGGCGCTCCGAACGCACGTCGGGCCTTCCGCCACGTGAAGAGCTGTTACGAGAGGGGCGATAGCCATTGTCGGAGTAGGGCATGGAGTGTTCCCCCTAGGGTTATGCATCCTTCAGGACCACGCACGCTCCATACTATTGCAAGTCACGCATCAGGTAAGCCCAAAGTAGGGGAGCGGCCGTCAGAAGAGGGTGATCACCCCTGCGAAGGCCTTCGCCACTGCGGTGGTGATGGTGTGGGGCTTCGCCAGCAGGAAGAAGTGGCTGGATGCAGGAGAATCCTCGGAGGCCTGAACTTTTCCTAGTCTTGACGCACACCGGCTCCTTTCGCCGTTTTAATCAATACTCCTTGACGCCTATTTATCGCTGCCGTAGCTTGATACGTGGTCGCGCAAATAGGGCGTGACGCATGCAGGTATTCCTATTTTGCTCGATGCGGAGGCAGAGATGGTCAAGAGGCGCAACAATCGGCAGGATGCGATCAGGGACATCGTCCGCGGGAAGTCCATCCGCACCCAACGCACGCTTGTCGACGAGCTCCGGTCCATCGGCTTCAACTGCACCCAGGCCACCGTCTCGCGCGACATCGCCGACATGGGCCTGCGCAAGCTCTCCGAGGGTATCTACGTCCTGGCCGAGGATCTCCACCTGCAGCGCATGGTCTCGGAGTTCGTGGACAGCGTCGAGCGTGCCGACAACCTCGTCGTCATCAAGTCCCAGCCGGGCACGGCCCCCGGCGTGGGCGGCCGTCGATGCGGCCTCGCTGCCCGAGGTGAAGGGGTCCGTGGCAGGCAACGACACGGTCCTGGTCGTGTCTGGCGGCGTAGAAGCCGCGCAGGACCTCGTCAACCTCGTCAACAAGCTGCGTGACACCCGCAAGTAGCCATACTTTCCGCAAGTGGCCGGGCTTCTGCAAACGGTGCCAGACTTCGTGTCACCAGGCTTCTCGGGAGACGTTGCACTGTAGTCGCGCATAGACACAAAGGGACCGGAACCCGTCCTTCGGGCTCCGGTCTCTTGGCATCGAGCGGGGACGAGGGGCAGGCCTAGGGGTTCGCTCCGCCGTTCTCGGCACCGCCGCCTCCGTTGTCCGCGGGCGGCTCGGGCTGCTCCCCGCCGTTGTCGTTGCCGCCGCCGTTGTTCCCGCCGTTGTCGTTGCTGTTGCCGCCACCGCCGTTGTCCGTCGTCTCGGTGGGCGCGGTCGTCTCGGTCGTGGTGGTTGTCGTGACCTCCGTGGTGGTCTCGTTTGCGTCGTCGGAGGTGCTCCTGGTCTTCGTCTTGGAGTCGGAGGCGGTGCCGCCCTTGAACTTCCAGCTGCCGTTCGACCGGTACTGGGGCGACTCGTCCGTGGTCGGGAACTCGCCGCGCGGTGTGCCGGCAAGCGCCTGGTTGATGAAGTAGGCGAAGATGGGGACCGACGTGTTGTAGGGGTGACCGTTCGACCCATAGACGTGGACGGGGCTCTCCTCGCTGTAGCCGCACCAGACGGCGACGGAAAGCTGCGGGGTCACGCCGCAGAACCAGAGGTCACGGTAGTTCTCAGAGGTGCCGGTCTTGCCTGCGAGGGGCTGGTCGACGCTCACGAGCGACTGGAGCGAGTTCGCGGTGCCCGATCCCCTGCAGACGCCCTCCATCACGTCGAGGGCGGCGGAGGCCACGGCGGAGGAGACGGCCTGGGTGGGGGAGTCCGCGTGCTCGTAGACGGTGTTGCCGTTGCGATCCTCGATCTTGGTGATGGCGATGGCGTCGCGGTGCACGCCACCGGAGGCGATCGTCGCGTACGACTCGGCCATCTGGACCACGGGGACGCCCTCGGTGCCCAGCGTGATCGAGTCATAGGCGGGGATGTCCACGTCCACGCCCAGCGTGTGGGCCATGCTGACGACCTTGTCGGCACCTATGGCCTGGATGACCTGGACGAAGCCCGTGTTCGAGGAGACGGCGAACGCGTTTGCCAGGCTGATGTTGCCGTAGCTCGAGTTGCCGAAGTTCTGGACCTTCCAGGTGGGCGAGAACTGCATGGGCGAGTTGCAGTTGATGGAGACGCCGGGGCTCATCCCCTCCTGGAGCGCCGCGACGAGGGTGAAGAGCTTGAAACTCGAGCCCGGCTGGCGGTAGGCCTGGGTCGCCAGGTTGAACTGGCTCTCGGCATAGCTCTTGCCGCCGACCATCGCCTTGATGTAGCCCGTCGAGGGGTCCACGGCGACGAGCGCCGCCTGGAGCTCGTCGTTGCCGATCTCGTCGAGGCGCTGGGCCACCGCGCTCTCCGCCGCGGACTGGGTGCCGGGGTCGATGGTGGTGTAGACCTTCAGGCCGCCCTGCATGATGGTGTCCTGGTCGAAGTCCTCGAGGAGGAGCTGCTTCACGTAGTCGGAGAAGTAGGGGTAGCTGCCGATGCTGTCCGAGAAGGAACCCTCGTCGAGCGTCAGGTCCTCGGCCGTGGCGGCGTCGTGCTCCTCCTGGGTGATGTCGCCCTCGGAGAGCATCCAGTCCAGGACGAGGTTGCGGCGGGTGGTGGCAGCGCCGGGGTTGGAGAACGGGTCGTAGGCGGAGGGGGACTGCGGCAGGCCCGAGAGCGTCGCAGCCTCGGCCAGCGTGAGGTCGCTCGCATGCTTGTTGAAGTAGGTCATCGAGGCGGCCTCGATGCCATAGGCGCCGTGACCGTAGTAGATGGTGTTGAGGTACATGTTGAGGATCTGGTCCTTGGTGTACATCTTCTCCATCTGGATGGCGATGTAGGCCTCGCGCACCTTGCGCTTGAGGCTCTGCTCGAACTGCTCGTCGGAGAGGACGGTGTTCCTCACGAGCTGCTGGGTGATGGTTGAGGCGCCCTCGGAGCCACCGGCGAGCTGCACGAAGACGGCACGCACGATGCCCTGCGGGTCGACGCCGTTGTGCTGGTAGAAGCGCCTGTCCTCGATGTCCACGGTGGCCTGGCGCACGTAGGGCGAGATGGCGTCGAGCTCCACGCTCCTGCGGTTCTGCAGGTAGTACTCCGCTATGACCGAGCCGTCGGATGCGTAGACCGTCGTGGGCTCCGCCACCAGGTAGGCGTCTGCGGAGGAGTAGTCGGGCAGGTCCTGCAGCCACTGGGTGACGAGCGCGCCGAGCGATATCGAGAGGGCCGTGACAAGAAGCGCCAGAAAGCCGAAGAAGCCGGCGACGCCGAACCCGAAGACATGGGTGCGGGAATGTAGGTGAGCCCTGCGGGTGCGAATGCCCATTGGTTCCTCCTTGGAGAGACAGTCGCATCACATTATAGGGAAGTGTGGGGGAGTGGGTTTGGGTGAGGTGCGGCGCAGCTGCTCAGATACTTGCGCCGGTCTTCTCCCGACGTCACGCATCGTGGGTGCGGGCAATGCCATGGTACCTGACGGCTAGCGCCTCCGCTTGTCGACGAAGCTTCTTGCAAGCCCCATCAGCCATTTATCTACAAGGAGGTGATTCGCAAGCCCCATCGGCACGGCGATGGCGGATGCGAGGACGGTGTTAAGCAACCATCCCATCGGAATGGGCCAAAGGAAAACGAGGGTCTGCTGAACCGGGAAGCCCCATAGGTAAGTTCCATAGGACAGGTCTATGTCATGGGCGAAGTTTTGCGCCTTGTGCTTCGTTCCCCATCCTAGCCAGATGAGAGCATAGGGGAAAGTCAGGAGCATGGCCGGCAAGTCTAGGCCCAATGTGCAGAGGAGGCATGTTGCGGCTATTGCCGCAAGCCCCATGGGGGGCGAGACGACGATCTCGTCTCTCCATACCCAGACGAGCATGCCGACGAAGAACTCCAGAATGGCCCGGACGACGCTGAGCGCCATAAGCTGAGACAGGCTGAGGAAGATGATTCCCGCAGCGAGTGCGGCACAAATGAGAGCGGTTGCGCTCCCTTTCTTGAAGGACGTCATACGGAAGGTGAGATAGCACAGCACATAACAGGCAAATTCAACCGGCAGGGTCCACAACGCACCGTTCACGACGGCGGGATAGGGGTTTGTCTCGAACACGTCCGGCAGGCTGTGGACGGGTACGAGCAGTGCGTTGAGGAGATAGCGATAGGTTTGGGCGTTCTGGAAATACGAGGCAACATCGCTTGATGACAGCAGGGGGCCGAAGACAAGCGCGCACAGCAGAACGACGAAAGCGAGCTGCGGAAAAATTCTTTTGATGCGAGCAGCGAAGAATTTCGTGGCACCAGCATGGCGCTCACAGCTCTTGGAGATGAGAATGCCCCCATAGAGGAAAAACACGCCAACGGCCATGCCACCGATGCTGAGCCTTCCTGAGGTCAGCCGGTCAAGGAAAGATGCGCTGCCATTGGCTCCGCCCGTCAGGGAGTATGAGTGAGACCAGATGACGCCTAGTGCCGCAATGAAGCGGATAAGGTTGAGGTTGTTGTTGCGCCCATGCATGATGTCATGCAGGGTCGCTCTCTGGGCATGCTCCGGGTGCGGCACCAATGGATGCTCACTTTCATCTGACTCGGACGCTAGTGGTCGTTGCTGGACTGTCCAAGCTCATACAAGTGGTTGATAAGGGTCGCGACGCCAGAGGGCCAGAACTTATTGAACATGGCAAGGTCCTCCCGGCTGCGGCTGTTGTCGTGGATGAGACGGCTGGTCTCGGACCCTTCATGGATGCGGTGAAGCATGAGAGGCCTTGGGTTGTACACGAAGCTGCCATCGGCTGCCGAGAGCTTCTCCCATGCCTGCCAATCAAGGTTAGAGTTGAAGTCCTTGGCGAACAGAGGCTGTTCGAAAGCCGAGGTTATGAGCGTTACCGAGGGGCAGCAGATGGGACATCCAAGGGAGAGGATGCGCCGTCGTACCGACCGTCGCGTGGCGTTACGAGGCTTTTCCAGCGCCTTGAGCATGAGTCGCTTGATGCGTAGGTTCCTGTTGTCGAAGACGCGCTTGCCCTCCCTCAGCTCTCCATAGCTGGTGAAGTATAGCAGGGGGTTCCGGGAGGAGCCCAGCATGTGGAGCATGCTCTCGGCGTAGTCGGGAAGGTATATGTCATCCTGGTGGGCAATGGTGACCAGGGGACTGCTCGCCATTCTGACGGCGAAGTTCCAGTCTCCGGCGATGCCTCCGGGACCGTCGTTGACGAGCATCTCGCAACCTATCTGCTGGCAGGCACGCTCTATGGTGGGGTTGGGGGTCGAGGTGACGAGGATGACCCTTGTCGCAACGGTCTGCTGCCTAAGCGACTGCACGCATTCATCCAGGTAGGGGCTAGCCCCGTAGGCGCAGATTGCAAAGCAGTGATCTGGGGGAGTGTACATTCTTCATCTTCCAAGAGAGTGCGGACCTATCTATCGTGCCACCCTATAATATATGGGCTTGGGTGAAATGTAACTAGCGGAGCAGCCCTGATGTGTCTTTCGCTGCGGACAGGTGATTTCATTGGAGTACAGGCAGTACGAGGATCCGGCGGTCTTGCGCAAGCTTCAGCTTGTTTCGACGAGAATCCTGGGGGAGTTCGATAGGGTCTGTGCCCAGCTGGACATTCCCTACTTCGCGTATGGTGGTACGGCCATCGGAGCCGTGCGTCACGACGGCTTCATTCCCTGGGATGATGACGTCGACGTTGCGATGTTGCGCAGCGACTACGAGCGCTTCCTCAGGGAGGCCCCAGAGGCGCTCGCATCAGAGTACGAGATCGTCGATTGGCATACGGATCCTTTTTTTCCTGCCTGCAACGCGAACTTGGCCCTTAAGGGGACGTATTGTGTTCCAGACGAGTTCATGTGCTGTCGCTTCCAGTATCCCATTGGGATAGGCATATACGCCCTCGACCAGGTTCCTGCGGACGAGGGGGACTACCGCAGGCAGGTTCGGCGCACCTGGTTATGGGGGCGCCTGTCCTTCCTGAGGGCGACCTCAAGCCCGCATGTCAACCTCGGAGGAGTTCGCCGCCTCCTTGTCCTGGTTGCCTGCAAGCTTGCTCATTGGGGCATGCGTGTCGTTCGCCTCTCGCCGGCGTTCATTCATCAAAGGTGGGAGCGTGCTGCGCGTATGGCCCAGGGCGAGCCAGCCAATGAAGGCACGCTGTATGCTGACTATGCCGACAGGACGCCCTTGACCTGGGCGGTGACCAGATCTGACGTGTTCCCCTTGCAAGAGCATGCGTTCGAAGACCTGACCATTAAGCTCCCCCACGAGAATGACAAGCTGCTGAGACGAGGCTATGGTGACTACATGTCTCTGCCTCCCGAGAACGATCGCAAGAACCACCATCCTGGTAGGCTCGACTTCGGGGACTTTGCATGAGCGAGGGCATGACCGAGGGTCTTGCGACGAAGGCGTCAGACTCCACTCGATGCTCGGAGCAAATGGCCAAGGACTATCTATGGAATACCCTGGGGTCTTTGGTGAATGCGGGTGCAAGCGTTCTCATGTTGCTTGTCGTCACGCGTTTCCTGGGGGCGTACGCGGGTGGACTTTTCTCGATAGCCTTTGCGATAGCTCAGCAGTTTCAGGTGGTGGGGCATTTCGAGATGAGGGCCTACCAGGCAACTGATGCCAGAGAGAGGTTTTCGTTCGGCATTTACTTCGCGTCGCGAATCCTCACATGCTCTCTGATGGTTCTGCTCGTCGTTATCTATTCTATCTTTGTGGCGGAGCGACGCGAGGCCCCCGTGCTTCTCCTCATCGCCTCCCTCAGGTTGTTCGATGCCTTCGAGGATGTGTTCCATGGGATGTTTCAACAGCATGGCAGACTTGACGTGGCAGGCAAGGCGTTCTTCTGTAGGGGCTTGACGACGATTGTTACATTTTCCCTAGGAGTCATCCTGACGCGTGACATCGTCTCCGCTTGTGTCATATCCTTTGTCGCCTCGTTGGTGACGGTCATCTTGATGGACATCCTACCTGCCCGTTCGTTCGTTTCGCTCATCCCCACGTTCGAGCTGAAGCCCATCGTTCGCCTGCTTCTGGCCTGCATGCCGCTTTTTGTGGGCTCCTTTCTCCTGACTTACCTGAGCAACGCTCCAAAGTATGGGATAGAAGGCCTGATGACTAAGGACTACCAGACCTATTACTCGATCATCTTCATGCCCTCCCTGGTCATCAACCTGTTGAGCGGGTTCGTGTTCAAGCCGCTGCTGACCGATCTGGCGATGCATTGGACGAAAGGTGACGTGAAGGCTTTCTTCTCGATCATCGTGAGGGGTTTCATGGTTATTTGCGCTGCCACGTTGCTTGCCATGCTGGTTGCCTATCCGATAGGGACGGAGATCCTCTCTGCAATCTACGGCATTGACGTGACGCCTCTGCGCCCCGAGCTCATGATCCTTTTGATAGGGGGCCTTCTCAACGCGGTGAGCGTCATCCTATTCTATGCAGTGGTGACCATGCGCATGCAACGCTTTGTTATCGTGGCGTATGGCGTGGCGGCCCTTTTTTCATTCTTTGCGACCACCCCGTTTATTGCGGCTGCCGGACTGATGGGGGCTTGTATGCTCTATGATGCGTCGATGCTCATTCTCTCGCTCATCTTCCTGGCGGCGTTGGTGTATCGGGCTAAGAGATGCGCCCCTTCGGCAGCCATGGCCCCTCCTGAGTCCCCTGGACTTGAGTGATTGCTATCCGAGGTCCATTCTCATTCGTAAGGTGCGGTTCTGACATGTGTCTCTGATCCAAGGTTGGTTGACTATGTGGCCTGTATTTTTTCTGAGTTTTGTGCTGGCTGGGGCTTTTCTATATGTTCCCGGGTTCTTCTTCTTTAGAGGGCTGGGATTCGGTACGGCTCCCTCCCTCTGCCTGTCACCCGCCGCATCTCTTCTCATATATTGTC
>ERZ773042.2041-NODE-2041-length-11333-cov-2.615446_pt1 | contig 11333 bp, 4 predicted proteins | sample MGYA00511664_ERZ773042 | MGnify/ENA primary metagenome ERZ773042 (study PRJEB29015, sample SAMEA2737984) | human oral metagenome | biome: human oral; feature: human-associated habitat; material: dental | place: China | collected 2036 ... | reverse complement strand
AATGGGTTGGTTAATCTGCCAGACATACTGAACAAAAGCCTGCATATTCCCGACTGTCAAGCGCCCAGCAATAACCTGAAGGCCGCCCAGCAGGGCCAACAAGAGGTAGGTCAGATCTGAAATAACATTCAAAACAGGCATCATTAAACCAGAGATAAAGCTAGCTTTAAAACCTACTTTCTGCAGTTTTTGCGTAATTTGTCGAAAATCCTCCTGCGAACTTTCTTCTCTGACATATAGCTTCAAAATATTAAATCCTGTCAGATTTTCCTGAACAAAGCCATTCATAGCCCCCAGTGCATCTGCCTGCTGTTTAAAGTAAGGCTGGGATTTCTTCACGATAAAGCGAGCACTGAGGTAGGTAATCGGAATCGAAACTACCACAATGATACCCAACTGCAGATTGAGCACCAATACCATGACGATAACCAAGATCAGAGTAAAGACTGCATTGATAACCTGCAGAAAGGACTGCTGCAAGGCGTTTGAAACAGCTTCGACATCGCTGGTAAAACGCCCCAGCAAATCACCAAACTGATGCTTATCAAAGTAAGAAACGGGGATACGATTAATCTTATGGCTAAGTTCATTGCGCAAGTCACGAATGGTAGCCTGCACTGCATTGGTCATAAAGTAATTAGAATAGTAAGAACCGATTTCATAAATAATCGCCCGTACAAAATACAAAATCATGACCCAGCCGACATAGGACACATTAATCTGGGCGCCAGCTACACCTTTAGCCATATCCAGCAGATTATTTGTCAATTCTGTAATGGCTAGACCTAAGACAAAGGGCTCGACGACACTCATGACGACACTGAGGATTTTGAGGAAGATGGCAAAGGCGACTGCAAATTTATAAACTTTTAGGTAGCTCCATAGACGAGCAAAACTTGATGTGTTTTTCATGTCAGTCTCCTTTCTATTCCTCTGTCAAAGCTTGATTCTTCAGCTGAGAATCTGCAATTTCACGATAAATATCATTGGTTTCCATCAGCTCTTCGTGCTTGCCGCGTCCGACGATTTCGCCTTGATCCAGAACGATAATCTGGTCAGCATCCATGATAGTTCCCACCCGCTGGGCTACAATCAGCACCGTAGCCTGACCTGTCACTTCTTTGAGACGACGACGCAGCACCGCATCCGTCTTATAATCCAGGGCAGAAAAAGAGTCGTCGAAGATATAAATCTCCGGCTTTTTGACCACCGCGCGGGCGATAGAGAGTCGCTGCTTCTGCCCACCGGATAGATTGCTGCCTCCCTCGGCCAGATGAGTCTCAAAACGCTCTTCCCGACTTTCGATAAAGTCCTTGGCTTGAGCCACCTCAGCTGCCTGACTCAGCTCTTCCTGACTGGCCTCTTCCTTTCCATAGCGTAGGTTTTCTGCGATAGTTCCAGTAAATAACAGAGCCTTCTGCGGGATAAAGCCAATCTTCTGACGCAGTGCCTTCAGATTGTATTCACGGACGTCCACACCGTCCACTAAAATCTTACCAAGTGTTACATCGTAAAAGCGCGGAATCAGCTGCACCAGTGTAGACTTACCAGAACCAGTTGAACCGATAAAGGCAATAGTCTCACCCGGCTTAGCCTTGAAGGAAATATTATGCAGCACAGGACTCTCCGTCTCACCCGGATAAGCGAAGGTTACATTGTCGAACTCCAGATACCCCTGCGTATCTGTCTCGGTTATACCATCTTCATTAGGATTGATAGAAATAGGCATGTCCATAACCTCCTTGAGCCGCTGGCTCGATACCGCCGTCCGTGGATACATGGTAAAGAGATTGGCCAAGAAGAGGAAGGACAGCAGCGCGTGGAAGCTGTATTCGATAAAGGCAACGAGATTTCCGATTTCAAGACTGCCGTCCCGCAAAGGGTCTAGGGCAAACCAGACAATGGCCACAATCATCGCAATAATAATCTGCACAAAGAGTGGCTCTGTCAGACCAGTCAGCTTAAAGAGCTTATTGGAGTTTTGCGCATAGACCTCATTTTCGTCAGCAAAACGCTTCTCTTGAAATTCCTCTCTTGCAAAAGCTCGAATAACGCGTAGACCAGTCAGATTTTCCCTTACGTACTGATTAATCTTATCAAGGGTCTTCTGCTGCTTTTCAGACAAGGGCTTGGTTTTAACCGCCACATAAATGACCACGACAGCCAAGAAAGGCACTGAAACAGCTACAATCCAGGCTAGAGATGGGCTGGTCAGAAAAATCATGAGAATACTGGACAGCATCATCATGGGAGTAATGACACCCATTTTCAGGGTTTGCTCTGCAAACTGCATAAGCACAAAAGCATCCGAAGTCAAGCGCGTGACCAATGAAGACACACCGATTTGCTCATACTCATGATGAGAATACTCTTGCAGCTTGGCATAGAGATCATTGCGCATGTCCTGCACCATGGTCGTCGTTAGCTTTCCAGCCGCATAAGCCAGAACGATTCGCCCCAGCACTCCTAAGATAATAACGCCAAACATCACCCAAGCCCAGAAAAAGAGCCGATCTGTCTGCTTAGGATTGATTCCCTCATCAATCATCCGAGCCAGCACCGTTGGCAACCCTAGATTGACAATCACAAAAAAGATTGCCGCAACAAAGTCCAAGACTAGCCACTTAGGATATCTCTTCAAATAAGACCAAATGTATAACATAATTCCTCCTTCACCATCTATTCAAAAATAACTCACTCTAAAGCACCCAAGTGCTTTCTAAACACAGAAAAGAGCGCGCAAATGCACGCCTTAATATGAATATTATAACAAAAATATGAAGGAGGGTAAAGGTCATTTCAGACTTTTTTCCGCTTATTATCAGCCTCATAAATGACTGTCAGCAGTAAACTGCCTGAAAGCAGACTAGCAACTGTTTTAATTGCTTGACTTATATAGAAAAACAAACCTAGTTTTCACTAGGTTCGTCATTTCTTATCTGCAAGAAGGTCTGAATTTAAGAGTAATTCAAGCTCTGCCCTAACATTTCAGACTTGGAACTTTGCAGACTATTTGACAGCTCAAAACAATCACTTCTGGTTTTCAAAGATTGATGTTCTGAAATCATTGGTTTGATCGAGGTAAGCCTTGAAGACTGCTTTTTTAAGCTTGTGGACAGCACTGTCATGTTCTGGTTTATAGCCGCTCCAAGAATACCAATTATCATTGGCATCTTTGAGAACTGCTTCATCCATCAATGCCTGCAACTCTCCCACGGTACTTATAGTCTTAGTAGCATAACTTGTCCATGGTTGTCTTGTATCATCAAATGTGACTTTGTTTAGGCTGTCGAACTTGTTCTTACGTTCTTCATACATAGCCTTCTTAAACTCAGTCCAATTATTAAACTGACCATTGAAGACCTTGCGTAAAACCAAGTCATCTGTTACCAGACCTCTAGTCTTACCATAGATACTGATTGTTTTCCCGTTTTGCTTGGCATCATCTTCATACTGATTAGAGATATAAGGGACCATACCGTCTTTAAACCCTTTGGCTGCCAGAAGCTCATAAGCCATACGCCGTCCCATAAGATCTCCAGGCGTTCCTTTTTCACTGCTTAAAGCCGAATAAATTGGAGAGAAGAGTTTAATCGTATGGTAGCCATTTCTTTCAACGTCACCATTTTTGTACTCACGCGCTGAAAGAATATCATTTTCAATGAGACTGTCGAATGAGTTTAATTTTTGCGCATCCGCCATTGTAATATTTTTTATCACATTCGTTGCGTAAACATCATTTCCATCAGCATCTCGGGCATATTTATTCTCGACTTTTCTCAGAGCGTTCACTTTCTGCACATCGGACAGACGGTTCACGATTGACAACCCTTCTAGGTATTCCAACATATAAATGACATCAAACATGTTATGAACATAGTTTTTCAAATCATCCGCATTTTGGAAACGTTCAGTTGGATCCAGGACTTGCAAACGAGATTTTTCAGTCGCATCATTCTTGTCATATTTGAGAATTGAGTTGACCGTGATTGTCGCATCATCTGGATGATCCGGTGCTTGCAACAAGCCCTTGGCGAAGAATTCTGGACCAAGTCCGCTTCTTCTTCCATATCCGCCTAAATAAATCTCATTATCAGAATCATGCGTCATTTCATGGGTATAGGTAATGGCTCCGTCCTTGTCCAACATACGATAGCCCATGTAGTAAACACTGTCCCCAGTAGCGTAGGCACCATGCTTATTGTGTACGACCTTATTTCCAACCGGTCCAAAGAAGTACTTCATAGCTGGATTAGAACTGTCAAATTGTGCCTCCGCTGTAGCCTTGCCAACAGTAGTGTCATCTCCGAACTTATAGGCATCATAGACCAAGATATTTCGATAGAGCTTTTCACGGCCCTGCTCGTCTAATATCCTATACCAATAATCATAATGGTCGCGTTGGCGTTTTGCAGTTTCCTGAGCATTATCCTCAACAAACTTATTGAGTTCTGCTCCTGCTCTGTGCTCATTATTTCTATATCTGTCATAGGCACCAAAACCAAGACTGGATATAGTAGATATGACAAAGACCGATCTTTCAGGCATTGTCAGCAAAGGTAGAACCATATTTCGGTATTTCCAAGTGTCGCTGGTAATTCTATCATACACCCCGATAGAGTATTTGCTGCCAGCCTGCTCTTGTTTGACCCTCACTTCATCAATAGCTGATTTTTCTTCAACGATATAAGCCTTGGTTTGCTCTTTGAACCATTGATTATTTGTTTTGTTTGGTAAAAATACCTCTCGGTAATTGGCTAGCGCGCTGAACAGATCTTTTGTTCCATTATTGTTTGCTAGGCTGATGCTATAAGCATCTACGTTGTTCTTGGCCAGAAGATTGTTAAAGCCAGATTTACCTAATTCAATGATTGTCTCTAGCGGTGACACATTGCCCTTACCAAAGAAATCCATGTGGTACATGACTAAGTCTTTGACATTGACGTCACTATAGTTAAAGTTGTACCAGCGTTCTAAATAGGTCAAACCTAGAAGCAAGGCTTCCTTATTGCGTTTGATTTTATCTACGACGTAACCATTAATCGTTTGATTTTCGCTGGCAATGACTGCATCAGCTGACAAAAGTTTTTCCAGTGTATTTGCTAGATTTTCCTTCGTTTTGGCAAACTGCTCCTCTAAGTATAATTCCGTTAATGAAACTCCTGAAGAAATACCTAAGGTACTTCTGATAGCCTCTGACTGATAATCGACCGCTTTCAAATCAGGCAAGACTTCATTAATGATTGAACTATGATTATGTAAGAATTGATTTGGCGTATAAATGAGATCAGTATCGCCTACGCGATATTCTGCTAACTTACTAAAGTCAGATTGGTAAGTAATATCTAGTATTTCAGATGAATGATCCTTATAGTGCAGCAAGAGCTTATTAGCCGCCTCTTTATTCGAAGCAATATCTGTAATTACTTCATTATCCTTCATCATAACTGCAGATAAGACTTCTTTTTCGAACAAAGCGCTATCTTCTTTTACCAGATTACCGTATTTGACAATGGTTGCCTTATTATAAAACGGCAGTAATTTTTCTATATTCTTATACGCTAAAGCTCGACTGGCTTGATAGTCTTTAACCTTAGAAAAATCACTTTCTATATTTCTGCTAGTCAGTAAGCTTTCGACTTTCGGTACAGCAAGAGAGTTGATTTCAGATTTCTCATTTGCGATTTGAGAAGCATTGAGGATTGTTCCCCTCTCTTCGAGCGATTCCTTGGTGACAACCTCATCCTTTTCAAGAGTCACTTTGTATACTCTGTTCTTCTTGTTGCTATATGAGTCAGTTATCCTCATTCCTCGATAGTGATAACCACTAATGGCATTCCCATTCATAACATTCACATCACTAAGAACATTATGCAATCTTCCAGCGTGTCTCTCTTCGCTAGAATCTCTGTCCCACAAGTAGCCAGCTATACCAGCAACACTTCCAAAGCGTTTGACATTGTTAATGTTGCCCTCAGCATAACTATTGCTGATAAGCGCATCTTTCTCGACAAGACCTGCAAGGCCGCCGACAGTTTGGTTGGTACTATCCGCATTTGACGAGATGGCAATCGTAGCTTTTGACTTATCTACTACTGCGTTGATTCCAGTCAGTTGACCTACTAATCCTCCGATATTGTATGGTGACCTCGTTTCATAGGAGTTGACAATTCTTCCCTTGAAACTGCTATTTGTAATCTTAGAATTATCAGCCTTCCAGACCAAGCCACCAATGCCGCGTTCGCCAGCCAGAACACCATCTACATGGACATTGTTAATCCTTGTTGCATTATTGGCTTCATTTGCAAGGGCCCCAATATCATTTTTCCCTGAGATATTTACATCTTTAAGCGCCAGATTTTCTACAGTAGCAGCGCTCAAAGTGTCAAACAAAGGCTTCTTCAAGTTATAGATAGCATAATTTTTTCCGTCTTTGCTGCCAATCAGCTTACCAGTAAATCTGCCCTTTATATAACTGCTAGCGCCATTTTCTAGTTCGACCTCATTAGCATTCAAACTAGCTCCTAAATAATAGGTTCCATTGAGATTGTTATTTATAGCTTGAACCAGGTTACTAAAGGACGTAAAGTTTGTAACTTCTTTCTCTGCCTTTTTGGCAAGGTAAAAAGTATAGTTGTCCTCGTACTTATTGTCAACGTCCTGTTTTAATTTCTCAGCACTTGCTGTAATTTTATAAACTGGCTGACCATCTTTTGTGCTATCAACTATTGAAGAAATCGGTAAGAAAACATCTTTAAATTTAGAAGATTTGACCTTCACGAAATAATTGTCTTGATTGCTCGGAATTGTATCCAGAGAAACGTGTTGTTTGTATTTTCCATCAGTTAGACTATACAGCTCTACATCAGATACATTTCTTAGCTCGATATTCTTTTCTAGCTCTTGCTTCTGCTCTTTCGGCTCTTGAGCTTTTTCAGCAGGATTTTCCGCTTCAGGTACCGCTGGTTCAATATTTCCAGTATATTCTTGTGGAGGTTCCACCTGCTCAGGCTCAACTATGGCTCCTGCTTGGACATCTGTATACTCAGGTAATGGAGCGACCTGCTCAGGTTCGACTACCGCACCTGATTGAGTTCCTGTATATTCTGGTAAGGGAGTCGCTTGTTCAGGTGACACTACTGCACCTGCCTGAGTTCCCGTATACTCTGGCAATGGAGTCACTTGCTCAGGTTCAACAATTGCGCCTGATTGAGTTCCTGTGTATTCTGGTAAAGGCGTCATTTGCTCGGGAGCGACCACCGCGCCTGCTTGAACCTCTGTATATTCTGGTAAGGGAGTCGCTTGTTCGGGTGCCACTACTGCACCTGATTGAACACCAGTGTATTCTGGTAACGATGTAACTTGCTCGGGTTCAACGATGGCGCCTGATTGGACACCACCGATTTCAGGTTCAATTTGTTCAGGCTCAACTATAGCTCCAGATAATGCACCTGTATACTCAGGCAATGAAGCCACCTGCTCAGGCTCAACGATTGCGCCAGATTGAACACCAGTGTATTCAGGCAATGGAGCGACTTGCTCGGGTTCCACCAAGTTAGAAGCTACTGGTTTTTCGCTAGGCGTTTCAAGCTTTTTAGTCCCTTTTTCCACTATTTTAGGAGTTGCTTCCTCAATTTTAGTAGAAAGAACTTCTCTTGAAACTTCCGCATTATCTACAGTAAAAATTCGGACGACTTCGATTTTATGGCCTGGTTTGCCTTCTTGTTTTACTCTTACAGTACCTTCAGCTAAATCCGGACTCTCTTGTATTTGTTCTCCAAAGGCTATCTCAGTTTCAACGGTCTCTTCTTTGTATAATAATTCTGACTTAGCTACTCGGCCAGACAAAACTTCATCTTGAGGCTCAATTGTATTGACGCCAACCGTTTGATTTTTCAGCCCATTCTTATCAAAAGAAACAGAATAATCTAGCTTCTTATTTTGGTTTAAAGCTTCTTTATCTAGATTAGCATTCTGCTGATTATCAGTAATTTTATTGTCTAATAATTTTTTAATCGATTCGTCTTTTATATAGCCAACATAGGTATAGCCCGAGATTTCACCTGGTGACGGCAGACTTTCTCCAGCCGACACTTGATATTCGGCATTATACTGTAGCAAGATTCCATTTTCCAGCGCATCGACGGATAGTATCAAACCACCTCCGACACCAGCCCCCACCAAAACAGTTAATAGGAACTTGCTTTTAACTTTTCCTTTTGACACAACAAAAACAACCAATCCTATCGTCGTTAACAGACCAACCGTCATCTTAGTATTGGAATTGTTACTGTCGCCTGTATTCGGTAACGTTTTTGCTCCAGTATTTGAGTTTAACCTGTAGACAAGATAGTAAGTTTCCTCGTTGCCTTCTGACATTTTAGGAACTCCACTTACAATCAACTCCTTTTCTTGCGGAGTTATTTCAGTATCTGTCACGTATTTATAGTGTACATTCAACTTTTCCTGTGCTTGAACAGAGTCAACCCCAACGATAGAACCCAAAAACAAACTAGAAATAGCAGCCGAAACAAGCCCGACAGCTAATTTCCTAAAAGCAAACCGAGTTTGCTTCTCCCCAAAAAACTTTTTCATAAAATCCCTTTCAAATTATTCTAAAAAGAATAACAAATCCTTTAACCAGAGAATGAGCAACAGTAAACCATTGCATTCATTCGTCTGAATCCCACTAATAGTACAAACTAGAGCTTCCATATAACATATAAAAACAACGTATGTTTTTAAATTAAAATATAGAGCCTTTATACCCCTAAATAATTGAAGTATCAAAAAAATCTACTCTTTTCTTGCAACACACTCCTTTAAGTATTCAGACATATTGGAATAAAGCTTTTTACATGAGCCGTATTGCCATTCAAAGACAGAACCGTTAGTATCTAACAAAATTAGTATTCCATCAAATCCCAAATCTTCCAAAATAAACATATTTACTGGAAAGTCCGGATATGTTTCACGTGCCTCTAGCGTTGATTTTACAACATTCAGATATTCCGGTCCGTTCAAACCTTGCCATTCTGTTCCAAAGAAATTTACTACTCCGAACTCTCTTAAATAATCAATATAGTCTGTAGAAAATTTTATTGCAAGCTCGTTTTGAGCCTTTAAAATTTGTTCATCGTTCGCACCTTTGGTAGCTTCTAGTCCTGAGACCAGTTTCAATTCATCGCTAATTTTTGACATTATATTTCTTCTCCTCTCATTTTCCAATAATTTGCTTTTTCTTTTGCAAAGGCCCTTCTATCAATCTGTGATGTTTGTGGAGGTACTTCGTGTAATAGGCTGTAATTCCCCTTATGCTCATCATGAGTTAATTCAGCCAAAGGAGAATCTTGTTTCTGTCCTATGTGATGAAGCTCAACTGGCTTGCCATCCATTAATGGAGCTTTTCCCTCAAGCATACGCTCTTTATTAGTTTTTCCGAATTCATCCGTTATGTTATAGTCAATATCTATTCTTTGGAAATAGGCTCGGCCATTTACATCTTTTTCGATTACATTTAATCCTTTATAAACAGCCGCCTCTTCTTTCCAGCGGATATTATCAACAATACTCTCTGACCATCCTGTCTCAGTTTTTAGCTCTTGCTTATCGTGCTGGTTAAGCGGAGTTTTTTCGTGAAGAGCTGACTCTTCACCTTTTAATTCAGATTCCCTATTTACTTCTAGCCTTTGATTAGGATTAAAAGAAGAATGCTCATTTTCTATTTTCGTCATACTAACTTTTAAATCAGACTGATTTGTTTTTTCGATACTCACAATAAACCTCCCTGTTGTTTCCATTCTTCTAAACTAGCATTATTATTTAGCTCATGAACATATAGCTGCGTTAAAATTGCTTGAATAATATTTAATCTCTCTTGCTGAGTAATCGGTCCATCTACTAGCCCATTGAACTCATTAACGACTTCATAGGTAATAGTTCTTTTATCCTTACTCTTTTGATTTGCTTCTCGCGCCTTTTCTAAAAGGCTCGGATAAAACTCCGAAATAATTGGAGCAACCTGAAGCATCTTTACCTCGTAAATCGCCTCATCAAGATACATTAAAATTTTACGAATAGATTTGCCACTGATAGGAGCTCCAAACAAATCATCTCTTAGTTTTTCAATATCTATATTCTCTATCTTTTCATTTCCGGTCAAAAATTTACTGATTCTCAAATAAACATCTGAATAAGATTTTGATTCAGTTAGTGATTCTTGGCTATATTGATAACTTTCGAGACTACTATCATACTTCTCCACCTTGCACAAGACCGGCTGAATCCATTCATTTTGATAAACTGCTGCAACACCTTTTGGTAATTTTGCTAATTCCAAAATTTGGTCATCATTTAGATTTGCAGATCTACCAACTAGCTCTCGGTCAGAGAAATCAGGAAGACGCATTATAATTTTAGTATTGGTATTACGGATAACAGATAAATCTAGAAGTCCTGGTGCTTGATCAGCTATAATAAACCCTTCTCCATAAGTACGCATTTCTGCAATAGCATTAGCGAGCATCTCAACACTTTTTCCAAGAAGGTTGCTTGATTCTGAAGACTGTTCAGTTGAAGTTCTTTTTAATAGATTATGGGCTTCTTCCAAGACGGTTAGGTGACGAAGCGAAGAATTCATCTCTGCTTGAGACATTCTATATTCTTGCAATTTTAAGACTAATATTCCCATTATTAATGATTTAGTCTCACTAGAACCAACCCGACTTAGGTCTATAATCACATTTGAATCAAACAATTGCTGCTCAGATAGTTCATCTTGAGAAAAAATGATTCCATTTATACCATTTGTTAAAGATTCAATTCTAGTCAATAAAGAACCTTTATAAGCGCCTTTATTTTCGCTATCGTACTCACTTGAGTCAATAATTTCTTTTATATTTTCAGCAACATCTCTAAATGTTGGATAAATTGAACCATAAGAATTTCTTGATTGAATCAAGTCCCATCCACAATCTATGTACGACTTTTCAACTGCTTTTTTTAAGACGGCTGGCATAGCGGCATACATAGGCCAACATACATTGAAAATTTCAATTAAACGATCCAGATGTTCTAAAATATGAATTTCCTTAGAAAAACTAAAAGGGTTCAATCTGAGCAAAGGAGTTAATTTCGGATTCGTGCCATATACCGCTACATCCTTTTCCTGACCAAAGACATGTTTATACTCCCCTTTTGCAGGCTCTACAACAAGAAATTTGACATTATTTTCTCTTGCTTCGCTTAAAAGCTGGTAAATAGTATTACTCTTACCAGATCCTGTACTTCCTGTTATAAAAGCATGGGACGTTAAAGAATTCAAAGATAAATCT
>ERZ773042.2040-NODE-2040-length-11336-cov-2.946015_pt1 | contig 11336 bp, 9 predicted proteins | sample MGYA00511664_ERZ773042 | MGnify/ENA primary metagenome ERZ773042 (study PRJEB29015, sample SAMEA2737984) | human oral metagenome | biome: human oral; feature: human-associated habitat; material: dental | place: China | collected 2036 ... | reverse complement strand
AAGCAGAACGCACAAAGTCGCACGCGGGTCTCCCGCTGTTACGCCGCCTCGCGCACGCTTCCGGCAGTTTCGTTACGCAGCCGAAAGGTCGTCTATGCACACTGTTATTCGTTTTCAAAACTCGACATTCCGGCATTACACGAAACGGATGGAAAAGGGACTGTCTCAAAAGTCGATTACTTTTTCGACAGTCCATTGAACCGATTGACCGTTTGCGGTCTGCAAAAGTTTTTATGGAGGATTACATTGAAAGCGTTGGACAGTTTGCGTGCAGCCTACGATTATATCCGGCTCATCCTCGACATCGGTATCCTCACCTTTATCCTGTATAAAGCGTACGAGCTCATCGTCAAAACGAACGGTATGCAGATCATCCGTGCCGCCGTCATCGTCGGCTTGGCCTATGCCGCTTCCATTTTTCTGCATCTGGAAACGCTGCAGTGGATATTGACCGTCATGGGGCCGGGTCTTCTCATCGCCTTTGCGATCGTGTTTCAGCCCGAAATGCGAAAGCTCTTTTTAAAGCTCGGACAGAGCAGGTGGTTCGCTTTCGGCAGCCGTTCAAAGCATACCTACGTCGATTCGGTTTTGATCGCGGCGGAGATATTGTCAAAGCAAAAGCGCGGCATGCTCGTCGTATTCGAGCGGCACACGAAGATGGACGATATCCTCAATACCGGCACAAAGCTCAACGCCGATCTTTCGTCGAGCCTGCTCGTGACGATCTTCGGCATGGACACCCCTTTGCACGACGGCGCGTGTTTTGTGCTCGGCGGAAAGCTCCTCGCTGCAGGCTGTTTTTTGCCGTTGAGCGAACAGTACGATATTAAAAAAACCTTCGGTACGCGACACCGCGCGGCACTCGGGCTTTCCGAAGTTTCCGACGCCGTCGTGCTCGTCGTGTCGGAAGAGACGGGAGCGATAAGCCTCGCATACGATTCGAAGCTGCACTACGATTTGACGATGACGGAGCTTACGAAGATTCTCGAAAACCTTCTCGAAATTACGCCCGATGCATATCAGGTAGAGGATACGATAGATGAAAATAAAGCGGCTGTTTGAAAAGATTATGGAAAATTGGCCGGCAAAAGTGATCTGCTTCGGCATCGCACTCGTGCTGTATCTCGTGCACATCACATCGCTCCTCGACCGGAAAACGTATACCGTTCCGTTAAAGATCGTTGCAGACGGCGGTATGTATCCGATGAGCGATTATCCCGAATACGTGCGCATAACGGTACGCTCGACGGCGGAAAACATCGCCGAAACGCTGCAGAGCGATTTTACGGCAACGATCGATTTGACAAAATATGAAAAGGAAGGGAGCTTTTCGATTCCCGTATCGGTGCACTTGTCGCCGAAACTTTTGCTCATGGATCCCTTTGAAATAAAATTGAATCCCGAATCGGTGTCGATGCGCCTCGAAGAAAAGACGCTGAAGTACGTGTCGGTTACGCCGGCTCTTTCCGGCGAAGTGCGGCACGGCTATACCGTTACGAAAACGACGGTGGAACCGGCGACGGTCGAAATCACAGGTCCTCGCAGATCGGTAGACGAAACAAAGCAAGTGTATACGTCCGCGATCGACGTGACCTCTCTTTCCGAGTCGAAAACGGTCGAAGCGTCGCTGCAAAACATCAATTCGCTCCTCGCGATAAACCCTGCAAAATCCTATACCGTACGGATCGAAGTCGCGGAAGAACCGCTCGTAAAAAAGTTTACCGACGTACCGGTACGCCTTTTGTTTTTGCCGGAGTGGTTCGAAGCGGAAGGAGAGGCTCCGAAGATAAGTTTCGATGTAGCGGGGACGGTACCGATGCTCGAAGATTATGATTTGAGTGAAGGCGCCGTATACGCCGACTGCAGCGCGATCGATAAAGCGGGCACCTACGATTTGCCCGTACACATTACGCTTCCGTCGTATTTTCAAATAGAAAATCAAAGCGCGGAAACGGTAAGCGTTTCGGTACGCGCACGGCGCGAAGACAACGCCGATCTCGGAGCGGAGAACCGATGATCTACGGCATCGGAACCGACATTGCCGACGTACGCCGCTTTGCGAAGTGGGTCGAAAACCCCGATTTAATCGAGCGCTTTTTTAATAAACGAGAGATAAAAACTTCCGGTTCACGCCAAACGTTGCAGGAACACTATGCATCGCGCTTTGCCGTTAAAGAAGCCTTTTCAAAAGCGCTCGGAACCGGCGTTGCGGGCTTTCAGCTCGGAGACATCTATGTCGGACACAATGAAGACGGTAAGCCCGAACTGTACCTCGAAGGGCGCGCAGCCGGTCTCGTCGAAAGGCGGTGCGGAAAGGGTGCGCGCATATTCGTATCGCTCAGTCATGAAAAAGAATATACCGTTGCATTTGTCGTCATTGAAGTGTAGAATTATCGTATGATGCGTGCAAAGGTTGGGATATGACAATACAAGGTGTAAAAAAGGAATCCGATAAAAAGAAAACCGCGCTTTCGTATTGGTCGAAAGATAAATGCCTGTGCCCCGTGTGCAATAAAGAGTTCGACCGCGAAATTATGCTTTCGGGGCAGGGCAGAATGATAGCCGGAAAACTCACCGATGAACTGCACCGCATCTTCGAGCCGTCGAAGCGATACGGCCGCATCTATCCCCTCATCTACGATATCGGCGCGTGCCCGAACTGTTTTACGGCGATGCTGTGGTCGGATTTTAAAGACATCAAAAACAAAGACGCAGCGGAAAAAATGTATTCCGATTCGGAAAAACGGAGAAAAGCGGTAAACACCGTATTCCCGTATTTCGACCTGCACCGCCGACGCACACTTTTCGACGGCTGTGCGGTGTATTATCTTGCGCTGCTCACCTACGAGGATGCGAACGTCGAAATGCTTCCGACGATGAAGCGCGCGATCCTTGCGCTGCGTCTCGCGTGGCTTACCGGAGAATTGAACGAGCGGTGCCCGGGTCACAATTACGATTATATTTCGAAAGTGTTTTATCAAAAAGCGACGTTTTTTTATGAACAGGCGGTTGTAAATGAAATGAACCGCGTTGAAAAAAGTTCCATGCTCGTAAACTGCGGCCCCGATATGGATAAAAATTACGGCTGGGACGGAGTCATCTATCTGTGCGGATTGCTCGAATACAAATACGGACAGACGGACGACCAGCAGCTCAGGCTCAAAAAATTGAGCCGGGCGAAAACGGCGATCGCGCGCATTTTCGGTCTCGGAAAATCGTCGAAGGCGAAGCCCGGCCCCCTGCTCGAAAAATCGCGCGACCTCTACGATAAACTTTCGTCCGAAGTACGCGACGACAATATTTAGGGAAGCTCGTGCGCAATATTTTATTGACCCTTTCTTATGACGGTACCGACTTTTGCGGATGGCAGCGGCAGGACGGAAGCGATGAGGGAAAGAGCGTTCGCACGGTGCAGGCCGTCCTCGAAGAAGCGCTTGCAAAACTGCACGGCTCGCATATCACGCTTTACGGCTCGGGGCGCACCGACAGCGGAGTGCACGCGCTTTCTCAAGCGGCGAATTTTTTTTCTCCGATCGATTCGATCCCGATCGAAAAGTATCCTTTAATAATCAACAATATGCTGCCGCTCGACGTGCGCGTTATGAGTGCCGCTTCGGTCGATGAAAAGTTCAACGCGCGCTACAGTGCGACGAGCAGGGTGTACCGTTATTGCATGTTCGCATCGGGCACCCCTCCGGCGCACCTTGCGCGTTACGTGTGGCCGCTTTTCAGAATGCCCGATGTACAAAAGCTCAATACGCTCGCCGCATGCCTTTCGGGTGAACTCGACTGTGCGTCTTTCGCCGCTTCGGGGGATGCAAGCTTTTCGACAAATCGCTATATAGAGCGCACGCGATTTTTTTCCGCACAGGTCTTTCCGTACGGCACTCTCGTCGTATTCGAAATAGAAGCGAACGCGTTTTTGTGGAAGATGGTGCGCACGCTCTGCGGCACGCTTTTGCAGCTCGAAAAAAAAGGGGCACCCGACGATGCGCTTAAAAAAATCATCGAAGAGAAGGATCGGAGAAAAGCCGGCATAACCGCTCCGCCTCAGGGATTGTTTTTACACGAAGTCAAATTCGACGGAAAGAGGCGGCACGCCTAGCGGGAAGCGCGCTTGTTCCGTTCGTATACTCGCCGTCTTATAACAGCGAAACGGGATCGACGTCGCATTCGATGTACACCGACTGCGCATGGCTGTAGCCGAAGAGGAGTGTTCTTGCAGCTTTTTGCAGCGGGCGGATATCGCTTCCTCGAAGCAGCAAGTGATAGCGATAGTTTTGCGATATTTTTAAAATCGGGCATTCTGCGGGACCGAGTATTTCCGCAGCATTTGCGCTCCGCATTTTTTTTATTTCGTCCGAAAGGAGTTTCGCACCCGCCGCTGCGGTTTCTTCGGCGGCATTTTTATCGGCGGATCGGAAGACGAGGCGGATGAGGCGGCTGAACGGAGGAAAACCGAGGAGCTTTCGCTCGCCGAGTTCATACGCGTAAAATTTCTCCGTATCGTGAGTGCACGCGAGCGCGACGGGCTCTTTCGACGGATTGTAGGTTTGCACGAGCACTTTTCCGTCCGGGAAAAAACGCCCCGCGCGGCCCGCAACCTGCGTGATAAGCGAAAAGGTGCGCTCGGAAGCGCGGAAGTCCGGCATGTGGAGCCCCGTATCCGCGAGCACGATGCCGACGAGACGCAGGTTCGGAAAGTTGAGTCCCTTGGCGACCATCTGCGTGCCGAGCATGATGTCGTAATCTCCGCGTCCGAACGCCGCAAGTTTTTCTTCGAGTTCGCCGCGCTTTGTCAAAGCGTCCGTATCGATTCTGACGATCTTCGCATTCGGAAATTTCGCCTTCGTTTCCGCTTCGATGTATTCGGTGCCGAATCCGGAATAGCCGATATTGAGCGAACCGCAGACGGGGCACGATTCGGGCGGTTCGACCGACCATCCGCAGTAATGACAGCGAAGCCGCCGCTCGCTTTTGTGGTAAGTCATCGGCACGGAACAGTTTTTACACGTCATCTCGTAACCGCAGTCGCCGCATCGGAAAAAGTGGGTAAAACCTCTCCGATTTAAAAAGAGTATCGTCTGCTTTTTGAGATTGAGCGTCGTCCTGATTTCATTCGCGAGTGAACGAGAAAGGCAGCCGTCGGTCTTTTCCTTCGTCAAATCGATGCGCACGATTTCAGGCATCGTTCCCCCTGCAAGGCGCTTTGTGAGCGTGTGGCGGACGAGGCTTCCTTCGTTCATGAGGTACCACGATTCGACCGACGGCGTCGCGCTTCCCATGACGAGCGGAATTGCACTGCGCGATGCGCGGTACATCGCAACTTGGCGCGCGTGATAGCGGGGCGTCGTTCCGCTTTTATAAGAAGCGTCGTGCTCTTCGTCGATGATGATGAGTCCCAAATCCGGTACCGGAGCGAACACCGCGCTCCGCGCTCCGATGACGACGCGTGCTTCTTTTCGGAGAATGCGTTTCCACTCGGAAAATTTTCTGCTTTGCGTGAGACCGGAATGGAGGACTGCGGCGGTGTTTCCGAAACGGGCGCGCACTGCGCGTATCACTTGCGGCGTAAGCCCGATTTCGGGGACGAGGTAGATGACGCCTTTGTTTTGAGCGAGTACGGCTTCTGCGACGCGCAAAAATACTTCCGTTTTGCCGCTTCCCGTCGGCCCGTATACATAGTGGAATCGTGTGCTTTTTGTCTTTGCGGACAGGATATCCGATACCGCTTGTCTCTGTTCGTCCGAAAGATCGTGCACTTCGCTTGAGGGGATGTCGTCGGCAAACGAAAATCCTCCCGAACCCGTTTCGCGTCTTCCCGACGGAATCATCGCCGAAACGATTTCGCCGAGCGGGCAGAGATAGTAATCGGCCATCCATTTTGCGAGGGAAAAAAGTTCGCTCGTCAAAAGCGGCTCTTCGTCTACGATGCGCCGTACGGCACGGATTTTTTCTTTCGGCACGTCATCGGGCGCCGTATCGCCGATGCCCGTGATAAAGCCCGTAAGCTTTCTGTTTCCGAAAGGCACTTCGACCCGCATTCCGATTTCAGCTTTTTCTTTTTCGTCGGGTGTATACGAATACGTAAACGATCGGTTTACCGGCACGTTTAAAACGATGTCGAGATATATCATTTTTTAATAAAATCTTTTGCGTAGTCCGGAACGAGGCGCAAAAGCTCCGCGCGGAAAAGTTTTAAATCTTCCCACGCCGGCCGCTTGAGCGACACATCCCGAAGCAGGGCGCTCGGGTGATAGGTGACGAGGAGCGGTATGCCGTTGTAATCGCGGAAAGCGCCGCGAAGACGAGAGAGCGCTTCCGTCGTTTTTAATAAATTTTGAGCGGCCGTTCTGCCCGCTGCGAGGATGAGCTTCGGTTTCAGTATGTGAATCTGCGCTTCGAGAAAGGAAATGCATGCATCCGCTTCTTCGGGAAGCGGCGTCCTGTTGTTCGGCGGACGGCATTTTACGATATTTGCGATGTAGCAGTTCGTATCGCGGGAGAGGGAAATCGCTTCGAGCATTTTGTCGAGGAGCTTTCCCGCAGGCCCGACAAAGGGAAGCCCCTGAGCGTCTTCTTCCGCTCCCGGTCCTTCGCCGACGACGAGAACGGCAGGATGGGGAACGCCCATGCCCGGTACGGTGTGCGTTCTCTTTTTTGAAAGCGCACAGCGCGAACACGAGGCGACTTTTTGTGCGACTTCTTCGAGCGTGATGCCGCTCCGCCCCGATTCGTCGCGCGCAGGATCGGCCGACTCTGTGTCTGCAAAATCGCCTGCGCGTCCGAAGGATGCGGAAGTCTGCGTCGACGGAGCGGCTGCCGATTTGTTTGCAAAATCGCCTGCGCGTCCGAAGGATGCGGAAACGTACGCTGCCCGATCGGAGGCTTCTGCGCTTGCCGCAGATTCGGCGTCGTCGGAAAAAGCGGGTGTCTCCGCAAAAGCGCGCGGTACGTAAGCGCACAGCGACGACGATGCCGTTTTGAGGAGATCCCATACTGCTTGTTTTTCCGCGGCGAGCATAAGGCAAGCATAACACATTGCTTGTGTTTTACGCAAGAATAGAGTATAGTAAAAAACGAGTGTATGAAAAAATTATTCGCGTTGTTTTTTTTAGCGGCGCTGCTTTTTTCGGCTGTCTCGGCGCAGGCAGGTGTTGATCCGACGGATGACTTTTACGAAGCCGCACTGCGCTGGTATATTGCCGGTGTCATTTCCGAACTGCCGCAGCTCAAACCCTATCCTCACGATACCGTCCGCCGTCTTCTTTTTACGGTTATGGAAAAAGGAAATCGCGAACAGGAGGCCGAAGCGCGTGAATATTACGAGTTGCTGTTCGCAAAAGTGTGGCACATATCGGCGGAAATGGAAGGTGCGGGTATCGTAAGACAGAACGGAACGACGAAAGAAAACGGAGCCGACGGTTCTCTTTCACTTTCCCTCGAGGGAGGAGCCGATGTTCTTTTCGAAAAAGGTATCGGTGCCGGCGTGCGCGCATGCCTTTCATCGGGGCTTTCCAGCGATGAAAATAACACGGTGCGCGAACTGTGGAGTATACCTTCATACGACAATAGTATCGATCCGGTGAGTCAGGGACGGACCCGAATCGATTTCAGCGCCGATGCCGTCGTTTCATACGCGAACGAAAAAATCGGCGTGAGCGTGGGATATAACCGCACCGGCTATACGAATTATATCGACGGCGGTAATGTTTTAAGTCCGTACGCATATCATGCGCCCGAATTTTCATTTTCCTATGACGGGGAACGCTTCGATTTCGTACAATATTTTGCCGCGCTTCGCGCATCGGATATGCTCGGAAAAAACGGCCCCTACGGCAAATTCATTTCGTTTCATGCGCTGCGTTTTTCGCCGAATCGGAAAATACATCTGTCGTATTATGATTCGGTCGTATACGGAAAACGATTCGATCCGTCGTATTTGATTCCCGTTCCCTCAGCGCTCATCGCATCGGCAAACGGATACGGCGACAACGTGATCGCGGGTTTTCTGTTCGAATATAATTTTTTCCCGGACGTTTCATGGCTTACCGATGTGAGTATAGACCGCCTCGATGTAGCGCAGCTTGCGCGCTTTCATCTCAATTCCGATAACCGCCTTGCATTGAAAACGGGGCTTTCCTATGCGCCGAAGGCTTCTCCGTGCAAACTGCTCACTTTCAGTTATACGATCATCTCTCCGTATATGTATACTTCCGAAGACACGAACGGCGAATCGTACAATTATCATTCGTATACGAATTGGGGACGGAGCATCGGGCAGAACCTTCCGCCGAATTCCGACAGGCTTTCCTTGAAAATCAAACTCGAACCGATAAAGCGTTTTTCGGTATCGACGTTCGCTTCCATTACCCGTCATGCGAACGTGTATCAGTCGTATTCCGGCGATGAACTGCGGGAGATGCTTTCCAAAGGTGGACGCGCGACGGACGGCAGCATCAATTCACAGCGCTACAGTTCGACGCCGTTTTTATCTCAGGAACATATTATGTATGCCGCGCGCGGAGGGGCGGAAGTTTCATACCGTTTTCCGCGCGTCAAAGCGGGACTCTTCGAACTGAACGGCATCTTCGCATACACGTATATCGGGAACGCGGGTATGGACACTCCGATGTATCCCGGCGCGACTGAAAGCACCACGAATAAGCAATTCAAAGTTATGCATACCGCTTGGAAAAATCAGCTGCACGAAGAATACGATATATTTTTGTCGCTCGGCATAAAGTGGACATACTGACGGAGATACGATGAAACGGAAATTTCTTTTTTTATACCTCAACACCGGTGCGGGTCACATTTCCGCAGCGAAGGTGCTCGCCGCGGCTTTAAAAGAAAAAGATCCCGACGTCGAAATCGAAATGCTCAACGGTTTCGATAAGTATAATTTTTTCGGACACTTGATGTTCGAAAAGGGATACAATTACGCGACGAATTACGTTCATGGCGCTTTTCCGCTCATCTACGATATGGCGCAGCACCGCTGGGGTCAGACGATGTTCGTGCTGCCGCTGCGCTTTCACACGACGCGCTATCTCCGCCGCGTCATCCGCGAAAAGCAGCCGACCGATATCGTATCGTTTCACTTTGCCCTCACGCCCTTTGTTAAATCGGCGCTCCGGCAAATTTCCGAAAAGATCAATTTTACGGTCATGGTTACCGATCCGTTTACGCTGCCGAACGCGTGGTTTTACGAAAACGATCAAAAATTTTTTGTGTTTTCGGAACAGGCAAAGCGGCAGGCCGTCGAAGTCTGCGGTGTGCCCGAACAAAACGTCACCGTTGTTCCGTTTTTGATGAACGAAAAGTATCTTATGCCGCTGCCGTCGAAAGACGAAATTGCAGCGATGAAAGCGAAGCACGGTTTTACTGACGACAAAAAAATCGTACTGCTCGTCGGGGGCGGAGAAGGGCTTCCCGGCGCGGTCGAAATCATTAAAGAGTGCGTGCTGCACCGTGCGCAGTTTTCGGTCGCAATCGTATGCGGGCGCGACAGAGCGTTTAAAGATGCGCTCGAACTCCTCAGACGCACGTACCCCAAACTCGATCTGCACGTGTTCGGCTTTATCGATTACCTCGACGAACTCATTAAAATATGCGACTGCGCCGTCATCAAAGCGGGGCCTGCGACGCTTATGGAAGTGATTTCGTGCCGGAAGCCCGTCATCATCATCAAATACATTCACAACCAGGAGCTCGGTAATATGCGCTTTGCTGTCGATCATAAAGTCGGCTGGTATATCACAAAGCCGCGCGACGTGTACCGAAAAATCAACGAATTGCTTGTCGATAAAAATTTCGACGAAGAGATGAAAAAGAATTTCGACAGCGTGCATCTCGACACCGACGCCGGAAAAGTCGCTTCTCTTTTGCTCGAAAAATAGCAATGCGCGTTCAAACCGAAAAGCGTTTTATCTCCCGTTTTTCGAATGCTTCTTGTATCAATTCGTCCGCGTCGAGGGATGCATAGATCGCTTCGGCTTCTTCGGTTGATGCGCGGAGCACCGGATGCTTGGGCGAAAAGAGCACGCAGCAGTCTTCATAGGGCAGGATCGACGTTTCGTATGTGCCGATTTCCCTTGCCGTGTCGATGATCTCTTCTTTGTCGAGTCCGACGAGGGGACGCAAAAGCGGGCGGGACGCGAAGTGTTCGGTGACGTTCAAATTGGCGATCGTCTGGCTTGCAACCTGTCCGAGACTTTCGCCGGTGACGATGCAGTCCGCGTGCGTCCGCTCTGCGATGAGGTTTGCCGTTTTCATCATGCACACGCGGAGCATGAGCGTCGTCCACGCTTGGGGTGCTTTTTCTTTGATGCGCATCTGTACGTCGGTAAAGGGAACGATATTCAAATACGTATCGAGTCCGTAATTTGCAAGGGATGCGGCGAGACTTTCAACTTTTTTTTGCGCTTCTTCCGACGTGTACGGATACGAGTGAAAATACGCGCAGTCGATTTTCATGCCGCGCCGCATCATGCGGTAGCCCGCGACGGGCGAATCGATGCCGCCTGAAAGGAGGAGGAGACCTTTGCCGCTCGATCCGACGGGAAGGCCGCGCCGTCCTTTTTCCGCATCGGAAAAGACAAAGCAGCGGTCGCGTACTTCGACATAGATGCGCACGTCGGGGGAGTGCACGTCGACTGCGAGCACGCCTTCGCGAGATGCGCGGTCGGCCGCTTTGCAGCAGATTTCATAGGAAGTGAGCGGAAAGTCTTTGTCCTGCCGCCTCGCTTCGATTTTAAACGATTTTGCGCCTTTTTCCTTTGCGCGCACGGCTTCTTCGTAGACTGCACGGCTTATCGCATCGATGTCTTTTTCGACGACCGTCGCTTTCGCCCAGCCCGTGATCCCGATGAGGTGCTCGAGCGCAAAAACGGCCGCCGCATCGTCGTCGCAGTCGATATAGAGCCTTCCCGCGTTGCCGCTCACTTTCGCGCTCCGTCCTTTGAGAAGACGCCGCGCGTTTGCGGTGAGGCGGTTTTTAAATTCGTCGATATTCGAACCTTTGAGAGAAAGCTCTCCGACCTTTGCAAGATACGTCATACGCGCCAGTATAAATAATCGTACCGGCTCGTGCAAGGGCGAGCGATGTCGTGTGTAGTATTCGTTTACGATACACGATGATATTAATTTCTTGCCATATCGACGACAACCCGCACGAGCAGCACGATGAGTAAAAGAGCGGCAAGGCACAGCGCTCCGAAGAGAATTTTATAATTCGCCGGAACGGTTTTAAATTGCAGCACTTCTTTTTGGAGCGTATTCCGCATCGCATCTACGGCGTTTTTATCCGCATCGTTTTGCGCCGCGCTTTTGCC
>ERZ773042.2038-NODE-2038-length-11347-cov-3.259387_pt1 | contig 11347 bp, 9 predicted proteins | sample MGYA00511664_ERZ773042 | MGnify/ENA primary metagenome ERZ773042 (study PRJEB29015, sample SAMEA2737984) | human oral metagenome | biome: human oral; feature: human-associated habitat; material: dental | place: China | collected 2036 ... | reverse complement strand
GTTGCGAGCGGCGATGACGGCACCGCGATTGAAGGCTTGGTTTTGTGCTGCGGCCCGACCAGTTACAATACCCATCCGTGTTGCGTCAGAGCCATAGGTCGAGATCAGCTCGATCGGGTTTATCACATTACCCTTTGATTTACTCATCTTTTGGTTATGCTCATCATTGACCATGCCGTGCATGTAAACGTCACGGAATGGCACTTGGCCGGTGCGATAAAGACTAAGCATGATCATCCGGGCAACCCATTGACGGAGTAAGTCTGAGCCAGTCTCCATCAGGCTAGTCGGGAAAAATCGACTCAAGCTACCCTGATCAAGATAATCGGTGATAATGTATGGCCACTGCCCTGACGAAAACCACGTATCAAAGGTGTCTTCCTCGCGAAAATATGTTGTGTTATTAACAACGATTTTCGTTTGATCAACTCGTGTGTCAAATATCCAATCGGTTCGGTCGTGCTGGTTCACAAACGCTGGGATCGGAATACCCCAAGGGATTTGTCGGCTAATATTCCAGTCGCGCAGCTGCGCCAAGTAGGCAATTAGCTCCTTTTGCTTGGTCGCAGGGTAGAAAGTGATCTCCCCTGCTTTGAGGTGGTCAATTGCCTTCTGAGCCAGGGGTTGTACCTTGACGAACCACTGCTCTTTGATCATTGGCTCGATGACACTGCCGCATTTATAACAATGACCGACCGCATGTTCGATGGTTGTGTCGCCGCGCAGCAACTCTTCTTCTTGTAGTAGGTTGAGAACTTTTTGGCGAGCCTCTTGGACAGTTAAGCCGGCAAAGTCATCTGGCACATTGACCATTGTTCCGTCGGTCGCGATAATTTGCTCGATAGGCAGATGGTGGCGCTGTGCTATTTCGAAGTCGTTTGGGTCGTGCGCTGGAGTGATCTTGACGGCGCCGGTCCCGTAGGTCATGTCCACATATTCATCAGCGATAATTGGAATTTCCTTGTTAATTATTGGCAGCAAAATTCGCGTCCCGATCAACTGTTGATAGCGCGTATCATCTGGGTGAACAGCGACGGCAACATCACCAAGCATGGTTTCTGGGCGAGTCGTGGCGATGACGATCTCACCGATTTTGTCGAGTGTCGGATAAGCAATATGCCACAACGTCCCCTTCTCTGTTTTGTACTCCACCTCAATATCAGCGAAGCTGGTCTGGTGAGTCGTACAATAATTGACCATTCGCTCACCTCGGTAAACCAGGCCGTCATCCCATAGCTGTTTGAAGGTTTGGTAGACAGTCCGAATCACCTTCTCATCTAGGGTGAAAGTCAGGTGATTCCAAGCGGCGCTAACACCCAGAGCTCGAAGCTGCAGCTCCATATTGCCCCGCTTTTCTTCCACAAACTGCCAGACTTGGCTATATAGCTGATCGCGTGAAAAATCAAACCGACTCTTGCCCTGCTTTGCCAGCTCTCGCTCATACACGACCCAAGTTTCAAATCCTGCGTGGTCAGCTCCAGGGATAAATACTGCATCGTCCCCTTTCATACGGTGGTATCGCACCAAAATATCCTTCAAATTCATGTCGAGCGCATGGCCGATATGAAGGTTACCATTGGCGTTTGGTGGTGGCATGATGATAGAATATGGCGCACCAACCCCAGTTGGTTCAAATGCTCCACTGGTTTCCCAGAGAGCGTAGATATCAGGCTCGTAGGTGTTTGGTGAATATTGTTTTGCTAATTGCATGGTTCGTCCCTATGTTTTCACATGAAAAACAGCTGCGTTCTCAAAATTTTCATGTGAAAACTTGTGATTGCAACTGGTTTCTCACGTGTTTGTATTCGCCACTATTATACCACAACAAAGAGAGGTCACTGCTGGCTGCTGACTCTAGGGCGTATGTTTAGCGTATTGTCTGATACGTGCGGTAGAGCCAGTAGGACACAGGGCGAAGAGGCAAATCCCAGGCACCAGCAAAGGTGACATCGGATCCGCCAAAAGAACGCTTAAACTTCGTAAAACCAGCCCAGGGGTGATCTGGTGACGCACCTGTGGGTGCGATCCCGTAGAGATCGACTAACTGTAGCCCACGTTGTTGAGCATCGATGATTGCTTCAGCCAAGACAGCGGTACCGGCATTGAGTTTGCGGTGTTGGGGGAGGGCTGAGGCACCAGCGTGGGCATAGTACAGTGTTGTCTCGGTCTGGTAGAACAGGGCAGCAGCGATTGGCTGACCTTCAAATGTGGCATACCATAGCTGAGCGGCGTGCAGCGGAAAGAGGGTTGCAGCTTGCTGCCGGAAGTAGTCATCGCGGTGGGGCCGAATGCCATTGCGCTGCGCTACTTGGTGGACAAACTGGAGCAAAATTTCGATATCCTTTGGGTTGGTTGAATGATGAACCACCACACCTTTCTTGTGATAATTGCGGTAGATATTACGGACAGGCTGGGCCATCTGGGCGATCAGCTGTTCTTTTGGTTGGGTCAAGTCGAGCAGGTGAGAGTGCTCTGGCTGTAGTTGCTGGTAGGTCACCTTTCGCCATTTGTGTGATGACAGGAACGCATTGTAGGCAGGGTCAACCGGTTCAATGCGAAGAAAACTCACCCGTTGTGATTGACCAAGTTGTGTCAGCTCAGTGATTGCTGCAGTGAGGGCAGTGCGGTCAGCGACTGTCGGGCCGTAGGGGCAGTAGAGGCGAGAATTGGCGGTGCCAGGCTCAAGGATTGCCAGGAAATCCCAGCCATCGCCGGATCGTCGAAAGGTGGTTCGGCCGAGTGATTGCTGGAATGTTTCCCAGGCAGTTGATTGTAGGAAATGATGAGAATGTGTCACTTGTTGTAATCTCCACAACATTAGAATTACTATTGATTATTGGGGTGTCGCCATCGATAGGCTCGGGACAACCTCTAGGTTGTACGGGTCAGTGGGCTGGTCAATGTGCGACCGGTAATAACCCAGCGCAGCCACCATAGCGGCATTGTCGGTACAGAGCTGAATTGGTGCATAGTCAATTGTGATCGGCAGCGCTTGCCGAAGCTGGCGACGAAGCTCTTGATTGGCTGCGACACCGCCTGCGATGACGACTGATGCTGGCTGGAAATTTTGAAAAGCCAGGCAGGTTTTATCGACAAGGGTCTTGATAGCAGTGAACTGAAAGCTGGCGGCAATATTGGCTTGAAGCTCATCGGTGACAAGGCTGGGGAGTTGATGCGAAGGGAAAGTGAAATCTTGGCCAACTTGGCGCTGGACAGTCCGTAATACGGCAGTTTTGAGGCCAGAAAAAGAAAAATCATAAAGCCCTGACAACTTGGCGATTGGCAGCCGAAAGGCGTGAGGATCACCGTGCTGGGCTGCTGCGGCAATCGCTGGGCCACCGGGGTAGGGGAGGCCGATAATTTTGGCCACTTTGTCAAAAGCTTCACCGACCGCATCATCTTGCGTTTGGCCAATGAGTTGATAACGACCATGCGCATGAAAGAGCACTAACTGTGAGTGTCCACCAGAGACGATGAGCGCCAATAGAGGAAATTGCGGCGGTTTATTTGGTAGTGATAGAGAAGGCGAGGCGGCTTGGCTATCTTGCTGGGTGATGAAATTAGCGTAGACGTGCGCTTCGACGTGGTGTATTTTGTAGAGCGGTTTGTGGTGAAGAATAGCTAAAGTGCGAGCAGCCAGTGTGCCAATCAGCAGCGAGCCAACCAACCCGGGTGCATACGTGACCGCCAGCGCATCGATATCATCCCAGCTGCTGCCGGCGGTTTTGAGCGCATCGTGAATAACTGGATTGATAACCTCGAGATGGCTACGAGCGGCAATCTCAGGGATAACCCCGCCGTAATGGGCGTGAATATCAATTTGCGAATGTACGACATTCGCCAGCAGGCGTTTGCCATCCTCAACGATAGCCGCCGCCGTCTCATCACAACTCGACTCGATTCCCAACACTCGCATAAGTATACTCACCTAGTATACACCACCCGAGGAATATCATCGACTAGGACAGATAGTCTGCAAGATAAAAGAAAAATGATATAATATGAGTCTATGGAAAAATCACAATCTCCCGACCGGCAGACATCGCGGATATCAGCCGAAGTGACCCGACAACCTAGTGATGCTATGGCAGTGCAGATAATCGAGCATATGACTTCGGCCGATCAGCACACTGCCAAGCAGCAGGCAATACATAACCAGCTACAGCACATATGGTCGAAAGCAGAGAGGGGTGGTGGGCAGCCATCTGTACGGATCCTCGACCTGTTTCGGCAGCAACTTGAAGACACCTTTGCGGCAGCGGACGCCGCATCAGCGCAGCCAATCGAGGTGTGCTTTGCGGAGACGCCTGAAAAGAATGTAGAGAAATTTAAGCAAATGTTTCAAGAATTCGGTGAGATCGAACAGCCGGGTAAGAGTCAGAAATATTACATTAATCCAGATGACTATCAGGGTGAAGCGGCTGCCGGTGATGTGGCGGTAGCTCGTGCGCTGCTCAAAACGAGTAGCCTCGCAGATATTGATAAGTTCATTACAGACCGAAGAAGGGCTGTGGCAAGACTTCCGCATTATCGCGAAATGGTCGAAGAGTGGGAAATCGAGGCCAAGTATAAAGTGTGTGTATGGCTTATCGCGCTGCTGCCAACCGAGACAATGCGTCAGTATCGTGAACCGCCATTATTCACGTGAAATAGTCGCAGTAGTCAGTGTGTTTTAGCTGACATTACGCCAAATGATGGTAGAATAGAGACATGAAGACCCAATTGGTAAAAATTGTCAGAGCTATTCTGCCAACGACGGTGGTGCATTATATAGAGACGATATATCGGCGTGCCCGAGTTAGGCTGGTGAGTGCTCGCTATGGTAACCCGTCAAAACACCTGCGAGTCATCGCTATCACTGGTACGAATGGTAAGACCACGACCGCTTGCTATATTAATGAAATCCTCAAAGAAGCCAAGTTTAAGACAGCCATGTTCACTACGGCGCTGATCGAGGTGGCGGGCCAGGCTCAGATTAATGATTTGAACGCAACCGTGGCGACGACGGCCCGGATGCAACGATTCTTCCGAGATGCCAAACGAGCGAATGTCGACTATGTCGTCTTGGAAGTGACCAGTCACGCGCTTGATCAGCATAAGCTTGATGGTGTACCGATTGAGGCGGCAGTCATGACAAACCTGACGCAAGATCATCTCGATTATCACAACACGATGGAGCAGTACGCGGCGGCGAAAGCCAAGCTATTTCAGCTGAAGCCGCGATTTATCATTTTGAACCGAGACGATCAATGGTTTGATTACTTCGATCAGTTTGTAGCGACTGAGCAAAAAATGAACTATGGCCTTAGTGAAGAGGCTGAAGCGCGGATCGATCGGGTCAAGCTGTACCGCAAGGGAACTGAGGCTGATGTGGTGTTGGACCATCAGACACACCTCGAGCTGGCGACTGCACTACCAGGTGAATACAATGTGATGAATATGACCGCGGCTACCACGCTTGCTTATCTTTTGGGGGTGAAGCTGAAAGATATCCAGGAGGGGGTAGCCAATGTCGAGGCGGTGCCAGGCAGGTTTGAGCGAGCAGTCGAGGGGTTGCCGTATGATGTGATTGTTGACTATGCTCATACACCCGATGCGCTCGAGAAGCTACTCACCTCAGCGCGCCATATTGCCAAAGGTCGGGTGATTTTGGTGTTTGGTGCGACAGGCGATCGTGATAAAGGGAAACGACCGATCATGGGGCAGATCGCTGCGGCGTATGCTGATAGAATTTTTCTGACAGATGAAGAAAGCTACAACGAAAACCCTGAGCAAATTCGCCGAATGGTCTACCAGGGTATTGTAGAAGCCCACGGGAGCGGCAAGGCGACCGAAATCGCTGATCGACGGCAGGCAATTGAGCGGGCGTTGGGTTCAGCCAAAAAGGGTGATATTGTTCTGATCACTGGTATGGGGCACGAGCAGTATCGGATCGTTCGTGGTCACCGGCTGCCGTGGAACGATAGCCAGGTAGTCCGTGAGATCGTTGGTCAGAGCTCGGCAGAATAGGAGAAGCTATGCGCACATTATTTATTACCAGGGGTATTCCCGGGTCTGGTAAGTCGACTTTTTTACAGCAGACTGGCTTGGTCACTTACACATTGTCACCAGATACTATTCGCTTGACCATGGCCGCACCGCGGCTAACTTGCCAAGGGAGGATGGCTATGCCGGCGCATCAAGATCCTCAGGTGTGGAAACTGCTATACCAGCTGATCGAACAGCGGATGGTTTGCGGCGAAACGACGGTGGTCGACGCTACCCACACCACCGATGACTATTTCGAAGCCTACCGACAGTTGTGCCAGCGCTATCGCTATCAGTTGGTGGTGATTGATTTTTCTGGTGTAGCATTGGCGACTTGCCGCGTACAGAATCGCCGCCGCCCGGCCTATAAAGTTGTCCCTGACGAAGTCTTGACGACAATGTACCAGCAGTTGCAGCAGAGTACAGTGCCAGACTGGGCGACCATAGTCACAACGACTGAGGAGGTCGATCAGCTCTTGGCAAACCGGCTGGAGCAGTTTGATAATTATCGGCGAATTCATCACCTTGGTGGTGTTCAGGGGTGCCACAGGCCACTGCGGGAATATTTTCGGCAGTATCCGCTGCGAGATGATGAGCTCTATATCTTTGTCGGTGATTTGTTTGACCGTGGGAGTGAAAACGGCGCAGTGATGCAGTGTGTCTGCGACGACCTCTTGCCACGACCAAATGTGCGATTCGTCGAGGGAAATCATGACCTCTACCTTTGGCAATGGGCAACCAACCAGCCGATCACTGGGCGGGAATTTGCTGACCAAACGAGGCCTCAGCTTGAGGCGGCAGCTATCGATAAGTCAGTGGTTAGGCAGCTGTTTTCTCGAATGGACCAGTATATTTTGTACCAATTTCATGCCAAGACGGTCTTGGTGACACACGGTGGACTCAGCACACTACCCGAGCAGCTACCACTCCTGGCGACTGATCAGCTGATCTATGGGGTTGGCCGCTATGATGATGCCGGTGCAGTAGATGATGCCTTTGTGGCTACCACTCGCCAAACTACCTACCAAATTCACGGCTATCGCAATGCGCCCAGCTATCCTATTCGTTATAATCAACGTTGCTACAGTCTCGGGGGTGGAGTAGAGCACGGTGGTGAGTTGCGAGCTGTGCAGCTTAATGAGCAGGGTATGACGCCGGTGGTAATTTCTTATTGATTGTGATGAGTGATTAAGCCAGACAATAAACCCGATATCACGGAGTCGATGTCATGACTTTTGGGTAAAAAATGCTTGCTTACGCTGGAGCCATTCCGCTGATTGCCGCACTAGTTTGCTGGCATCGTGAGGGTTCTTCAATAGTGGCTTGACGGCTTCCTCTAAATAAATACCACCCTGCGACCCTTTGAAGAGGAAGACGGCATCTTGGCCAGTCAGTTTCTTGAGAGTCGGCACCGCCTGGAGTGCGGTAGCAAACGACAAAACGCGGCAACCACGCTGCGTGGCGGCGGGAGCTAAGAACTCCTGCGCCAGTGGGCCAACTGTCACGACACAATAGAGCTTTTTTGGGTCACACAGTTTACCAATGGCTTCGTGCTCTAACTGTGTCATTTTGCCGAGTTCATTCATGTCGCCGAGCACGGCAATTTTTCGTTTGGTGGGCAATCGGTATAATGTCTCGAGTGCAGAAGTGACTGCTAGTGGGCTAGCGTTGTAAGTGTCATCGATAATAGTGGAGCCCTTCATGCCCGGCAAAATACTCATCCGCCCGGCGACTGCTCGAAAGCGAGCGAGTGAGCGGACCACCATCTTCATTGAGACACCAAGCTCTAGTGCGACAGCTGCAGCACCCGCAGCGATTCGTAATTGATGGATACCGATCACTGGCATGACAAATGGCTGTGATGCGTGATCAGCGTAAGTCAACTGGCAGGCGAAACCGCGGCCTGGCTGAAAGGTGCCAGCGCGCATCCGGTAGGTGGCTTCTTCGCTTGTCCCATAAGACATGACGACAGGGCTAGTCGCACAGGTAGCAAATTCTGGCCGAATATCTTCTTTGTTGTAGAGTGTTTTGCGGCTGACACGGCTGAGCCCAAACTCTTCTTGCGCAACTGTGGTGAGGTTACCAAAAAACTCCATATGCTCGGGTGAGATAGCAGTCACGACAGTGATGTCTGGCCGTAGGTAGCGGGCAAACTGTGCCATCTCGCCAGGGTGGTCGATACCAAACTCCTGCACCACGATATCGATATCGTGGTGTTGTCGTGCAGACATCCGTGCTTTTTTTACTACATCGATCCAGTCAGCGAGTCGGCGTGGGTTTGCTGGTGACTCAACCGCCAATATTTCAAGCGGCGCACTGAGCGCAGCGTTAAAATTACCACGATTTGTCCGTACGCGATACTTTGTAGTCAGAAGATCAACAATTGTTGATTTGGTGCTGGTTTTGCCAACACTGCCGACAACGGCAACCAGTTTAATATGACTATTTGTCCGAAAGAATTGCCGTACATATCGCGCCAAGAGGCGACCAAGACAGAGTTTTACGAATCGCATACTATGTATTATACCAAACTATTTGTAGTTGTAATATGTTCATCAGTTTGCTTTTTCACCGAATTATGATACCATACTCTACATTAATTATGGCATTTAGCGAAACGAAAGTACCTGCTGTTGAAAAGACAACATACCCCGTTGTAAAGAGTTATCTTCAGGGTGGTGTGCTTGACAAACAGGCGACGACCGGTGCGCCGAACGAAAAACAAAACGGTAGTTGGGATCCTGAGTGGATCGTCTCGTGCTATATAGCCCTGACTGATCGGATGATTCAGCTATGTGGTGGCTATCGCGAAGACCTGCCTGATACGCCGGTGCCAGACACGGTGATTTTTCTTGATAAGTCAGCACGGCCGGTCGCGTGGTTGATGGATTCGCTATGGGGCCAATTGGCTGACGACGATACGACGCAGCCTCATTGTGACTTCCTCAACATTGACCGGAAGACGTGGTGGGCGCTCGTCGGCCGGCCGCTAGTGGGAGAGGAGAACCGTAATCCTGCCGAGTTTGATGTCAATGATGTGCCGCAAGAATTGATAGATCAAATTCGGACGCATTTCGTGATTGGTGATGTCACTGAAGAGAACTATCGAGAAAAAGTGTGGCAGTTGCCGACCAATCTCGATGGCAAAGAAGTATTGATTGTCGACGAAGTGAAGAGCAGTGGCGCAACCACCGCGATGGCCGAGGCCTTGCTGTCGCGAGCGGTTCCGGAGGCGTCATTTCGATCGGATTATTTCTGGCAGCGGCCTTATCGAGAGACTATGGAGATAGAGATCCAAGATAAGCAGGCAAAAACTCGCCGGGTTGAAACCCAGCAGCTCAACGTACCGGCCTGGTACAACAAAGACACGCCGGATGGCCGAGAAGTCAGAGACCCAAGCCGTCTCGTGATGGCTGACCTGGTGCGCCGCATGCCAACGCAAGAGAATATCAAACGAAAAATCGCTTGGCTGATTGAGAGTGTCACACCAGAAGATTTAGGGCAGGACCTTGACCCCGTGACGAAACGGCTCAAGCAAGATATCGCTATGTTGAGCTACCTTAATCCTGAAGACTGGCTTGACCATGTGTTACCGCTGAGTGATGCGATGTATGAGTGGATGCTCCAGCGGCTCGGGCCGAGTATCCTGAAACGCCACATCACACGAATGCGGGCTGTCAAAAATCAGCGCGGGCCATACCGATCCTAAATTCTTATAAACGGCGGAACTGGCCCAGCGTGGTAGATGATCCTTGTGATGAAAATGGTGACGGTTCATATAGAAACAATGAACAGCGAAAAGGGTTCCCTAGGGAGTGGGGTTGACCATTGGCGTCAGAGATTTCTTGCTGGGCGGTCCCTTCGTGGTAAGTAGTGTGAGGCAGCCCGGTGCTAAATTCGATCGACAGCGCGTAGCAGCCAAGGGCGGTTTCTACGCGGCCGGGAACTCGGCCGTTGTAGTCTGGGTCCGACTCACCGGCTGACCGGCCATCCTTAAATGATACCGACAAGATATCTTGTACGTATGGCTGGGATGGTTGTTGATCATTGAGTGGTGAAAATTCAGAAGACACAAGGTTTTGATAGTAGCATAACGTACCAAACATGTCAAGCTTGCAGAGGCAGTAGTCAATCTAGCACTCACCCTTGACGAGTGCTAACAAGATACGATATACTGATGAAGCGATGCAAGAAAAAATGGAGGAATTGCAATGAGTACACCTATCAAACCTCTTGGCGACCGCGTTGTTGCAGTCCGTGAAGAGGCAAAAACACAAACAGCCAGTGGCATCTACCTGCCTGATAGCTCGAAAGAAAAGCCAGTGATTGCTCAGGTGAAAGCAGTCGGCAGTGATGTCAAGCATGTGGCGGTTGGCGATAAGATCGTGTATAAGGAATATACAACTACTGAGCTGAAAGTTGACGGTGTTGACTATTTGATCGTCCGCGAAGAAGATGTATTAGCGACAGTTGCATAAAAAAGAAAGGGAGTACAACTATGGCAAAAAAAGTTTTTTACGATGATGATGCGCGCGCTCGTGTGTTGGGCGGTGCCGAGGCGCTGTATAACGCAGTCAAAGTAACCTATGGGCCAAAGGGCCGTAATGTGGTGATCGCCAAGGGGTTTGGCGGGCCGACGGTGACGCACGATGGCGTGACAGTAGCGGAAGGCATCGAGCTACCAGAGAATGATGATGAGACGCTAGGCTACAAGGTTGGTGCGGATCTGATCAAGCAGGCGGCCAAGAACTTGAACAAGCAGGCTGGCGACGGCACCACCACCGTGACAGTGCTGACCTATTCGATCTTGAAGGAGGCTAACCGGCTGATCGCAGCGGGCCATAACCCGATGGAGCTGCGCAAGGGTATCGAGCAGGCCGGCGCGGAGATTATTCGTCAGCTTGATACACTCGCTGAACCAATTGAAGGGAAATCTGACCGGGTGGCCGAAGTGGCGACAATCTCGGCGGGTGATGCGGAAATTGGCAAATTGATCGCCAGTGTCATCGAAAAAGTTGGCAAAGACGGCGTGGTGACAGTCGAGGCCGGCCAGGGCCTAGAGCTAGAAGCCGAGGTCGTTGAAGGCTTTAGCTTGGATAAGGGCTGGGTCAGTCCGTTCTTCGTCACCGACACCGGTCGGCAAGAGGCGGTGTATGAAAAACCAGCAATTTTGATCACCGATAAGAAGATTTCTAGCGTGCAAGAGTTCCTGCCGATGCTGGAAAAATTGGCACAATCTGGTAAAAAGGACGTGGTGCTGATCGCTGATGAGGTCGAAGGTGAAGCACTGAGTATTTTGGTGCTGAACAAGCTCAAGGGT
>ERZ773042.2024-NODE-2024-length-11401-cov-40.117046_pt1 | contig 11401 bp, 10 predicted proteins | sample MGYA00511664_ERZ773042 | MGnify/ENA primary metagenome ERZ773042 (study PRJEB29015, sample SAMEA2737984) | human oral metagenome | biome: human oral; feature: human-associated habitat; material: dental | place: China | collected 2036 ... | reverse complement strand
GGGCAGTAGAAGATGGAGAAGCGAAGCGACGACAGATTCACTGCATCGCTTAGTTCGGAGCGTAAGATGGCCATGTAGCTATGCTACATAAGGCCATCCACAGCGACGAACACCCAGTATCCTGGAGGGAAGAGCCGTACATAAGAACTCGCTGATTAATACAATAGAGGGTCAACCCTAAACGGTTGGCCCTCTATTTTTGTGCTCTAACGAGTTACAGCTTTTATACCTACTAGAGCCGTCTCCAGCCAAGGTTGTTTAACTATAGCTAATCAATTTCGCAGCACATATCATCAATGGTATTATCGAACCGTAAATTAGTTGAGTAGCTCGAAACTTATGTAAATTACTATTCTAATAGCCCACCCTTGACATATCGAAAAAAATAGATATAATGGTATTAAGATATATGAGTATCCATTCATATATAATACAACTATTATGAATCCTGTTCGATTAAGAGGTGATAGAATGAATCCTTTAAGAACAATTGAAAGAATTATTAAAGCTCCTGATATTCATTGGGTAGGCAATGGATTTAGAGTACGTCAGTACTTCCCTGATGGCGATGAGTCACCTATGCTTGATCGTATGTCTCCATTTTTGTTACTCGACTATAACGAGCCATATTATTTTGAGGCCAGTCCTTTTGATACAGGTATCACTCCACATCCCCATAAAGGCTTTGAAACGGTAACATTTTCTTTTTCCGGCTCCATTGAACATAAAGATGCAGCTGGTAATAGTGGTGTTATTCACTCTGGTGATGTGCAATGGATGACTGCAGCTAGTGGTGTTTTGCACAAAGAATTTCATGAAAAAGAATATGCAAAGCGGGGACGTTTGTTCCATGCTTTACAATTATGGGTAAATCTACCTGAACGTCATAAAAACGATGCACCTGCATATCAATATATACTTGCTACCACAATGGGGCGGTATCAATCTCTTGATGAAACAATCGATGCCGTCGTTTACACCGGTGCTTTCAGACATATAACAGGTCCTGCTAAATCCCATACACCGATGAATATTTACAAATTAAAACTTCAACCTAATTCATGGATCTCTATTTCTGAGAATATGACTTGGAATACAGGCTTCCTTGTGATTAATGGTACAGGTAGTGCCAATGGTGAAAGCATAGAATTTGCAGACTTTGTACTTTTCAATAATGATGGAGAGCGCTTTGAGGTAGAGTCTGGTGATGAAGGTCTTGAAATCTTCGTTCTCGCTGGAGAACCACTCAATGAACCAGTGGTAAAACAAGGGTCATTTGTTATGACAAATAAAACCGAGCTTCTCCTCGCTTATGGAGAATACAAAAACGGTAAATTTGGCCGCGAAGAAACTATTATGTAATATAACACCCTGATTTATAATGGCGTACATCAGGGTGTTTCTTGTAAGTAATGTATCCTGAGACACATTATTTTATATTGATTATGGTATAATAATTGCGTACAATGTTTTGACAGGAGGTTTTATGTCTAAAAAAATTGCAGTCCTTGTGAATGAGGATACAATGCAACGCTGTTCTTGTGGCGGTTGTTTGAAAGCATTTATGAATAAAGCGGATTCCTTTGAGCGTTATGCTGATGAGGATATTGAGTTGGTGGGGTTCACACATAGTGGTGGGGATCTAGCTAAGAAGATTGAGTCTTTTAAGAAAAAAGGTGTTACTACGGTACATCTTTCTACATGTACGCGTGGTAAGAATGAAAATTATGAAAGCATCGCAGAGCAGTGTGCTGAGGCAGGCTTTGATGTAGTAGGCTATACACATGGTGGCGCTGTTTCTAAAGATGGTAAAGAAGCGGTAGTACTTTCAGCTAAACCAGTAACGACAGATCAATAGTTAGCAATGTTTGAATTAACCATAATAGATTGCACCATCTTATGATAGATGAATGATTGTTCCATTATTCATTCTATATTTATCATGAAGTAATATTATATAGGTAGAGTGGAAATTCTGGCGTTTTTTTTACATTCTATATTGTTTTATTATATAGCTATATCATTGTTTAAGAGGTTGAGAGAATGAATAAGAAAATTACAGCGGCTACTTTATCTATTGCTATGGCAGTGACAATGGCACCTACTATGATGCAAACAGTTTCTGTTAATGCTACGTCTGCTGCGGTACAATCTTTAGCTGGTGGTGCTATTGCTATGGCTTACGTATCTACTGCATTAAATAAAATGGATAATTCTGCAGAGGGGCAACAGGAGAGTTTGGCACGCACAAAAGAGAAAACTGGTTACTTAAACGATAGTGCAGCCCAAGAGCGTGTTAATCGTATTATGAAGACATTAGAGGCTACACCTAGTGTAAAGCGTTCCTACGTTGTATATGCGAATCCTGATGAGGAGTTTAATGCGTTTGCCACACTTGGTCGCGTTATGTCCATTAACAAGGGTGCTTTAGATACGCTAGATGATGATCAATTGGCCTATGTAATGGCTCATGAAATCTCTCATGGCGAGCATAAAGATATTATTAATGGCGCTAAGAAGCAAATCGGTCTTTCTACAGCGGTCGGCATTGCCGCTGGTGGTAGTGAAGGTGCAGCTATTTTATCTAATGTGGCAGGCAACTACTTATCCAATCAAGTGTTTACGATGAGTCAAGAAAAAGCCGCTGATGAGTTAGGCTTTAAGATTTTAAGTGAATCTCCATATAATGTAGGTGGTGCAGCTGGTTCTATGGCAGTACTACGCAACAAAGTGGGGGAACACTACCGTGAAGGGCTTTCACAAGTGGTAGCGCCTAACAATCATCCAAAGTTGTCCGATCGAGTGAACAATAATATTTCTCGTATGTACACATATTCTGGGAATCATGTAAACGTATCGAATGGTACTGTGTACGTAAACGGTGATAATATCTATACTCCAGTAGGTAGTGGCCGCTACACAGGCGAAGAGCGTGCTTATTACATGGCTGGTAAATTGGCACGATTGTATCATAACAATCAAATTACGTCAGGTTCTGCATCCTATAGTGGTGACACTGTAACGGTAGCTGGTCAATCCATTGTTTCTACGCCAAATGCGGACGTAGCATTGCAAGTGGCAACAAATCTTAACAATGCATTTGTAAAGCCTGCAGGTTCTGCTGTTAATGCGAAAAAACCAGTGAAGGTTAAACAAGAAAAATCTAAAAAGGTAAAAGAAAATAAAAATGTAAAAGCTGATAAAGCTAAAAAATAAATGAGAGTTATAAATGGCATATAATTTGCTTTAAGGATTTATGTTATTATAATCAGAGTAATCAGAGGACTGAGCCCATGAAGGCTTAGTCCTCTTTTTATATGAATTGTAATTTTTATAGTTTGAGTATAAGTTTATATGTTAATAAGTTTATAAGATGTATTGAGAAATATACGAGTAAGAAATAGACCGTAACGATATTGATAACCTTAGAGCATGAATATTGTTTATGTGTAAATAAATTATATTCATAAAGCAATAATAGATTTATAAAAATACAGAGAATCTTTTGAGAATGGAAAGTGAATTGTAATGGGCTTATACCATAAAATATAAGAAATTATCTTGTTAAATATAGTTGTTATAGAAGATTTTATTATATTTCTTGTAATATTTATGAATTATTTATGCGATAACTTAGTGTTGTCTATATATGGTGGATAGATGTATATTTAAGGTGGATGAAATATGTGCTTAGAATGGAATCCTATAGAAATACCATAACGGTAGGGGGTATAGGGTTATTGTACTTATACATGCTTTATAGGATAATGTCAATGTTGGTGGTTAATCTAATAATATAGATGACCATTTTTTTGTTAAATAATACGTAATTTTATACATTATATGGAGGCTATGATGGAGTATACAATTCACCTATTTAATGCAGGTGGTTTCGTTATGTATCCACTTGTACTATTCATGTTAGCAGCATGTACTATTTTATTTGAACGTATTCGTACGTACAGAAACATTAATCATGAGTTACAACAGTTGTCCGATAGCATTGATGCAGGTCGTAATAGTAATAATTGGTCTACTCTAGAAAATTCTATAAAAAATAGTGATGACGCATTGAGTAGATTCGTGTCTCCTATCGTGGAGTCTGTATATAGTGCGGAAGGTTTAGAGAACCGTTTACATGATGTGGTAGGTTACATGGATGAACGTTTAAAACGTGGTCTTAACTGGCTTAGCATGATGGTAACAATGGCTCCATTACTTGGACTTTTGGGGACTGTTGTTGGTATGATTCGATCCTTCGCAGCCGTTGGAGGCGATATTGGTGCGCCTACTGTTATTACAGGCGGCGTATCTGAAGCGTTGGTTGCCACTGCAACGGGGCTTTCAGTAGCTATCGTAGCATTAGCCATCCATAGTTGGTGTACAGATAAAGTAAATTCTGATATTGCAAAGTTAGAGCAAAAATTAGGTTCTATTATGGATTTATATATTAGGAGTCAACGATGAAACGTAGTTCAGTAGGCATACAAAAAGAACCTACCATCATGATTATACCTATGATTGATATCGTTTTCTTCTTGCTCGTATTTTTCATGATGAGTACGTTGTACATGAATACAGAGGAACAAATTCCTCTTAACTTACCGAAGGCTTCATCTTCTTCTGCTAAGACGATTGAGCCTATCACAATTTCATTAACAGCTACACATAAGATGTATCTTAATGAACGTGAGATTGTCCCTGATCAACTGGGCAATGAAATTCAAGATATTGTTGCAAAAGAACCTCAACAGGCATTTATTGTACGTGCCTCTGAGGATATTGCGTATAAGGATGTTATCAATATTTTAGATAATCTTAAAATTAGTGGTGCTCGGTTTGTTAGCGTAGCTACAGAACGGAAGTGATTCTATGGTAGACAAACGATATGGAATTCCTTTCGTAGCTGCATTGGTATTAAATCTTGTATATTGGGGGGTTGTAGGCGATTGGTTTGGTCATATAAAACCTCCAGAAACACACAAAAAAGACTTGGTTATCAACCTCGATATGGGGCAGCAAGAACTTTCTCAAGAGAAGAAAGATCCTGAGAAACTAAAGATTCATCCTGACGACAAACCCGTCGCAGGGGGCGGTAAAGCAGGAAGTGTGTTGCCTGATTTATCGGGAAAGCCTACAGAAGGCTTAAAAAATCTGAATCCTTACTTAGGTGGCAATGAGACGGCATCAGTCAATTTGAATGGTAATACTGATAATCCTGTTGGTAATCCAGGAAGTGGCAATGTACCAGGCCCTGGTGGTGGTAATGCTGGCAATGGTGGGCTTGGTGAAGAAGGTAATGGATCTAAAGGTGGTGACCCAGGTCCTGGCGATGTAGAACGTCGTGGGGGCTCTTACGATAGTTCAGGTTATATCGCTCGCGTTGAGAGTAATAAAGTGATGCCGCAACAGGCGGTGCGCCGTGGACTCAGTGGACGAGTTTCCTTTGAAATCACTTTTGATGCCGATGGCAACTTTGCTGGTGCGGAAATGATCGGTAGTAGTGGCTCTAGCATTCTCGATAATGCTGCTGCTAGCCTCGTAGAGAGCTCTGGAGGTATAGAGAATACAACAGGTGAGCCAGTTACGATTGTGGTTAATGTAGATTATGGTTATAATTAATCTTCTATAGCTGATAATGTATGAATTATGTTTGTGTGTAGTTGTAATTCAGAAAATACAAGAAACGCATTTGTTAGAGGATTAGTTTTAATATTATTTTTATTGTGTGTGGAGGGTTTATGACAAGTCATCGTATTTTATCTGCTGCTATTGCAGTAACGTTAGCGTTAGGTACGTATCAAGCATATGCGTATGATGAGAACTTCAAAGGCTATGAGGTTCATAATGTTTCGGTGAAAGCCGATGCGGCTAAGGATGAGTATGGTAATACTATTACTGAGCAATCTTATTACCGTACTGGTGGTGATGTAAAGGTTATCACTCGTGAAGAGATTGAAAAGCGTCATTATCGCGATGTAACAGAAGCGATTAAACGCGTTCCTGGTGTTACATTCCAAAACCCAGGCTACCGTGGTGGTGAGTATGGTTACCAATTCTACAATAATGGTGTATCAATCAATGGTGACTCCCGCGTTGTAGTTTTGGTGGATGGTCGTCGTGTAGACAATATTACATCGGGTCGTCTTGGAACAGGTTCTAAAAAAGGTTCTAAATCTACAGGCGTTAATATTGATGAAGTGACCAATATGGATGCTATTGATAAGATCGAAGTTATCAAAGGCCCTGGTGCTTCTCAATATGGTTCCGATGCTACTGGCGGTGTTATTAATATCATTACACGTCGTGGTAAAGGCGATTTCAATGGCTCTGTTGATGTAGCAACAGGCAGCTGGAATAAGCACAGCTACAACTTAACTGTTCAAGGTGCAGCTGGCAAAAATGCTTCTACTGGTTATTTTGTGACAGCTACACGCACTATGTCTCAAGATACAAAATATAAGGACGGTGACACTGGTGAAGTAGCTACACTTACTGGTTCTAAGTGGAAAGAAGAAGGCTTTAATACGCGTATTGATCATGAGTTCAATAAGAAGCAAAGCTTACAGTTTTCTATGAACTTCAAAAAAGGTCGCGATGGCTATCCTATAGCTACACCAAGCCGTAAATATTGGAATCAAGACGATTGGCGTCGTATCATTTCCAATGCTACTATTGGTCAATTTGATGCGAACAATAAGTTGGTTACAGATCCTAAGTATGTAACGGCTACTAATCCTCAAGGTTATGCTCCAACTTTGTACGGTGATTCTAGAAATCCTGGCTACCATAATTTATTCGCTTTAGACGGTCATTATGGTTCTTATAGTAAGTTCAAAAACTTGGATACAGACTTAAAATTTACTTTTGATCGCCAAGGCCACATGGAAAGCTTTGTAAGATTGTATCGTTTAGATCATCGTTATGAAGGTCGCGATACATTCTCCTGGTATCGTGGTACAAAAGCAGAAGCTCGTGAAGCCTATGCGAAGGCATTCCCTAATGGTGCTACTGTAGAGCAATTTAATGCTTGGGTTGATGCTAACTTAGCTCCATTCCCAGACCGTCGTGATGCATTGCGCCAATGGATTGCAGAGACTGGCGGTATGGCTGGTAGTCCAAATAGCTGGTATAAGGAAAGCAAAACTGGTGCTGAACTTCAATGGACTCGTCAACTTGATAAGCATGATATCATCGCTAATATTGACTACAGCCGATCCAAGTTGAACTCCCGTTCTGTTAAAAGTGCTGGTAATGTAGTATCTTCTGATATTCGTCGTGATACTTTATATGCGTACTTACAAGATAAAATCTATATTGGTAACAATGTGGAGTTAACACCAGCATTACGTTATGTACATTACAGCAGCATTCAAGGTAGTGGCAGTGGTGACTCCCAAGGTAAGGGTAGCGTAAGCGCCTTGACACCTAGCTTGCATGGTCAAGTTAAGTTTAACAAAAAGACTAGCATGTACGCTGGTTGGACTCGCATCTTGAGACCGCTTAAAACAGGCGACTACAGTGCGGTTGATGGGGTATTTAATACACCATTAGATGATGAAAAAGGCGATGCTTTCACATGGGGCCTATTACATACGTTTGGTAAAGGTAATAATACTACTGTAGCAGTTCATTATGATTACACGCGTATGAGAAATGCCATCGCTACATTGCCAATTTTGAACAATAGAACCGGCGACTTTGAAAAAACAGCAGTTAATGCAAAAGAAAACAAACAATCTTTCAATATTACAGTAGACCACAGATTAAATGAACATGTAACAATGAGTGCGTCTTACTCTCATATGAAAGATAAATGGTTATCTAAAGGTGGTTGGGTTCTTGATCCAAACTGGGGCTATAGCAATAGCGATGATATCAACGTGGCTATTAACAGCTTGCGTCCGCAAAACCACTATGCATTGAACATTTCCTATGATAACAAGCGTCTATATTCTGGTTTGTTGATTAACTGGTACACTGGCAATAGCGACTATGCATTCACTCATAGACGCTTCCTCATCGTGGACTGGAACCTTAACTATGATGTAACAAAAGATTTAACTGCGTACATCGTGGTCAATAACGTTCTTAACCGCGCTTATGAAACAAGCTATAGCGCTTATAATGGTCGTGGTAGTGCGGCTATGCCAGCACGTTCCTTCATGATTGGGGCGAAATATAAATTTTAATGATTAGATTCAGCGTATTAATACTATGTCTATTAATATGTGTAGGTTGTGGTCCTCAGCAGGTAACTGTTGAGGACCATCAGTCTACACCAGCACATATCGAATTGCAGCCACCAGTGACAATTGAATCCTTTGTACGTCGAGGTGAACCTTTTGAAAGTACCTATACGGCAGTGCCCGAGCGTGTGGTAGCGATGTGGCAAAACTCCATAGAAACTATCATTGCTCTTGGTGAAGGGGATCGTATCGTAGCGGGCATGGGGATTCCAGATCGCAAATACGTGCGACCAGAATACCGTGAGGCGTACGATAAAATTCCATACAAGGATCTGAAATACGCCAATTTAGAAAGTGTATTGATGATGAAGCCTGATTTGTTGGTAGGGTGGAAGTCTACTTTCACAAATAAAATGTTACAAACACCTACATTTTGGCAGGCGAGACAAGCGAATGTATATATTGCAGAGTCCTCCTTGGGGGCTCAATCGGCGCTCACCATGGATATGGAGTATAAATATATTCGAGATTTGGGGCGTATTTTTAATCGCAACATGGAAGCAGAGCGTCTCATTCAAGAGATGCAACAATCTGTGGCATACACGGTAGCTCAAACGGCTAACGAAAAGTCACCAAAGGCATTGTTTATCGAGGTGGAAGGCAAGCATTTTCGATTGTATGGACATAAGACATTAGCCGGTAATATAGGGGATTCCTTGCACGCCGATGTAATTGACACGGAAACACCGACTATTAGTATGGAGGATGTAATTGAACAGAATCCGGACGTTATATTCTTGATTGTATCTGATGGCGAATATAGCCAAGCAGATGTGATTATGAACTATGTATTAATGCAGCCAGGTTTACAAGGTGTTAATGCATTGCGCAATAAGCGTGTTCATTTCTTGCCTCTGCTTGCTGTATATAGTCCTGGTATTCGTTTATCCGATGGTATCGACATCGTATCGCATGGGTTGTACCCTAATCTATATCCAGAAGGGGTACCTGATTTAATTCATTAATAAAGGAGCAGTATGCTACAACGTATTGGATATACTGCTGGCGGATTTGTCCTCATAGGGGTGCTAGCAGTAGCCATTCTATGGGGACTTTCTGTTGGTACAGTACAGTTTTCACTTTCTCAAATTTTCAATATTGTAATAGATCAATTTTCTAGCCCTTTGGCTATCGATGATCCTATGAATGGTCCAGAGCAGACCATTATATGGTTATTGCGTATGCCACGGTTGTTGATGGCTGCCATTATTGGGGCAGGCCTTGCCGTATCTGGCGTTATCATGCAGGCCATCGTTAAGAATCCACTGGCAGATCCTTATATCTTGGGGATTTCCTCTGGCGCATCTCTCGGTGCTACGGTAGCTATTTTATTTGGTGTAGGCGTTATGTTCGGTGAGAACTTCGTCGGCGTTATGGCCTTTATCGGGGCCATGGCGATTTCCTTCGGTGTGTTGTTTATCTCAAATTTAGGGGGCCGACCAAACTCGGTGAAATTGATTTTAGGGGGCTTGGCGTTAAGCGCCGTATGTAGCTCCTTCTCTAGTTTTGTGGTCTATTTAGCGGACGATAAGGAAGGCATCCAAACCATTACATACTGGTTGATGGGTAGCTTTGCGGGTGCTAAATGGGATATGTTGCCCTTTATTGCCGTCGTTGTCCTCGTGAGCATTATTTTCTTCTGGTCTCAAAGCAGAATTTTAAACATGATGCTCCTCGGTGATGAGGTGGCTATTACCTTAGGTCGCGATTTGCATAGATATCGCCAAGTGTATTTGATTATTAGCTCTCTTATCATCGGCTTCGTGGTGTACGCGGCGGGCATGATTGGCTTTGTAGGCCTCTTGATTCCTCACCTTGTGCGCATGACAATTGGGACAAATCACTGGACATTGATTCCGTTCAGCGCATTAGGGGGTAGTATTTTCCTCGTCATTGCTGATGGCTTGTGCCGATGTATTATTCCTCACGCAGAATTGCCAATCGGCATTCTCATTTCTCTCATTGGGGCGCCAACCTTTGTATACATGTTGGTGCGTAAGAACTACGGATTTGGAGGGGAATAATGAATATTCAAATAGATAATATCCAAGTCTCATTTGGTCCGAAAACGATCCTTTATGATATTTCCCTAGATATACGAAATAAGGAATTCGTTGGAATTATAGGTCCTAATGGGAGTGGTAAAAGTACGTTTTTAAAATGCTTATACCGAGTACTTCAACCTAACAATGGCAAGATTTTCTTTGATGGCACTGAAATGAGTTCTTTAAGCCATCGTGATACAGCCTTAAAAATGGCTGTAGTAGCGCAGCATAGTACGGTTAACTTTGATTTTTCCGTCCTTGAAATGGTTCTCATGGGCCGTTCCCCTTATAAAGGGCTACTCGATAGAGATCAAATTGATGACTATGAAATCGCCCGACATGCATTAGCTCAAGTAGGACTTAGTGATTTTGAAAGTCGCAGTTTTAATACCTTATCTGGTGGCGAGCAACAACGGGTTATTTTGGCAAGAGCCTTGGCACAACGCACAGAATGCCTAGTACTAGACGAGCCGACAAACCATCTAGATATTAAGTATCAGCTGGAACTGATGACGATTGTAAAACGCCTTGATGCAACCGTAGTGGCTGCTATTCACGATTTAAATTTAGCAGCTATTTATTGTGACCGTCTCATTGCGTTAAAAGACGGCGCCGTAGTGTGTACAGGGACCCCTCACGAAGTATTGACAGAGGAGACCATCCGACACATCTACGTCGTGTCCGCCACGATACAAACATTATCAAATGGACGATTAAATATTATATATAATATGGAATAATTGAAAAAAGAGGCGTGGATGATGAAACGAATGAATAAACAAGTCTATGTAGCAGTGCTTATGGCATTAACTACTATGTCAATTAATAGTTATGCTGCAGATGTAACAATGAACAATAATGAGGAAGAAGTTACCATAAATGTTACCGCTAATCGTACATCGTTATTAGATTTAGATACACCAGTATCGACTTCTGTTATTACCCAAGAGGATATACAAAATAGCGGTGCTAAGACGGCTTTTGATGCGATCGCTAATGTACCTGGTGTAACCATTAACTCCTTTAGTGCTTCTGGCGCAGATTTTGGTGGCATGGATAGCCGTACGAATATTCGTGGTCTCGATCGCGGTGCACTTGTTCTTGTAA
>ERZ773042.2020-NODE-2020-length-11411-cov-7.007925_pt1 | contig 11411 bp, 12 predicted proteins | sample MGYA00511664_ERZ773042 | MGnify/ENA primary metagenome ERZ773042 (study PRJEB29015, sample SAMEA2737984) | human oral metagenome | biome: human oral; feature: human-associated habitat; material: dental | place: China | collected 2036 ... | reverse complement strand
CACCGAGTTTGCCAATGCCACTGGCTGGGTGCACGCTGGCGACAAAGCCATCGCTGGGCGACTCATCAAAACCAACGACGAGCATCCGCTAGTCGCCCAAATCTGGGGTGGCGAGCCAGGTGATATGGAGCAATTTGCTGGCTATTGCGCTCAATTAGGCTTTGACGGCATCGATATCAACATGGGCTGTCCCGCCAAATCCGCCATCAAAAGCGGGGGAGCGGCACTGATCCGCCGACCCGACGTGGCAGTCGCCGCCATCGCTGCCGCTAAAACTGCTGGGCTGCCGGTCAGCGTCAAAACACGGCTGGGCTATACCCATGTCGATGAATGGCGCGAATGGCTGACGACTATTTTACAGCAGGATATCGTCAATCTAACCGTCCACCTGCGCACCAAAAAAGAAATGAGTAAAGTCCCAGCGCATTACGAACTCATCGACGACATCATAGCCCTGCGTGATGACATCGCCCCGCAAACACTGCTGACTATCAACGGCGACATCCGCGACCGCGCCCACGGCGAAGAACTATTTGCAGCTCACCCAGGTCTCAACGGCATCATGATCGGGCGGGGGATTTTTAACGATCCGTTTTGCTTTGTTAGAAGCAAGGTGAGCGAAGCATCTTCTGATGAGAAGACTGTGGATTGTTCGCGAATAGCGGACAATCCAGCCGAACGCTCGCGCCAAATCTCCAGTGGAGATTTGAGCGAAGAGTGTGCTTCGAATCAGGACGATGCGTCGTTCACCAATGCTTTAGAACACAAATCTGAACTGATCGCCTTACTACACTACCATCTCGACCTCTTCGACCACCATCAACCAACCCTCGGCCGTCCCTTCGAAACCCTCAAACGCTTCTTCAAAATCTACATCCGCGACTTCGACGGCGCCAAAGAACTGCGCGAGAAACTAATGTACACTAAAAACACCAGCGAAGTCCGCCAGATACTTGAAAAAATATAATATCTATGTTATAGTTGGAGAATGGAGCAGTTCTCAGTATCTACCATAAATCCAGACATCACAGAGCTATCTAGTATTATGTATCGTCTTGATGATTTACCAAAAGGACACATGGCTCTATGTACACATAGTACAGACCCGAAAATAGCATCCCTTCCTACGTCTGTAACTGCAAAGAAAAATGACACATACAGAACAGGACGCGAAGACAGTATACATGATGTTCATTTTGCAGATATGTGCATCAATAGTAGTAATACTGTATTGTCACGCCTCCCAGTGGCTCTTAAACCTTACCCTGAGATATTATCTATGCTAGCAGGCAGAGACTACGCAACAAGCATAAGATTGAATGATCTGAGTAAAGATAGGCAAATCACCTTTTCATATGCTGGATTTATGCGAGACGAAAAAGGAACATTACATACAGTCACTCGTTTTGAAGAGGGAGTTACAAGCTGTGATAATCTTGTATTTAATCCTGAGAGAACACCGGAAGAGGTCTATCTAGCCCTTACAACAGCAGCAGAAAGTTTATTATTCTTACATGGCGAAGCAGGCATGACTCATGGTGACTTCCTACCGCGAAACACAGCCTATGACCCAAGTCTACAATTTAGGATAATTGATACGACAACAGCGAAGGAGTCTGTAGACCCTAATGATTACATTGATGATATACAGAGATATATCGCAGGGCTACATGATACAAACGTTCACGAAGAATTATCCATACCAAATGAAAGCCATAAATGAAATATTTCTTGATACATATCAAAAAACAGCAAAAGATACCCTATCAACTGAAATACGAAATATCATACTCGGCAAAGTAAGTCGGTTGATGATTGATCTAGACAAGACTTAGCGCCGTCGCTTGCGCCGATGAAGGTCCGCCACCTTCAATCGCACCATGTGCCGGTCGATGAGCTGTTTGGCTTTCTCGCGCTCGACTTGGTCACCGGCCTCGTCGCGGGCTTTGATGGCGCGCTCCAGTGCCGCCTGAGTTTCCGCCTCGATAATGTCGTCGCCGTGGTCGGCCTCGTCCACTAGGATTTGCACCGATGAATAATCAATTTTCACCACGCCGCCGGAGATCGCGAAATATTCTAATTGACTATCCAAATCTTCTTTATGGCGGCGTACAGTAATGACGCCGTCCCGCGCAATCGTCACTAGCGGTTCATGACTCGGGAAGACGGATATTTCGCCGTCAATGGTTGGGATTGACAGCGAATAAATCTCTTCGTCAACCTTCGTACCAACAAGTGTAACTAATGACAATTTCATGGCTATTTGGCTTTCTTCTTAGCCGATTTGGCGGCAGATTTTTTGTCTACTGCAGGCTTTTCGTTAGCTTTAGTCTTAGCTTTATCGCTAGCTTGCTCCGCTTCAGTGTCGCGAGCTACCTGGTCAGCCAAGGTTCCTTGTACCATGTAGAACCAGCTTTCTGGCTTGTCATCGTATTTACCAGCCAAGATATCAGCGGCGTCGTGAATAGTGTCCTCTAACTTGACATACACGCCAGGGTTACCAGTAAACTTCTCAGCCACGTGGAATGGTTGCGCCAGGAAGCGCTGGATGCGGCGCGCCCGAGCAACGATTTGCTTCTGGTCGTCTGACAATTCTTCCATACCGAGGATGGCGATGATGTCCTGTAATTCTTTGTACTGTTGTAACACTCGCTGCACTTCGCGCGCCACGCGGTAATGTTCCTCGCCGACAATTTCTGGGTCGAGTGAGTTGGAGCTAGAGTCCAACACGTCAACGGCAGGGTAGATACCAATTTCCGTCAAAGCACGGTTCATCACGATGGTCGCATCCAGGTGAGCGAAGGTCGTCGCTGGCGCTGGGTCAGTCAAGTCGTCGGCCGGCACATAGACCGCCTGAACAGAGGTAATCGAGCCCTTTTTGGTTGAGGTGATGCGCTCCTGCAACGCACCCATTTCTTGCTGCAAGTTCGGCTGATAACCCACAGCGCTCGGCAAACGCCCCAGCAGCGCCGACACCTCAGCACCAGCCTGCGTGTAGCGGTAAATATTGTCGATAAACAGCAGCACGTCTTTGCCTTCGTCACGAAAGGCTTCAGCCATCGCCAAACCCGACAGTGCCACGCGCAGACGTGCTCCAGGTGGCTCGTTCATCTGACCAAACACCAGCGAGGTCTTGTCCAGCACGCCGGCTTCTTCCATTTCGTAGTACAAGTCATTTCCTTCACGGGTACGCTCGCCAACGCCGGCAAACACCGAGTTACCAGAGTGGAACTTAGCGATGTTGTTAATCAGCTCGGTAATTAGGACAGTTTTACCGACACCAGCACCGGCGAATAGACCAGCTTTACCACCTTTGGCCAGCGGTGCGATGAGGTCGACAACCTTAATTCCAGTTTCCAAAATCTCCGTCTTGTTCGATTGCTCGCTCAAATCCGGAGCGGGGCGGTGAATTGGTGCGGTTTTACCCTTTGGTTGTGGCTTTTCGTCAATCGCTTCACCAACCACGTTAAACATGCGTCCCTGGGTCTCAGCACCCACCGGCACAGAAATCGGTGCACCAGTTGCCACCACGTCTGCACCCCGAGCCAAGCCGTCGGTCGACGACAGGGCAATCGTTCGCACCGTGTGCTCGTCGAGGTGCTGCGCTACTTCCAACACCAACGTCTCTTTGCCATTCTTAACATGCAACGCGTCATAAATCGCCGGCAATTTAACGTCACGCGGAAACTCCACATCGACGACCACACCAACGATTTGAATAATTTTTCCTAGTGTTTTACTCATCTGTTCCTCCTTTTACTATCTCGATTATCTCGCCATTCTTAATACCTTTTAGCGATGCCACTTCATCAATAGATAATCTCTGTATATGTGCTTGCAAAAATTTATACACCTCGCTATTGCTAATGATGAGGGTAACTCCGGGAAAACGAACTACATCCTTATAAGCAGATGCGATAGTTGTTAATATCTTATCTAGCGGTCTGAGCTCACGCTCTGGTCTCAGGGATTTACCGTGCCACCCATTTCTCAACCAGTACATTAGTGCATCGATATCAAAATCCAGCCATCGCTCATCAACACTAATTTGTACATCATCGGATCCAGCCGTTTGAGCTATTTCCTTAGCGGTAGCCCTTGCAACAAGAAGCGGTGAAGTAATGATTCTATCGATTGTTAAATTTTTATCCAAAATACCCCGTTTAGTTCGCTGGATAGCTTCAGTGCGCAAGGATACTTTTCCTGAGAGCTGATCTTCATCGTAGCAAGCAAAGTACACGCTCATTGTCCCATCGCCTCCACGCCGCCGGAAATTTCTGCCAGCTCCTGAGTGATCGCACCTTGGCGAGCTTTGTTCATCGCTAGCGTCAAGTCATCCACCAGATCAGACGCATTGTCGGTGGCATTCTTCATGGCCATCATCCGCATGGAGTGCTCTGAGGCGCGAGCGTCCAGCAACGCTTGCAGCAATCGCGCACCCGTCAAACGATTCGCCACGGCGTCCAGCACTTCCGGAATGCTCGGCTCATACTTGGCATCAGAAACCGTATTCGAAACCTCGCTTGGATCGATCAATGCTTTGGTACCCGCCGGCAGCAAGCGCGACAGCTCCGCCGTCTGCACCATGCTATTGACAAACCGCGTGTACACCAACGTCACCGCGTCAACCTCGCCATTTTCAAACATACTGATGGCGGTATTCAAGATCGTATGAAAGGTGAGTCCAGACGGCTGATCTGGCAAATCTTCGTACATACCGATGATCTTCGTATCCTTCAGGCGCGAGGCAAACTGCGAAGCCCGGCGGCCGATGGTCAAGGTCAAGTTCTCAATGCCGCGCTCATCGTCACGCTTCAGTAGCTCCAGATATTTCTTCAGGACATTGGTGTTATATGCACCAGCCAGACCTTTGTCGCTAGCGATGACGATGATCAAGCGCTTGGTAATTTTGCGGCGTTTAAACAGCGGGTGATTGTCAGTCGCACCCTGGCTGGCCAAGTAGCTCAGCAGTTCCTCGGCCGCCATGGTGTAGGGAGCCGATGCCTTGTCCGCCTCTTGGGCGCGGCGCATTTTGCTGGCCGCCACCAACTGCATCGCCTTGGTGATTTGCTTGGTCGAATCCACCGAGCGAATGCGATTTTTCAATGCGCGGGTATTAGGCATGGTTCTTCTCTCCTCTGCGCCGCTTATTTCGCCTTTTCCTTTCCTTTCGAACGTGGCGAGATACCGATTTCCAACACCGCCAAAGATCTTGCTCACTAGGAAATATTGGCAGATAACGCCGCGTTTCCAACCGAAAATCATTTGCGCTATCTATAGCTCTACCGTAAGAATCAGCAGCTTCCGCAAATTTAGGCGAATCTCGTCTTAATTTCACGCGCCAAATCCTTTCGCTGCCATCTGCGTTGCGTCATCAATAATTTTCAGCTGCTCGTCAGTCGGTTTGGCACCCTTATTCAATTCACGCATTGCGTCTTTGTTATTTTTCCAAAGTTGTGTCAATAGGGCAGCCTGCGCTTCCTTAATTTTAGCAACTGGCACATTGTCAAAGGCACCGCTAGTCACCGCATGGATGCTGACAAATTGCTCCCAAACGCTCATCGGCTGGTACTGCGGTTGCTTCAAGAGTTCAGTCAAGCGCTGACCGCGGTCAATTTGCGCTTTGGTCGCATCATCCAGGTCTGAGCCAAATTGAGCAAACGATGCCAATTCGCGGAACTGTGAAAGGCCGAGCTTCAAGTTCCCACCGACCGACTTAACCGCCTTAGTCTGAGCAGCACCACCGACACGGGAAACCGACAAGCCAGCTGAAATCGCCGGGCGAATACCTTGGTAGAACAGATCAGTCTCCAGGAAAATCTGACCGTCGGTGATGGAAATCACGTTGGTCGGGATGTATGCCGAGATGTCGCCAGCCTGCGTCTCGATGATCGGCAGGGCGGTTAGTGAGCCAGCGCCCAATTCATCTGACAACTTGGCTGAGCGCTCCAGTAGGCGAGAGTGCAAGTAGAACACATCACCAGGATAGGCCTCGCGTCCCGGTGGACGGCGGAGCAGCAGCGACATCTGACGGTAGGCCACCGCGTGCTTGGTCAAATCGTCATAAATCATCAGCGCATGGCCGCCGTTGTCGCGGAAATATTCACCCATGGCCGTACCAGCATATGGCGCGAGGTATAGCAGGGAAGCCGCGTCCGACGGACTGGTCGCCACCACGATGGTCTGCTCCATCACGCCTTCTTCTTTCAGGCGGTCAACCAACCTGGCAATCTTTGATAATTTCTGTCCAATCGCCACGTAAACGTTGACCACGCCGGTCTTTTGCCGTGCCTGGTTGATCATGGTGTCGATAGCGATCGCCGTCTTACCAGTCTGGCGGTCACCGATGATCAGCTCGCGCTGCCCGCGGCCGATTGGGAACATGGCGTCAATTGACATGATGCCAGTCATCAGCGGCTCATGCACCGACTTGCGGCCCATCACGCCGACAGCTGGGCGCTCAATCAGCCCACGTTGTTTGGTCTTGATAGCTGGCCCACCATCGAGCGGCCGACCCAGCGGGTCAACCACCCGGCCGAGCAGCTCCTCGCCAACTGGCACATCCAGCACCGCACCCTTGCGGCGAACGCTGGCGCCAGCCTTGACTTTTTCTTCGCCGCCGAGGATCACCGCACCGATTTCATCTTCCATCAAGTTCAGCGCGAAAGCCTCCACCGTGCCGCCGTCAGTTTCAATTTCTAGCACTTCGCTGTAGCCAGCTTTACTGAGGCCGTGCACCCACGCCACGCCGTCACCAACGCGGATGACCACACCAGCGTCCTCTAGTCCTTCCGTCGCCTCCAGCTGCGCGATTTTTTCCCGCAGGCTTTTGGCTAGTTCTGTCACATCAATCTTGCTCATTTTTCCTCCTAGATTTTCTTCGCCCGCAAGTCGTTTAATTTCTTGGCAATTGTCGCGTCCAGCGTTGCGGTCGGCGTCCGTAGTTTAAAGCCGCCGATGAGTGCTTGGTCAATTGATTCACGCAATAACACAGTGATTTCCTTAGTACTGTGATCACTCGGAACTTCCGCATCAGGACGTTCGACATGCTGAGCAGTGCGGTCGCTGGCATCTGTTTCGGGTACGCGGGCTTCGCTCCGGGCGTCTTTTCTGGACGCTCGGGCTGCAGAGCAACCCTCCACAGATGACAGCGACTCCATACCCGAACCAGATGATAGCAGCCGTTTAATTGCATCCTTCGTCGCTGCGTCCAGCGCCCGCGCGCTCTCCACTGTCGCCACAACCGTCCCGCGCTCCGCCAGCTCGACTTCAATATCGCGCACCAGCAGCTTGACTTCTCGCTCATGCTTTTCATAAATCAAAAGTCCGGCAATTTCTTCCAGCACCGCGTCATTTCCCGCCAGCAATTGCTCGGCAGCATACTTGGCCAACTTTCGCCTGGACACCAGCCGCATTTATTCAGCCTCCTTCAGTACTGTTGAAATCAGCTTCGCATCCTTTTTAGCATCAAGCTTTTCACCCAAAACCTTGCCAGTCGCCTCGGCCACCAGCTCTAATGTCGAGTTGTGCAACTCTTTCTTGGCGCTTTCGACCTCTTGAGTAATCTTATCGTGCGCTTCTTTAATCATCGCTTCGGACTTGGCTGCGGCTTTAGCATTGGCAGCGTCAACCAGTTCAACCGCCTCCTCGCGCGCCGACGCTACAATCTCGCTAGCTTCTGTCCGCGCTTTCCGCACCAATTCGCTTGCTATCTTCTCGGCCTTGTCGGCATTCTCGCGCGCCGACTTAGCCGCCTTATCGATAGTCCGCATATCTTTATCGCGCTTATCCAATATCGCCAGCAGCGGCGGATAAACAAACTTGCGCAAAATTACCAAAAGCAGCAGAAAAGCCGCCGTCTGCAAAGCCAACAGCCGCCAATCAATCCCCAGCGAACCAAACAAATCTGCTTTTTCCGGCACGCCTGAATTCGCAAATTGTGTTAATATTTTCTCCACAATTTACTCCCGAAAACTACATAACTTTGCCGACGATTGCCGCCACGAAACCGATGATCGCGATCGCGTCAATAAACGAAATACCTAAAACCATCATGGTGCGCAAGTCATTAACTTTCTCCGGATTGCGGCCAGCTGCGTTCATCGCTGACACGCCAACCATCGCTGCGCCAATTGCCGCAAATGCCGCTGGAATAGCGTAGGTAAGTGTAAATGCTAATTCTTTCATATAATTTCTCCTTTATTTAATACTTTACTTTTCTAATCATTCTCCGCCGCTATATTTTTAGCTTGAACAGATGAATGAGCACGATCAGCCGGCTCGTCTGCGTCGTGGTGAGCCAATCCCAGGGAAATAAACACTGTTGACAACATAAAGAAAATATACGCCTGAATACCGCCAATGAATAATTCAAACAAATAGAACGGCTGCAGTGCCGCCGGCGACGTGAACTTCGCCATGTAAGCGATTACCGCCAGCAAAATCTCGCCAGCAAACACATTGCCAAACAAACGGAAGCTTAACCCCAGCATGCGCGAAAACTCCGCCACCAGCTCCAAAATACCAACAAAGGACATAATCGGATCTTTCAAAGGATTGACGAAATAACGCCCCATATTTCCCTTAAAACCCAAATATTTGAACGCGTAAACTTGCACTGCTACAATTGTCACAATCGCCAAACCGAATGTCATATTAAGATCCGCCACGCCGCCGCGAAACAGGGGAGTACCGTGAGCGCCAACAGTAATTGGACCAATGATCGGCAGCAGCCCCAGCCAATATTGCGCCACGATAAAAAAGAAGATCGTAATACACAGCGACGCCACTTTACGCGCCCATTTTTGGTCAGGAATAACTTGACCGACCGTATTATACAGCCCGTCAAAAGTCCAATTCATCAGCCGCGTCGCAAACGTATGCTTTTTCTTACCCAGTGCCGCCGCGCGCGTCCGAAACATCAGCCACACCAGCACAATCAAACCAACCGCGCCAAGCATATGCGAATTGGTAATCGGAAAACCAAACAAGTTAAAAATCTCGTCAGCCTTTACAGAAATATGCAAACCAGCATTTGCCATAATATCCATCATTTCTTTGGCTCCTGGCGCCTAATCTGCGCAACCTGTAACCACACCAAGCTAAAAGACACAGCGAACCCCAGCGCAATCCCGGCGACCATCAGCCACGGCTTCGTTCCGTAGCAGCAGTCCGCCGCCAAACCCGCCAGCGTAAAACCGATCGTCGGCACAAACATTCGCCACGTCGTTCCGGCAACAGTTTTCATCATCAATATAGATGCATCCGCCTCGCTTTTTTTGCCAGTCTTAACATGAGTCTTTTTTGTCATTACTTATTAATATATCAATCTGCTATACTGTTTGGCAAGATGCCGCGCCGAAATTATCCGAAAAACCGTCAAAAAACGCCGCCTGAGCCGATAAAATCTCCAAGCGTCGCTATCAATTTCGCATGCCGGCAAAAACGCCGCTTCACCTCTGAACAACAAGCCAAATCCGCCGCCGAAACCCAAGAACTGCTCAGTCCAAGAACACACCTGCAAACATACCAATGCGAGTGGTGCAGGGGATGGCATTTAACGTCTAAGCGGCTCCCCGATAATTTCATTGTACATTAACCGCCAACCATAAACAATATGCTATACTTAGATAAAATATCTAAGGAGGGAATTTATGAGCGACGATAAAACAACGACAGACAATCAAACAAATAGCCAGAACGACGCGACGGCAAGCGACCAAAGCACTAAAGTCACCGTCTACAGCACCAGCTGGTGCGCATTCTGCCATACGGAGATGGAATGGCTGAAAAAACTCGGCATTGATTTTGTCGCCAAGGACATCGAGGCTGATCCGAGCGCCAAGGAAGAATTGCTCAGTAAAAACGGCGGTAATTTCCAAGGCGTGCCAGTGACTGATGTTTGCGGCGAAATTATCCTCGGGTTTGACCGGCCGAAGCTGCAGGATGCGCTCCGGAAAAACGGTTTAATCGCCGAATAATTTTTGAGGTTTAAAATGCCGCGAGGTTTTTATTCTCGCGGTATTTTAATTGGCTCATTCAATCACTCAAGCCACACCAATTTGCACCACTTCGCCGCCGATTTCTTGGCAGAAATAATTGTCGTGGCTGACATAGAGGATAGCGCCGGAATATTTCGCCAGTGCCGTTTCTAATTCCTCGATGCTCGGCAGATCAAGGTGGTTGGTCGGCTCATCCAAAATCAACAGTTGCGGGTCATTCGCCAGCATGGCAATGATCTGAAAGCGAGCTTTCTGGCCGCCCGACAGGCGCTCAAGCGGCGTCATCCGATCCGCTTCAGTGAACAGATAATCAGCCATTAATTGGCGAATTTTCGCCTCAGAAATCGGTAAATCGCGGCTGAGATACAATTTCTCAATCGCCGCCTCTAGCGGATCCGCCAAATACCGCTCATCAATCTCTTGCTCATACACGCCCACCCGCACCTGCGGGTCGAGGAAGAGACTACCAGAGTAGAGGATAGGGGTGACGCCAGCGCCACACTCCTGCGCTGGAGTACTCTTTTCGCTTATATCTCCACTGGAGATACTGCGCGAGCGTTCGGCTGGAGCACTCGCTATTCGCGAATGCTCCACAGCCTCCAGCGCAGGAGGTGCCGCAGTCGACGCGTTGGATGCGAGTGACATCTCAGAAAAAATCTGGGATTGTCTCGGGTCCCGGATTGTTTTATGAGATGCCCGAGCAGCCACATCACCGCTTGCCAACAACATCCGAATCAGTGTTGTCTTACCAGCACCATTACGGCCGCGTAGCTCCACCGCTTCGCCCTCACGCAGATCAATATTCACCCCCTCAAACAATATCCTTTCACCAACACCAACCGCCGCGTCCTCAACTCGCACCAGCACATGCTGACTGCGACTGGCTGCGTCCTTCATCGATAGCCGAATATTACGCGCCTTGAACTTGCCGTAGCGCTCAGCCGACTTATGATCAAGCTGCCCAGCCGACTCCTTGTCAATCCAAAACGTCGGCTTGTCCATCTCTGATAATTCCGCTAGCTCGGCCCGCGCTTCATTTTCCAGCCGCTTGAACTTTTGGATAGTGCCAGGATTGCGCGACTTTTCCTTCAGCCGCTGATAATCCAGCACCTTTTGCCGAAGGTTGGTTATCCGCTTCTCGATGTGCTCAAAATTATTCATGCCCGCCGCCGTCGCCTGAGCATTCTGTTTGAGATAGGCGTCATAATTACCGTGGTAACTGACCGCTCGGCCGTCTTTAAGTTCAACGATTCGATCCACTCGGCCCAGCACATCGCGGTCATGCGTGATGATCAGCATAGCCTGGCGCGGCTGCGAGCTCATCCAGTCGATGAATTGCTGCTTGGCCACATAATCCATGTGGTTAGTCGGCTCGTCAATCAGCGCCAAATGCGCCCCCGCATGCATAAT
>ERZ773042.2019-NODE-2019-length-11419-cov-14.370908_pt1 | contig 11419 bp, 11 predicted proteins | sample MGYA00511664_ERZ773042 | MGnify/ENA primary metagenome ERZ773042 (study PRJEB29015, sample SAMEA2737984) | human oral metagenome | biome: human oral; feature: human-associated habitat; material: dental | place: China | collected 2036 ... | reverse complement strand
CCGAGGGTGCGGACGTCGCCCTCATCGGCGTCGGCAATTTTGCCGCGCTCGCCTCCGAGGCGGCGGCGGAACTTGCACGTGTGGGCATCCGCGCCACCGTCATCAATCCGCTCTATCTCTCGGGACTCGATACGGAGCTGCTCACCTCGCTGCGCGCAAAGCACCGTCTCGTCCTCACGCTCGAGGACGGCATCCTCGACGGCGGGTTCGGGCAGAAGGTCGCCGCGTTCTATGGGGATGCGCCGGATATGCGTGTGCGCTGCTGCGGACTGCCGAAGAAGTTCTTCAACCGCTACAATCCCCATGATCTTGCACGCGAGCATCACCTCACCGCCCCGCAGATTGCAGCGGATGTCGTGCGGGAGATGTGTGTGCGGGCGTGATGTCTGAAAAAATCACTTGCTTTTTCCATTTCAGAGCGTTATAATGTCCTTTGTCAGTCACGGGGACGTAGCTCAGCTGGGAGAGCACCAGGTTCGCAATCTGGGGGTCGAGAGTTCAATCCTCTTCGTCTCCACCATTCTTGACCATATACGGAGGAATCCATGCGGATATCCTCCTTTTTTGATACGGAGGTACATGATGTTCCACACGATGCGCCGCAAGATACAGCAGCTTTCTCCGGAGGAAGCCGAGGCCGTGCTCCTGCGCGGAACGGCCGGCGTCCTTGCGCTCGCGGGGGACAAGGCCTTTCCCTATGCTGTGCCGATCAGTTACGTCTATGATGGTGCGCACATCTACTTTCACAGCGCACTTGAGGGGCACAAGATCGACGCCGTCCGTCAGAATCCGCATGCGTCCTTCGCCGTGATCGATCAGGATGAGATCATCCCGGAAAAATATACGACCGCATTTCGCAGCGTCATCGTCTTCGGCAGCATCCGCATCATCGAGGATGACGCAGAAAAGCGCACATCGATACGCAAACTCGCCCTCAAATACGCGCCCGACAACACCGAGGTGCAGCACAACGAGATGATCGACCGCACCTGGGAGCGATTCTGCATGCTTGAGATGAGCATCGCCCACATGACGGGCAAGCAGGGCAAGGAGCTCCTCGCAAAGAAATAGCATGATACGAGAAAAGCGGTCACGCAATATGCGTGACCGCTTTTTGACTGCACAACAGGTTCATCCCTCAACATTGAGCACGATCAGTTTCTCCTCGGTGAGCTCGCGGATGGCGTAGGCGGGACCCTCACGGCCGATGCCGCTGTCCTTGACGCCGCCGTAGGGCATGTTGTCCATGCGGAAGGTCGCACCGTCGCCGATGATGACGCCGCCGACCTCGAGATGCTCGGCGCAGTAGTTCGCGACGGCGAGCGAGCGCGTGAAGACACCCGCCTGCAGGCCATAGCGCGTGTCGTTGACAGCGGCGACGGCCTCCTCAATCGTGTCGTAGGGGATGATGCTGACGACGGGGGCAAAGGTCTCCTCGGAGACAACCTTCATCGCAGGGGTGACATCCGTAAGCACGGTCGGCTCGTAGAATGCGCCCGTCCGCTGCCCGCCCGTGAGGACGCGCGCACCTGCGGACGCTGCCTCCTCGACCCATGCCTCAATGCGCTCTGCCTCGCGCACGGAGATCATGGGGCCGATCTGCGTGTGCACGTCCATGAGGTCGCCGCCCTTGAAATTCCGCGCAGCTTCCGCCGCCGCCGCGCAGAACTCCTCATAAATACTGCGCGCAGCGTAGACGCGCTGGCAGGAGATGCAGACCTGCCCCGCATTCACGAATGCATGGCGCGCGCAGTGTTCGGCAGCCCATGCAACATCCGCCACATCCTCGTGCACAATATTCGCGGAGTTCGAGCCGAGCTCCAGCGAGATGCGGCGAAATCCCACCGCCTCATGAAGCGCCTTCCCGACAGGAACGCTGCCGGTGAAGGAGAACATGCGGATGCGCTCGTCCGCCGTGAGGAGACGCCCGACCCTGCCGCCCTCGCCGTAGATGAGATTCAGGCACCCCGCAGGAAGCCCCGCCTCCTGAAACACATCGCAGAGAAGCGCTGCCGTGAGCGGCGTTGCCGAGGCGGGCTTGTAGATGACGGTATTGCCCGCCGCAAGGGCCGGGCCGATCTTGTGCGCCGCGAGATTGACGGGGAAGTTGAACGGAGTGATCGCGCAGACGACGCCGAGCGGGCGGCGGATCGTAAATGCCATGCGGCCTGCGCAGCCCGGCGCTCCCGCAAGCGGCACCGTCTCACCACGCAGACGCTTTGCCTCCTCTGCCGAGAGGATGAGCGTCTGATAGGCGCGGTCGATCTCGCCGCGCGCGTCGCGGATGGGTTTTCCCGCCTCGGCAGAAAGCGCCTCCGCAAACTCCTCGCGGCGCTCGCGCATGAGATTTGCCGCCCGCATGAGGATCTCATAACGTTCATAGGGACTGAGCTTCACTTCGCGGAAAGCCCTCTCTGCCGCATCTGCGGCTGCCCGCACCTCGGCCTCTCCCGCCGTACAAATCGCTGCGATCTGCTCCCCCGTCGCCTTGTGACAGACGGGCAGCGTGCTCTCCCCCGAAACATATGCGCCGCCGATCCGCATCTCGATTGTCTTCATTAATACGAGCCTCCTCGCAGTCATATTTTCTCAATTATAAATCCGGCAGGCAAAATCAGCAAGTGAATACGGGAAGAAAAAAGGAGAGCCGCAGGCCGCATATTTTTACCAACATATAATCCCCTCTTTACGCTCTTCCCCATTCTATCTGCTACACTATCATTCGTCAGCAATCAACAGTAAGAACACACGGAGGAACCATGATGAAGAAAACTCTGCGCGCCGCGGCGCTTACCGCGGCAATGACAGCGATGCTCTCCGGCGCGGCGTTCGCCATGCCGACTGTCACAGACGGACAGGAGACCAGTGACGGCGCAGTCCTCACCTATCCTGTTGTCCAAACGGATGCGGCAGATGCACAGCAGCGCATCAACACCACAATTGAGAACGATGTAAAGACGTTCATGCAGGAAATCGATATGGCGCGCATGGGCAACAAAAAGGCCTCTGCCGAGATGAGCTACGAGATCACAAACAGCAGCAAGGACCTGCTCAGCTTTAAGGTCAAGCAGCATATCTCTGCAGAAGGCGAAGCACATCCCATGAGCTACACACGCGGCTATCTCTTCCGACTGTCCGACGGCAAGGCGCTGACCCTTGACGACGTACAGCAGATGTCGGATCGAAAAGAACATGCCAGCCGCTATACACTTGACGCGCTGAACCGCCACCTCACGGAGCCGAAGAACGGCGCAGCCGAGGGCTATAAGGCGCTTGAAGCTGCCCCCAAGGACATCTACATGGATGCCGACGGCCACATCCACGTACTCATTCAGCGCTATGAGGCCGCATCCTATGCGGAGGGGATCCTCGACATCGATCTCGACGCATAACAGAGCATTTCCAATCCCTCCCTTTTTCGCCTGCACCCACACGGTGCAGGTATTTTTTTGTACCGCAGAATGCATTGCATTTCGCTCCTACTTTCGGTAGAATGTGAGTAAGGGGGCAGAAAAATAACACACATGGAAGTGTATCAGAGGAGGATTTCATGTCCATCAAAAAGATTCTCATGTCAGCTGTATGCACGGTTTCCCTTCTGGTAGCGACAGCATCGGCAGAAAACAAAGAAAACACAGAGCCCTGGACAGCACCGCTGGAGGCGGCAATACTTGAAGGGTTCGGCACACGATTCACAATATTACTGCCGCCGATCGAAGCCTATCGCATTGGCGTATTTTCGCCGACCCCTGGTGACGGGTTTGGATTTATCGGGAACACATTCCCCGCCTCAGACAGCACAAGAGAAATCTACCTCGGCATCACAAGCGAGAATTTCCCAGCATCGTCTGCGCATAAAACTGCCGTCGACCGTCTCAATGAAAATGTGGACCGCTTTATTGCCAACATGCCTATACTCAAATCAAAATCCTCTCATATCTCCCAAGATATATCCCTGTCACAGGACGGACACCCTGCACGACTGATTCGAATCGCACATGAAAACGAGGCCATTCGACGCGACCTTCTCTTTGTTGCTGCCGACAACAGGGAGTGGCGCATTGACATCCTCTATTATATCCTGGAACCACAACAGAGTACACGTATCGATACGATATTCTCCTCCATAAAAATTGATCGTTCAAATGCAACAGAGCCCGTGATCCACTTCGACGGATTCCAGCCGACAAAATCTTTCGAGGAATAATTCGCCCCCCGCGCGCATCGGATGAAAAAGCCGCCATGCACTTTGAGGGATTTCAGCCCATCAAGGATTTTAAATCATAATCCTGCAAAATAAAAGGAGGTCTCCCATGGACAAGATCGAACGTCTCAAAGAAATCCTCACAGAGAGCCGCCGCACGGTCTTTTTCGGCGGGGCGGGCATGTCAACCGAGTCGGGCATTCCCGACTTTCGCAGTGCGGGCGGCATCTACAGCGAGACGCTGCACAGGGAGTTCGCCCCCGAGCAGATGGCATCGCACAGCTTTCTCATGGCGCACCCCGCTGAGTTCTTCGACTTCTATCGGCGGCGGTTCGTCTACCTCTCCGCCGCGCCGAACGCGGGACACTATGCACTCGCGGAGCTTGAGCGGCGCGGACACCTCGCGGCAATTGTAACGCAGAACATCGACGGCCTCCATCAGGCAGCGGGGTCAAAGACCGTCTACGAACTGCACGGCTCGATCCGCCGCGCACACTGCACAGACTGCGGCGCACACTACGCGCTCGACTACATCATGGAGCACTCGCCCATCCCCTACTGCAACTGCGGCGGGATGGTTCGTCCCGACGTGGTACTGTATGAGGAGAGCCTCGACAATGACACCATCGCGGGCGCAGTCGCCGCCATCCGCGCGGCGGACACGCTCATCATCGGCGGCACCTCGCTCATCGTCTACCCTGCGGCTGGACTCATCGACTACTTCCGAGGCAGTCACCTCATCCTCATCAACAAGAGCGAGACGAGTGCCGACCGCCGTGCCGAGCTCGTCATCCGCGAGCCCATCGGTGCGACGCTGCACGCAGCTCTGTCGGATGTGGGCGACATGTGCGATACGCCAAAGAGAACCCTAGTGGAGTGATCGAGGAAAGCGTGCGGTATGCCCCGGCGGATTTCTTTCGTTCAAGCGTAGCGCGTTTAAGAAGTCCGCCGGTATTTGAGCATACAAATGCGCGATCGATTACGCAATGAGGCGTTCGCTTGGCGTGCGCACAGCCGCCTATCCCGATTTCCTGCCCCGCCGCACGTTTTGCAACAGGATTCCGCCCATGATGAGGACGAGCGCGAGGAGCGCGGCGCATGACATCTCCTCCCCGAGCGTAACGGCAGAGACAACGAGCGAGAGAAGCGGTACGAAGTAGGCGAGGTTCGCGACCATCGCCGCATTCTGTGCCTCCTGCAGAGCCATCGCCCACCAGAGATAGCCAACGGCGTTGACGAAGATGCCGAACCAGAGCATCCCGCCCCACTGCGTCCACGACGGCGTGACCCACGTCTCCGCCATGAGTGTCACGGGCAGTGCACAGAGCGCAGTCACGCCCCACGCGACCGTCATCAGCACCGTCGGATCCACATTCCGCTTTCGGTTCAGCACGCAGAACAGCCCGTAGCAGAGTGCTGCGAGCACACATGCGAGCGAGCCGAGGACGGCATTTCCATCCGCACGCCCCTCCCCGCCGAGCGTCAGCACAAGAACCCCAGAGAACGAGAGGAGCAGCGCGACGGCAGTCCGCAATGTGATGCGCTCCCCGAGAAGGAGTGCCGCAAAGAGGACGATCATCATCGGCCAGAGATAGTTGAGAATGCACGCCTCCTGCGAGGTCAGCTGCGTCAGTCCGTAGAAATAGAGCCCCGAGTAGACAAAGAGTCCGATAAAGCCGAGTGCCGCCATCGCGAGATAGCCGCGCCAATCATACGCGCGGAATACCAGCAGCCCTCCGCGTATCCCCTGCTGGACGAGCAGGAAGACCGATGCGATGAGACTGCTTAGAAAGAGTGCCTCAAACGTCGGAATCACGGTGAGGAGACTCTTTGCCATCGCCGCGAGCGTCGACCAGATCACAACCGCACTGACGGCATAAAAATAGATGCGTATCTGCCCCTGCATTTCACAAACCTCCGTCAACATCCGGCCAATGTTCCCTACTTCTCCATATTGTGCTATTTTCCTTCACGCACAAAATAAAGGCTTCCGATCTCTCGGAAGCCTTTCGTGTCAAATGGAGCTGATTATAGGACTTGAACCTACGACCTGCTCATTACGAATGAGCTGCTCTACCAACTGAGCTAAATCAGCATACCGCCTCACAGGCGATAGTGGAATTATACCCGAGCGGGGTGCTTCTGTCAACCCTGAAAATAAATTTTTTCTCTCATATGCGGAGCTGCCGGCACGAATCACGGAATCCGTGCATAGAATGCGTCTTCATAAATAGCGACACTACGATCCAGATACGCATAGTACTGCGATCTGCGCCCGTAGAACTTCATCCGATAGGCGAGGTAGAACGCGATCTCGCCCGCCGGCATCGTGATTCCCGTCTCCGCCCACGAGCCACCCGGCGGCAGATAGTACCAGTCCATCTCCGCATCGTTCCACGCATACATCGCACACGCATCCCAGTCATAGAGAAAGCGCATCGTGCGGACATCGGTCACCATCCCACTGCCGCCGCTGTAGAAGTCATCTTCGTCCCCGATGGCACTGCGCGCCGTGACGACATTGACGGCGATGACGTACTCCGGCGGCTCGTAGCGCAGAACATTCAGCGACGAGGCATCAACATACCACGCCGTCCCCATATGCCCATCGCAGCGAATGAAATTCCGATCGCCGTTCAGATACATTGGATAGTTCGCGCTCGCAGCCGCAGGCAGTACGAGCATAGAGATGCCCACGAGCAGCATGATGATTCGTTTCATCGCAAATCCCTCCTTATTGTATAGAGGTTCTACCGCCAAAAGAAAAATCCTTTTTGTGCGAAAAATCAATCTCCTTCTCATTCCCCCTTCACCACGCTCTAATCGCCTTTTGGAACAATACAAACGGGAGGGAATGTCATGCTGAAAAAAACACTGCGTGCCGCATTGTGCGCACTGATTCTTGCCATCGCCCCAAATGTCTATGCCGCGCCCGAGATCATCGAGGTGGACGGGGTCTACATGATGGGCGACAACGACGCGCCGAAGTTCGCACGCGATGCGGCGCGGGCGGAGGCGATGCGTGCCGCAACGGAGCGGGCGGGCATCTACATCGAGAGCACGAGCGAGGTGCAGGGCTATGCACTGACGCGCGACGAGATCTGCACGGTCGCCGCTGCCGTCCTGCGCGTCCTGCGCGAGGAGGCAACCCCCGAGCTTGTCGGCGATGCGTGGCGTTACCGCGTGCACCTCGTCTGCTCCGTGGATACGGAGGGAATCGACCTCAAGGAGCTTGCGGGCAGCAAGGCGGAGCTGGCACGTCTGACACAGGAGCGCGACGCGCTGAAAGAGCAGAACGATACGCTCCGCGCACGCTGGGAGCAGGCAAAACCCGTCACCCCCACAGTACCGGTCGTGATTGGCATCCCGCCGACGGCAGGCACGCAGCAGGATCTCATCTTCCAGGATGCAGCGGACATGATCGAGCGCGGCGAGAACGAGCACGCCATCGCCGATCTCTCGCTGCTCCTCCAAGACCCCGCCGTGACGGGTGATGTGCGCGCCTATGCCTACGTCCTGCGCGGCCGCGCCTACTACGACCGCCACGCATACGCGCTCGCGCGCGCCGACTTTACGGCGGCAGAGCATACGCCCCACACAAACAGTACCTATCCCATCTGGCGGCTCTACCAGTACCGCGGGCTGATCGCCTACAACGAGGGGCACTATGCGGACGCGACGAACGATCTCATGAGCGCGTGGGATGCCTCGGACAAAACGGACGACACGCTCTGGATGAGCCTGCGCCGCGCCGAGCGGCGGGCAGAGCAGGACCGTCGCCATTCCATACGCGGGGACGGCGGCGCACGCAGTTGGAACGTCGTCATCGTCCCGTAAATACTGCGTGCTGAAAATGCACATCACACAAAACGAGCTCCTCTCGTTTTTACACAAGCGTTTTATGTGGATGTCCGCTCTGCGGCATCCATTTGTTTCACGGACGCTGATGCGCGTCCTGCATCAAAGGAGGATTTTATGTTTTATTTCATGCGCCGTACCCTCTCTGTCCTCGCTGTCGGCGGCCTGCTCTGTGCGCCCGCCGCGCTCATGACAGGCTGTTTTGGCAGCAGCAGCAAGGCAGACGATGCTGCTGCCGCCGTCTCATCCCTACTCTCGGACAACAGCGTCGAAAGCAAGGGGGAGGCACTCTCGCCCTATCTCGACGCAACGAACAACTACAACCACAACATTGTCACGTTCGACTACGCGATCGCCCCCGCCCTCAACAATCTGCGAAATGGTGTGCATGACACCTACATCGCCCTCCCGAACCTCTCACAGCTGAAAAAGGATCTTGAGGAGGCACGCGCGAATCCGAAGACTGCAGGAGTCTTCAAGGACATTGACGCAGATGCGGACGAGGTGCTCGCCCTGCTGAAGGATCTCGCGCCGCTCGCGGACAAGATGGAGGCGTACTACTCCTCCAAGGGCTACATGGCGGACGGCTACGCCGAAAGCGACCGCATGGCGGCACAGTTCCTCCCGCTCTACGACCAGTTTGATGCCGCATATGACAAGTTTGACGCGACAGTCACAAAGCATTTCAAGGAGCTGCGTGTCGCCCAGCTGGAGGAGATGCGCAAGGACGGCAGAGTGAACGCCGCCAACTACCTTGAGCTGACGATCAAGACGCGCGAACTGGTCGATATGCTCGACAAAGAAAACATTGACAAGACCGCTGCCGAGGCAAAGATCGCCGAGATGAACGACCTGTCTGCGAAGCTGACCGACGTACCCGCCCTCGGTTCCTACAAGTCGAACCTCAACCGCTTTATCGGCACGGTACGCAGCTATCTCGCAGGACAGGCGGACGGCAACGATGTCATCGACGACTTCAACGATACCGTGAGTTCGACGGGACATCTGGATCTCTCCGATCTCGATCCCAAGAAGAAATAGTGCGGCTTCTTTCCTCTGTACGCGCGTGCATTTTTGTGATATGATAAATATGCAGAAAACACGTGCATTCCTTTGATTAACGAAAGGAGCATCTACACGTTATGAAGAAAATACTCATCGCGCTCTTCCTATGTATGGCGCTCGCACAGACCGCCCTCGCGCAGACCGTCACCGTGGACGGCGTGGGCGTTGACCGCGACTCCGCCATGCGCGACGCAGCCCGTATGGCAGTCGAACAGGTCGCGGGCATGTACATCAACTCGAATACAGTCGTGTCGAATACCTCCGTGGAGATGGACGAGATCCTCTCGCACGCGCAGGGCTACGTCCAGAACATCACCGTCATCAGCGAGTCCATGAATGGCGGCGAGTACCGCGTCCGCGCAAGCGTTGACGTGAACACCGACCCGAACTCGGCGTTCATGAAGCGTATGGATGCCGTCATGCGCCTCAGCGACCCGCGCATCGGCGTCGTCATTCTCTCGGACGATGCGGATCTCGACCACAGCTTCGACGGCCTCCCCGGCCACGACACCATCCTCGAGACAGCACTCAACGAGCGGCTTCTCACCGTCGGCTTCAAACACGTCGTCGATGTGAACCTCCTCTCGCAGTTGCAGGATTCGTCGGTACTGAACGCCGTCTATCGCGGCGACAGCCGTCTCCCGTACGCCGGCGATGCCTCCGCGCGCCCGATCGACTACCTCGTCATCGGACGCAGCCACGCAGAGGGCTACAAGGTGAAGCTGCCGGACAATCACGGCGGGTACGTCGAGACACAGATGTCCTCGGCACGCACACACCTCGACCTCAAGATCATCTCCTTCGGCACGAGCACGATCATCGGCACCTACTCCGTCGATGGACAGGGCGTCGAAAACAGCCCTGCGCTCGCGGCGCGCAAGTCGCGTCAAGCAGCAGCAGGCAAGGCGGCGGAGAAGCTCGAGCAGCAGTTCCTCAAAGCTGCGGCAAGCGGATTCTCGGGCATCCAGCTCACCGTCCGCGCGAATGACTTCTCCCTCGTCGAGAAGCTCGTGCGCGAGCTCAAGGAACTGCGCGGCGTACAGGATGTCTACGTGCGCGGCACGAGCGCGGGCAAGACGACCATCGACATCGCCTCGGCACAAAAGCCGTTCACCATTCTCCAGATGCTCCAGCGCGAGACGGATCTCTCCATCTTCGTGGAGAGCACAAGCGACAGCGAGCTCAAGATCGCACTGCGCTAATACCGTTCCCGCATTGCAGGGGAAAGGTACACAAACAGCAAAACAAGAATCTGCCGTACGAAATCCATCGTGCGGCAGACTTTTTTTGTAAAAATTTTTCTAATCTCTGCCGCCCGTCCACTGCTTCAAAAATCGCGAAAGATCCCGCCATTACAGGCCTTACGAGAAACACGGGACTTTTTCACCTGTCATATTCTACAGTTTCAATTCGTTTTAATTTGTGTTAAAATAACAGGCGACATCCTGTATGTCGACATCCATGTACCCACGGCGGGCAGTCCGCGTGTTTTCTGCCAATCGCCATCATTCGCCCGACCGCGCGGTGCACGCAGGGAGCCATTGGATCATCGTTAAGGAGGAATTCTATGCTTAAGAAAATGATGGGCACCCTCGTCCTGCTCCTGGGGCTGGCGATGGGTTCTGTCTGTCAGGCAGGACTGTACGACAATCCCACCGTCGCCATCATGCCCTTCCAGAACAAGGTGCCGGATCGGTGGGGCGGCTTCGGCGACCATGCAGGCATCGCAACCGAGGAGTTGATCACCCTCATCAGCGACCGTCCCGACGTGTTCCAAGTCTATGAACGTATCGAACTCCAAGATCTCGTGGATGAGCAGAGTCTCGGTATGACCGGACTCATCGCAGAGGACACCGCTGCCGAGGTCGGCAACCTGAGCGGTGTCGAGTACAAGATCTTCGGCGCACTCACAAACCTCTCGGCGAAGGAGGATTCCTTCGGTCTCGCCGGACTCACGGGCGGTCTGCTCGGCAGTCAGGCAAGCGTCGTGGCAAATGTCTCCATCCGCGTTGTCGAGGTCTCGACGGGTCGCGTCGTCCTCGTCGGGCAGGGCAAGGGCAGCTCGAAACGCGTATCGGGCGGCATGGCCTCAGAGGGCGGCGCGTTCATGCTCGGCTCCGCGAGCGTCACCGATGAAATGGCATTCAACGCCGTCTCCAAGGCGATCAAGGATGCCGTCAACGGCAAAGAGGGACTCTTTACGAAGATGGGCGTCAACGACAAAAAGGGAAAGAAACGTTAAGGAATCGCTGATAAAATGAAGTCCGTCAGATTGGCGTAGATTTTTTCGTC
>ERZ773042.2010-NODE-2010-length-11483-cov-28.626706_pt1 | contig 11483 bp, 10 predicted proteins | sample MGYA00511664_ERZ773042 | MGnify/ENA primary metagenome ERZ773042 (study PRJEB29015, sample SAMEA2737984) | human oral metagenome | biome: human oral; feature: human-associated habitat; material: dental | place: China | collected 2036 ... | reverse complement strand
CCCGCCGCTGCCGGCCCGGCCGAACGGTCGGCGCCGGGCGCCCGAACGGGCAACCGCGCGGGCGCCGGCCGGCCGCACACTGGTCGTGTCGGCCCCGGAAAGGCTCGGAGCCGCGACAGTGCCGTCTCACCGAACGAGGTCAATGATGCCCAGCTCCAACCGACTGGTCGCCGCCATACAGCGCACCGGTTTCCCCACCGACCTGGCCGCCGGCTTCCTCGCCGTCGTCGTCTTCGTCATCGGAGACGGCATCGAGGCCGTGTGGATCACCAACTACCTCTCCAGCGACGCGGTCGGCTTCAGCGTCCCGCAGGCCTCGACGATCATCACCTCCTACGGCGTCGTCGTGGCGCTGGCCGCCTTCCTGTCCGGCGCCCTGTGCGACGCGCTGGGCTGCCGCAAGGTCATGCTGATCGGCCTGATCTCCTTCCTGATCTTCGACGCCCTGTTCATCGCCGTGGGCCTGCCCAGCCACAACATGCACCTCCTGCTGCTGTTCTACGGCCTGCGGGGCTTCGGCTACCCCATGTTCGCCTACGGGTTCCTCACCTGGACCATGATGGTCACGCCCCCGGCCCGCCAGTCCTCGGTCTCGGGGTGGTTCTGGTTCGCCTTCTCCCTGGGCATGCAGCTGCTCGGCTCCTACCTGTCCAGCCTCTTCCTGGGCGCCATCGGCCACGTGGCGACCCTGTGGGTCGGCTGGGCGCTGGCCGCCATCGGGGGCACGACGGGCATGCTGTTCCTGCGCCGCCGCCCCTCCTCGGCCCGGACCCGCGGCAAGTCCATCGGCCAGTCCCTGGGCTCGGCCGTCTCCGTCCTGTGGCGCCACCCGAAGGTCTCCATCGGCGGGATCGTCAAGATCATCAACCTCTCCGGCCAGTACGGCATGCAGGCCTTCTACGTCGTCTACCTCCACAAGGTCTTCGGCATGCCCGAGGCACAGGCCATTCTGGAGTTCTCCATCTTCGGCCTCGTCGCCATTGTCGGCGACGTCTTCTGGGGCGTCATGGGCGACCGCATCGGCTGGCGCAACACCCTGCAGTGGGCGGCCACGCCGATCACGGCGGCCTCGCTGCTCTACATCTACCTCATCCCCATCGTCGCGGGCCCGAACTTCCTGCTCATCGCGCTGGGCACGGCCGGCGTGGGCGTCGGCCTGAGCGCCCACGTGCCCACCACGCCGCTGATCACCGCCCACGCCCACGGCGAGACGGGCAACGCCCTGGCCATCCTCAACCTCGGCGCGGGCCTGGGCGCCTTCGTGGGCCCCGCCGTCGTCGCCCTCCTCCTGGGCGACGAGACCACCGCCGGCGGCTACCTGTGGGTGGCCCTGGCCCTGGCCGGCCTGTACGTCGTCTCCTTCCTCCTGTGCTTCGCCCTCAAGCTCCCGGGCAACGCCCGGGTGCTCCACACCGCCCCCGAGCTGTCCGACGACGCGGCCGCGCCCGCGCCCGCCGTCTGAGCCCCGGCCCCCACCGATCCATCCGCCACCGATCCGACCGCCCGCACCACCCACCACGAACAGGAATCATCATGACCGCCTCACTGGCCGACTCCCCCCTCGCCCCCGCCTACGACCGCTCCGCCATCACCACCGGCATCGTCCACATGGGGGTGGGCGGCTTCCACCGCGCCCACCAGGCCATGTACGTCGACCGCCTCATGCGCGCCGGCGGGGCCCTGGACTGGGGCATCTGCGGCGTCGGCCTGCTGCCCGGCGACGCGCGCATGCGCGACGCGCTGGCGTCCCAGGACCACCTCTACTCCCTGACCCTCAAGCACCGCGACGGCCGCCGCGAGCCGGCCGTCATCGGCTCCATCCACGACTACCGCTTCGCCCCCGACGACCGCGACGGCGTCCTGGAGGTCATGACCGCCCCGGCCACCCGCATCGTGTCGCTGACCGTCACCGAGGGCGGCTACAACATCGACGACGCCACCGGCGCCTTCCGCACCGACTCCGAGGGCGCCCGCCGCGACGCCGCCGACCCCCGCGAGCCCACCACCGCCTTCGGCTACATCGTCGAGGCCCTGCGCCGGCGCCGCGAGGCGGGCACCGCCCCCTTCACCGTCATGAGCTGCGACAACCTGCCGGGCAACGGGCGGGCCGCCCGCACCGCCGTGGTGAGCCAGGCCCGCATGTCCGACCCCGCCCTGGCCGAGTGGATCGACGAGCGCGTCTCCTTCCCCAACTGCATGGTCGACCGCATCACCCCGGTGACCACCCCGGCCGACGTCGAGGAGGTCGCCGCCGAGCTGGGCGTGAGGGACGCCTGGCCGGTGGTGGCCGAGCCCTTCGTCCAGTGGGTGCTGGAGGACGACTTCCCCGCCGGCCGGCCGGCCTTCGAGCGGGTCGGGGTGCAGATGGTCGACGACGTCGTCCCCTACGAGCTCATGAAGCTGCGGCTGCTCAACGCCTCCCACCAGGCCCTGGCCCACTGGGGGCGGCTGCTGGGCATTGAGTACGCCCACGAGGCGGCCGCCGACCCCGAGATCTCCGCCTGGACCCGCGCCTTCCTCACCCGGGAGGCGCGCCCGCGGCTGCTGGCGGTGCCCGGCATCGACCTCGACCGGTACGTGGACACGCTCTTTGAGCGCTTTACCAACGCCGCGATCGCCGACACCCTGGCACGCCTGGCCTTCTTCGCCCCCTCCGGCATGCCCAAGTTCGTCCTGCCGACCGTGCGCGCCAACCTGGAGGCGGACGGCCCCATCCGCCTGGGGACGGCCATGTGCGCCGCCTGGTCGCTGGGCGTGCTCGGCACCGACGAGAACGGCGCGGCCATCCCCGTGGTGGACGACCTGCGCCCCTTCGCGCAGGCCCAGGCCGACGGCGAGGCCACCGGCTTCATCGGCAACAAGGAGGTCTTCGGGGACCTGGCGGACGACGAGCGCTTCGCCTCCACCTACGCCCAGGAGCTGGCGGCCCTGCGCGAGCAGGGGGTGCGGGCGCGCCTGAGGGCCCTGGCCGAGTAGGCCTGAGCCAGCAGGCTGGCGGCCGCGTCCCCCCCCCGGCCGTGCCCTGGCAGGTCGGTTGCCGACGCCGGCCCGCCAGGGCACGGAGGCAGGGGGCGCCCTCACCTAAGACTCACCACGCCGGTTCCACGCCCTGCCACGCCCCGGGCGGGAGGAGGCACGCCCTGGACGGGGCGAGAGGGGGGCGCGCCCAGCGTCTTCAAGGTAGGCTTCCCTAACGTCGCTGGCCTGAATCAACAGGCACGCTCTAGCAGACGCTCTAGCAGACGCTCTAGCAGGAAAAGGGACCCATGAGGCGCACCCCAACCACCGTCAACAGTACCGGTGACGAACCCGTCAGAACCAGTATGTGGAAACCCGCCACCCTGCGCACCACCCCCTCCAAGGAGGACCGCGGGCTGCTGGGCCACCCCAGGGGCCTACCCTGGATGCTCAACGTCGAGATGTGGGAGCGTTTCTCCTACTACGGGATGCGCGCCATCCTGCTGTACTTCATTGTCGACACCGTCGGCAACGGCGGCCTGGGGCTGAGCAATAACTCCGGCGAGGTCATCCTTGCCGTCTACAGCGCGGCCGTCTACCTGCTGGCCATCCCCGGGGGCATTTTCGCCGACCGCGTCATAGGGCCGTGGCTGTCCACCCTTTACGGCGGGCTGGTCATCATGGCGGGCCACGTCTGCCTGTCGATCCCCGTGCCAGCCGTTTCCTGGCTTGGAATCATCCTGGTCGCGGTGGGAACCGGCTTCATCAAACCGAACCTGTCGACGATCGTCGGAGGCCTGTACGACGATAACGACCCCAGGCGCGACGCCGGATTCCAACTGTTCTACATGTCAATCAACGTCGGGTCGCTTGCCTCTCCCATAGTGACCGGCTGGCTGCGAGGACACTACGGGTACCACGCGGGATTCGCCTCTGCCGCTGTCGGCATGGGGTTCGCGCTGGCCGCCTTCGTCTACGGCCGCCACCGGCTTTCTGCCTTCGCATTCACCGTCCCCAACCCTATCCGCCCCTGGGAGCGCCGCAAGCTTGTTATATCCGCTGTGGCCGCGATCGCAGGAACGGCGACGCTGGTCACAGCCCTGTATTACCTCACCGGCAACTTGCTTAACGCCCTCTCCGCCACAATGCTCGTCGTCCCGGCAACGGCGGCGCTGGGCTACTTCATGCTCATGTTCCGTTCCCCGAGGGTCACCTCCCGCGAACGCACCCATCTGCGCGCCTACATCCCCTTGTGGATCGGCGCGGTGCTGTTTTTCATGATCTCCGAGCAGGCCGCCGGCAAAATGGCAACCTTTGCCAAGGAAAACACCGACGGGAAAATCCCCGTAGTCGGCTGGGTCCTCAGCCCTGAGACCTATCAGTCCATCAACCCGGCCACGATCGTAGTGCTGGCGCCATTGGTCGGCTGGCTGTTCACACGGCGGGCGGGGAGGTTCCCGTCGACCATCGCGAAGTTCGCGATCGCAGTGCTCTTAGTCGGCTTGTCTGCTTTCATCCTAGGCTTCGGGTTCCAAACGTGGACCGGCGGCAAGAATCTTGCGCCATGGTGGTTCCTGGCGGCAGTGTTCATCGTGCAGACCGTGGGCGAGCTGTTCTTGTCTCCGGTGGGCCTGTCCACGACCTCGGCGCTGGCGCCCAAGAACTTCGCCTCTCAGGCGATGAGCCTGTGGCTGCTGACGACCGCCACAGGCCAGGGGCTCGCCGGTTTCATCATTTCTCAAACCAGGGACATCCCGAACTCGACGTATTACTACGGCCTGGGCGCGGTCACGGTTGCCGTGGCGGTCATCCTGTTCGCCGTCGCCCCGTGGACCAAGCGGCAGATGGCCGACGTCGGCGCATTCTCTCAGGAGTAGCGGAGCTCCGCGCCTCTGATGGACTGAACTCCGCCGGCTTCGCGGTGCCGTCACAGGCGAGAGGCGAGGCGGCTGCAGCAGGTTTTCCAACGTGCCAGATCGGTTTCACCAGCGCGCCAGCTCGGTTTCATCAGCGCGCCAGCTCGGTTTCGCCAACGCGCCAGGTCGGCAAAGGCTCGGCCAGTCGCGGCGGACCGGGTTAGTGGCGACAGCCCGGCTGTCGACGCCGGGCCGGGCCATTCACAGCGTGCCCGGCCAGTCGCGGCGGACCCGGCAAGTCTCGGCGGACCGGGCTAGTCGCGGCCTTCCGTCTCCTCGAATTCGGCGCGGGTCGGCATGTCGAAGTTGAGAGTCTCGCTCCAGCGGAATCCGAGGGGGTCGCGGCCGGCGTCGTACTTGTCGTCGAAACGCAGGCCCGCGAAGGGACCGGCGCCCTTGACGCTGGATTCGTAGACGACCGCTGCGGCTTCGTTCGTCTCGCTTGGGAGGGCGTCGATAGATTCGCCGATCCACGTGCACATCGAGGCTTCGGCTTCGACCATCTCTCTCATCATCGCCTCGTCGCCGCCGGAGAGGATGTCGAGTTCAACGGTTTCGAGCTGCACGTACTTGTTCATGTGCAGATCGAGGAAGGACCGGGTTGAAATCGTTTCATCCAGCAGATTAGGGGCCTCGAAGTGCGAGCTGCCCGAGACGAAGCGAATCACGTCGATGAACCTCAAGAAGCGGGCGAACCCGACGTCGTACTCCCCGTTTATGGCGCAGACCTTGACGTCGGGGGCGCCTTCGAGGCCGTTGGCGATGAGGGACGAGCAGACCTGCGTGTTTCCCGAGGCGAGGATGCGGTAGGAGATTGGAACGGTGCCGGGCCACTCGGAGAGCCCGCTGGCCCTCTCCGGGCGGTCGAAGTAGCTGACCGGCCGATTGTCGAGGCTGTACAGGTATGCGCGATTGACCACGTGCGTTCCTTTCTGAAGCATGTGCGTCCCATTCTGGACCGTGTTACTTCCTTCGTCGGCTACGTGCGTCCCTGTGTTGACCACGCGCGTGTCCCGTTGCTGATGACCACGGGCGTCCCTTCGTCTGGCGTTCCGTGCCCAGCTGTTCAAACTCGGAGTCCGGGTCTCGGAAACGAAGCCGCCAAGCAGGCGGCTCTCCTTTCGTCTTCTTCCGTTCTTCCCTCCTAGGTTCCCACTGCCGATCACTTCAACGCGAACACCCTCCGAATCTGCGTCGGAGATTAAGCCAATCGCCTTCAAACGAACGCCCACGGCAAGAGTGCTGACTTTGAAGTTTTCGGCCACCGTTTCCGCCACGACCCAAGGATCTTCGACGACGTCGGACACCTGCTCTGTGATCCTCTCCTCTTCGAGCATCCGAGAGACGGCGCCCCGTGGGCCCCTACAGTTCCAGCACGGCCTCTCGATACTGCTTCGCCCGACGCATTTCCCGCGCCAGCAGAGGCGAAACTGTGTCCCCACCGCGGCCGCTAAAATCAACGACGCCGGACACGACGGACTCGGCGGGCGGCGTCGTGAAGAAGAAAGCGAGAGTTCTATCGAGTCTTTCCTAAGAGGCCGAGCTGTCTAAGCGTCGGCATCGCATTGTTCGTTTCGAACGCCTCCATTCGTGCTTGAGAGGTTCCTGCAGCCCGGGCAAGCTCGTCTCTCGACTGAACATGCTTTCCCGCGCCCATATCTCCGCCCACCACGCCCCGGAACGGTTCTCCGACCCGGGACATCCCTGTACGAGTACCATTCCGCGTTCCAGCTCACCGCCCCCCCAACCTCCGTGACGATGCGGAGTCAAGCGAGGATGTGGATGCGACGGTGCAGGCAGCGGTCGCGGACGCGACCCGATTGTTCGTGCTGCCGGGCTGGCCGGAAGCCTCTGCACAGGCCGGGGCGGATCACATCGCCGACGCTCTCCAATCAGCCCTCACCAACCCGGGCGGCGCCACCGCCTCCGGCACTGTGGATGTCAACGACGAGAGGGGCGACGAGCCTGCGGGGCGTCCGCAGCTGCGCGCCATCTAACTGCACTGACCGGGGACGTTGATCGAGGCTCTGACGGCCTTCGCGTTTGTGCAGTGATTCTTGCACGATTATTATGCAGGAATCACTGCACAATCCAAGGAGGTTCGATGACACCGCGGGACTATCACCACCCGAAGACTGACGAGCTCACTCTGGCCAGGGTGCTTGCAGCCTTGAGCGACCCCACCCGTCTGGAGATGATCCGCCGGCTGGCCGACGGGCAGGAGCACGACAGCCTTGAGCTCGCGGACGATCTGCCCCGGTCGACGCTGACATACCACACGCGCATGTTGCGCGAGGCAGGGGTGACGTGGACCCGGGGTGAGGGTCGCGCATGCCTAATCCGGTTGCGGCGCGACGATCTGGACCGGCTGTTCCCGGGTGTGCTGGCGGCCGTGGTCGCCAACACGGGTCCTGGGGCGGCGCAGGCATGATGCGTCGGCTGTGGCCCTTCGTGGTGGGCAGTGTCGCGCTCGGCCTGGATGCCTACGTCGTAGCGGGTCTGCTGCCCTCCGTTGCCTCGTCGTTGGGTGCGCGGGAAGCCACTGTCGGTCTGGGTGTTGCGGCATTCACGGGCTCCTATGCGGTCGCAGGACCTTTGCTGGCTGGGCGGGCAGGGCAGCGGTCACGACGCAGCTTGGTCACAGCCTTGCTGGTGTTCACGGTGGCGAACCTGGCCACGGCGCTGTCACCGACGGTGGGGGTCTTCCTGGGCGCTCGTGTGGTGGCTGGCGCAGCAGCTGGCGTGTACTCGCCGCTGTCGTCCGCGGTCGCCGCCAAGCTCGTGGGACAGGAACGTCGAGGGCGTGCGGTGGCGCTGGTCCTTGCTGGGTTGGCGGTCGGCACCGTGTTCGGCGTGCCGATCGGCTTGGCCTTGGCGCAGCGTTGGGGGTGGCGCGCCGCGATCCTGCTGATCGTGGCCATCGGCGGCACCGCACTGGCGGGCATCGCGCTGCGCGGCGGGGAACTTCCGGCGATCCCAGCTTCTAGCCCCGCTGATCGGCTGCGGTCGATCGCGCGTCCCAAGAATCTGCTCACGGTCACCGTGACCCTGCTGACCGGCGTCGCTTCTCTGGGCCTGTACACCTACCTGACTGTCGTGCTGTCCGCGGGAAGCCTTGCGTCGCATCAGAGCATGGCGATTTGGTTCTGGGGACTCGGCGGGGCGGTGGGAGCGCTGGGCATCGGGCCGCTCGTCGACCGATTTGATCCGCTGCGCCTGAGCGCTGTCATCCTCACTGGCCTCGTGTGCGCGCTGTTCGGCATGACCCAGGGCCATGCCGCGGGGGTCACGCTGGCAAGTCTGTTCGTCTGGGGGATGTGTGGTTGGGCGTCCCTCGCGCCCCAGCAGCATGTCCTGCTACAGGCCAACCCGGCTGACGGCGCCACGGCTGTGGCTGCGAATGCTTCGGCCAACTATCTGGGCTCGGCGCTGGGTGCCGCCATCGGCTCGCTGCTGGTCGCTGCACACGCGGCGCCGGCTGTGCTGTGTGGTTCCGCCGCGGCCGTGGCCGCGCTCGCGCTGCTCTGCCAGGTTGTCCGACAGCGCATGAGCTCCAAGGCGTAGGCGTACATCCCAACGCGGCCCTTACACCGCGACACCGACTGGTCGTCGCGCGCTTGGCCGTCGAGGAGGGCTGGCTGATCAGCCGAAGAGCAAGTGGCACGACCCGTTGATGGGCAAGGCCTACGTCCACACCGTCATCGACGACCACTCCCACGTCGCCTACGCAGAGATCCACGACGACGAAGCCGCCCTCACAGCCGCCGCCGTCCTCGTCCGGGCCGTCGAGTGGTTCAACCATCGCGGGTCGCCGTCGAGCGAGTCCTGTCCGACAACGGCGGCGCCTACCGCTCACACCTGTGGAGAGACACCTGCCACGAGCTGGGCGTCAAGCACAAGCGCACAAGGCCGTATCGGCCCCAGACCAGCGGCAAGATCGAGCGCTCCCACCGAACCCTGGCCGACGGCTGGGCCTACGCCCGCACCCGCTACGACGTCGACCTCACACCCCGCCAAGCACTCGAACGCCAAGCGGCTGGTCAGGCCTTCGATCTGCCCCAGCACCAGCAGACCGCCGACAGCCTCGGCATGTAACCGAGGCACCGATCATCAGCACTCACGTCTCCGAACCCGACGACCACTACGACGACCCCAGCCCAGCGCGAAGCCGCGCAGCGCAAGGCCGAACAGCTCGGCGCAGTCATCATCAAGGAGTTCATCGAGCCCAGCGAGTCCGCCAAGACCGCCCAACGACGCGCACTCCAAGAGATGCTCGACTACGCCACCGCGCACCCGGTGCGGCACGGGATAATGCCTGTATTGAAACCTTCTATGCCTGCCTCAAGCGGGAGTGGCTTACGAGGCGGGTTCTGGCGAGTCAAGCAGACGCCAAGCAGACTGTCTTTGTCTACATTGACGACTTCTACAATACTACCCGCCTCCGCCAACATTGTGGCCTTCTCTCGCCCAACCAGTATGAGGCACAGTATTGGGCCACGAGGACGCAAAAAGATGCAGTAGAGAGAAAGAAAGAGACGGAAAAAGAAAAATAAGATAAATTGAATTATTTGGAATATTGAAAAGTTGACACAAGAACAACGAATATAATAATATTCATTATGTGAATTATTTGAGACAGTTAGCTGCCTCACTACCGAGCGAGCCCGAGGAGGCTTCCATGAGTCGAGCGATCGAGTACCGGAGATTTGGCGAACCAGAGGTTCTGGAGGAGGTCGAGCGCCCGGCGCAAGCACCCGGCGACGGAGAGATACGCATCGCGGTACGCGCCGTCGGACTTAACCCCCTCGACTTCAAGACTTTCGAGGGCGACCTGCGACGGCTTGAACGGGTTCAGCGCCTCATCCATCCTCGGCGCTGGTTCGAGGGCACATCAGCCCGCTTCCCTAGGGGCGTGGCCCGGGACTTCGCAGGCGTCATTGACGCTGTCGGCGCGGGCGTCACAGACCTCGCAGTGGGCGACGCCGTGCTGGGTACCTTGCGAAGCGCACCCGGACAGGCTGACACCCGCGGGGCACTCACCACCGAGCTGGTGGCACCCGCCGACGACGTCGTCAAGAAGCCTAACCCGTTGTCATTTACTCAGGCAGCCTGCCTGGGTGTTGCCTCGCAAACCTCGTGCGGCGCATTCAGGCAGCTGAACCTGCACAGCGGCGACGTGGTTGTCATCAGTGCCGCAGCGGGCGGCGTAGGATCAGTTGCAACGCAGCTTGCTTTGAGCCGAGGAGCCACCGTCATCGGCATCGCCAGCACCCGCAACACGGACTACCTCCGATCCTTGGGAGCCATTCCAGTCACGTACGGCGAGAACCTGACAAGCCGAGTTCGCGATGCGGCTCCGTCGCCCGTCACCAAGCTCTTTGACTGCTATGGCGGCGGCTACGTGCAACTTGGCCGCGATCTCGGGCTCACGGGCCGTTCCATCGGCACTCTAGTCCCCTCACCCGCCGCGATCCTCAAGGGCGCACAGTTCACCGGCTCACGGCACAGCAATGGACGCAGCGACCTCGAGGAGGTTGCACAGCTGGTGGCGGACAACGCCATCAAGATCGAGATCGCCCACACCTACTCCTTCACGCTGGAGCAGGTTCGCGCCGCCTACATCAAGCTGGCGACGGGGCACGTCCGCGGCAAGCTCGTCGTCAATCTATCCTGACACTCATCCATGTTCACCCCGATCAGGAGGCTCGCTTGAGCAAACGGATTCACGATGAGCGTCTCATCCGGGCGCTGCGCGCCATGAACAGCGAACTCGCCGCCAGCAACCGCGCCATTGCGGCACGAACAGGCCTCAACGACAGCGATCTGGCTGTGCTTGACGTCCTGCACCGCGACGGCCCACAGACCCCCACCTCTCTGGCCCGCCGCACCCGGATGGGAACCACAACCATGGCCAGCGTGCTGCGGCGACTCACCCGCGATGGTTGGGTTGAGCGTCGCCTCAGCCAGACGGACCTGCGTTCCTTCACCATTCACGCCACAAGTGCTGATCGTCTTGCCAAGATATTCCTGCCCGCCAACCAGAAGCTGACTGCTCTGGTGGAGGGATGGTCTGAGAGCCAGGTCGATCAGCTCATTGAGTTCCTGGAGGATGCCACCAAGGTAATTCACGAGTCGGCGGAGCAGCTATCGACCAAGGACCGCAGCGACTCCTGACCTCACACCGCTTCCTACACTCCCCTATGTGCGGTACCGCATCCGCATCGGCTCCGGCCACTGGAAGTCCTTCCTCGGCGATTCCCTGCCATAGGGAAGGGAAACACCGGTTCGGTTCTCTAAGGCCGCGAAGAGATCAACGCCATTGCCGTCGGCGTCACTGTGCATTGGACCGAACGGCCACGGCCCAGCAGGTTCCCTCGGGATCAGACCACATCCACTCAATCTATGACACATCAGCTCACCGAATGCGAGCAAGCATCTCACCACCGATACGAGTAACCAGGACCAGCTGCCGCCAACCTCAACCATACAGTAGAATTACACGCTCATGCGCTGTTCTCACAATCCAGAGATCATGTATCCCAAGACTATGTATTCTGCTAGAACCGAATAGCCAAGGGGGTGGTCACCATGGGCGGCTGCTGAGAATCA
>ERZ773042.2009-NODE-2009-length-11489-cov-5.838902_pt1 | contig 11489 bp, 10 predicted proteins | sample MGYA00511664_ERZ773042 | MGnify/ENA primary metagenome ERZ773042 (study PRJEB29015, sample SAMEA2737984) | human oral metagenome | biome: human oral; feature: human-associated habitat; material: dental | place: China | collected 2036 ... | reverse complement strand
TCCTGTATTTATAGTATATTCTTCCCGGTGGTTTTAATGGCGCAAAAATATATTTTTACCTCTCTTTCGGTAATCAGTATCTATATCCTCTTTCCACACTCCATCTTCAAAGGTCTCTGCCATATCCGCAGATCTGCATTTTCTGACACGAGTAACTGCCTTTTCAAGAACCCGGTAATTAAGTGCGGTTCCTGTTTCATCACAGTTATAATTAGCAGCCCTGTCTTTGCCGATACCCATATTTGCGGCAACTTTGATCGCATCAATATTGGCTCCGAGGAAGAGAAACTCCCAGGAGTACTTTTCTTTCTGACGCTCTATCATCCTCTTAATGTCTTTAAATGAATAATATCTGCTTGCATTTTCCAGACCGTCGGTCGTGATGACAAACAAAGTCTTAGCAGGTCTGTCCTCCTCGCGAGCATACTTATGAATTTTACCTATATGATCGATAGCTCCTCCTACAGCATCCAAAAGAGCAGTACAACCACGAACACGATAATCTTCCTCTGTAAGATTTTTTACATCTCTGATCGGCACTCTGTCATGTATCACATCAGTCTTATCATCAAACAAATTATCTATTATCGTATTTTATTAGATTTTTTCGATAAATTGATATTTAATTTTCAATTTTCTCTGTCATTGTAATAAAAAAATTCTTCAATTTCATCTTTTATTTGCAAATAAACAATTTTATCATTGGAAAATTCTATGATTTTTTTCACAAAAAATAGTATAATATAAAAGTCAAAATTAAAAATAATTTTTTGGAGGGGGTTAAATGGATGAAAAATTAATTTGTCTTCAATTAGGAGCTTTACTTCATGATATTGGAAAAATTGTTAGGAGGGCTGATTTAGATAGTAAAGATCATTCAGAAGCAGGTTCTAAATATTTAAAAGATAATAATTTATTAGATGATAAATATAAAGAAGTGTATGATATGATTGATTACCACCATGCTAAATATTTATCATCAGCAAATTTGAGAGAAGATTCATTAGCTTATATAGTTTATGAAGCTGATAATATAGCTTCAGGAATAGATCGTGTGAAATATGAAAATGAAAAAATAAGAGGAAATGAAATGGACTCTTTAAATTCTATCTTCAATGTTATCAGAATTGAAAAAAATAATTTAAAAAAGACTTTTAAACTTTTTGATTTTGATAAAAATGGATTTAATATGCCCACATCAAGTAACATAAAATTAAATAATTCAGACTACAAAAAAATTATAGACTACATAAAAGATAACCTAAATAGTTTCAAAGAAAATATAAATCCTGAAAAATTAGCAATAGTTTTAGAGGCTTGTTGTTCTTATTTTCCATCAAGTTCATATGTTGATACACCAGATATATCATATTATGATCATGTAAAATTAACAGCAGCAATTTCAGCTTGTTTTTATCTCTATGATAAGGAAAATAATATTCAAAATTTTAAAGAAGAATATTTTTCTGATATTGATAGGAATAAGAAGAAATTTCTTTTAGTTTCAGGTGAGTTTAGTGGAATACAAAATTTTATCTATACAATTTCTTCAAAAATGGCTATGAAATCTTTAAGAGGAAGATCATTTTATTTAGAGCTATTTGCTGAACATATTATAGATGAGATTTTATCAACATTAGAACTTTCAAGAATAAATCTTTTATATTCAGGAGGAAGTCATTTTTATCTTTTATTACCTAATACTGAAAAAACAAAAGAAATTTTAGATATATATAAAGAAAAAATTAATAATTTTATTTTAGAAAGAATGGGAACAACAATTTATTTTGAAATGGTGTATACCGAAACCTCAGCAGAAGAGTTAGGTAATGGATTAACTAAAGAAATAAAGACAGAAAATAAAGTAGGGGAATTATTTAGAAAAACGTCTAGTAAAGTTTCTAAGGCTAAGTTGAGCAGATATTCATTGGAGCAATTAAAAGAACTTTTTAATGAAAATAGTTCTTTAAATAAAATATATAGTTATACAAAAGAATGTACTATTTGTAAAAAAGCTGAAGATGAAAAAATATTAGAAAATAATGCAAGAGATTTTGGTGATGAGGCTGGGATAGAATTATGTGACTCTTGTAAGGGATATATTAACTTAGGAAGAGATATTTCTAAGTTATATCATACTAATGATGAATTTATAATAGAGAAAAAATCTGAAAACATAGAAGAAGGAGTTGTTTTTCCAAAATATTTAGAGGGTTATGTCAGTATTTTAATAAATAATAAAAGTTATATTCTAAAAAATATGGATAAAATACACAGATATTATGCTATAAATTCAAACTATACAGGCGATAAACTTTGCAGGAATATTTGGGTAGGAAATTATAATATAACCGAAAATGGAAAAGGAAATCTTATTGAATTTAAAGAATTAGTTAAAAAATCAAAAGGTATAGAAAGATTAGCTGTTTTTAGAGCTGATGTTGATAATTTAGGAACACTTTTTCAATCAGGATTTGAAAATAAAGATTCAAAAGAGCCATATAAAAATGTAACTCTTTCAAAATCAGTTGTTCTTTCAAGATACCTTTCTGATTTCTTTAAAAGAAAGATAAATTTAATACTTGAAAAGAAAGATGCTGCAAAAGATAATAATGAACTATTTAAAAAGTATTGTGATATTATCTGTAAAAATAATTCAAGTCCAAGAGATATTGTTATAGTTTATTCAGGTGGAGATGATGTTTTTGCCATTGGAACTTGGAATGATATTATAGAATTTTCTATTGATTTAAGAACAGCATTTAAAGAGTTTACCAATGATAAAATCACTTTGTCTGCTGGAATTGGTTTCTTTTCTGAAAATTATCCTATTCATCAAATGGCAGAAAAAACAGGTAATTTAGAAAGTTTAGCAAAAGCTAATAAAGATTTTAGTGGTAAGATTATTAAAAATTCAGTTGTTTTATTTGGAGAAATTGATGAAAAATTAAATCATATATATACTTGGGATATTTTTATAGATAAGGTTCTAGGAGAAAAGTATAAATTTATAAAATCTATAATTATTTTAGATGAAGAAAATAAGTCAAAAGAACCTGATAAAATATTTATTGGAAAGTCTAAATGGTATAAAATAATGGATTTAATAGTAAATAGACTTACTAAAGATGAGAATAGATTGGATATAGCAAGATTTGCATATATTTTAGGAAGAATAAATTTTACAAATGATAATAAAGATAATTTTAATGAATTTAAGAGAAATCTATTAGTATGGTTAAAAAATAAAGAAGATGCTAAGCAACTTCTTACAGCTATCAATATATTAATTTATCAAGAAAGGGGAGAATAAAATATGAATAATGTAAATGTACAAGAAAAAGTAGAAAAATATCAAAAAGATAATAAAAACCCAGTAACCACAACTCAATTAAGATTACTATTATCTAATGCAGTGATTATTAAAAATAAAATACAAGTTGAAACAAGAAAAGGAGATGAAATTTCTGAAAAATTAGAAAATGAAATAAAATATTTACTTGTAAAACATATCTATCAATGTGGGAGAGAACCTAAGGTAAAAACTTTTGATAATGAATTTGAGATATCAAAAAAAATAAAAGAAATAGGAAAATCAGCAAAAAAATTTAATGAGTTTTATCGTTATCTTGAAGAAATTGTTGCATATATGAAATATTATGGTTTTGATAAATAATCTATATAGAATTTTAAATATGAGAGGAGAAATTTATGTATATATTGAAAGGAAAATTATTAATAAAGGGAACAATTAAATTAATTACAGGTTTGCATATAGGAGGAACATCAGGAGATTTTTCCGCAATAGGAGCTGTTGATACAATAGTTATAAGAGATTCGGTCACAAATAAGCCTATGATTCCAGGTTCATCATTAAAAGGAAAGATGAGATATTTATTGGCTAGAACTAAATATAATTCTTCATTGGAAACAAAAGAAATTAAAGAGGAAAATGAATGTATAAAAAGATTATTTGGAAGTTCAGATCCTATAATAACATCAAGATTACAATTTCAAGATTCTTTATTATCTGATAAAAGTATAGAAGAATTTAAAGAAGTTGAATTTGATTTACCATATACAGAAATAAAATATGAAAATACAATTAATAGAGCAACTGGAATTGCAAATCCTAGGCAATTAGAAAGAGTTCCTGCTGGGTCAGAATTTGATTTTAAGATTGTATATAATATAGAAAAAATAGAAGATTTAAAAGAAGATATGAAAAATATTTTGTTAATGATAGATGTTTTAGAAGATGACTATCTTGGAGGACATGGAACTAGAGGTTATGGTCGTATAAAGTTTAAAGATTTTTCTATAGATATTAAGACTTACACAGAAGAAAATGCACAAGAAATAGTAGTAATAAAAAAAGAAATAGATAATTTTAGAAAAGAGTTAGAAAGTAAGGTGGAATAATGTCTTATTTACTATATAAATTGAGATTTCCAAATGGTATTCATATTGGAACAGCCTTTGGAAATACATTAGAAGAAACAATGATAAGTGTTTATTCAGATACTTTTTATAGTGCTTTGTTTAATGAATATATGAAAATATATAATAATGATGAGTTGTATAAAATTTCTGAAAGTGGAGATTTTTTACTGTCTGATTTATTACCATTTAAGGAAAAAGAAGATATGTCAACAGATTTTTATTTGCCTAAACCTTTTATTAGTATTGAAAGAAAAGAAATTAAAAAAGATGATGATGAAAAAATTGATAGGAAAAAAGTTAAGGCAACTAATTTTATTCCAGCAGATAAATTAGGAGAATATTTCTCTTTTCTAAAAAATGGTACTAATTTTCCTATAATAGATGATGATTTTGGAAAAAAACAATTATATACTAAAAATAAAGTTTCTTTAGAAAATGAAGATACTCAAATTTATAATATAGAAATTTTTAAATTTAATGAGAAATCAGGGCTATATTTTATAGTTAAGTTACCTGAAAATGAAAAATGGCAAAGGATATTTGAAAATATTTTAGAAAGCCTTGCTTTAACTGGGATTGGTGGGAAAAAGAATTCAGGATTTGGGCATTTTACTATTGAAGAAGATCCTATGATTTTTGATGGTTTGGATTTTGAAGAAATTGAATCTGAATCAGATGCTTTTATAAACAGATCTTTATTTTCAAATGAAAAAGAATTTTTAATTCTTTCATCTTATTCTCCTAAAATAGAAGAAATAGAGAAAATAAAAGAAATTGGAAATTATTATCAACTGATTAAAAGAAGTGGATTTGTAAATAGTTCTTCATATAGTGAACAAGCTGAAAAGAGAAAACAAGTGTATATGCTCTCATCAGGTTCAGTATTAAGTTTTAAACCAGAAGGAAAGATATTAGACTTAAATCTTCATGGAAAACATAGTATATATAGAATGGGAAAACCTATTGTATTGGGGGTTAAATATGAGTAATATAGTAAAATATAAAATGAAACTTGAAGTTTTAACTCCACTTCATATAGGAGGAGCAGATTACAAATCTAAATTGGATAAAAAGGAATATGTATTTGATAAGGATAAAAGAACTTTAACTTTAATAGATACTGAAAAATTTGTAGCTTTTCTAATGAAAAAAAATCTTTTTGATGAATATATATTTCATATTCAAAAAAATGTAAATTTTAAAAGAAATGAACAAGATAGGAATATAAAATTAATAGATTTTTTAAAAAAGAATAATATTTATAAAAATATAGAAGAATTTAGAAAGAAAACTCCAATTAAAGTAGATATGAATATAGAAAATATGAATGATATAAAATTAATGCTAAGAAATATAGAGGGAAAGCCATATATTCCTGGAACTAGTATAAAAGGAGCCCTAGTAAGCTTTTTACTGGTTAATTATATTATTAATCATAGAGATGAGTTTTCAAAAGAAAAAAGAGAAATTTTATCAGAATGTAAAAAAGCAAATGATGATAGAAGTATTAAAAATTTAAAAAATAAGGTCAGAGAAATAGTAAATGAGATTGAAAAATCCATTATTTACGATAATAATAAAGAAGTAAAAAAATCAAAAAGATTTAGTATATCAATATCTGATAGTTATAATTATTATGATACTAGAACTAATTTTTATCAAGATATTGATGAAAAAAGAAATGCTAAAACAGAAAATGAAAAAAGTAAACCTATGCCAGTAGTAAGAGAATATATAATGTCAAACTCCAAATTTAATTTTGATATAACTTTGGATATAGATTTACTAGAAAAAAGTAAACTAGAAATAAAAAATATAGATAATTTAATAAGTTCACTTGAAAATTCTGTAACTTATTTAATAAATGTACTAGAAGATAAAAATAGTCCACAAACTGAAAATTTAATATTAGGTGCTAATACTGGTTTTTTACAAAAAACAATAGTTTATGCTCTATTTGAAGATAAAAAAGAAAGATTAGAAGTTATAAAAAAATTACTTCACAAGGGCTCAAAAAATGTTATTGGAAATCATCTAAATGATAAATTTTCTCCAAGAGTCCTTAATAGAATAAAAATAAATGGTAAAAATCAGTTAGCAGGTTTAGTTAGAATAGAGAAAGTAGATGAAAAAAATGTTGGCACAAATTAATATAGAGCTTGAAGCTAATGGACTTAACAGTAATATGGGGTCTTTATTTCATGGATATTTAATGGAGAATATAGATTCAGCCTATGCTGACTATTTTCATTACAATACAACAAATCCATTTACATCCTGTATTTTTAAAGATATAAAAAATGATAAATTTTTTTGGAGAGTTACAACATTTAATCAAAAGGCTTATGATATGCTTATGACTTATTTTTCAAATATTCCTGAATCAATCTATTTAAAAAACAAAGATTTAGAAATTAATGTAAAATCTTTTTCTATCCAAAAAAAATCTTATGAAGATTTATTTTTAGAATGTACTGAAAGAAAAAGAATAAGACTTATAACTCCAACTTCATTTAAGTCTAATGGAATAACTCATATATTTCCAAATATTTCAACATTAATTTCTGGTGTGATAACAAAAATTAATCAACATTCAGAAACAGCAGAATTAGGAGATAAAAAAATAATAGATGAGCTTTTAGAAAAAGTTTATATAAAAGATTATAATTTAAGGACAAAAGTTTTTTACCTTGAAAATATAAAAATAAAAGGATTTTTAGGAACTATAGATTTAGCAATTAAAGGTGAAGAGACAACACTTGCTAATATTTTAAATTTTTTAATTTTGATGTCAGAATATACAGGGCTTGGAATAAAAACATCGCTCGGAATGGGAGGGGTAAAGATTGAGTAAAAAAATTCTTTTAACATTTGCAGGAAACACAGATCCAACAAGGGGACAACATGATGGACCTATAATACATATATGTAGATATTATAAACCTGATGAGATATATTTAATATTAACCCAAGAAATGGAAAAAAGACAAGAAAAAAAAATTTATGAATATGCTATTAGAGCTAATATAAAAAATTATGTACCAAAAATCATTCCAGTGTATACTGGTATTAAAGATGCTCATCATTTTGATGCTTATTTTGAATGGCTTTATAAAACTTTTGGGGATATAAAAAAAGATAATGAAATTGAAGAAATATATCTCAATATGACTTCAGGAACTACACAGATGACAACAAATTTGCTTATGTACTATATAGATTCTATTGATTTAAAACTTATTCCAATACAAGTTGAAACTTATGCAGGACAAAGTAATCAAAGTAAAGAAAATAATAAGACAGTTAATGAAGATTATGCTATTGAAGAAGAAGCTATATGTAATCTTGATAATGAAGCAAATGCTAAGAAACGTATAGTAATACCTGATTTAAAAAAATATTCAAGGATTTTAACAAAAAATCAAATAGAAAAACTTTTAGAACAATATAAATATGAAGCGATATCAGAATTATTAAAAAGAGATATATTTGATAAAAATTTAGAATTAAATACTTTAGTAAATTTTGCTATTGAAAGAACTAATTTAAAAGGATTAGAATGTAATAAAAAGTTAAATTCTTTAAATAATAAAGATTACAATAGATTATATTATTTTACAAAAGATAAAAGTATTACAAGAATTCCTGATTGGTATCAAATAGTAGATTTTTTCTCATTAGCAAATATTAAACAAAAAACTGAAGATATTTCATCATATACACTAATGTTAGAACCAATAGTTGTTAAATTGTATCTATCAATATTAAAGGATATAATGAAAAAAAATTTGGATGAACTTTTTAGAAAAGATAATCAAGGATATAAAGTAGAATTGAAAAGATTAGAAGAAGATTTAAAAGAGCTAATAAAAAAAGACTTAAAAAGAGAATATCTAAAAGACAACTCTAATATATCTACACCAGTCTTAGCATCTACAATAAAATATTATTTAAAAAAAGAAAAAAAACTAGCTAATATTATGGATGTTGATTATTTTATCAGTTTAGCTGAAACTTTAGCAAAAATGAAGAATGTTAGAAATACACTTGCCCATGAATTAAAATCAATAAGTAGAGAAGATTTTAATAAAGAAAGTGAAACAACAGTTGAACAAATAAATAGTAAGGTTTTAGATTTTTTCAATAAATTTTATACTCCACTTGGTTATAAAAAAGAAATGGTTGAGGTATATGACAATATAAATAAAGAAATAGTAAAATTATTAAAGTAAAGGAAGTAGAATAATGAGTAATCTATATATCTATGAGCAAGGAATAGTTTTAAGATATAAAGAAAACAGACTACTTATAACTTACACAAATGGAGATTATAAATCTATTCCAATAGAAAATATTGATAATGTTGTTATATTTGGTGGTATACAATTAAGTACAGCTTGTATGCATAATTTACTTGCTAAAGGTATTCATGTTACTTTTCTTTCTAAAAATGGATCTTATTTTGGAAGATTAGAGTCCACTAGTAATATAAATATAGATAGACAAAGAGAGCAGTTTAGAAAGAGTGATGATAAAGAATTTTGTTTAGCAATAGGTAAAAAATTTATTAAAGGTAAGGCAACTAATCAAAGAACTTTACTTATTCGAGCAAATAGAGATTTGAAAAGTGAAGTTTTATCAAGTCTAATAAATAGGATGTTTGGGATTATAAAAGATATAAATGATTCTAAAACAATAGAAGAACTTATGGGGGTTGAAGGTTATTTAGCAAAATTATATTTTAATGCACTAAATCGTATTATAAATAAAAAATATAGTTTTAAAACAAGAACTAAAAGACCTCCTAAAGATCCTTTTAATGCAATAATAAGTTTTGGCTATACACTTTTACACTATGAAATATTTACAATTTTAGTAACAAAGGGATTAAACCCTTATGCTGCTTTTTTACATTCAGATAGACATAAACATCCAGCACTTTGTTCTGATTTAATGGAAGAATGGAGAGCTATTTTAGTTGATTCAATGGCAATAGCACTTTTAAATAATAATAAAATTGCTCATGAAGATTTTGATTTTGATGAAAAAAGTGGAGGAGTATTTTTGAATAAAAAAGCTTGTGAAAAATTTGTAGAGCAATTTGAAAAGCGTCTTAGACAAGAAGTTTCATATATAACAGAAGTTCCATACAAAATGAGTTTTAGAAGAATAATAGAATACCAAGTTATGTTATTAATTAAAGCATTAGAAAGTAATAACGCAGATATATATAAGCCAGTTTTAATTAGGTGATATTATGGATAATTGGGATTTTTTAGATGAAGATTTTGAAAAGGAAATTTTTGAAGATAGCTTTACTGTTATTATAATTTATGATATTATATCCAATAAAAGAAGAACACAATTATCTAAACTTTTGAGTGCATTTGGATTTAGGATCCAAAAATCAGCATTTGAATGTCTTTTAACAAGAGAAAAATATAAATTGCTTATTGAAAAAATTGATAGGTATGCAAAACCTGAAGATTTAATAAGAGTTTACAGATTAAATCAAAATGTAGTAACTCAAATTTATGGAGAAAAATTAGAAAATGAAAATGAGATGTACTATTTTTTCTAATGAAAAGTAGACGATGTATTGAAAATGGGAGGTTCAATATGATTTTTGATAAAACAAAATGTAAATTTTTAAAATTTAAAAAGTCACACGATAATAGCCTTATAAACTATTATAAACAAAAGACTTTTTGAGTATAGGATAAGAGAGAATATAACTCCGAGAGGAGACGGAAACTCTACCACATCCTATTCTATCAATAATAGATTTTTCTATATAATAAGAGAGAATATAACTCCGAGAGGAGACGGAAACAAGACTTGTTTATTTTCTACACCCTCTACTTTTTTTATAGCTCATAAGAGAGAATATAACTCCGAGAGGAGACGGAAACTTTTTAGTTCTTTTTTCATAATTTAACCTCCTATTTGATAAGAGAGAATATAACTCCGAGAGGAGACGGAAACTGTATACTTGTATTTTCCCACAGTTCCACCTCCAGCATTAAAATAAGAGAGAATATAACTCCGAGAGGAGACGGAAACTTTTTATAACTATGATTAAACTATCATAACTATAGAAACAATGATAATAAGAGAGAATATAACTCCGAGAGGAGACGGAAACTTAAAAAAATGACAAGAATTGATAATTTAAGATTAAATAAGAGAGAATATAACTCCGAGAGGAGACGGAAACTAAATAATTTTTATTATTTTCTATTAACTCTATAATTACATATAAGAGAGAATATAACTCCGAGAGGAGACGGAAACTTTTTCAAGTTTTTTCCACTTAGAAAAAACTTCCTTTTTGTATAAGAGAGAATATAACTCCGAGAGGAGACGGAAACTTTACTCATACTATCTACCACCTCCAATTTTATCAATGGTAGAATAAGAGAGAATATAACTCCGAGAGGAGACGGAAACTTCTATATAATGTATATACACATTATTAGACCTATATAAGAGAGAATATAACTCCGAGAGGAGACGGAAACCTCAAAGTGAATTGATTATTTGAAATTTTAAATATTTTTATAAGAGAGAATATAACTCCGAGAGGAGACGGAAACTTTGACTAAATTTAGCTATGCTTTTATCAGAAAAATTATAAGTTTATAAGAGAGAATATAACTCCGAGAGGAGACGGAAACGGATTATTCCCATTTTTATTTAAAGAAAAGCCACCGTTTTATAAGAGAGAATATAACTCCGAGAGGAGACGGAAACTTCATTCTATTGACAAAAAATCAATATGTTTTTATAATGTTAATATAAGAAAATAGAATTAAAAAGGTTTAAAAATATGATGATTTTCAATATTTAATTAAGAATTTCTCACAATTGAAATTTTTATAGAAAAAATAAAAACTATTTAAGGAGGAATTTTATGAAAAAAATGCTATTTTTTACATTGTTTATAGGAATTTGTATGACTGGAATAGCAAATACAAAAGAAAAAAATCCTATTCTTTTAAAACAAGTATACAAAAAAGAAGAATTAATAACATTGGACAAACAAA
>ERZ773042.2008-NODE-2008-length-11489-cov-7.670457_pt1 | contig 11489 bp, 8 predicted proteins | sample MGYA00511664_ERZ773042 | MGnify/ENA primary metagenome ERZ773042 (study PRJEB29015, sample SAMEA2737984) | human oral metagenome | biome: human oral; feature: human-associated habitat; material: dental | place: China | collected 2036 ... | reverse complement strand
TCCTTTTAAGGGCGGCGTGCTTGCTTCGATGTTGTACAGCATCTGGCCTGAACAGGCTGAACATATCGAGATTGATTATTTGAATTGGCATTTAGAAGGCAGCGGTCACATTAAAGGACGCATTATTCTAGGCGCGTTGGCATGGCACGGCACGCGATTCGTGCTTTCACAACCAATGCGTGCACTCATAGCTGAAACGGTCAAGGTCGTTTGGGTTAAGCGCAAAGAAAAGAAAGAATTAGAAGAAAAATTATCATTAAAAAATTTTTCAAAAGATGTTTTAAAAACTTTAAATTTATATGATGATAAAAATGGTTATAATAATGCAGCTGAACTCTTAGCAGATAAAAATAGTTTTTCAGGAGTTGATATTGCAAAATTTGGAAAGAATATAGATGAAATTTTAGATAGAAATTTGTTAGTAAAGATCTCTATTATTTTACAATACAAAAAAACTTTGGAAGTTTTCAATAGATATTATAAATATGAGCAAATTCTAGGTTCAGAAAGAATAGAAAAAGAGTTAATACCAGAGAGGGCATTTAGAGAAGTGATAGCAAATGCTTTAATTCATAGAACTTGGGATGTAAATTCAAATATTAGAATATCAATGTATGAGGATAAATTAGAAGTATCATCACCAGGAGGATTACCTAGTGGGATAAGTGAAAAAGAATATTTAAATGGACAAATCTCACAACTTAGAAATCCTATTTTAGCTAATATATTTTTTAGATTAAAGTATATTGAAATGTTTGGAACAGGAATTAGAAGAATAAATGAAAGCTATAAAGATTATGCAGTCAAACCAAATTTTGAAATTTTTGAAAATTCAATAAAAATAACTTTACCAATAATTGAAACTAAGCTATTTTTAACAACAGACGAAAGAATAGTGATGGATATTTTGGAAAAAGGAAATATATTATCAAGTAGTGAAATTTTGGAAATGACAGAATTTAAAAAAGATAAATTAAACAGATTACTAAAAAAATTAATTCAAAAGAATTATATTGACATTATAGGAAATGGTAGAGGAACTAGATATTTAAAAAAATAATAAAATTAATAAATTTTAATTGGAGGGGTAAAAATGGTAGATATTAGTAAAATTGGTTCTGTTGAGGTTCTAAAAAGAAGTTTTGAAAGTTTAAAAGAAGCAAAGATAGAAGTAGCTAAAATTTTAAACAAAAAAGTTACAGCTGTTTCATGGAAAGTACTATATGAAAATTATATAGTAACAAAACCAGAAATAACAGATATTAATATGATTGATTCCATTGAAAAATTAAAAAATAGTTTTACAAATCTAAAAGAAGCAAAAGAAAAAATTTCTAAAATTTTGAATAGAAAAGTTGCAGCTAGTTCTTGGCAAGTTTTATATGACAAATATGTTATTGAAGATTTATATTTTAAGGACAAAGTCTCAAAATACATATTCTACCTAGTAGAAATTGAAGGAAAGCCACAACTTGACTTTTTAGGAATAACTTATGAATATTATAGTAATAAAAAAGTTGCAGAAAAATGGCATAAAGAAATGATAAAGCTTATTCATCCTGATAGATGTAAACATCCAAAAGCAACTGAAGCTATGCAAGTACTAGAAAAGTTGTATAAAGGGATGATTTAAATGAAATATGAACTTTCTACAAATTTAGTGTCAATTAAAGAATTAAAACGTGATATAAGTGCAGAAGATTATGGTGAACTAAATGATACCTGGGCTATTTCTATACAAAATGCTTGGTTAAAAGGTGCTAATCTTGATAGACATGGTATTGTATGGATTAGCAGTAAATACTTACATACTTTATTACGTATAAAGAAAGACTTAGTTAATTATCATCTTGCTACAATAGGTAGATCTGGGGCTGATTATATTACTGGAACAGAGTTTATCTATTTACTTTCTAATATTTTTGATTCTGCAACTACTTTCCGTAGAAGAGACTATATTAGATATTCAGAAAGATTATATATTTTGATAAGAGATTCAGATAAAGCAGAAGTAATGAGAGCAAGATACTATGAAGATCTTACTGATAAGAAAAATAAGTTGAAAGTACAAAGAATTAAAAAATATAAGATAGTGATAGATGAATTGACAGGAGCTAATTTAAAAACTCAAACCGCTGAATTTTCACATATAAGAAGTGTAGCAATTTATCCTGATTTACAACTTGAACTTGATAATGGGCTTATTGTCAATAAAAAAACTCATGAAATAATAACAGAAAAAGGAATACAAAATGAAGATGATTTATATACTTTATGTTTAGCAAAAGGCTGGAATACTAAATGGTATAATTTTTATAAACAAACTTTTATATAAAATATGAAATAATTCTAGTTTCATCTTTGTTATTACAATAAAAAAATTTATTTTATCAAATTTTTTTAAATTATTATATTCTAGGAAGAACTCTTAAAAAATGAAAGTAAGAAATATTAAAAGCTTAATAAAGAGTTATATATAAAGTGAGGAAGAGAAAATGTTGGATTATGTAAAAGAAAATAATGGAATAAATCAAAGAGCAGAGCTTCACAAAAAAATTTGGGCAATTGCTGATGATGTCCGTGGAGCAGTTGATGGTTGGGACTTTAAACAGTATATATTAGGAATTCTTTTTTATAGATTTATATCAGAGAACATGACAGATTTTTTTAATTCTGCTGAACATGAAGCAGGAGATATAGACTTTGATTATGCAAAAATTTCTGATGAAGAAGCTGAAATAGATTTTAGACCAAATACAGTGGAAGATAAAGGTTTTTTTATTTTACCCAGTCAACTTTTTGAAAATGTTGTAAAAAATGCTAAGGAGAATGAGAATCTAAATACTGATTTAGCAAATATATTTAAAGCAATTGAAGGAAGTGCTATTGGTTTTGCTTCTGAAGATGACATTAAAGGTTTATTTGAAGATATTGATACAACTAGTAACCGTTTAGGTGGGACAGTAGCAGAGAAAAACAAAAGATTAACAGATATATTAACAGGGATAGCAGAAATTAATTTTGAAAATTTTAAAAATAATGATATTGATGCATTTGGAGATGCTTATGAATATTTGATTTCAAATTATGCAAGTAACGCAGGTAAATCGGGAGGAGAGTTTTTTACTCCACAAACTGTATCAAAGCTTTTAGCAAGACTTGTTATGGATGGAAAAACAAGTATTAACAAAGTATATGATCCTACATGTGGAAGTGGTTCTTTACTTCTACAAATGAAAAAACAATTTGATGAACATATTATAGATGAAGGTTTTTTTGGACAAGAAATTAATATGACCAACTTTAATTTAGCTCGTATGAATATGTTTTTACATAATGTAAATTATAATAATTTTTCAATTAAACGAGGAGACACTTTAATTAATCCTTTACACAAAGATGAAAAGCCTTTTGATGCAATTGTTTCCAATCCTCCATACTCAATAAAATGGGTAGGAGATGCTGATCCAACTCTTATTAACGATGAGAGATTTGCTCCAGCAGGAAAATTAGCTCCTAAATCTTATGCTGATTATGCTTTTATAATGCATTCACTTAGCTATTTATCAAGCAAAGGACGAGCAGCAATTGTCTGTTTTCCTGGAATTTTTTATCGTAAGGGAGCAGAACAAACAATTCGTAAATATTTAGTCAAAAATAATTTTGTTGACTGTGTTATTCAGTTACCAGAGAATTTATTTTTTGGAACATCAATAGCAACTTGCATTTTAATAATGGCAAAAAATAAAACAGAAAATAAAGTTTTATTTATAGATGCAAGTAAGGAGTTTAAGAAAGAAACAAATAATAATGTCTTAGAAGAAAAAAATATAAATGCAATAGTTGAAGAATTTAGAAATAGAACTAATAAAGAATACTTCTCAAGATATGTAGATAAAGCAGAGATTGAAGAGAATGATTATAACTTATCTGTATCAACTTATGTAGAAAAAAAAGATACAAGAGAAATAATTGATATAGTAAAGTTAAATAAGGAAATTGAAGAAACTGTTTTAAGAATTAATGAACTAAGAGCTTCTATTGATGAGATAGTAAAGGAGTTAAACTAATGAAAAATGATATTATTATATATAATACAGAAGATGGAAATAGTAGAGTAGAGCTTCATTTACTTGATGGAACAATTTGGCTTAATCAATTAGAAATAGCAGAACTTTTCCAAACTACAAAACAAAATATAAGTAAACATATAAAAGCTATATTTGATGATGGAGAATTAGATAAAAATGCAGTTGTCAACTATCAGTTGACAACTGCAAATGATGGAAAAGATTACAATACAGCATTCTATAATTTAGATATGATATTAGCTATAGGTTATCGTGTTCGTTCACCAAGAGGAATGCAGTTTAGAAATTATGCAAGCACAGTGTTAAAAGAGTATTTAATAAAAGGCTTTACTATGGATGATGAAAGATTAAAGGAAAATGGAGGAGGTAAGTATTTTAAAGAATTACTAGACCGTATTCGTGATATTCGTTCAAGTGAAAAAGTTTTTTATAGACAAGTTTTAGATTTATTTGCAACAAGTATTGATTATAATAAAAATAGTGACGAAGCAAAATATTTTTTTGTAACTGTGCAAAATAAAATGCACTATGCAATTCATCATAATACTGCAAGTGAACTTGTATATAATCGTGTAAATAGTGAACAAGATTTTATGGGGCTTAAAACCTTTAAAGGAGAGCTTCCAACTTTAAAAGAAGCAAAAATAGCAAAAAACTATTTAAATGAAAAAGAATTGAGAAATTTAAATAATTTAGTTTCAGGTTACTTAGAATTTGCTGAAAGACAAGCAGAAAAAGAAATTGTTATGTATATGAAAGATTGGGTAGAACATATTGATAAAATTTTAAAAGCTGTTGGAGAAGATATTTTACAAGGGAATGGTAAAATTACAAATCAAGAAATGTCAGAAAAAGTTGAAATTGAATATAAAAAATTCAGAGAAAAAAATTTAACTCAAGTAGAAAGAGATTATTTAGAAGAAATTAAAAATATTGAAAAAATTGCAAAAGAAAATAGCAAGAAAAAATAAAAACTTTAATCAAAAATTAAAGGAGAAAATAAAAATGTCTAAAATAATGGATATAATAAAAAATGAAAAAGTTGAGTGGAGGAAGTTGGGGGAAGTTTGTGATATCATTAAAGGAAAACAATTTAACAAAAGGGATATGTTGGAAGATGGTAAATATCCTGTTATAAATGGTGGAATTACTCCTTCTGGATATGTAGAAGTGTATAATCAAAGTGCCAATACTATAACTATTTCACAGGGGGGAGCTTCAGCAGGGTTTATAAATTTTATAGAAAATAAATTTTGGTTAGGGGCACATGCATTTGCTATAAATCCTAAAGATACAGTTTTAAATAGATACATTTATCATTTTTTGAAACTGAATCAAGAAAAACTTCAAGATAAAAAAGAGGGAGCAGGGATTCCAAGTATTTCAAAAACAACTTTAGAAAGTTTGGAAATCCCAATTCCTAGTTTGGAAACTCAAGAAAAAATTGTAAAAGTACTTGACAAATTTACAAATTATGTTACTGAATTACAAGCTGAATTACAAGCTGAATTACAGGATCGTACTAAACAATATTCTTATTATAGAAACATGCTTCTGAGTAAAGAAAATTTAAATAAATTGAGTAAAAAGTTGGATAAAATAGAAGACAAAAAATATGAATTGAGGATAACTACACTTGGGGAAATAGGAGAATTTACACGTGGGAATGGATTACAAAAAAGTGATTTTAGAGACGTGGGAAAACCAGTTATTCATTATGGACAAATTTATACAAAGTATAATATTTCTACAGATAAAACATTTTCTTTCACAGATGAAGAAACATTTAAAAGACTAAGAAAAGCAAAACCTAATGATATATTAATAGCAACAACATCAGAAAATATAGAAGATGTTGCAAAATGTGTAGTTTGGCTTGGAAATACAGAAATTGGTTTTTCTGGAGACATGTATAGTTATAATACAAATGAAAATTCTAAATATATTGCTTATTATTTTCAAACAATTGAATTTCAAAGACAAAAAGAAAGAAAAGTGACAGGAACAAAATTAATTCGTATTCATGGAGAAGACATGGCTAAATTTATAATTCCTTTACCATCAATTTCCATTCAAAATAAAGTTGTAGAAATTTTAGATCAATTCCAATCTTTGTTATCTGAAACACAAGGCTTATTGCCAAAAGAAATTGAACAAAGACAAAAACAATATGAATTTTATAGAGAAAAACTCTTGACATTTGATGAAAAATATGATAGCCTGCCTGCCTGCCTGCCTGCCTTATAGTAGGTAGTAAATTCTTTAATATTTTAAAAGAGGCTGCGGCGATTGTGGAAGTTGAATTGTATAATAAAGTTAAATGGAAAACTTTGGGTGAAATAGGAAATTTTGAAAATGGTACTGGTATGCCTAAAACATTTTTTGATAAAGATGGAGAAATTGGTGCAATTCATTATGGACATATATATACAAAGTATAATTTATTTGTAGAAAAACCTATTGTAAAAATAAGTCTTGGCAATGCCAAAAGATTAAAGAAGGTGCAAAAGGGGAATTTAGTAATAGCAAAAACATCTGAAAATATTGATGATCTTATGAAAACAATAGCATATTTAGGAGATGATGAAGTAGTAACTGGAGGACATTCAGCAATCTTTAAACATCAAGAAAATCCTAAATATTTATCTTATGTTTTTAATGGGTATACTGAATTAATTAAACAAAAAAATAAACTGGCAAGAGGAGTAAAGGTTATAGAACTTTCAATCAGTGAGATGGAAAAAATAAAAATTCCATTACCATCTCTTACAGTTCAAAATTATATAGTATCAATCCTTGATAAATTTGATACTTTAATCAATGATTTAACAAAGGGATTACTAAAAGAAATAGAATTAAGACAAAAGCAATATGAGTTTTATAGAGAGAAGTTATTAGATTTTTCTAAAAATAATTAACATATGAGGTGATATTGTGGGAGAATACAATTCTTTAGAAGAGATAGCTCAAGAAATAAAGAATTTCAATAAAAAGGTTACTTTATTATATGCCTTTAACACAACTGGGAAAACTAGATTATCTATGGAATTTAAAAACTTAGTAAATGAAATAAGAGATGATGAAGTAATCAAACATGTGATTTATTACAATGCTTTTACTGAAGATTTATTTTCATGGGACAATGATTTAGAAAATGATAGTATTAGAAAATTAAAAATTAATAAAAATTCTAAATTTATTGACTTAATAGAGAAACAAGGGAAAGAAAATGAGATAGCAGAGCGATTTAGAGAATTTACTTCCTCAAAAATTGAACCAAATATAAATACAAAAACTGGAGAGATAACATTTAATCTCCCAACAGGTGATGAAAACTCCATTGAAAATATAAAAATATCTAAAGGAGAGGAGAGCATTTTTATTTGGTCAGTATTTTTTGTTTTAATGGAAACAATTATTTCGGAACTAAATATTGATGAAGTTAATGATAGAAGTACAGATGAATTTAACTCTATTCAATATATTTTTATAGATGATCCAGTTACTTCATTGGATGATAATCATCTTATACAATTGGCTATTTACTTAAAAGAAGTTATAGTTAACTCAAAATCAGATGAATTAAAATTTATAATAACAACACATCATGCACTATTTTATAATGTATTGTTTAATGAATTTAAAAGTGATAGAACAATTAAAAAAAATAAAAGAGATTTTTGTTTATTACAAAAAAAAGATGAGAAATATTTCTTAAATGAACAGAATAATGATTCACCATTTGCATATCACTTGTTTATTAAAAAAATAATTCAAGAAGCAATTGATAAAAATAGCATTGAACGCTATCACTTTATGTTATTTAGAAATTTATTGGAAAAAACTGCTTCTTTTCTTGGATATAATAGTTGGGGTGAATTGATTGTAGTTAATGGAATGTCTGAAGAAGAAAAAAAATCATATATTAGATTTATCAATTTATCTTCTCATAGTAAAATATCTGATTTAGAATCAAAGGAATTAAAGTCAAATGAAAAGAATTTACTAAATCTTTTATTTAAAAATTTTAAAAAAGAATACAAATGGAAGGAGTAACTTAAATGTCAGAAGTAAAGATACAATATACTACATCCACAATAGCAGAAATGACTAATGGGATTATTTTAGCAAACTTTGAAAAAGATAAAAGTGTTGGTGATACATCTTATCAAAGTGAAGCTGAGCTTGAGAGAAATATGATTGATAATTTAGTTTCACAAGGATATGAGAAGCTTATTATAAAATCTAATGATGACTTATATAATAACTTAAAAATTCAGATTGAAAAATTAAATGGAATTTCTTTCTCCGTTGATGAATGGAATAGATTTCTATTGGAATATTTAGATACTCCAAATGATGGCATGATTGAAAAGACACGAAAAATCCAAGAGAATCATGTTTATGATTTTATTTTTGATGATGGGCATTTAAAAAACATAAAAATTATTGATAAGAAAAATATTCACAATAATTTCCTACAAGTTATAAATCAAGTTAGTCAGAAAGGAAATAGCCATAATCGTTATGATGTAACAATTTTAGTTAATGGATTGCCACTTGTTCATATTGAATTAAAAAAACGAGGTGTAAATCTTCATGAAGCTTTTAACCAGATACATAGATATAGTAAAGAAAGCTTTAACAGTGAAAATTCTCTATATAAATATGTGCAAATTTTTGTTATCTCTAATGGCACTTATACAAGATATTTTGCAAATACAACAGCACAAAATAAAAATAATTATGAATTTACTTGTGAATGGGCAGATGCTAAAAATAAGGTTATTCATGATTTAGAAGATTTTACAAAGACATTTTTTGAAAAGCGTGTTATTCTTGAAGTACTTACAAAGTATTGTGTTTTTGATGTAAATAATACATTACTTATTATGAGACCTTATCAAATAGCAGCAACAGAAAGAATTTTATGGAAGATAAATTCAAGCTATGAAGCAAAAAAAGCTGGAAAAACAGAAGCAGGTGGTTTTATTTGGCATACAACAGGTTCAGGAAAAACACTTACTTCATTTAAAGCTGCAAGATTAGCAACAGAACTTAACTTTATAGATAAGGTATTTTTTGTGGTAGATAGAAAAGATTTAGACTATCAAACTATGAAAGAATATCAAAGATTTCAGCCAGACAGTGTAAATGGAAGTAAAGATACAAAAGAACTTAAAAGATGTATTGAAAAAGATGATAATAAAATTGTAGTTACAACCATTCAAAAATTGAATGAATTTATAAAGAAAAATCTTAATCATGAAATTTATGATAAGCATTGTGTACTTATATTTGATGAATGTCATCGTTCACAATTTGGAGATGCACAAAAAAATATTAGAAAATCTTTTAAAAAATATTATCAATTTGGTTTTACAGGAACACCAATTTTTCCAGAAAACTCTCTTGGTGGAGAAACTACATCAGGAATATTTGGAGCACAACTTCATAGTTACGTAATAACAGATGCTATTCGTGATGGTAAAGTTTTAAAATTTAAGGTAGACTATAATAATATTACTCCTAAATTCAGATCAGCAGAAAAAGAAGATGATGAAAAAAAATTAGCTAAATTAGAAAGCAAAATGTTTTTACATCCTGAACGTATAACTGAAATTACAAAACACATTTTAAAAGTTTTTGATACTAAGACGCATAGAAATGAGTTTTATGATTTAAAGCATAGAAGGTTAAATGGTTTTAATGCTATGTTTGCAGTACAAAGTGTTGAGGCAGCAAAATTGTATTATGAAGAGTTTTATAAACAGCAAGAATCCTTTCCAAAAGAAAAAAAGTTAAAAGTTGCTACTATATACAGTTTTACTGCAAATGAAGAACAACCAATTATTGGAGAAATATTAGAAGAAAATTTTGATGTATCTGCTATGGATTCTACTGCAAAAGACTTTTTAAGTAGAGTAATTAAAGATTACAATGATTCCTTTAAAACAAATTTTTCAATCAATGGTAATGAATTTCAAAACTATTATAAAGATCTATCATTGAAAGTAAAAAACAAAGAAGTTGATTTACTTATTGTTGTTGGTATGTTTTTAACTGGTTTTGATGCACCTACATTAAATACCTTATTTGTTGATAAAAATTTAAGATTTCATGGTCTTATTCAAGCTTTTTCAAGAACTAATCGTATATTGAATAAGGTTAAAACTTTTGGTAATATTGTTTGTTTTAGAGATTTGGAAAAAGCAACACAAAATGCAATTAAAACTTTTGGTGATGAAAATAGTGTAAATATAATTTTAGAAAAAAGCTACGAAGAATATATTCATGGTTTTACTGATGAAGAAACCGGAAAAACAATTAAAGGATATATAGATATATGTAATGAAATTATTGCTAAATTTCCAGAACCAACTGAAATAGAACTTGAAACAGATAAAAAAGAATTTGTAGAGCTTTTTGGTGAAGTATTAAAAGCAGAAAATATACTTAGAAATTTTGATGAATTTGAAAATTTTGAAAAAATTATTTCTGATAGACAAATGCAAGATATGAAAAGTGTATATGTTGATATCAGAGAAAATATTCTAAATTCAAAACGAAATGAAGTAACTGATGGAGAAAATATTGATTTTTCTGATGTTGAATTTCAAATCGATTTACTAAAAACAGATGAAATAAACTTAGACTATATTTTAGCTTTAATTCTTGAAAAATCTAAAGAAAATAATGATATAGACAAATTGAAAGCTGAAGTTCGTAGAGTTATTAGATCAAGCCTTGGAACCAGAGCAAAAGAAGAATTAATCATAAATTTTATTAATAAAACAAGATTATCAGAGTTAAGAACTACTGATGATATTCTTGAGTTATTTTATAGTTTTGCAAAAAAAGAAAAAATGAATAAAATTAATTGTTTGGTGGAAGAAGAAAAATTAAAAGAAAATTCAAAGTATTTTATAGAAAAGGCAATTGGAAAAGGATATGTAGAATATGCAGGAGATGAATTAGATAGTATAATTCCTGCAACATCACGTAGGCATGGTGCAAGAGAAAAGAAAAAAGAATCAGTATTAGAAAAAATAAGGAATATTGTAGAAGTTTTTGTAGGAATTTAGTTATTTATTTTAAATTATTAAATAATATAAGAAAAGTTATAATCTTTAAAAAATAAGGATAAAACTATGATTAATAAAATTGAAAAAAATTATAATAAAATTCTTAACCTTTCTAAAGAATATAAAAGAGACACAGAAAAATAAAGAAAAGAACTTGAAAATTTAATAGAATTAACGAAAGATAATATGGAATTTAGAGAATATTATTTTTATGCAAAGTTTAGATTAGCAGGACTTTATCAAGAAAAACATAAATATGATTTATCTAAAAAATTATTTTTAGAATTAATTAATGATAAAAATATAGGAAATT
>ERZ773042.2006-NODE-2006-length-11500-cov-15.317431_pt1 | contig 11500 bp, 9 predicted proteins | sample MGYA00511664_ERZ773042 | MGnify/ENA primary metagenome ERZ773042 (study PRJEB29015, sample SAMEA2737984) | human oral metagenome | biome: human oral; feature: human-associated habitat; material: dental | place: China | collected 2036 ... | reverse complement strand
CAAAATAATCCATACGATAATTTTTCTGCGTGATGCTTGGCGACATCCAAATTTGCAACTCTTTTGCCTGGCTGCCGCGCTCGACAAAATACCGAACTGCCCGAGACATTAACTGCGCAACCGTCGAATGCCGACCCAAATGCACCAACATCAGCGCCCGACGTTTTGGATCATAAATGACGGTGGCGATACAGTCCGCCACTGGCAAAAATAAACCGACACCAGCCGCTTCAGTATAGAGCGCGTCAGCAAAAATCCCCTCGCTGTTATGTCGAGTCGTATCAGCTTTAGTAACGTCAGCGATGGCATCAAACGTTTGTCCTTGGTCATATGAAATCACATGATAAACAACGTCGTCGTAATTAATGCCAATTTGATCGCAAAACCGCCACCGATTGTCCAGCACCTCAGCTACGTGGCGACCACGAATACGGTTGAGCATAGTGCCATCATCTTTCGACGAAACCGCAACCAACAGATCAGACGGAAAGCAGGTTGGTTGATCTGCCGCAATCATCGCACCCGCCATTCTTTGAGCAACCGCTGCCAATCTGCAATCGCCAAATCTTCGGCACGAGCATCAGGAGAAATGCCAGCCTTTTTTAGCAGCTGTTCGGCGGTATCTTTACTAACACCCAGTCCGCCGCTCAAACTGGAGCGCAGTTTCTTACGCTTGGCCGAAAAACCAGCTTTGACGATGCGGAAAAAATCTTTTTGGTCTTCAGCGGCAACGAGCGGTTCGGTGCGAGTTCTCAGCACCACCACTTGCGAATCAACTTTTGGCGGTGGCGTGAAAAAATGCCGTGGCACCTCAATATCGAGCTCTGACTCAGCAAATAGCTGCGCGCTAACCGCCAAAATACTCATTTCGCCAGGCTCCGCCGCGATGCGCCGGGCGACTTCTTTTTGTACCAGCAACGCCGCCAAACTTGGCTTATTTTCCGCCGTCATTAGTTTTTCGACAATTTTACTGGTGATATAGTACGGCACATTGGCGACTACTTTATAGCCAGCTGGTAACTGATTCAAATCAAATTGCAAGATGTCTTCGTTAATCACGTCCAGGTTTTTACCAGGAAACTGCCCCGGCAATTTGCGCGCCAGATCCGCGTCAAATTCTACCGTCACCACGCGCCCAGCTCGTGCTAATAACCGACTGGTCAAGGTACCAAGTCCTGGTCCGATCTCCAACACTACATCATCTTCATCAAGTTCCGCCGCCTCAGCAATTTCCGCCAAAATCTCTGGATCACGCAGCCAATGCTGACCTAACTCTTTTTTCGGCCCACGAGCTGACGCCATCTAACGTCCGTCTCCGTTCGTCCAGTCAGTCGCCAGGTCAAACCCATGCGGATGCCGAGCCGCAAAACCACCAGTATCATACACTTTGCCAGGCCCCATGCTGGTTTCCACCACCGAACAGCGCGGATAGTTACCATAATTTGCCGCTACTAAAATATAGCCATCTTTATCCACCTTGGCACCATCCGCCCGCACCGTATAACCACCGCCGCCGCAAGCATTGATGGCAACATTCATCGGCAGATCATAGTAGGTTTCGCGGTGCGATATGCCGCGTGAGTCGGTAAACTGCTGGGCGCTTTTGGCTTTGGTCAAGGCATTCGGCAGCCTGGCACCAACAATCTCTATCTGTACCACAGGCTGGTTAGTGATTTGCTCAGCAACTTTATTTTTCGCAACTTCCGTGCCGTCACCTTTTACCTTCACGCTATGCGTTACTTGCTTAGAACCGACAGCGCCCACCTGCTTCACCTGTTTGAAACCAACGGCGTGTGCGTAGCTTTTTGCTGACTGTATCTCAAACTGAACTGGTTCTTCGGTGATAACGGTATATTCGTGAATTGCTTCTCTTTCTGTAGCTTGGGCGGATTTTCTCTGAACTGATGATACCGCCAGAACGACAGTCAACGCGGTTGCGGCCATCAGCCCTGTTATCATCACTGCTACTTTTGGAGTTTTTAATAAGAACCAATACCGCTTCATCTATTTCCTAAAGGCTACCTGACATTACCGGTAGATGTCTTGTAGACCCATTCTTACCTTACAGCTTGGCCATGGCTGCCAACCACGAGCTTTGTATGTCTGCCATGCTTTTTCATCCTGCACTGATGGCGGCGCCTCAGAAGCTACCGAATAACCACCAAAGCCTCCCCAGGTGTGCTTGTCAAACTGATACGCGCCGTAGTAACCATTGCCGGTGTTTGATGTATAACTTCCTTCACAACTTCTCAGCCGCGCCAAAGCCTCAGAAAAACTACCAGAGAAGGTATTAGCACTCTTGGCGCCCACTATCTCAACGCGCTTCTTTGGCTCAACAGTTGTAACACTCGCAATGATACGGCGTGAAATTTCCTGACCATTTCTCATCTCAATTTCATAGGTAACGTTCTTTTTACCCGGTGCGCCAGCTTCTTTGACCTGTTTGAAGCCAGTCTCTCGGTTGGCATCTTTAACCTGCTCAACAGGGACGGCAATTTCTTCTTCAACAGTAACCGTCTGTTTGCCATTACGCCAAACACTGAGGTGCATACCAGCAGTGATAGGTGTTGATTCAGGAACAGACATACCGTCATCTTTACCGAGCGTTATGTTTTTCTCACGCAACAATTCTCCGACCGTATGAGCCATCGTCCTGACCTCAGTGGTTTTGCCATAAAGCGTCAGTTGTAATGGTGTAGCTCGGTGAATTTTCAAAATAACATCAGCACCGTCCAGTAAAAAGTCGCTCGGCGGTTCGATGGTTGTCTTGTCCTCAGGGTAAACAGTCACGCCCGCAGCCTGTGCTATCAACGGTGTCGTCTGCTGGGCGGTCACCACACGAACTCGGTGCGTACCATCCGCCACTGTTACTGGTCGCGCACGATAGACGTTGACATTATATTTCGTAGACACCAGCTGGGTATCAAGGCTCGGCTCGACAACGTCATGCTTTTCATCAACTGAGATATCAGCCGCCTTCAAGGCCTCTTTGACCGTCCCGACAGTGGTGACGATGGATCGTTCCTGGCCCCGATCATGAATCGTTACTACCTTTTCACCATTTGGAGCAGCTATTGTTGACTCCTTGACCTGTTCTCGAGCCAGAGCATTGTCAACTAACTTCACGCTCGCAATCCCAAAGATAGCAATCGCTACGACTATCATCATTCGCGCTGTATTGTGGTGAATTTTCAGTCCAAATTTCATACTCATAGCGAAAAACGCTCTATTGATTATAGCAGAACTCGCTCATATTGGCAACTAACTAGCACTTTTCTAATCGAGCAAACTCAACATTCAACTTCTTGGTTTTACCGTTTTCAAAAGCTACTACCACTGCTAAACCATCGACTTCTATGACCTCGCCGACACCAAACTGTGGACTGCGCACCCTGTCGCCAACATCCAGACCGATTTCATCACTGTAAAATTCAGCCTCTGGCACAAAGCTTGGCGAAGCAGGTTTGTCCAATCCACCACTCAGAATTCCCATCTCATCCAAAAAGCGCGACGGCAGATTGTACGCTATTTGTCCAAATTGCGTCCTGGAACTGGCGCAAGTGATAAATAATTCCTGGCGAGCACGAGTGATGCCGACATAACAAAGTCGCCGCTCTTCTTCGACGTCCTCAGCTTTACCGCCGTCGAACACGCGGGAGTGCGGTAATATCCCTTCCTCCAGGCCAGTCAGAAACACCACCGGAAACTCCAAACCTTTCGCGGCGTGCAGTGTCATCAGGGTGATTTGCTCTTGTGCTTGATCATCGCTAGCAGACATCAATGCCATTTCCTCCAAAAACGTCGGTACATCAACATAGGCTTTAGCCTCAGCCACCAGGACGCCCAGGTTTTCCATTTTTTCTTCTGATTGCACGCTGCCGTCATTGATGAATGCGCCGTACCCTGTCTGGTCAATAATTTTTTCAATCACGTCAGCCGGCGCCTCGTCAATCGACTTTTGCAAATCACTGAGCAACACCCCGAGCTCATGCAGTGAATGCTTGGCACGTGGCGTCAGCCCCTGCGCCTCGTTCACCGCCAATAACCCATCGATAATAGGCGTCCCTTGCTCATCATTCCACGCCAAAAATTTAGCCACACTCACCGCGCCAATACCTCGTTTCGGCACGTTGACAATGCGTGAAAAACTCATCCTGTCACTTGGCTGATAGAGCAGCCGCAGATACGCCAAAACATCTTTGACGACCGCTCGGTCCAAAAATCGCAATCCGCCCACAATTTTGTATGGCAAATAGTTTTGGCGCAGCGCCCGCTCAATTGCGTAACTTTGGGCATTGGTCCGATACAACACAGCGATGTCATCTGGTGAGCGTCCGATACTCAATTGACGACGAATCTCATTGGCAATCACCTGAGCTTCTTCGGCTTCAGAGTACAGCTGCCACAGCTGCGGCTCCGCACCATCGCCGCTGTTAGTCCACAGATTTTTGTCAGTCCGATTGACGTTGTGCTGGATGAGACTATTTGCCAAATGCAAAATTGAGCCAGTCGAACGATAATTTTGCTCCAGTTTGATGACTACCGCCCCAGGAAAATCCCGTTCAAAATTGAGGATATTGGTATAGTCAGCGCCACGAAAACTATAGATCGATTGCGCATCATCACCAACCACTGACAAATTGCGCTCCGGCCCGACCAATAATTTAATCAACGTGTATTGCACCGTGTTGGTGTCTTGATACTCGTCGATCAGAATGTGCTGAAATTGCTGCTGCCATTTTTGACGAATGTCAGGATGCGTCTTGAACAATTCAACAACCTTCAGTAGTAAGTCATCAAAATCAAGGGCCGCCGCCTGACGAAGTGCCTTCTCGTATGCCTGAAATAGCGCAGCGATGCGCTGCTGCACAGGGCTTGATGCTGACGCCGCATACGCCTCCGGATCTATCATGTCATTTTTAGCGTGAGAGATGGCGGACAATACCGAACGCGGCTTGATGTCACGGTCGGTCATATTGTACGTTTTCATAATTTGTTTAATCAAGCTCAATTGGTCATCTGTGTCATAAATCACAAATCGTTTGTCCAGACCCAAAGCCATCCCATCCATGCGCAAGATGCGAACACAAATGCTGTGAAATGTTCCCATCCACGACATAAACCGACGGTCGTCTGGATTTTCGTGCAGTAACACAGCTAGTCGCTGCCTCATCTCTTTGGCAGCCTTGTTCGTAAACGTTACTGCCAAAATATGGCTTGGCCAAACATTCTTCTGTGACACCAAATACGCTATGCGGTGCGTCAATGTCTTCGTTTTGCCACTACCAGCACCAGCCAAAATCAACAATGGCCCAGATTCATGCTTAACTGCCCGGAGTTGCTCTGGATTCAGTTCCGTCAATATATCCATTGTACTATTGTACCAGCAAGAAGTAATATGCGGCAGCTCCGCCACCCGCACCCAGCAGCAACAAGATCAAAATGATGATAAAGCTCATCACTCCAGATGGTTTCTTCTCTTCAATAGGCTGTGGTTGAGCTGCAGCCGCTTCAAACATTGGAGCAGGCTCTGGTGTTGATGACTCCGCTGGCTCATTTGCGTTCATTGCCACTGCTGCCTGTTGATCAAACGTTGGCGTTGGCTGAGAAGCGCTGTCGCTTGCTAACTCCGCCGCAGGCTGGTCATTTTCCACAGCGCTCTCTTCAGGAGTGTCCGCCTCAGCAGCGCTAGACTCATTGGTCAATGAATCCAACTCGGCGACCGTAGCGGCCACCTCTGGTGTTTGCTCCTCTTCAGAGGCGTCAGCATCGCCGTCGGCCAATTCGCTCTTGATCCCCATCTCCAGAGCCATGAGCTCTCGATCGAGGTCAGAATTCATGCCAACTGACTCTTCAGCTGCTACCTCTGAGCTTGGCTCAAGGCTCAGCCGTGGTTTACCGCCAAGACCATTTTTCTCTGGCGCTGGCTGTGCATCATCCGTCGCTTCAGTGCCCATCAAGTCTGGGCTCACCATGGAGACTTCGCTATTTTCATCAGAAGCATTACCGGCACCATATGAACCCAATGGACGCTTTTCGATAGTCGCGCTCGCGTTGCTCACAAACGGCGAAGCTAATGATGACGTTGCTGATTGCTCTGACGCTGCTTCAGCAAAGCTCGACGTATCCGCTGGCTGCTCAGTTGATGACAATGACTGAGAAATAGCATTTGCCAAGTCTGTAGTATCTAAGGTTGGCGCTGCCGTCTCAACTGGCGTGTTGCTTGATACTGACTCGTGACCGCCAGACATATCCATGCGTGGTGCCCGCACTGGGTTAACCATTGGATCAGCCACCACTGTGTTGGTACGAGCTGCTGCCGATGCTGGACGCGTGCTCATAGCAGCTGCACTCATTGACGACGGTGGTACCACATCCATAACACGACCCGTGTGCCGTGGAGTGACTGGTGGAGCAAACACTGATTTCTCTGGCTTATCTTCAGCTTCGGGCGCCGGGGTTTTATCAGTAGCCTGATCTGTCACAGCTACCTCTGATGGTTCCGGCTGAGCTGGCTCTTCTACAACAAACCCTGGCTGGGTGTTGGTAACTTCAGGACTGTGAGTAGCTTCTGATTCAGGTGTGATCTCAGGCTTCACTTCAGGCACAACCTCGGGCTTTGCCTCAGGCGCAATGAAAACATGACCAAATGTTGACGATGGCGCTACTGGTTCTTCAACTGGTGTTGACTCCTTAGGTTCATTGCTCTCTGATATAGGCTTAATCTCGGTTTTCTCAACCTCAGCCACGGGAGCAGGAGTAGTTGTCTGAGTCTCAGACACAGAAGTCGTCTCAGGTTTTTTATCATCAGCCACGGCAGCTGTTTCGGTCTTTTTGTCATCAGTCGCTGGATTATCTGAAGCACGGTCGCTGTCCTGCTGGCGCTGATTCATCAGTGAATTCACCGCCCTGTCCAGTTCCTCAAAGTCAATATCTGTCATTTCCCCTCCCGATTGCTGTTATGTGCTTTTTCTATAATATCGATAAATTGATAGGCGTCCAAACTAGCACCACCGATCAACAAACCATCGATTCCATCAATACGCAAATAATCACTTGCCTTTTCAACCGTTATGCTACCACCGTACAAGATTCTCACCTCAGTTGCAGCTTTTTTGCCAAATAGCTGCTGAATTTGACGACGAATCGTTTTAATGGCTCGTCGCACATCAGCTGGGTTAGCGCTTTCTCCGGTACCAATTGCCCAAACTGGCTCATAGGCGATCACGATGCGGTCAAACTCATCAGCTGTCACATTCGCCAAACCGCTCAGCAGCTGATCGTGCAGCGCATCAGCTGTCTCACCAAGGGTTTTTTCTTGTAGCGTTTCGCCAATACACAGGATTGGTTGCAAATGATTACGCAGCGCGGCTTGAACTTTCAACCTGATGTCGCGGTCACGCTCCTGGAAAACATAGCGCCGCTCCGAATGTCCAACAATGACGTAGTCGACCAGCCCGCGCAGATGAGCCGCTGGCACTTCGCCAGTGTAATTACCATAGTCACGCCAGTAACAATTCTGAGCTGCCAGCTTGATGAGTCGGCGGTTCACTTGCAGACTCAAGCTCTGAAGCGTCAAAATCGTTGGCGCGACTACCGTTTCTACATCACGATGCGATGAAATCATCTTCATCAACTTATGCAGATAAAGACTTGCTTCTTGCATAGCTAGGTGCATTTTCCAGTTGCCAACGATTAACTTTTTGCCCATATATTCCCCTTATGCTTTTTAGTGTACCACTCCAAGCCCATATGCGTCTAGTAAACTCTCGATTCCTGGCAGTTTTTTTCCAGCCATCAACGCCAAACTAGCCCCACCACCTGTGGAAACATGACTAAACGCTGCGCCGTCATGACCATCCCATTTCAATACAAAATCAGCCGTATCACCACCGCCGACTACTGAAAGCGCCTGCTTGTTTTGGGCAATCGCTAAACTGAGACGAGCAGAGCCAATGGCAAAGGTCGATTTCTCAGCCAAACCAACTGGACCATTCCAGATAATCGTTCCCGCGTGTGCTAGCACCGCAGTATAGCGTTGAATGGTTTGCATACCTATGTCGAGCGCCATGTCAGTGGCGCCAACATGCGTCACGCTGACTTCACGCCGCTCTTGGCTATCAGGATGTTCAGCCACCGCAACATCGGTTGGCAACAACAGAAATTCATCCACATGTTCACGACCAACTTTTTGCTCCACCGCTTGATAAATCTGGCGAATAACATCGTGCTGACCTGGCTCAACGCGGCTCTTGCCTAGGTTCAATCCTTTGTACTCCAAAAAGGTGTTTGCCATGGCACCACCGATCAAGATCTGGTCAGCCTTGTTGATAAACTCATGAATCATACCAATTTTGTCAGACACCTTGGCACCGCCGACGATAGCAACTAGCGGTCGTTTAGGCTTAAGCATAGCGTGAGTGATGGCGTTATATTCAGCACAAACTAAATCACCCGCTAGCCCAGGCACATACATAGTAATTTCATGCGTACTGGCGTGTTTTCGGTGAACCACAGCAAAGCCGTCTTGCACAAAATAATCAGCCTGGCTAGCCCGAGCAATTGAGCGCGCGAACTGGGTGTCGTCGGCTTCTTCTTCAGGATAAAACCGCAAATTTTCTAACAAAATAATTGCCCCAGAAGATCGTCGCACTGTTTGACGAACTTTGTCGCCCACACAATCATCAACAAATTTCACTGGATAATGCAACAGTTCTGACAAGCGCACAGCGACTGGCGCTAGGCTGTATTTTTCGTCTCGACCTTGTGGACGACCCAAGTGGCTGATTAGCACAATTTTACAATGCTGCGACAACAGATATTTCAAAGTGGGCAAACTGGCGCGAATTCGTAAATCATCAGAAATCTCACCATTTTCGAGCAACGGCACATTATAGTCAACCCGCACCAACACTGTTTTATGGCGCAAGTCGACGTCATGAATTGTCTGTTTGAAAAATCGTTTGCCCACCCTTTGATATCCTATATACTAATCATTTACTCCAGTGTCAAAACGCGTATCGTATCAGTTTTGCCGGCGCCTGGGCGGTGGCCATTGACCAACACCAACGTTGCCACACCATCACCAAAGTAGCCTTCATTTTTCAGATCACGTGCTAGGTCAAGACCATGACAGTTCTCTGGTGGACGCATGTACACACGAGTTGCGTAATTCAGCGCCAACTTCTGAGCTGTTTTGCAGTTGTCTGTCAGGCTGATGATCGGCATGTTTGGACGGAAAGCACCAATGTTGACGGCCGTAGCACCCGTGTCCGTCTCTGCCACGATAGCATCTGCGTTGAGGTCACGCGCCAAACGAGCAGCTGTGTAGCTGATGACAGCGTCATTTTTCTGGCGAGATTCACTCTTTGTCACCGACATGACATCACTGTGCTCCTGGGTGTAGAGAATGGTTTTTCGCATGGAATCAACCGCTTCAATTGGGTATTTACCATTGGCAGTCTCATCAGACAACATCACTACGTCAGCACCCTGGATGACCGCGTTTGCCACATCGCTCACTTCAGCGCGGCTTGGCTCAGGATTGTCAACCATGCTACCCATCATCTGAGTTGCTACGATCACCATCTTGCCGTGCTTGCGACACAATGTGATAATCCGTCGCTGCACGACTGGCACAATCTCAGCGCCAGCTTCCACCGCCAAGTCTCCTCGCGCCACCATGACACCATCACTCAACTGCACGATTTTTTCCAAGTTTTCTGGAGAGATGGCAGATTTTGTCTCAATCTTGGCGATGATCTGCGCTTCAGAACCAAACGTCAGCAAACGCTGCCGCAAATCAACAATGTCAGATGCTGACTGCACAAAGCTCAAAGAAACATAATCAAAGTCTCGGCTAGCCCCCCACTCAATGTCTTCTAGGTCCTTCTGGGTCAAAATATCACCACCAAAATCAGTATCAGGCAAATTCAAACCTTTTCGGCTCATCAAAAAGCCGTCATTCTGAATCTCAACCTTGATGGCAGTTTCGCTGACGATTTCGCGCACAATTGAACGAATTTTACCGTCAAACATGTACAGTGGTTCGCCAACTTTCATCTTGCTGGCCAAGTTGTACTGCACTGGAAGATTGAAGCTTCCGTCATGCTCAGCAATTTCCGAATCCAGCACCAACATATCGCCAGTTTTCACTTCCAGCATGTTGTCTTTCAAAATGCCCAGACGAATTTTTGGACCTTGCAAGTCTTGCAAGATCGCAACTGGCTTGTCTTGCTCACGACTGGCGGTACGAATCCACTCAATCTGCTGCGTGCGCTCTTCGTAGCTACCGTGGCTAAAATTAAGACGGAAACCGTTGGCGCCAGCGGCCATCAGCTCCGATACTTTTTCCTGGCTCATGGTTGCAGGACCAATTGTTGCCAAAATTTTGGTACGTTTAAAAATAGGTTTACTCATTTTTAAAATTATATCACGAAATAACAGTGATGGAAAATGGTTGTGTTATCTGGGGTCTAATATCATCTAGTCAAGCTTTTATATTGTCGTCCAGTGTAATATTGTTCTAATAGAACAAAAAAGCGAAGTGGACTGGAAGGATCTTTGAGGGCGGAAAGTTCAGGCCTATCAAGACCAAACCCTTTGCGTGATATAGTACCGTCTTTAATGCTGTCAGCAAGACTGCCTATAGTTTCCCCCTTATCTACACCCTCAAAATCAACGTACGCCAAGGCTGATAGATTTAGATAATCTTTAGTGCTCACCATATAAGATCCTCCTTTGGTAGTACAGATATATTATCTAGACATCTTTTTACGCTTTCTAATGATATGTTTTCGTCTACACTACAGGAAACACCCCTTCTATCTTTTCCGCTAATATCTAGCACACTAGATGATACTCGAGAAACTCCCTGCAGTCTTATATATTGCATCATTTCAAATAGCCTACCAGCTATATCGTTTTTTGGCATTTCTCCGTCTCCTCTATATCTTATGGCAATTGAATATACAGTCAATCCATATTTGCCTTTATTTTCAGCCAAAAACACCTCCTCAAAAGTTGGCTTTTTCAGAGTGAAGGTACGCTCTACGTCTGGATCTATTACGCCTAGTCTAACTTTGACATCAACGGGCATGTCTTTAAATATTTCTCTGACTTTGGGTTGAATTTTGGCAGTTTGTTCTTTTTGCCAAGTCCTTACTACATAGTCGTCGCTATATTTTGTCTGATTGTCTACCCGAGAAACATGTATCTTTATACTTTTATCTGATTTAGGGTAGGCGTCAGCAGACCATACGCAAGAGATACCAAAAGCACCGCCATCGCAACTAGGCTTTTCTACATCAAAATCTTGATTGTATTTGTTTTTTAGATAGCTAGTTATATTAGCCTGCTCAGTCGTATCGCTAACCGAACGTTTATTAATTTCTCTATCTACTATAATTCCACCTACGATATACACTACCGTCATTATCACAACTATCGACGACAGAATAATTAAAATAACTCGCCGGGCTTTTTTATTATTTATGCGTGA